>ERZ773013.2061-NODE-2061-length-11294-cov-2.790729_pt1 | contig 11294 bp, 9 predicted proteins | sample MGYA00511670_ERZ773013 | MGnify/ENA primary metagenome ERZ773013 (study PRJEB29015, sample SAMEA2738120) | human oral metagenome | biome: human oral; feature: human-associated habitat; material: saliva | place: China | collected 2257 ...
CGTTGTAGTGGAAGTTCACATTTTGAATTTTGATCACAGCAGTTTCACCCCACTTTGCAACGAGAGCCATACATAGAAAATGGTCAGTATGCTCATAACGGACACAATCAGAAAATCGCACGCATGAAAGCCGATGTCACAGACATTGGTCCGTTTCACCGGTGCCCCAAGACCTCTGGTAACCGCTGCGGCGGACAGCTCGTCGCCAATGTTCACACTGGAAAACAGAAGCGGGATCAGCCGGTAGGCCACCATCTTCGTCACCTTGCCACCGCCAAATTGGATCCCTCTCATCTTCATGGCATCGCGGATCGAGCGGTATTCCTCTGCCAGAGTCGGGAAGAAGCGCATCATCACGGCAATCGATATGGATAATCCCTGCGGTGCGTGCATGCGGTTCATCGCTGCCATAAACTCATTGATTTTCGTCGTGGAAATGCAGTACCAGACGGTGATCATAGTCGGCGCAAACTGTGTGACCATATAACACAGGAAGAGAACCAGCATGCCAAGCGCCCCGCCGAAGTGGCGCTGTGCATAATTCTGCAGAACGGACGCTGCAATAAACAGAACGGTAAAACGTGCTCCGATGTGAAGCTTGCCTTCCAAACAAACCAGAAAAACCGGGACAAATGTCATGATGGCCCGGACAATATAGGCCGGGCCATCCACAACATCAATCATCACTACGACAGAAAATAAGACTAGGATAAGAAGTTTGCTTCTCGGATCCAGGTGGAGCCAGCCGGTTATTTCTTTTCTCTTCTTTCCTTCATCCATTTACACGATCCCAGCTTTTTCAAAATTCTTCCGCACGACAGCCTTACCGATCACTGCGCCGACCATGCCAGAGATAAAGCAAATCACAATAATAACTGGATAGGTCTTCGGAGTGACCAGGGTAAACAGCGTATCTACAAAGGAAGCATCATAGCCGCCTTCAAGCAGGCTCTGCTTATAAGAGTCCGCCGTAAGCACCAGCGGCAGATAACTGGCCACTACCCACAAGCTGAATACGCCATAACTCACGAAAGTCTTCTTCCAGCTCTTATAATTTCCGGATTTAGCAATCAGATCAGCAATCAAACCCGCCGCGATGCAGATAGGAGCTCCGGTCAGTCCCATTCCGAAGATAAAGAGAAGAATGGCAACAATGACAGAGGTGATAGTAATCATGCCGAATTTCTCAATCCTTGCATAGTAGAGCATCATGGGAATACCGGTGACAATGGGAATCAGAACCGCATACCCTGCCACAATAAACGGGGAAAGAAAACCCAGGTACATGATAACCATCTGGACGACCCAGAGGATTGCTGTGAAAATACCGATTGTGATAAAATCTCTTACCTGAAGCTTATTTTGATTCATGAAACGATCCCTCCTATTGGCTAATGCAGTGTATCTTTTGCAACCGATCATTCGGAGCTCTTCTAAGTTAGCATAGTCTAACTCGGGTTTATATCCCATTTTGTTATTTTTGTTCCATATAGCATCGACTTTCTCCACGACCGTTGTTAGTCTCAACAAACTATGTTGAGATTCCTCCATCGCAAAGGAAAATATTTTTTGTGCGTTATAGGAGAAACTTCAGATTTGTACAACAAGCCTGAAGTATATTTTGGGACAATAAAAAGCAGGTGGGCAGATGATTACGCTTACAACAAAGCTGGGATCCGTTTATGGGAAACCATGTGGAACATCTGATGACGGAAAAACAGTTTACGAAATTCACAGCATTCCTTATGCCAGGGCCAAACGCTTCGAAAAGCCGGAACGGATTACCCAATATCCAAAAGGGGGAATCATAAACCGGGAAGAAACGGTTTGCTTCCCACAGCATGGGTACCCGCTATGGATGAATGTGTTCATGAAGCACCACATGATGCGCCCTGAATTTCTTCCTACTAAGGATGCGCAGACGGAAGACGCCTTTGTTGTTAACATCTGGACGGATGATTTAAAGGGAAACAAACCGGTCACTGTTTTTTTGCACGGCGGTGGAGAGGGGAGCGGCACCGTCCCCATGTACAAAGGGGATAATCTTGCAAAGAAAGGCGTTGTGGCGGTTACGGTTACGTACCGCATCGGAAGCTTTGGATACATGCCGACATTTGACGGGAACCTCATGAACGCGGATCTGGCTTATCTGGATCAGCAGGCGGCGCTTCTTTGGATACGGGATAATATCCAATATTTTGGCGGTGATCCTGACAACATCACTTTGGTCGGACATTGCGGAGGGGGGCTTGCGGCTCTCTATCAATTTCTTAATCCAACAAGCAGCCAATGCTTCCACAAGCTCATGATGCTTTGCGGCAACCTCCCCTCCCTGATTGACCGTAAGACTGCAAAGGAAATGTACCAAAGTTCTCTGCAGCACTATAAGGTCAGCAGCCTTAGCGAGCTACAAAACCTCCCTGCGAAAGCTTTCTTGGGACACAGCCAAATTGGGCAGGGTGATGTGTTTGACGATGCGTTTTTCATTGACGATCCGAATACTCTCCTGAAAGAGGAAAGATTTCCGAACATGCCGGTTCTAATCGGAACCAATGCGGATGAATTCTCCATGATTGAGTTGCCAATGTACTACCGCTTCCTTGGGATCACCACAAAAGAGAAGGATCTTGATGCCGCACTGGAGAAAAAGTACAAGGAATACGGAAAAGAGTTGAAAGACGAGATATGGTCAGAGGCACAGAGTGGAATTGATTTACAGGTCAAAATCATGGAGCTGCTCGTCTTTCATACATCCGCTTTTCAGATGATGGAACAGATCAGCCGGAAATGCCCTGTATACGGCTATCGGCTAAGTTATGTTCCCGCCTTATACAAGGGGCTTCGCGGAGCCTATCATGGAGCGGAACTGGCGTACTTTTTCAATAATTTTGATAAAATGCGAATCCCTGTCACGGAGGAAAACAAGAGGCAGGCTTCCATCATACAAAACGACTGGATCTCATTTATCAAAAACGGCGAAATCCCGAATAGAGAGAAATATAACGAGCATGGACTCATCACCTTTTATGACAAAAAGATAAAAAGCATCGACTTTCCACACAAAGAATTCATACAGGAACTGCTGAAAACAGATCTGCCAGAACAAAATCGCCACAGCTACATTATGAATATGTCTGAGCCTACCGGCAAAGTATAGTCAACAGGTGCAAGGATATAAGATACGAACGAAAGCCACTCCATCCAAGGTGGCTTTTGCTTTGTATAAGGCTCAAAAAGTATTTACATAAGAAGAACACTCCCAGGTGGCAATTATCAAATCGACATCATTACGCTGCAGGTATTCTTTTGCCTCTCCAAGAGATTTTGGGCCAATAAGCCGGCATCCAAATAGCAGTCTTTCCAAACGTGACTTCAGTAACACGCTAGTTGCAAGGCCGAAAGAGCAGACAAAGAGGATAGTTGGGACAAGATCCTCTCCTCCGCTTGCCTCAAAAATGGACGTAAGATACATCGCTATGTAGGCTATTTCGCTTGGAGGAAATTCAACTCCGCATTCTTCAAGAGTGCTTGATGTGAACTCAAGAATGAGTGGAGAGGTGAGGCGAAGATAGGACTCCATCTTCTCATCATGCAACTGAATATTGTTATGCTTTCGATAGAGCGCCGCTCGAATGTGTTCCGTAAGCATCGAGATGACATCCTTGACTGCGACGCCATCAATTTGCTGATACTTACTGAGTGCGTCAACCAGTTGTCTCGAGAGCTTCTCCGCCTCTCCGTTCATGGCGTCAGCCTCTGTGCGTTCTCTTTGGGATGGCAGCGGACCTATTCTCTGCGAGAGAATCAGGGTTGCCAGATAGGTTCTCTCGTCCCGCTGGGAAACGTACTTCTCGAGCATTATACGGAGCGAATCTAACGTCTCTGCGTTTGGCGATTGTTCAAATTCGTAGCTTACCGACTGAATGGTGTGCCGGCGCTGGATGCGGCACAAAATATAGCAAACAAGAGTTTCGATATAGTCCTCGTTGAGAAACCCCATGCCCAAGATGGCTTTCGCATGCTGGACAATTTCCTTTGCGAAGGGCATGCACAAACACATGTCCTCATAGTGAGAGACCAAATCACTAATGCAGTCCGGGCAGGGGTTATCAGCAAGAAGCTGAACAAATGCATGACGTATGTTTAATTCGTCTGCCTCTAAAGCCAAGCCTTTTCCTTGGCAGCGAACTACCGAAATGCACTCATTCTTGAGCACCGCTTCCACTTCGGGGAAATCACGGATTGCAGTTTGTCTACTCACTCCACAATCATTTGCAAGAAGCTGAAACGTCGCTGAGTCACGAAGCAGAAGAGACGCGGTCATTACTGACAATCTCTCTTCGGAATCAAGGATTCGTCGGCCATACGTTTCAAGCGTCCGGAGAAGCGACTGCATGCTGCTTGGAGTGCCAACCAGCACGATTCCCTTACCGCGCTTGCGCTCGAGGATCACGTTATGAATATGAGCGAACTGCTCAAGCTGAGACAAGTCATTTCTCACTGAACGGACACTCACATGGAAGCGGTATGCAACGTCACCAACGAGCACCGGTTCATCTTGCCGACAAAGCCATTTGAGTTCGCTAACCTGTCGATTCGTCAAGTCGAACATAATTCATCACCCCGCTTCCTGATTAGAATGTACGTGCCATTCAATATGGCAACAATGACCAATCGGAGCAGAGGAAATGTCAAAGATGAGCTTTAATAGATGATGCTTAGGGTCTAACCTGCGTAAATACCAAGTTCTCCGTTCATTCTAATGATCTCTTGGTTAGACAATTAAACTAAGAGACAATCCAAAGGAAATAATGTTGCATCCGTCGAGAACACGTAGGAATAAGACTCCGTCGTTCTTTTCGAGTGGTGCCGACAAGTGCAGAAGAAAAGAGGGGTTTCTGACAACGCTGTTGTCAGAATTCAACTCACGTGAAAAGGGGGCTCTAAAAAGCAAGACCGGAGCTATCACCAAAGATATTGCCGACAAGAAGTAAGACGATAAAAGAGGGGCGCCTGTGCGGCGCCCCTTTTCCATGAGACAAAGGGACTGTCCCTTTGTCTCATCGCAGGTTGTTGTCGCGGTCGTAGCGCTTGCCGTCCCAGTACACGCGCGTCGCGCGCTGGCACTTCTCGGGCAGCTCGACGTCCTTCAGGACCCACTCGCAGAACTCGTCGAAGCCCACGCGGTCCACAATGTAGCCGATGTGCTCCTTACCCTCGGGCGCGTTGGGGTCTATATACTCCTCGATGAAGGCGTAGGTGTTCTTCACGATCTTCACGATGGAGTCCTCGTCTACCCAGCGCAGCCAGTCCTGGGCCAGGCGCGGGTTCTGCTTGCCCGTGCGACCCATAATCTTGACGCGGAAGTAGTGCTCGGGGCTTCGGGTCCAGGCGCGCGTGGGGCAGTAGACCACGCACACGCCGCAGCCTATGCAGCGGTCCTCGTCGCGCACGACCTTGCCCTTCTCGAGCCTGAGCGCGCTCACCGAGCGCCTCTGGCACCAGTCCACGCACTGCCCGCAGCCAATGCAGCGGTTGGGGTCGTACTGGGGCTCGGTCATGCCGATGATGCCAAAGTCGTTGAGCGCCACGTGGGCACAGTCGTTTGAGCAGCCGGTGAAGGCCACCTTCACGTGCCGGTTGTTGGGGAAGATCTCGTGGTCCATGCGCTGCGCGAATGCGGTGGTGTCGTAGCAGCCAAACGGGCACAGGCGCTTGCCCGGGCAGGCGACGACGTTGCGCGTGCCGCTGGCCAGATAGCCCTGGGAGGTGTCCTCCTGGTTGATCTTTGTGTCCTCGATGATGGCCTTGAGCTTCTCGTTTACCTTGGGCATGTCCTCCATGTGGATGCCCGGGATCTCCACCCCCTGGCGGTTGGTGAGGAAGATCTCTCCCCTGCCGTACTCCTCGGCAATCTCGACGATGTGCGCCATGCTCTTGGCGCTCACGAGACCACCGGGCACGCGCACGCGGCTGGCGGTCATCCCGCGCTCCTTGCTCACGCGGAACGCGTTCTTCTTCATGGCCTTGACGTCGATGTCCTCAATCATGACGGCCTCCTAGTCCAGCAGCTGCTTGCTCTGGGTGTAGTTGAAGACGGGCCCGTCCAGGCACACGTACTTCTCGCCTATGCGGCAGTGGCCGCACTTGCCCAGGCCGCAGCACATCTTTCGCTCCTGGCTCACCCAGATGTTCTCCTCGGCAAGGCCCAGCTCGAGAAGGCCCTTCACCGAGAAGCGCATCATGGGCGGCGGTCCCACCACAATCGCCTGCGCCGTGGAGGGGTCGCGAAGCGGGAGGCCCGGGATGTACTTCGTCACGAGGCCCACGTTGCCCTCGTAGCCCTCGGGTGCGCCGTCTACCGTGAGGATGAGGTCGACGAGGTTCTCCCAGCGCGCGAGGTCATCGCGGAAGAGCAGGTCGTTGGGGCTGCGGAAGCCCACGATCACGTGCTTGTCCTGCGGCGCGGCGCTTGCGGCAAGTGCCTCGACGACGCCGCGCACGGGACTCACGCCCGTGCCGCCGGCCACAACGACGCACTCGCCGTCGAGGTAGCGTTCCACCTCGAAGCCGTTGCCGTAGGGGCCGCGCAGGAGGAGGTTCTCGCCCTCGCAGGCCTCAAAGACCTCGTTGGTCACCACGCCCACGCGGCGGATGGTGAGGTCGACAGACTCTCCGGGCACGATACCGCTCACGCTGATGGGGGCTTCGCCGTACTTGGGGACGGATACCTCGAAGAACTGGCCGGGGCGGACCTCTCCCTCAAAGGCCATGCGGAAGGTGTATTCCTTCTCGGTGTGCTTGATTACCTTGAGCGCCTTGGAGGAGAAGGGCAGGTACGGGTTGGTGCTAGGCATCGACGCTCACGCTCCCCTCGTGGCTGGCGTCCCACTCGTCGACGGCGTCGGAGAGCTTGTTGACGCACGCGGCGAAGCTTATGTACTCGGGGCAGACGTCGTCGCAGCGACCGCAGCCCACGCACATGTCGTAGCCAAAGCGCTGGCGGAAGTCGTACACCTTGTGCAGCACCTTGAAGCGCATGCGCTCGCCGTGCTGTTTGCGGTAGCTCGCGCCGCCGGCCACCGTTGAGTAGCCGTCGATCATGCAGCTGGCCTGCACGCGGCGCCTCTCGCCAACCCTGCCATTCTCGGTGTAGGCAACGTCCTGCATGGTGAAGCAGGTGCAGGTTGGGCATACCAGCGTGCAGCGGCCGCAGCCGATGCAGCGGTGGTTGTACTCGTCCCACACGGGGCTGGTTCGAAGCTCGAGCGGCACGGTCTTGGGAACGCGCACGTGCACCTCGTTCTGGGTGACATGCGTGGGGACGACCTCGCGGACGCTTGCGGCATGGCGCTCGAAGAGCGGGCGGAGCGCCTCGTTTGCGACGGCGCACGCAAAGCCGTCGCCACAGCGTTCGAGCGAGAACTCCCAGGTATCGGGGGCAACGTTAGAGCCCATGTCCACGCAGAAGCAGTGCTCGAAGGTCTGGGGGCAGCCGATGAGCGCAAAGTGCACGCGGTCGCGTATGCGGCGGTAGAAGCTGTCCTCGGGGCCGTTGTGGAGGTACATGGCATCAAGGCGCCTCACACCATGGAGGTCGCAGGCGCGCAGGAGCACGAGGACGTCACGCGCGTCTCGGCTCTTGGCCGGGCCTCCAGCGGCTCCGATGCCGTCCGCCTCTTGAACCTGGTCCTCGGTGTAGTAGAAGAGCGTCTGCGAGAGGGGCGTGAGCAGCTCCTTGAAGGAGTAGTCGCTCTTCGCGTCCAGCTCGATCTGGGAGGCATTGTCCACGAAGTCGTAGATCACCTGGTCGACGTCGGTAAAGCGGCCCGCACCAACCTTCCGTACCGGCGCAAAGACGAGGTAGTCGCGGGCAAGGTCGCGGACCAGCCCGTCAAGCCCCTCCTCATCAAGCACGTATCCCATGGTCTCCCCTCTCTTCCGCGCCCCGAAGAGCGCACCGCCCGTTCTTCTCGCATGCAGACAATGAGACATGGACAGATGTACGATAGCAGCGATGGGTCATGCAATTTGTTGGCAAGCCAACAAAGGCGGGAGTTGGGACAGAACTGGGCGCAAACGGCATCGGTGACCGAGAGGCCAGGGACGGGGACATGGAAAAGACCCATACTTGGATCAGAAGAACCTAGCCCAAGTGATTGCGCTTGCACAGAGAGGGGCGGCAATGAACGAGTTCTTTGGGATCACCATGCCCAAGCTGGGGTTTGGCCTCATGCGCCTGCCACGCCTGGCGGATGGCAAGACCTATGACATAGAGCTGTGCGAGAAAATGACCGACGCCTTCCTCGCCGCCGGCATGCGCTATTTCGACACCGCATACGTCTACGAGGGAAGCGAGGAGGCCACCAGGCGCTTTCTTATCGAGCGGCACCCACGCGAGAGCTTCTTCCTCGCCGACAAGGTAAATGCCAGCCCCTGGGCGGCAAAGTCCGCAGAAGAGGCCAAGCGCCAGCTTGGAGTGTCGCTCGAGCGCACCGGTGCCGGTTACTTCGACTTCTACCTGCTGCACGCGCTCTCATCCAGGAACATTGGCTATTACGAGGACTACGGCATCTGGGACTTTGTCTCAAAGGCCAAGGAGCAGGGACTCGTGAGGCACGTGGGTTTCTCCTTCCACGACCGCCCGGACGTGCTTGACGAGATACTCACGCGCCATCCCGAGGCAGAGTTCGTGCAGCTGCAGCTCAACTATGGTGACTGGGAGAGCCCGAGCGTCTGCTCGCGCGAGAACTACGAGGTGGCCGTGGCGCACGGCAAGCCCGTGGTGGTGATGGAGCCGGTCAAGGGCGGGCTTCTCGCCAACCCGCCGCAGCAGGTGCAGGACATCCTGCGCGCGGCCAACCCAGACACCTCGATTGCGAGCTGGGCCGTGCGGTTTGTGGCCAGCCTGGATAACGTGATGGTCGCGCTCTCCGGCATGTCGAATGTCGAGCAGATGGAGGACAACCTCTCCTACATGCGCGAATTTAGGCCACTCGATACCGCAGAGAGGGACGCCGTCGAGCGTGCGAGCAGGGCGCTTGCGGCCATCGAGCAGGTTCCTTGCACGGGATGCCACTACTGCACCGGCGGGTGCCCCAAGAGAATCGACATCCCCTCGATCTTCTCGGCGTACAACCGCTACCTCGTGTACGGGAACCTTGACGGCGCAAAGCGCAGCTATGCGTCGGCGGTGGCAAAGGGCGGCAGGGCCAGCGACTGCGTGCGGTGCCTCCAGTGCGAGGGCGCCTGCCCTCAGGGAATCCAGATCACCTCGTGGCTGGAGAAGGCCGCGGCGGTGCTGGAGTAGGGCCGCTTGGCTGGAGCCTGCCGGCGCGCTTCGGCCTAGCCCTCGAACGTCGCCTCGAGCCAATCGACCCCCGGCCGGCATATGAGCCGCGCGTCGCAGTAGGCCATCTGCGTGGTGAGGATGGTCTGCCCGATGTAGGAGCCGGAGTCCGTGCACTCCAGCACCAGCGCCATGTCGGGCTCCTCGTCCTCTGTAAGGTCAAGCGGAAGCAGCAGGTTCACGGAGTTCACCCGCGGGCGGTGCGATAGCTCCACTTGACGCGCTCGAGCGCCAGGTCGACCGCCGTGTCCAGCGCGTTCTTCAGGCGAAGCCAGTGCACGCGGTCGCTCGCGATAAGGCCGCGCAGCTTGTCGAAGGCTTTCTCTCGCTTCTCGTCGCTCGTTGCGCCGTCAAACGCCGCCGACACGCACGCGATGCACTCCGGGCTGTCGCCGAGCTCCCGGTCGAGGAGCTTGCGCGGCAGCCGGTCGACGTTGTCGAGAAGGATGTGGTTGTAGTCCAGGAACGGCACCTGGTCGATGTCGTACAGCACGTCCTCAAGGCGCCGCAGGTAGCGGGCCCTCTTTGGCAGGGGATTGAACGTGCGCACCAGGCGGTCGCCCACGCGGCCCTCCCCTGCCCCGTAGAAGCCGAGAAGTACCCACTTCTGCCGGGCGCCATCGCGGTCATTGGCCTCGAAGCACGCGAAGATCGGCTCGTAGGACCGGTTGACCAGCCCCGTGTTGAACGCGGCAAAGCCCGAGGCGAGGTCCTCGCGCACCTTCTCCTCGTGCTCGAGCCGCCAGAAGGTGTACTTGAGGTAGCTCGCGAGGATGGCGTAGCGCGGGCGGTCGTCCTTCTCGTCTCGGTCGTTGGGCGAGAAGTCCCATTTCTCCGGCAGCGCCGTCTCGGCCAGCTTGGCCAGCCAGTCCTTCCAGCAGTAGAGGTATGCCCAGTCCCAGAGGTCAACGGGGTTGCTGGCATCGGCGCTTCCTGGCAACACGGGTGATTCCATGGGCTCCTCCTCTGGTTGGACGGCGTCCCTCACGATAGCAGTTTTGGCACCGCGGTCACGCGCCCATTGTGGCGTAAGAATGGTCGGCGCGTCTCGCCAAACGCCGCCCGCATTGCCTGTATGCTTGGGTGTCGAAACACACCTACCGAGAGGAACCCCATGCCGCGCGTCACTGCCCCCGTACCGCCACAGCCGCATTTTCCCAGCTACTACCTGCGCCCCACCGTCGCGCCGAGCGTTGCACGCAGGGTGCGGACTGCCGATGGCGCACAGATAGCGGCGTTTGTGTACGGCGCGGATGGGACTCGGCAAGAGAGCACGTACCCCGTGCTGTTCCTGCACGGCAACGGCGAGGAACACGGAATCTTTGGGGTTCAAATCAACGGGCTTGTGGGCGACGGTCGCTGCGCGATAGGCGTGGACTCCCGTGCCCAGGGCGCTTCCACGCGCGGGCGCGCCCCGCTTACCTACGAGCTCATGGCCGCAGACGCACTTGAGGTACTCGACGCGCTTGGGGTGCAGCGCGCGCACGTGGTGGGGTTCTCGGATGGCGCGATAGAGGCCCTGCTCCTGGCACGCGACCACCCCGAGCGCGTGGCCTCGATTCTCTCGATGGGTGCAAACCTCACGCCCGAAGGCGTCCTTGCGGAGGATGATTGGGACATGGAAGGTACGGCCGAGCAGTGCGAGGCGTGGGCTGCATGGCTGGAGGGGAAGCCCGAAGGCGTGGACCCCTCGATTGTGACACCCAGCGCCAGCGAGGCTCGAACAACAGCCGAGCTCATGCGCCTCATGCTTGACGAGCCGCACATCCCCGCCGAGTCACTGAGTGCGATACGCTGCCCCGTCACCGTAATGACCGGCGAGTTCGACTGCATCTCTCCCGCCGAGACGCAGCGGATCGTCGACGCAATCCCCGGCGCACGCAAGGTGGTAGTCCCCGGCGCCGACCACGTGCTGCCCAAGTGCGCTCCCGACGACGTGAACCGC
>ERZ773013.2075-NODE-2075-length-11257-cov-18.385199_pt1 | contig 11257 bp, 8 predicted proteins | sample MGYA00511670_ERZ773013 | MGnify/ENA primary metagenome ERZ773013 (study PRJEB29015, sample SAMEA2738120) | human oral metagenome | biome: human oral; feature: human-associated habitat; material: saliva | place: China | collected 2257 ...
AGACCGTAGCCAACCGCAGTGATGGAACCAACCATTATTTTTCCTTTCAACAGTGCTCGACCGAAAAAGTCCCCGGACAGAGCAGAGTTTGATTTGAGTTATAGCCCGCACAATGAACGTGTGGGTTGCTTTATTCTTGTCCGGAGCCGGTACCCCAGCCCCAAACGCGAAAACCTAATAAAAATCTAGAGTGTCAGCGAACCGACTAGTGTCCCTCAGAAACCGAGCCCTGCAGGTACACAGCCAGCAGCAGAGCGAACACGTACGCCTGGATGCACTGAATCATGAATTCCAGGAAGTACAGGAACAGGCCAAGGGCGCCGGGAGCGATGGCGGCCAGGTAGCCGATGCCGCCCAGAGCCTCAACCATGTAGGTCACCATGCTGGAGGCAACCATCAGCGCCAGGTGACCACCGAACATGGTGGCGAACAGACGCAGTGCGTGGGTTGCGGGGCGAATCAGCATGTTCGAGAAGAACTCGATCGGAATCAGAATGGGGTAGATCCAGAACGGCAGGCCCGCAGGCATGGTGATGTCCTTGAAGAAGCCGCCCAGGCCCTTACGCTTGATGCCCACGCCAACCCAGGTCAGGTATGCCACGCCAGCCAGCGCGTAGGCGCTACCGGGGTGGGAGAAGGAGGGCAGCTGAATGAACGGAATCGCGCCGTAAAGGTTGTTCACCAGAACGAAGAAGAAGGAGGCGAACAGAATCGGAACGAAAGGCTTGTAGTGCTGAACGCCCAGAGTTTCCTTACCCAGAGAGTTGCGAGCAAACAGGTAGCCGGATTCAGCGATGAACTGAGTCTTCCCGGGAACCATGGCACGCTTGCGCGCTGCGGTGAGGAAGAAGACCGCAATAATCACCACGGAGAGTAGCACCAGCACGTTCTGCTTACCAAAGGCGAAATCACCAATGGTGAAGAAGGGGGGAAGATGCATGTCTTCGGGGTTCGGCGGAACATAGGCCCCGGCTTCCGCGAGGATCAACCCGTTCTCGATCAAAGCAAGTCCTTTCTTGCTGCTTGTGGCTATCAAGAGCCCATGCCAGCTCTTGCGTGACTGACATGCTAACTACATGGATGAATGTGTGACCTAGCGGTCCGCGTTCAATGACCTAGCGGTCCGTATTCTGCCTGGCCATATGGGTGAAGACGAGGGTTAAACCCCCGATGGCGCCGATTAAGACGCCAACCCATACCATCCAGGTGGTGGAGAAGACCAGGTCACCGAGGTAACCAATACCTCCCCACACCGCAACGCCGATGATCAGGTAGAGAATTGACATCACGGCGCCGGAGAGACCTCCGCCGGATACCAATTCTCCGGTGGTGCGGAGCTTTCGATCTCCGTCCCACCACTTCTTCTCCTCGGCCAAACGTATATTCCTTTCAAACACCTATCGTGTTACCGACTATGGTCTTCCGAGTCGGTGTCGAAGTACAAAATTCTCAATCGTGCAATGCTGACTGTCTCAATAACAATCCACAGAATCACGCCGGTGCATGCGCCTGCGAGAGTCCAACCGTGCCTCAGGTTCTCTGGGAACGGAACAAACATCAACACCAGACCGAGCAGGGCAATCTTCACGAGGTAGCTCACCACCAGCGATTTGGGTACGCCCCAGTCGAAAATGGGAGCAACAAGCATAACCAATACGCCCAGAGTGAAGCATATATAGATTATCAGAAAGCCCAATGTTATTCCTAGCGCGCCCACGGGGCCCGCAAACAGGCACGCACTCATCATACCGCCGAACCAAGCCAGCAAAGAGTATGCCGATACCCTGTAGAACAAAAATTTCCAGGAAAGCTCTTGACTCTCGTAAGAAGATGCCCTCAGTCCTACCCGGGCACGCTCTCGGCGACGTTCCCGTTGCCTCCTACGCTCCGCGGGTGGGTACCACAGAACATCGGCCACGCGCCTCCAGACAGGCTCTACTACAGCCTCCTTTTGAGGTTGTGGCGACCTAGACACCATTAGTGTTTCTCCCCACGGTTCTGTTTCGACTGAGGCGCAGAAGAGTGCTCATTAGAAGGCTGCTCCGCGCGATCTTTCACCGAGTCCGGAATGATGGGCGCGGGATGCAGGGAAGTCGGTTCCACCCGCTCCGGGGTTGCGGGAACACCGGTCGCAGAAGAAGACGAGGTGCCCCGACCCGCCTTCTTCGGGGCTGCCGGCTGCTCCGCGGGAGAAGCCGACGAGGGGGTACCGGCCTCGACAGAGGAGCCGCCCTTCGCCGCCTTCGTCAGGTCAATCGTTGAGCTGGGGGCTTCACCACCAAAAAGCTGCGGCATGCGCAGGTACACGGCCAGCACGGCGAGCGCCACAAGCACCACGCCGAGCGCGGCAAAACCAGCACCCGAGGTGTACAGGTCGGAGGCGAAGGCCAGCAGGACCCACACCAAAATCGTCACGCCCGTAACCACTGCGGTCGATCCCAGGTGGCTGAAGCCCACGTCCGTCAGGCGCTGATACACGTGGGTGCGGTGCGGCTTGTACCACTGCTCCCCCGCCATGAAGCGGCGGAAGAGAGTCGAACCGGCATCGGCCAGGTAGGTGACGAGAGGAGCGAAGGCCAGCAGCACCGGAACGTCAGCAAACCAGGCGCCCACCGCCAGAGTCCCCAGGGCCGTACCCAGCACGTAGGAACCGGCATCCCCCAGAAAGACGTTCTTGCCCGGGCGCACGTTCCACGGCAGAAACGCCAGGTACGCGCCGGCCACCGCCACACCCCCCATAGCCAGCCAGGGCAGGTTGACCATCCAACCGGTCAGCGCGTACGCCAAACCGGCCACCAGGCCGTGAGCACCCGAGATGCCGTTGATGCCGTCCATAAAGTTGGCCACGTTAATGTAGCCCGCGATGAACACGGCACCGACCACCACCAGCAGCGGGTTGGTACCCTGAACCGTCGCGAAACTGACGCTCACCAGCACACCGATGACCAGCTGCAGGGCAGCGCGACGAACGATACTCACGCCGCGAATATCTTCGAGCCAGCCCAGGACCAGGGAGAAAAGCATAGCGGCGGCAATCGTGATGGCCAGCTGCAAGGACTCGGCGGAGCGGTAGGTCCAGCCCAGCAGGGTCGCCACGAGGAAAGCCAGCAGGGTCGCCGCGGCCGTCGCCAGGCCCATGCCGCGGTAGGTCGGCGTGGTGTGCGAGGACCGTTCGTTGGGGATGTCCACCATGTTGTAACGATGCAGAATCGGACGCACCGCAAAGGGCAGGAGGGCACCGGCAATCACCGCAAGAACGAAAATGCTCGTTAGCTCGGGAAAGGAGGTCATGATGGCTCCGGGTCGTACTGTCTCGTGAATGTGTTTATCGTATGGCTCCGCCGACCCCGGGGCGCCGGGAAGACGCTCCGATAGGGGCGGCGTCGAAGAGCCAGTCGGTTAGAAGGTCTGCGCGTTCTCCAGGGTGCGCGGATCGGGTGCGCGCTCCAGGCCGTGGCGTTCGTAGCCGCTGTGCTCTCGGTAGTTCTGAATCCACAGCTCGTAATCCAGCTCGTCCGGGTTCAGGGCCGGCGCGCTCGAGCGTGAAATGTAGCGGTTCTCCTCGCTGGGCACGAGCTTCTCCGTATCGCCGAAGAGCGTCTCGTCTAGCTTCTCGCCCTTGCGCAGGCCAATCTCCTTGATTTCGACGTCGTAGCGTTCGTAGGCCTGGCGCATCGCCTTGGCCACGTCCAGGATCTTGACCGGTTGCCCCATGTCCAGCACCATGACCTCGCCCGGACGGCCAATCGCACCGGCCAGCATCACGAGCAGGCAGGCATCCGCGATGAGCATGAAGTAGCGGGTCGCGCGCTTATCGGTCAGGGTAATCGGGCCGCCAGAGAGAATCTGCTTGGTGAAAAGCGGCTTAATCGAGCCGCGCGAACCAAACACGTTGCCGAATCGCACCGAAACGTAGGTGTTGCCGGTTTTCTCGCCAAAGTACGCGGTCAGGCGCTCCGCCACGCGCTTGGACTGGCCCAGGGCCGTCTTCGGGTCCGCCGCCTTATCGGTCGAAACGTTCACGAAGGTCTTTACACCCACGGCCTCGGCGGCACGCAAGACGTTCAGGGTGCCCAGGGAGTTCGTCTTCCAGGCCTCCTGCGGGTAGGCCTCCAGCGCCGACACGTGCTTCAGCGCGGCGGCGTGGAACACTACCTCGGGGCGGCGCTCCCGGAAAATCTCCAGCAGGGTATCGCCCTCGCGGATATCCGCGAGGATGATGCGGTCGTCGTCCAGGCTTGACTCGTGCGTAATCGACACCTTGGTGTCCATCAGCAGAGTCTCGTCGTGGTCAAGCATCATCAGGGTCTCGGGCTCAAATTCGCTAATCTGGCGGCAGAGCTCAGAACCAATCGAACCACCAGCACCCGTCACCAGAACGCGCTTGCCGTGCAGGTACGAACGGAGGATATCGCGATCGATATCGTAGTTAATCTCACCGCGGATTACGCGCATCAGGTCGTTATCGCTCGCGTTCACCAGGCGCTCACCCATCAGGCGGGCGTTCGCGCTGCTGATACGCTGCACCTCAACCTTCAGGCGACGCATGCGCTCGCAGAAGGCCTCAAAATAGTCCTCCGGTATATCGGAAATCGTGACGATCACCTTGTGAGTGCCCGATTCGCGAATCGCGCGCTCCAGCTCGCGGTAGGTCGTAATCACCTGGATACCGTGGAACTTAGTGCCGGCCTTCAGCGGGTCATCGTCGAAGACCGCCACGGGGCGCAGCTTCGCCTCCTCATCGTGCAGCATGGAATCCATCACCATGCCGCCGATGAAACCGGCGCCGTACACGATCACCGGTTCGCCCGTCAGCTCACGCACCGCGCCGCGCTCGGTATAGACGCGCTTGGCCATGCGGGCACCGGCCATCATAATCAGGCTGAACGCCGCGGCAATCGCGGGCACACTGTGCGGAATGTGCGGCAAGCCAACAAGCTCATCCACAAAGGAGAAACCGGTCAGCACCACGCCCGTGCTCAGCGCCGCCGCCGCGGCGCGCCACGACTCGTCGAAGGATCCGTAGGAGTACACGCCGTTATAAATCTTGGCTGCCGCCAAACCGAAAATCAGCTGCAGCAGTACCGCCCCGGCGGCCGTAATCGTCAGCGAAATGGGGTGGATGATGTCAAACACCGAGCCATTGCTAAGTAGCACGCTATAGCGCAGCATGTACGCGAACAGCACCGCAAGAACCCAGGCGCTAGAGTCAATCAGCGCCTGCGCAATCAGCCACCACGGCTTGCGCTCGTACAGACGATTCACCAGAACGGCTCCGGAATCGCCCTCCGTCATCAGCGTGCCGCGCTGAGCAGCACGTCGTACCGCCTCGTGGGCGTCAGATTTCAGCTGGGCCATTAAAAGCCTCCTTCAGATGCGGCACCGGTGAAACGGTCCGAAGATGAGCGAGTAGAGGATGCGCGTGCGGCCACGGTGGACAGCGCGCGGAAAGCGTTGCGGCGCAGGGATTCGGGCACGAAGCGGTACACGCTGCGCACCGCCATGTTCTGCGCCCAGCGGGCCTTCGAAATGGCGTGGCCCGTGTACAGTCGGCGTTGAATCGCCCAGTCCTGCTTCCAGGCGTCCACTCCCCCGCGCTTCGTGTAGGCGCCGGCGCCCACGCGGTAACGCACGAGAGGTGCGGGCAGGTTGCCCAGGCGGTAGCCGGCGTCGCGCAGACGCATCCACAGCCACCAGTCCTCGGCACCGGGCACGTACTCGTAACCACCGAGGGTCTGCACAGCGCTCTTACGGAATGCCACCGAGGGGTGGTAGATCGGGTTACGCGAATCCATGGCGCGAAGCAGCCGTTCAGGATCGACGATGGCCTCGCGGACCGACTCAACCGCCGAGTTATTCTCGTTGACCTCGAGCATGGCCGAGCCGAGCAGCGCGTAGCCGCCCTCTGCCAGGGCCGGAATCAGCTCGGCGAAGCGGGTGGGTTCGGAAATATCGTCAGAATCGGCGCGCGCCACCAGCTCGTAGCTGCAGGCCTGCAGACCCGCGTTCAGGGCCTCGGCCAAACCCACGTTCTGCGGAAGCTCCACGAGCTGAATCGGCGGGCAATCCAGGTTCTCGGCGCGGGCACCCCAGCGGTCCACCACGGCGCGCAGCTCGGGGGTGAGCGGACCGTCCAGAACCAGCACGAGCTCGGAGGGGCGCAGGGTCTGGTTCAACAGATTCGATTCCAGCGCCTGTTCCAGGTACGCGGGGTTCTCCTTCGCATACACGCTCATGAGCACCGAGAAGTCGGGAGCGGAGCTCACGCATCCGGCGTTCCCGGTCACGACCGGCTCGGGGTTCGAGGCCGGAACGCCGTAGCGCCCCGGGAAGGTCAGCGGGTAGATGCCCTCCAGCACCCGGCGGTTCGGGGTGGGCGGGCGCAGGCCGTCACGCAGACCGTTCAGGAAGTACCCCAGGTAGGTACGGCGGTCGTCGGTACGAAGCAGGGTGGAGACCCACAGGCGGGCCGAAGAACCACCGTAGAGCAGCTTTTCCAGCGGGTTCAGGGTACGCGAGCGCGTAAACACCCACAGCTTATTGCGCACGTCGTTATAGAAGCGCGGGCCGGGGTTGGCGTTTGTCGTGCCGAAGGTCTTGGTGTGGTGCTTCGCCACCGAAGAAGGCACCGCAATGCCGTCGCGGTGGTGAATCAGGCGGGTCGAGAATTCGAAATCGTCGTTCCAGATGAAGAATTCGGCGATGGGCAGGCCGCCGTTACGGCGGATGGCCTGCGCGTCCATGAGAATCGAGACGAAGGAGGCGCTGCGAATCGGGCGGGCCCCCACCGCGCGGGCGCGGGCGTGGCGCTGCTCCCCCGCCGCGAACATCGTGCGAGGGGTGTTCATGGGGTGGTCCTCACCGTTCGTCCACACCACGCGAGAGGCCACCACCGCGGGGCGTTCGGCGGGAACCTCGGAGTAGCCGAGCCACGCCTCAACGGCTTCGGCCAGGGTGTTCTCGGTCGGCTCGGTGTCATCATCCATGACCCACACGAGGTCGGGGTTGTGGCGTTCCAGGGCGCGGTCGATGCCCACCGCGAAACCGCCGGCGCCGCCCATGTTCTGCCGCAGGGTAATGCGGTCCACCGGCAGCTCGTACTCCAGGGAGTCCAGGTATGCGGCGGTGTCATCGGTGGAAGCGTTATCGACGATGACCACGGCGACCGGGCGCATCCGGCCCGAGGCGATGCCCGCCAGGGTCTTGGGTAGCAAATCGCGGCGGTTGTAGGTTACGACCACCGCGACGGTGCGGGGTTCGTGCTGACCGTCATGTTCGGCGGGGTGCTGGGCAGGCGCGGGTCGGTCGCTGTGCTGTTCTGCCATAGTGTTCTCCCTCCGCGGCGCCGAGGCACCTTATCCGTTCGACGTTGAGGTATATCCTTCTCCGCACGGGGACCGGGTGTTTCGGCGGTGCCCGCGACGCTCATGTATGAGGATATAACTCTCCAAAGTGACCATTTTACCGGGGTCTTCACCTCGAGGTGAATCTTCCCCCACTAACGCACCCATTATGACGCATATTCAACCTCAATCGGTTGTTTTTCCGTATATCGGACTGTGCCGACCCCGCGGCAGTTCACCCTTCACCGGAGGGTGAATAACCTCTAAGGATTAGGTGGAGGCGCAGGTTACGAGCTGGTATTACGGCCCGCGGCGAAGCAAGGTGCCGTTCAGCCAATGTTTTCAAGGCTGTTTTCGATGGCTCCCCTGTGCCCGAGCTGTGCCCGTCGTGCGAAAAAGCGACCAAAAACCGGTCACCGCCCCAACAATTCACCATAACCGGTGCAAATATGCGAAAGTTGAAATGACCCTGTTTTTCCCCGCACCGACCGCGGGCTTTTGAGAGGTAAAGACATGTCCGAATCCAGGTGGAAAGTCATTGGCGCCAGCGGCTTTGTTGGTTCCGCCATCGTTGCGCGTCTGAACGCAGAGGGGATCAGCGTCGATCCCATTGAAGCGCCCCGCCTCGCCACCCGCTCCCTTGACGTAGACAGCATTATCGACGAGGCAGAACAGCTGGAGGGCATCATCGATTCCCTCGCCGAAGCCTTCGCCAGCGCGCAGGTCGTGGTGAACGCCGCCGGCCTCGCCGCCCCGAACATGCAGGACCTGCCCCCGCTCATGGGTGCGAACGCCCTGCTGCCGGCCGTCATCGCGATTGCCGCCCAGCGCACCGGCGTGCGCCGCGTCATTCATCTCTCTTCTGCCGCTGTGCAGGGCCCCCGCCCCGTACTCGACGCATCCGAGGAGACCGCCCCCTTTAGCGCCTACTCGTTCTCCAAGACCCTTGGCGAGGAAGCACTACTCGACCTGCAGGACTACTTCCTGGAGGAGCATCCCGAGAGCGCACCCGAGCTGTGCATCCTGCGCGCAACCAGCGTTCAGGGTCGCGGCCGCCGCACGACCGAGCTCTTCGCCAAGATGGCCTCCTCCCCTTTCGCATCGGTGGCCGGTGCGGGCCAGGGTAAGTCCCCCGTCTCCAGCGTGTACGCGCTGGCCGAGTTCGTGGTGATGCTCGGGACCTTCCCCGGCGAGCTGCCCACCATCGTGCTGCAGCCCTGGGAAGGCGCAACCGTCGCCTCCGCATCGCTGGATGCGGGCCGCCGCAAGCCCCATCACCTGCCCGAGTGGCTCTGCCGCGCGGCCATCAAGGCCGGCTACAAGGTATCTGAGCTCATGAACGATAGGTTCTCCGGCTCCGTGCGTAAGGTCGAGGTCATGTGGTTCGGTCAGGGTATTGACGATTCCTGGGCCCGCAAGAACAACCTGCTACCCACCCCGCGCGTGCGCGAGGTACTGCGCACCGCCCACACGGCACTGGGTAAGAAGAAGGACCGCCGCTTCGCCAATAGCTAGGTGGCGCCGCCTCTGGCGAGAAAGCAGCCTAACGCGCGCGAGATAGCATAAGGGAACGCCCGATATATCTGTTGATATATCGGGCGTTCCCTTAAGTTTTACTCCTGAGTTCTACTCACGGAGTTTTAACCGTGGCCGGGCCTACAGGTGATCCTCGGCGGCTTCCGGGGCCTCGGTCTTAGATTCAGCCTCGGTCTCGGCCGCAGGCTCGGTCTTCTTCTGCTCAGCCTTAGCTTCAGTCTTCGGGGCGGCGGGTGCCTCGCCAAAGACCAGGGCGCGTGCGGTATCGGCAGAGACGGGCTGGACCTGCGGCTCATCCGCACGAATCGGCTTGGGGGTGTTATCGCGGTAGCCGCGCGAACGCTCCTGGTCCACCGAACTGATGCCGAAGCCCGAACCCAGCGCGCTCGTAGCGCCCAGCAGGGAGGCGGCAATCGAACCGGCCGCGGGTGCCTCGGCGCGGCGGGCGGGTTCGCCGCTCACCGTGTGGGTGCTGTCCCACTGCTCGTAGGCTTCGTCCAGGCCCTCCTGCTCGTCCAGCGCCTGCTGGGAGGCGTCCGACTCGTTCTGCGTGGGGGCCTGCGCCTCCTCCACCTTGCGGGCCGCCTGTTCGTCGGCCTCCGCGCGGGTCAGAATCGAGGGGATCACCTCGCGGAGCTCCTCAACGGGAATCGCGCCCTCGCGCACCACCACGTAGGGGAAGGAGGTGCAATCCAGGATGGTCGAGGGAGCCGGCTCGCGTTCGGTCACCACCGTGACGCCGTCCTCGTTGGGCTTGGACTCGTGCGGCTTCGGGCGGGGGCCGCCGTCAATAATCACCGCGACGTCCTCGCCCAGGGAGTCCATGGCGGCCTGAGCGGTCGCGGCGGCATCCTGGCCGGTCTTGTTTGCGCTCGAGACGGCCAGCGGGCCGTGCTCGGTCAGCAGCTTCAGGGCAAACTCGTCGTCGGGAACACGCACCGCGACGGTGCCTCGGGTCTCGCCCAGGTCCCAGCTCAGCGAGGGGTAGGCGTGAAGAATAACGGTCAGCGCGCCGGGCCAGAAGCGGTAGCCCAGGTCGTAGATGTCGTCCGGAACGTCGTCCACCACGCCGGCGAGCGCCGCGATGTCAAAGATGAGTACGGGCGGCGGCATGGTGCGGTCGCGGCCCTTATCTGCCAGCAGTTTGGCAACGCCCTGATGCGAGAAGGCATCGGCGGCAATACCGTAGACGGTATCGGTGGGCATCACAATCGTGTCGTGCGCCTTGAGGGCCTCACGGGCGGCGTCCAGCGCCTCGCGGGTCTCGGTTTCAGTCGTTACGGGGTACAGCTTTGCAGTCACGGGTTATATTGTCTCACGTTTTATGGATTGCGGCGATACGCCGGGGAGAGTGCGCGTCACGGGGTTGGGGCGTCGCACCTCGTCGGCGGCTGATACGACGGTTAGGATGCGCGGCGGCTCCGTTCAGCTGCCCCGCCCGGGCCCGGAAGCTAGGAGTCGGCCCCGATGCTAGGAGCCTGCGGCGGCGGGTTTGTAGCCCGCGCTGTGCCGGGACCTGCCGTTCAGGTCCCGTACCGGGTAGCACCGCTCGAAGCCAACGCGTGCCAGGAGCTCAGCGACGGCCCCTTCCTGGGTATCGTCGTGCTCCATCATGAAGAAGCCCCCGGGGGCCAGCAGCTCGTAGGCGCGGGCGGCGATGGCGGTCGGCATCTGCATGCCGTCTTCTCCCCCGCCGTACAGCGCCATCTCCGGGTCGTGCAGGGCGGCCTCCGGGTCGGCGGGCACGTTCCCCGGCGGGATGTACGGCGGGTTGGAGAGCACTGCATCGAAGCGGCCGGCCTGCTCGGTGAGGGCGGTGAGGGCGTCCCCCTGCACCAGGTGCACGCCGAGCGGCTCCAGGTTCTTGCGGGCGTAGGGGATGGCCTCTTCGGAGAGTTCCACCGCGAACACCTGGGCGTTCGGCAGTTCACTCTTGACTGCCGCGGCGATGGCGCCGGATCCCGCGCACAGGTCGACGATGCGCAACTGACCGGTCGCCGACTCGGCGCGTGCGCTCAGCACCTTGAGGGCTTCTTCGACGAGTAGCTCGGTCTCGGGCCGGGGTACGAACACGCCGGGTCCGACCGACAGCTCTAGGCGGTAGAAGGGAGCGCACCCGGTAATGTGCTGTAGCGGTTCGCGGCAGGCGCGGCGGGCGACCAACGCCTCGTACTCTGCGACCTGCGCGGGGGTGAGCCGCTCCCCCATCAGCGCCGCGTGCTGTAGGCGCGAACGCGAGCCGCCGTGGAGCAGGTGCGCGGCGAGTAGCTCGGCGTCCACGCGGGGGCTGGGCACCTGCGCCAGGGCCGCGGTGGCGCGCACAAGTACCTGCGCGAGTTCTTCCCCGCGCGGGTCGTGCACATTCACCTTCATGAGCT
>ERZ773013.2077-NODE-2077-length-11248-cov-3.394532_pt1 | contig 11248 bp, 6 predicted proteins | sample MGYA00511670_ERZ773013 | MGnify/ENA primary metagenome ERZ773013 (study PRJEB29015, sample SAMEA2738120) | human oral metagenome | biome: human oral; feature: human-associated habitat; material: saliva | place: China | collected 2257 ...
ATATAGAAATGATATAAGCTGTTTTGTAATAAAATACTGCTAATTGGAGTACTCATTTTGGCGTTTTTTTCAGCAAGCTGTGCCCTTCTCTGTAAATACACGAATTATGGAGGAAGAAAAGACGGTTGCTGTAAGAGATTGATAGATAATGAGTTGTGCGTAATGGAGCTATCTCTCGATAGAGAATTGTGTACAAATTCTGTCAAAATAAGCCTATTTTTATATAGAAAGTAGGTACTTTCTGCTTAAAACGGAGGTACCTTTTTCCTAAAACGATAGTACCTTTCCATCAAAACGATAGTACCTTTTCACTAAAACGATAGTACTTTTTTCTAAAAAGGTAGTATTCTTCTTAATTTCACGTCATATTTGTCTTAAAGTAAGTCTATAATGAGAAAATGGATTGTAAAGTATATTTCACATAGAAGGAATAAGTTTTATTCAATTCTATGGGATATAAATTATCATTTTGATAGTCTCTACCTCCTCTCTAATCATTTATAATTATTGTTTCAGCTTGCTCTTTCCTTTCATATATACGGTTATAAATGAAAAAAAACTGCATACATTTACTTGATAAGTGAAAATATATGTTTATATTTGCAGGTCATTTGTTTTGGAATCTTTCTAAAGGCTATTCTCTAACGATGATAAGTAGGCGGACTGGAGTTATTATTTTATATTGAAGTAAAGTATTCGACCTTGCCTGATTTAGATATCATAATTTAGTAAAACAATAAAACGATTCAATGAAGTATCACCAACACATGTCAGGAATACGGAAGAAATTGCCTTCTTTGCTATTCCTTGCTACCTTCTTCTTGATGATTTCGTGGACTTCTCCAGCCTTCTCACAGGTGGTTGGCAAGAAGTTCTCTATTTCTTTCAAGGATAAAGGGGTAGCGGAAATCTTAGACTTTATCGCTACGAAGGGCGATTATAAGATTAATTATACGGATGATGTACGGAACGATTCATTGCTATTGACCATCTCTTTTGATGAGGTCGATGAGTTGGGAGCCGTTCAAAGTCTGCTTTCCCACACTCCTTTCACTTATAATGTGAGTGAGAAGGACATCAATGTCTTTAAGATGAAGAACGCCACTCAGGGTCAGTTCACATTGAGTGGTACGGTGAAAGACAAGGATGGGGCGGGGATTCCATTCGCCACCGTGCAGATTAAAGGAACGTCACAGGGCGTTATTGCCGATATTGATGGCAATTTCTCAATGCCTGTAGAGAAGGAGGAGGGCATGATTAGCTTCTCCAGTGTGGGATATGAGAGTAAGAACTTGAAGTATCACGCTGGTAAACCAATGAATGTTGTTTTGCCTTCTTCGGCTTATACGATGGGCGAGGTGACAGTGGTTGCTTATGGTAAGCGAAACACACGTGAGCAAGTGGGTGCGATAACCTCTGTGAAAGTGGAAGACTTGCAGAAGGCTCCAACAGCCAGCCTTGAGAACCTTTTGCAAGGTCGTATGGCGGGTGTTGATGTTACCAACCTTTCCGGTTCGCCAGGCGGTGGTGGCTCTCGAATAACGATTCGTGGCTTTAGTTCTTTGAATCAACAAGGAGTGAATGATGGCAGTCCGTTATTCGTTATTGATGGTGTTCCTGTCAATAGTACAGGTAATGCGAATACGGGTGGTATCAATCCTTTGTCCGCTCTCGACCCCTCAAGTATCGAGTCAGTACAGGTATTGAAGGATGCAGCTTCGGCTTCCCTCTATGGTTCGCGTGCTGGTAATGGTGTGATTCTGATTACAACAAAGAAAGGAAAGTCAGGGCGTACAGAGGTAAGCGTGAATGTTTCTCAGTCGCTTTCTTGGTTGCCACGCACACCATTACAGACGCTTGGTAAGGGGGAGCGCGATATTGCTTTGATGTTGGCAAAGAACCAACGTACGTCTCATTATGACTATACAACTGACCGACTGATTAATCCAGGATCATACAAAGACTCCTATGGTTGGGATGCAGAATACGATGGCTCGTATGACTACTTATGGCGCAATGGTCAGGTGCTCAATAGCGATCGCAGTTTACCTGCTATAGCTCAAGACTCATTGAACACCTTTTATAATAATAGAACAAACTGGTGGAAGTATGCTTTCCGTTTAGGTCGTGTGACCAAAGCCGACCTTCAGTTGGCAGGTGGAACCGATAACCTCCGTTATATGGTGAATGGTGGAGTCTATGACGAAACGGGTATCATGATTAGTTCCAACTTCCGTCGTTATAGCTTATTGAGTAATCTTGACTTCAATCTCTCCACCAAGTTGAGTGCCTTCACACGTATTAATCTCTCTTATGCAACCCAACAGGCAGGCTCCGATGCGGGGCGTGCTCAAGGATTGACCTTCGATCCGAAGCGCACTTCCACATTGTTGCCAGGTAAGGGAAGTACGGCAGAGCGTGTTGCATTAAGGCAGTTACGGGATATTGACAAACAGAACTCTAACTACAATGTTCGATTGAGTTTAGGTTTCAATTACAATATTCTTAAGAACTTGAAGTTCTCTTCAACTTATTCTCTTGACCATTATTTCACACGTGTCTACAGCTTTACACCAGATTATCTGACCTATGACCTCAAGTCGGCGATACAGGCTGCAAACATTGCAATGACCAATATACAGACAGAGAATATATTGACTTACAACCTCCTTCTCCCACATGATCAAAAGTTGGAGTTGATGGCAGGTATGACTTATAACTACGAACTCTTGCAGAACTTGAATGGTACTGCAAAGGGTGGTCCAACCAATTCTATTAAGTATGCAGGCGAAGGATGGCCTTCACTCTTCAATGATAATGGAACGATAAGAGCCGCTCAGAGTTTCAGAACTGATAAACAGGAACAAGCCATGATGAGCTTCTTGGGGCGTGCAGCCTATAGCTATAAGAAGCGTTACATGGCGGAATTGTCCATTCGTTCCGATGGGTCAAGTGTGTTCGGAAAGGACGTTCGTTGGGGTACATTCCCATCGGTAGGTCTAGGCTGGGCATTCAGTGAGGAACACTTTATGAAGAAGCTTTGGTGGTTGAGCTTTGGTAAGATTCGCGCCTCATGGGGTAAGTCTGGACAGAAGTTCCAAGAGCCTTACTTAGCCTTAGGTATTATGTCAGAAAGTAATGTCTATAACGGTTCCCTCGGATTAATACCACAAGACATGGCGAATCCAAAGTTGACTTGGGAAGAGAGTGACCAGTATGACCTTGGTCTCGATCTTCAGATGTTAGATTATCGTTTGAAGCTCAAGCTCGATTATTATTATAAGTATTCAAGCAAACTCTTGATGCAGTCTTACCTCCCTGGTAACGTCTTCCTTGCATCTCGCATGTGGGATAATGCCTCTGCAATCTCTAATGAGGGAATTGAGTTTGAAGCCTCTTATGATATCATCCGCAATAAGAAGTGGAACTGGACAGTGGGCTTCAATCTCTCGCACAACCGCAATATGTTGCGTAAAACCTATAATGGAGAAGACTTGAACGATAAGGTTCTTGGTCGTCCAGTCTATGGTATTTATACTTACAAGGATGAGGGAATTGTACAGCGCGAAGAGGATATTCCGATGTATCGTAACGCCACGGGTAAGTTGATGCCATTGTATTTCCAATCAGCAAATAACCCTTTGCGTGTAGGTGGAAGAAAGATTAAAGACCAGAACTATGATGGTGTTATCGATGATAAAGACCTCTATTATGCTGGTAGCACACTTCCTGCTGCTTATGGTGGTATCAATAGTCACTTAGAATGGAACGGCTTTAGTCTCGACTTACTCTTCAGTTACACCCTTGGTCGCAAGGTAATGAACATGGTCAAGAACAGTGCCTTTAGTTTCACAAAGGAGTTTGGCGTTGTCATGAATAAGTTTAATATTCACGACTTCTGGACCACCAACAACCGTAATGCGAAATATCCTTCTTTGGAGTTCGCAGATAAGGATTACATCGGACAATTTGATGGTAACGTTGATTCAAACATAGAGACTATCAGCTTCTTACGCCTTAAGCAACTTGTACTGGGGTATAAGTTCCCACAGAACTGGTTGAAGAAGACCTTTATAAAAGAGGCTAATCTCTACCTTAGCGGAGAGAACCTCTTCCTCTTAACTAACTATTCTGGAGTAGATCCAGAAGTAATCGATCCTTATACAGGAAAGGACGATGGACGTGAATATCCATTGAACAGAAAGGTTACTTTAGGCATTAATTTAAAATTCTAAAGACAATGCGAAAAATCATATTTGGGTCTGTTCTTGCGTGCTCTCTACTCTCTTCATGTAACCTCAATATCGAGCCGGAGAATAGTATGACATACGTAAACTCTTTCAACAAAGAGAAGGAGTTGAATGCGACAACGACCTCCATTCAATATTACATCAACACAACTATTGGCAGTAACTTCGTCTTGTCAATGGCTGGAGTCCTAGCTGATAATGTGCAGTCGAACACTCAGTTGCGCGAATGGAACCCTCGGACGGTTCTTTCAAACGACTATTCTTGGAAGGGATTGTACGATCTTATCTTTGAATCAAACCTATTGTTAGATAATATCCATCGTACAAAAGACTTTCCAGAAGAGCGTGCAAACTATCACAAGGGACAAGCCGAATTTGCATTGGGATTGGCTTATTTCCTTCTTGCACAGCGTTATGGGGATGCCATTATAACGGAGAACTCTTCTGTTATTAAGGCTTATGACCAGTCTTCACAAGCTGATGTTCTCAACACAGCGATTGATCATGCAAAGAAAGCATTAGACCTTTTGCCAACATGGGATAAGTTGAAAGACATTAATGGAGTGGCTATCACCGAGCGTCAGACAGCCTCTAAAGGTACTGCTGCAACCTTGTTAGCGCAAATCTATGCTTGGAGAGGGAGCTTAACAGGGCTTTATCATCTAAATAACGATGCACAGGCTGACTATCAGAATGCTATCAAGTATGCTTCCGATGTCATAGCTGGTAAGGATGGAGTATATCGGTTGTGTAGCACGCCAGAGGAGCTTTGCCAGTATCTTTCCAATGAGAAGAGTCCGAACCCAGAAGCCATCTTTAGCCTCTATTTCGATAAGACGCGTTCAGAGAATGTAGCCTCTCCTAATGAGATAGCACGTAACTTTGTTAGTTGGCCAGTGAGGAGCGATCAGACCTTAGCCGACCTACCATCAGAGACGCCATGTCAGCTTTATAAGTCAACTGTTGAGGCTCTCTTCCCTGATGCAACAGACAAGCGTTTGCACGCATTCTTCTATGATTGGGGTACAAGCCATGAGGTTGATGGACAAGAATATGCCATTATGTACAAGTTCCGCAAGGCTATCATGGATCCTGACCAGTTCTCGCCAAGTGGTTACAGCTACCGTACCATTGATGCAGACTACGTCTATTGGCGTTTGGCAGACTTATATCTCTTGCGTGCAGAATGCTATCAGAAGTTGGGTGACGATGCGCATGCTATTGCCGATCTGAACGTTATTCGTGCTCGTGCCGGTGCTCTTCTCTATCCTTCAACCTATGATACTGAAGGCTTGAAGAAGGCTATCTTCCTCGAGAGAGAGAAAGAGTTTATAGGTGAGAATGATGCTCGTTATGCTGACATCATACGCAATGGTTATGTCAAAGAAGAGCTCAATGGTAAGTTCAAACTATTGACCAATCAAGATATACAAGGTGGTGCTCTCTTCTTGCCATTACCTACAGATGCATGGCAAGATAAGGATGGTCACATCATAAACAACAAGTTGAGACAGAAACCTTATTGGCAGGCTTATAAGTAAATAGGTTCTATTACGAACCCTAAAAAGGTTGAATAATGAAAAAGATAATATATATTGTGGTACTCTGCTTGACGTTAGGAATGATGTCAAGTTGCACCGATTATAATTTTGATGATACTGGTCTTGCTAACGGCAAACATGAGACAAGTATGTGGGACTACTTCAAAACCGATTCTTACAACTGGAGTATGTTATGCGAAATGGCTGAACGTGCACAGCTCGTAAGCCTCTTCCAAGGTACAAGTCAGTATGGTAAGGACTTCACCTTCTTTGGTCCAACGAATCATAGCATTCGTCGTTACCTCTATAAGAATGGTATGACAAGCGTATCAGAGATACCTGTTAGTGATTGTAAGAAGTTTATTTTGAATTGCCTCTTACCGCATAAACATATCATGTTAGACGACTTCAAGACAGGTACTAAGTCTTCTGATGCCTCTAACCCAATAGGTAAAGGCGGTGAAACATTCACTATGGCATCAGGTGAGAAACTATGGATTTATACCTTCCGGGAGTCTTACGATGGTGTACCAAACGCTGGTCCTTTACAGATCTATTTGGTTTCTCCCACCACAACCAAGACCTCTCACGTTGCTTCTTGCAATATAGAAACACAAACAGGAGTGGTTCATTCACTTGATTATAACTTTAGTTTAACTGACTTTTAAGGTATGAGAAGAATAAAAAATAGTATAGCGTTAGTTTGTCTAACTTTACTTGCTGTGGGCTTAATGATGTCATGTAGCAAGATGAAAGTGGGTTATCTCCGTACTGCGGGGGCTTCTTTTGCACCAGACTCCATCAATGTTTTCCATAATATCGACCCTACCTCTGATCGATATATAGAGCAACAACCCTTCGTATCAACGAGTATTCAGGGTGTAGCAGGTACCAATCCTGTTAACTTCGAACTGGCCAGTGTGAAGGCAGATACGCCTGCAGCAGGCGAACTCTTTATGAAGTTATATAAAGAAGGAGAGATATCTGTTGTGGGCGGAAAGGTTATTGTCTCTTTAAAAGCAACTCAACAGTTGACCAACGGACATTATCGTCTCACCTTGAAGGTCTATAACGAGGATCACGAGGCATTGTTGAAAGACATTTTCAAGGTCGTTGTGACAGATGATGAGTTACCTGTTTATTAATCGTAAATCAATGTTTTATTATTTAAAATAGCACATATTATGAGAATAAAAAGATATTTCTTAGTGCTCGTTACGCTCATTGCTTTCACCCTCCAAAGCTTTGCGCAAGAGGGAACAACGGGTATTCAGTTCTTTCAAGGAACCTTTAATGATGCCCTTGTAAAGGCTAAGCAAGAGAATAAAGTGCTCTTTGTCGACTTTTATGCAGTGTGGTGTGTACCTTGTAAGAAGATGGCTAAGACTGTATTCACACAAGAGGAAGTGGGCAAGTTCTTCAATGAACACTTCGTTAGCATACAGCTGGATGCAGAGAAGGGAGACAATGTCAACATCGCAAAAAACTATAAGGTCGTTGCCTACCCAACGGTTGCTTTCATCTCACCTGATGGAAAGGCAATATCGGTGAATACGGGTGCAATGAATAAAGATGAGCTATTGGAAGCAGCGAAGATAGCCGCTGGTCAGAGTATTAGCTTTGAAGCTCTTTATGAGAAATATAAGGCTGATAACAATGATCTCGACGTCCAACAGCAACTCCTTCTCAAAGCTCCTTCCTTCTTACAGGCGCAAGAGGGAATGGAAGCCGACAAGTGGGTTACACGTTTGCAGAAGTTGTATAAGAACTACATCACCGCTAAAGCACCTTTAAAACTTATCAATGAGAATGATTACAAGATTATTCTTGCACTTGAGGGAGACGATGATAAGGAACACAAGCAATACATAGTTGATCTCATCAATGACCATCTCGACGATTGGACAAAAGCGGTTGGTAAGGCTCCTGCCTACTATATCGTTGAGGCGAATGATGGCTTTGCTGAAGACTTAGCAAAGGATGGTAATGCTAAGTACAAGGACTATGTTGAGAATGTAAAAGGCAAGTATGCAAAGGCTTACAGTGTAATTGGTCTAACTGAAATCACGCCTTATGAGAAGACAAAACTCTATAATGATGCCCTCTTCAACCTATATAAGAATAAGGATGTTGATGGTTACATTAAGGCTATGCAGACTTACTTTGACAAGATGAAGGGCAATATTCAGGCTGCTGACTATGGTAAGGCTGCCCAGAATCTATACATGGCTGCAGGCAAAGTGTTGAAACCTAAGCACCATGAAGTAGCTATTCAGTGGTCAGAGAAAGCCCTCGAAAAGGAGAATGCAGTTATGGATCGCGTCAATTACATGGTAATGATTGGCGACTCATATCGTGAGTTGAAGAACTATGCGAAGGCTCGCGAGTATTACAACCAAGCCTTTGCTGAGACCCTCACACTACAGAACATGGAGATGCCACAAGCGATGTTGCAAAGTGCAATTAAGCATAAGCTCTCTACCCTCGAACTACTTGAAAAATAAGAATGTATATGTTTAGAAACATCATAAAGAACCTCACGAGTGTGCCAATGTGCCTACTCGTGAGTTTTCTGTTTTTACTCTCTTCGCCTGCTCATGCACAGATGAAAGGCTTGCGAAAGGGCACCTTATCGAATGGTCTCACCTATTATATATATAATGACGGGTCGGCAAGTGGCGATGCTCAATATTATCTTTATCAAAACGTGGGAGCCATCATGGAGAATAAAGATGAGATGGGTTTGGCACACGTCTTGGAGCATTTAGCCTTCAACACAACCGATCATTTCCCTACAGGAGTGATGTCTTTTCTCCGCAAGAATAACCTCAATGACTTCGAAGCCTTTACGGGGGTTGATGATACGAGATATGCTATTCACAACGTACCAAGTACTAACGACGAACTCAATGACAAGGTATTGTGGATTCTTCGTGACTGGTGTCATGGTATTAAAATCACGCCACAAGATGTAGAGAAGGAGCGTGGTATCATCCTTGAAGAGTGGAGACATCGTGCTGGCGTGAACCGCCGTTTGACCGATGCCATTGCTCCTGTCGTTTATAACCAGTCGGGTTATGCAACGCACAATGTTATTGGTTCGCTTGATTTCTTACAGTCTTTTCAACAGAAGCAGGTAAAAGCTTTCTATGATAAGTGGTATCGTCCTAACCTCCAATTCATAGCTGTTATAGGCGATGTCGACCTTGATAAGACAGAAGCAAAGATTCAGTCGATCTTCAAAACATTACCGAATAAGCTCGCACCAGCCGTTGATACGCAGGTTCGGAACATTCCCGTAAATGACAAGCCACTCTATCTTCGATTCATCGACCCTGAGAATAAGAGTGCATCCTTTGGTCTTTACCAACGCTATGAGACACCAGGTAATGCACAGGAAGAGGCTCGCACCCGTCAATTCATCTTCACTAAGTTCTTCAATACGCTTGCTCCTAAGCGGTTCGCAATGCTGAAGAATGCGGATAAAGAGAAGTTTATTGCTGCCGACTTGAGCCTTTCTCCATTGGTGAGAGACTATTCTCAAATGGCATGGGACATGGTTCCGTATCAGGGGGAGGCACAAGCTGCTTTGCAGCAGTTGCTTGCCGTGCGTGCTAACCTTCGTGACAAGGGCTTTACCGAGGCGGAGTTTAATGCCGAGAAAGAGGCGATGTACAACGGAATGAAGGATGTTTTGGAGGCAAAGGGATTAGGAACTCCTGATAACGCCTTAATGCTCTTCCGCCAAAACTACCTCTATGGTATTCCTGTGAAAGACTTCCGTTCACAGATTAGTCGCAACCTTGAGACCTTAGTAGAGCTTGAGGTGAGCGATATCAATGCGTGGTTGAAGAACTTACTCGATGATAAGAACCTTGCTTTCGTTACTTATTCAAAGTCGAAGGAAGAGATGAATATCACCGAAGACGAGTTTAATACTGCTCTAAAGAATGCCTCTTCCAACAACGATTTGGCGCAGGCTGCTAACGTGAAACCTATCACGAACCTCATTGATTATAATCTCGTTCCAGGGAAGATAACCAGTGAGACGACATTAAAGAAGCTCCAATCGAAGGTGTGGAAACTAAGTAATGGCGCACGAGTCATCTATAAGTATGTACCTGAAGCAAAGGGTCGCTTCTTCTTTGCAGGCTCTTCCATCGGTGGCAAATCGGTTGTTCCTGCAACAGAGTTAGCCAACTATACGGCTATGCGCTCGCTCTTAATGCAGTCTGGAGTATATAACTATAACCGCAATCAACTTGCCCAATGGCTACAAGGGAAAGACCTGAATCTATCCCTGTCACTCGAGGATTACAGTGACGGAATAGGCGGTTCTGCAGCTGTTACAAACGCTGATGACTTCTTCGGATACCTCCATCTCGTTCTGTCGAAACAGAACTTCTCAAAGGCAGCATTCGATAAGTACATCCAACGCAGCACTTATCTCTATGACAACCGACCATTGAGTGGTATGGAGGCAGTGCAGGATTCTATCCGTCAGTTGCTCTATCCAGTGAGCGCATTGAACCCTCGTCAGGATGAAAAGTTCTTCCATTCAATGCAATATGACCAACTCGCAGAGCAGTTCCAAAAGCATTTAGGCGATGCTTCAGGCTTCACTTATTGTCTTATGGGCGATATTCCAGAGGCGAAAGCAAGGGAGTTAATCACACGATATATCGCTTCGCTCAAGGGTTCGGGTAAGCCAGCTGTAACGTCAGTGACGCCACTTGATTTTGCAGCGAATGCCCCTGTCATCAAGCATACCTTTGAGACTGAGACCGACGGAGGCATGGCTGAAATTGAAATCTCATACTCGAATAAACAGAAACTAAGCGATCGTGAGCAGGCAGCATTCGAGGTGTTGCGTGCGTTGTTGGAGCGTCGTTACTTCGATGTGTTGCGTGAGAAGGAGCATCTCACTTATACGATTGGTGTGCAAACTAATTATAGTTCGCAGCCAGAAGCAAGTGAGAACCTAAGTATTCACCTCTCTACTGCAGCGGAGCATATCGATCGTGTCCTCACGTTAGTATATCAGTTTATTGAGGATGTGAAGGCTGGTCGCATTAGTGCTGACGATTTCAAGGCAGCGATGGTACCATTAGCTGTACAGGAGGAAGATGCTAATGCACAGCAGAACACAGCTGATCCATCATTGTGGATGGGACTTCTGAATGTCTATGCAGAGACTGGTGAGGAGTTATCACCATCAGATAGCTCTACTTCAGAACCCGTCTTCAAGACCCTCACCGCACAAGATATTGCGCAGGTTGCAACGAAGATTCTCACACAAGCTAAGCAACGTGAAATCATCGTCAAGCCTGTTACTCACGAGGGGAAGCGCACGTTTAAGTAAGGAGGAAAAGCCTCTCCCCCGTCCCCTCTCCGAATGGAGAGGGAGTAGATACTACTATTAACAAACAAAGAGGGCGTTTCTTCGATGTGAAGAGA
>ERZ773013.2083-NODE-2083-length-11234-cov-4.840683_pt1 | contig 11234 bp, 9 predicted proteins | sample MGYA00511670_ERZ773013 | MGnify/ENA primary metagenome ERZ773013 (study PRJEB29015, sample SAMEA2738120) | human oral metagenome | biome: human oral; feature: human-associated habitat; material: saliva | place: China | collected 2257 ...
AGCGCGTTCTCGACGGAGGCGACGGCGACCACCGAGGAGTAGGTCGCAGGCTCGTCAATGACCGAGGAGTCTGGATCCGAGGCGTAGGGCAGGCCTTTACCAGACATGTTGCCGTACCCGGTCGAAAAAGCGTTGCCCGCAGCCGCGTTGACGGTGATCCCCGCCTCTTGCAGCTTCTTGTAGACGGTCGCATAGACCGTGTCCGCCTCGTTATCCATGCCAGCCGTCCAGCCCAGCGACAGGTTAATGACGTCCGGATGCAGGACCAGCATGTCGTCGAGGGCGGCCAGCAGAGCGGAATCCAGCAGCGCATCATCCTCGGAGCGCGTCACCTTTCCGACGATGATCTGAGCGTCCGGGGCGGTGCCGACAATCTTGTCGGCGTTACCCGCCGCGATACCCGCGACGTGCGTCCCATGGAAGCCCGACCCTCCCTCACGCGGCGAGGCGTCGTTGTCGCCGTCCGCGTAGTCGTAGGCGAAGGGGAACTTCTCATTCACATAGACGCCGGTCTTCCCCTCCCCCAACTGGGCCTTGAGTTCATCCACCCTATCCTCCGACAGGGCGGGCGTGGCCGTGAGCGCGGGCGTGAACGCCTGGTGCGCCATGTCGACACCCGTGTCGATGATGGCGACGACCTTCCCCTCGCCCTTCTGAGTCACCTGGTCGGTGCGCATCATGAGCTGGGCACTCAAGTTTGCGGGGTCCTGCCCCTCGATCTGCGAAGCCCTGGTGCCGCCCTCCGCGTCGACGGCGGCCGCATCACTGACGTGCCCCTCGCGCTCCAGGAAGGCCGCCTTGACCCCCACCACACCGCGGATCTCCTCCAGGCTGCCGGCGGGGGCGCTCAGCGCGAAGCCATCCAGGACGTTGGCATACTCCCGCTCCACCCGGACCTGCACTCCTGGAAACGACGCGGCCACGGCCTCGTTCACGGACGCAAGAGCAGCGCTACGATCAATTCCTTCCTCGAGTTGCACGATGACACCGACAAGTCTCGCCGGGTCCCGGTCGACTCCTTCGGCAACCTCGGGTGCCTGCCCATCCTTCGAGGTCAGCGCCGTATCAAGGTCGCCGACCGGCAGGGACGAGGCCGGGGCATCCTCCGCAGGCACCGGACCCACGCGCAGCGGTGAAGCCACGGACGCCGGACCCGTGAACGCAAGCGCGCACGCACCGACAAATGCCAGGAGGACAGCTGGTTTCTTCATTGACATAAGCCTTCTCCAATTAGTGTCACAGACGACCACTGCCAGCGTGGGCGCTCCCACGTCGCAGCCGCCTAGCACAACGCTACCGGAAAAGACACGACTGACAATCTTCAGATTGCTAACGAAACAATTAAGACGATCTGAAATGTCAAAAGGGCCGGGCCCAGGGACGCTTGAGTGTTACGTCCCCGGGCCCGGCCCGTGTTGTCAAGGCGATCAGGTCACTTGACCCACACGCCGTTGGCGTCCAGGTAGTACCAGGTGCCACCGAGGTTGATCCAACCGGTCGCCATGGCACCCGAGGCGTTCAGGTAGTACCAGGTACCGCCCAGGTTCAGCCAGCCAGTCGCCATCGCGCCGTTGGCGTCCAAGTAGTACCAGGTGCCACCCAGGTTCAGCCAACCAGTCGCCATCGCGCCGTTGGCGTCCAAGTAGTACCAGGTACCACCCAGGTTCAGCCAACCAGTCGCCATCGCGCCCGAGGCGTTCAGGTAGTACCAGGTACCACCCAGGTTCAGCCAACCAGTCGCCATCGCGCCGGTCTCACGCAGGTAGTAGTAGGTGCCACCCAGGTTGAGCCACCCGGTCACCATGTAGCCGTTCGCGTCGTGGTAGTACCAGGTTCCGGAGTCCTCGACCCAACCGGTCCGGACGTAGCCGCGAGCATCGAAGCGGAAGACGCGCCCGTCAATCGTGGCCACGGTGTCCTTCGGGTAGGAACCGTCAGCGTTGCGGTACCACCAGCCGATTGTGTCCTTTTCCCACGTGCCCGTGGGTGCCGGCTGAGGCTGCGGATCGGGCTGAGGCTGCGGGTCCGGCTGAGGCTGCGGGTCCGGCTGAGGCTGCGGGTCCGGCTGAGGCTGCGGATCGGGCTGAGGCTGCGGATCGGGCTGAGGCTGCGGATCGGGCTGAGGCTGCGGGTCCGGCTGAGGCTGCGGATCGGGCTGAGGCTGCGGATCAACCCACGGCGCGGGGGCGGTCGCATCCTGCTTGACGGACTTCACGACGACAATCGTCGTCGCCGTCGCCTCGGTTCCGTCGGCCAGGGTGGCGGTCAGGTTGACCTGATCCCAGTCAAGAGAGTTACCGCCGGTAATCGTGGCGCTCTTGCCGTCATCGGCCGCCTTCAGGATGGCCACACCGCCATACTCCAAGCCCCAGGACAGGGTGGCGTCCTTGAACTTCTCGGGCAGCAGCGGCTTGAGGGTGACGGTCTCACCCTCCTCCAGGTCCACGCGGAGGTGATTGACGGCGATCTCGTCCTCGCCCAGCTCGGTGACGCAGACGTTGACAGTAGCCATCACCGGATCGAAGACCATCGGATCCGCGTAGTCGGCGACAGCCCGGACGTCCGAGCAGCCTTCCTTCTGAGCAGTCACGAGGCCCGACTTTTCATCGACATTCAGGACGTCGATGTCGTCGCCGGACCAATTGATCTTGGTCTTATTTGCGTTCTCAGGCTGGTGCGTGACACCGATGTTCGTCTGCTGGCCGACTCGCAGGTCAAGCTTGCCGGACTCGATGCCGAAGTCAAGCGAGGTCATGGCCACGGGTTCGAGGGCCACATCGGCTCGCTTGGAGGGCAGGCCATCACTGCCCCACGCAACGAGCTTGACCGTAGCGGGCAGAGCATCCGTGTGGCCTGCCTTGGTCCAAGCAGCCTGGATGTCGGAGAACTTGATGTCGAACGTGTAGCGGTGGACACCGTCAGCCGAGACATTGCCAGGGAAGTCGACGACGCGGCGATAGAAGATCGCATCGGTCGAGGGGTCGCGCAGGTCGATGCTGGACAGACCGGGGATATCCTCGACGACGAAGGAGACCGAACCGCCGAGACCTTCACTGGTGGTTTCGACGTCGGAAATGGTGGGGCCGTAAATGTCGGGGGCGGGCGCCGCGAAAGCGGGGGCACCGAAGGCTGCACCGGACGCCACCATCGCGCCGGTCGCCAGGGTCGCCAAGAACGCCCTGTGAACTAACTGGGACATACTCACTCCAATGTTGAATCAACGGACCATACCGGATGGTTAGGCTTGGGATCCGCATAATGAACACTACTGCGTAAATGAATACCTAGCAACGCGTTACTGGCTTACCATCATGTAGCCACAAGTTAATTTGCGGTATTACTAGTAATATTTTCGTGCGCTTTTTGGCAGGTTTTCATTGGGAACCTGACCAATGAACACATGTTCTACAACCACCGCACGTTTTCTCACACACACTTTCCTTCAATCCCTTAACATCTCAATGAAAGTATCACCTATTTGCTCGGTAAGTCTGCGGGTGATCTGAAACTAACGAGCATGAAACGACTCGTCACCTGCGCATTTACGATCATTTTGCGATTCCACACCTGTCAAACACTGCGACCGCTTGGTGCATGCCACCACAACACCCGCCAGGTTCCGAAGGGAGCAGAAGGGACGGCTGCGGTACTCGGGGACAGAATCGGTGCCAGGGGACAGAATCGGTGCCAGGGGGCGGCGGCAGGGCCTGGCCGGGCTTCGAGATCGATCACTCCGAGCCGCAGGCTCGCGTGTGGCGATCTCGCGGGCGGGCCGCCGCCCACGGGCACCTGGACAAAACAACTTGGACTCCAACGTGTCCCGCACGCGGGCCGCCTGTCCCGTACGTGGGCGGGGTTGCCCAGACTCGGAACAGCAGGCCCACGTGCGGATGAGAAGGCCGCACCAAGGCACGCAAAGCACGCAAAGCACGAACCCCATCAACACGACACGTCCTATAACCCCACATGTGAACCTCCTCGGTTGGAAGGCGCCACTGGACCTGTTGGACCTGCGGGGCCTGCGGGACCCTGCCGGGCATCAGATCGACCGCTTCGAGCCGCAGGCTCGCGGCGCGCTTACTGTCGGTCGGACAGCTCCAGGTTCGCGCGCACGACAATGCCGATGCGTTCAACCATCGCATCGTCCACCCAGCTACCATCCAGCGCAGCCAGGCGCGAGTGCACTGGGGCCTCGTCGAAGAGGCGGTCAAAGCCGAGGATCGCGCGCCACAGGGGGATGAGTTCCTCATGGTAGGTGTGCCCGTGCCCGCCGGGCGCGGTCCCGGCGACGGGCAGGTCGGCGAGGATCTGGATGTAGGTGGCGAAGCGGGTGAACTCCACGTCCCGAGAGACGTCGCGCCCGGCTCGCTCGCGCAGCCAGTCGGGCTGCGTCCAGATGAGCTTGTTGTTCCACCAGACGACCGGGTCGGAGGGGTGTTGGGCGTAGACGATGCGCGGGAAGCCCCACGGGCCGAGTTCGCGCCCGTACAGGTCTGTGCGCAGGTCGGAGGGTTCGTTGACGAAGCGCACGCGGCGCCCATTGTTGACGACGGGGGCGACCTCGGGACTGCCCGTGTGCCGTGCGGCGGTGAGTGCCTCGTGCATGGGGGTGAAAGCGGGGGTGCCTACCCACAGCGCGCCGTCGACCTGGGTGAGTGCGTCGTCAACGGAGGAGAATACGGACTGCGACGCGAAGGCACCGAGGGACTCGCCGCAGACGAACAGCGCGGGGCGTGAGGCCTCGTCCATGAGGTCGAGTTCGGCGCGCACGGCGGCGAAGAGCGCGGCGGAGGCGTCCTGTGCGGGTTCGAGTCCGGTGAGCCAGTTGAGTACGGACGGCACGTAGGAGTATTGCAACGAGGCCGTGGCGCAGTTTCCTCGCGTGAGGAACTCGAGGGGTTGGACCTGCCATTCGTCGACCCACCCAGAGCCGGTCGACGCGGCGATGAGGATGACTGCACGATCGAAGGCGCCCGTGCGGCGCAGCTCGGCGACGACGGTTGCCGCGGCCGCCTCGATGCCGGTTCCACCCGTGGGCATGCCGGAGTAGACGCGGATGGGTTCCATGGCGTCGACGCCGCACACTTGCGTGATGTCGCGGCGCGAGGGACCTCGCCCGAGAAAGACACGCCCCTGCCCGCCGACCGATTCCCAGGTGACGGGCGATGCCGGGGAGGCGGAGCGCTCCGGGACGGTCGGCTTGTAGATGCCGCGCGCGGTGCGCGTGTTCAGCTGCTCTGCTTTGCGGCGGAAGAAGCCGATGCCGCCGCGCAGGATGACTTTTGAGGTCAGGAAAAAGATGGTGACGAAGAGGATGGCGACACCCGTAATGAAGGCGGCGGGTCGGGGCATGAAGCCCGCGAGGGTTGCGATGAGAATGCGACCAAGATGGTTGAAGGCGCGCACGATCATGAGCAGTGTCCAGGCGACGGCGACTGCACCCGCTGCCCCAAGGAGGTATTCGCCGATGGTCTCCCCCGGCATGTTGACGAGTGTGGCGGCGACGCGGTCGCGGCGATACGACTGGATGACAGCGTAGAACCACCAGATGGCGAAGAGGGCGGCGGCGGCAACGCGGAAGCCGATTTCGGCGGGATCGGAGGCCCTGACCGTCAGCCCAGTGAGGCGGATGACGAGCAGTCCCACGTTCTGCACGACGAGGCCGGCGATGTAGCCGCAGGCCACCAGGATGCCGGAGGCGACCGCGTGCCACGTCCACGAGCGCGCCATGAGCGAGGGGGATACGCTCACCGCATACATGGCGAGCGCCGCGATCACTCCCAGAAACGACAAACCCATGACACCCATTGTGCCAGGTGATTGGTACCTGCTCAGGACTGGGACGAGGCCTGGGCTAACTCCCGCGTGTACGCTTGCCCGGATGCGCCTGACAAATGGGTCAGAGCACGATGGTAAAAGCTGGGATTTACGCGCGCGAAATAAACGAGAAAAGGGCGGAATAACGGCGTATTCTTGCCACCAGGTTAACGCTTCATCTACAATAAATATCTCTACTGGTGGGAGGTGACAATGTCGCTATTCGAGGATGATCCCGGCCTGATTCGCCGTCAGGAAGGTCAGGTTCGAGAGCGGGCAGAGCGCGCCCACGCAATGCGTCGACGCATTGAATCCATCCACGGGGTGGGTGTCTCACCTAGCCGGGGCGTGACGGTCACCGTTGACTCTGCAGGTACCCTCCTCGCCCTCGCTATCGACGATGCCCCAGCCGAGCTGTGCGACGCCATCGTTGCCGCCTATGCGGCCGCGCGCCGCGACGTCGGCGAACAGGTTATCACCGCCTCCCAGGACGCTTTCGGCGATTCCTTCCCGGGCATCGAGCGCTTGCGTTCGCTATACGGTGTCCCCTCCCCCGACGTCCCGCTGGCCGAGGCCTCGGATCCCCGGGTGCATCAGCGGAGGCTCTGAGCGTGTCTGAGCAATTTCCCGCCGATCCGGCGGCCATTACGGCGCACGCTCTTCGGATTTTTTCCTACCAGAGCGACCTTGAGCATGCCTCGGCGACGCTGCGTCAGGTGTCCGCCTCTGACGGCGCGTTTGGCCTCATGGCCGGGCCTCTTATTGCACCGCTGTTTCAGCTTGTGGAAGTGGGCGAGCATCTGGCGATTAGCGGCGCTGAGTGCGCCCTCGATAAGCTCGGTCAGACGCTCGTGGCCAGCGCGCGCGCCGTCCAGGTGGGCGAGTCGTCGCGGGTGACGATTCCCGAGGCCGGGGCTGCCCTGTGGGGAGACGGTCGTGACAGCTGACATGCACCCTGTGACCGCACGGGTGCCGGGTGATGGTTCGGCGTTCCCTCAGGCGGGTGTTTTGGATGGAATCGCGGCACTAAGTTCGGCGATCGTCGACAAGTCGTGGGTGAGCGGTGACCTTGCTGGCGTCGCTATGGGAGCTGACATGCTTCCCCCCACGCCCGATCCTCGTGCCACCCTTATCTCCTGGGGGATGGGGTGGGTCTTCGACCTCATCGCGCCCTTGAAGGGGTGGCTGATTGAGCTGGCTGGGGACGCCGACCAGCTGCGCACCCACGGGCGTACGTGGAGGAACGTCGGTGCACTGCTGGAGGCCACGGCGCACAACATTGATGACGACGTCCGGCTCTCCTTCCCGGATGGCGCGTTCGCGGGTTCTGCCGTCACCTCGTATTTGGCGGCGTCGGGAGCGACGACCCGAGGCATCGGCATGACGGGGGAATTGTCGCGCGCGGTGGGCACCGCCTACGACGTGTGTGCCGTCATCATCCAGTTCGTGTACGACTTCGTGCGCGACGCGATCAATCAGGTCGTCGAGGCCATCACTCCCTACGCGGTCGAGCTGACCTCGTCCTTCGTGACGGCGTTCCCCCTGGTCATGGCACAGATCGCTTCGTCGGTTGGTGCACTGATCGAGGGGGTGACTGCGCGCATCATCGCGTTGAAGGAATCGCTGTCGAACCTGGGCGTGAAGCTCTCCGGTGCCGACCAACTGCTGAAGTCTCTGAAAGAATGGCTGCACAACCTCTCCCACGGCGGCGAGCCGATGGGCGGTCCGTTCGCCATGGCTTGATAGCCTCGCAGCACACGCTCGCGCCGACGCGTGGCGGCCTTCCACAGAAAGTGTGACATGACCCAGGACTTTGAAGAGAGCGCACGCAATTTCCTGTCGCTCCTGAACAAGCTGCCCTCCACACCGTCGATCACGTTTCGAGGCTTCGTCGACACGTCCGTCACCCAGGCGCGCGTCGTCGTCTCCCCGGCACTGACGGCGACCTCGCATAGCATCGCGATCGCCACGAACAACCTGCGCACGCCCCATGTCGGCGTGGTTGTGGGCGCGAATGGACGCGACCTGACGGCCCTCATGGCGGGGGCACCGACTGTCAACCTTCATGAGGTCACCTACCTGCCGGGTACCTACTTCTGCCAGCACCCCGCACAGGAGTTCGCGGGGGTCACGATCCAGGTCTACGAGGAGATGTGCGTGAGCGAGGATGGCACGTCGCTGAACACCGCTCGGCCCCTCGACTCGTGGGATCCGATCCTCGCGGTCCTGGAACCCGCGCTGCGCGACGCCCGCGCGCGCTGCCTCGCCCTGCCCCAAGGGGCCTCGGACCGTTTCCTGGTCCCCGTCCAGTAACGACCGCCAGCGGTCGCCGGTTCGACAGCGCGACGCAGCCTGAGTTTTAGTTTCAGGAGCACGCGGTCGCACGAGTGTTCACTCAGGCGAGCATTCCCCCAGCCACACGAGGGTCATGTACGGGATAGCAACGTTTTCCCCCGGCGTGTAGCCGAGGTGCTCGTAGAGGTACCAGCGCAGGTTCGCCTGCATGCGGTCCCGACCGGCCTGCGAGGATCGGATGAACGAGGAGCGAGTGGTCCCCAAGGTGAGGATCTGCTCGGGGGTCATGATGTCCTCCCACGTGACCTGGGTGAGGCGCATGGGCGCGAATCCGCCGCCGGGCGTGGGCGGACGGTCGGGCCGGTGCACGTCGCCGGAGCGCATGATGCGCGTGAGCCGGTGCACCCACGGGACCGATACGTCCATCTGGTTCCACACGATGCCGAGCGTGCCCCCGGGCACGAGAATACGCGCGGCCTCCCAGCCCGCCAGCTCAGAATCAACCCAATGCCAGGACTGGGCAAACACGACGATATCGAACGCTCCGTCCGGCAGTCCCGTCTCCTCGGCGACGCCGCCGTGCCACGTCACGCCGGGAATCGACGAGGCCTGGGCACGCATCGCGTCCGAGGGCTCCACCGCGTCCACGACGGCACCTGCGCGCGCCAGGAGCTCACTCATCTTGCCGGTGCCGGCACCGATGTCGGCGACGCGCAGCGGCGCGGACGAGGCGGGGACGGTGGCGAGGGACACGGGAGCGGGAACGATGGGAGCATGCTCGACGGAGAGCGAGTCGGCAGTATCGCCAGCGGCAGGCTCGATACCCCGCGTCACTCCACCGCGCGACCGAGCGGACGCCAGCAGCGCGGCCACGGCCTCGTCGGGGTAGGCGGGGCGCACGGAGGCGTATGCGCCGCCCTCCCCCACGAAGGGATTCGCCTCCAGAGAGGCGGACGCTGCGTTCGATAGTGTCATAGAATCCTTGTCCTCACAGGCACCTGATCCAGCGAACCCGACCGTGACCTCGTCCCCGGAAGCACTCACAGGAGCGAGCTCCACAGTCGGCACACGTTGTCGACGTAGTGCACGTGCCAGGGCTGATCGCGCCACTCGCGGTAGGTGAGTTCGCGCGAGCGCTCACGGTTGCGTTCGTCGTTGCCGCGCACCAGCTCGACCAGGCGCGCGTCGTCGGCGATGAGCGTGATCTCGTAATTCAGGCCGAAGGAGCGCACGTCCATGTTGGACGAGCCAATCGCGCACAGGCTGCCGTCGACGATCACATACTTGGAGTGCAGCATGGTCGGCTTGCGGTACAGGTGGATGCGCACGCCCGTCTTGAGGAGTGCCCCGTAGTAGGAGCGCTGTGCGTGGCCGACCAGGAACTGGTCGAATTGCTCGGAAAGAAAGAGCTCGACCTCGACGCCGGAGAGGGCGGCGTTCGTCAGCGCGGTCATGAGGGCCTCGTCGGGGATGAAGTACGGACTCGCGATGGACACGTGCGTGCGTGCCGAGGACACCATGTGCACGAAAGCGCGCAGGTTGGGTTCGCCGCGGAACGCGGGCCCCGACGGGATGATCTGCATCGACGAGGCCGGGGTGTCCTCGCGCTCGTCCTCCTCCCGCGCGGTGTGCGGGGTGAGGTCGGCGGGGGTCAGGACTTCCTTGCAGGCGTAGTACCAGTCGAGGGCGAAAACGGCCTCGATCTGGGTGACGATCCGGCCGGTGAGGCTCACGCTGGTGTCGTCGTAGGTGATGCCGGCTTTCTGGAAGGAGGGCGTGTCGTAGTCAGGGGCGACCAGGTTGTGGGAGCCGATGTAGGCTTCTCGCCCGTCGATGACCAGGAGCTTGCGGTGGTTGCGCAGGTCGGGGCGGCGAATGTGTCCACGCAGGGGCGCGAAGGGGAGCATCTGGTGCCAGAGGATGCCCATGTCATCCAGGCGACGCCGGAAGCGCCTGTGCCCAGGTATGGTGCGCATGCCGTGGTGGTCGACGAGGAGACGCACGGTGACGCCACGGGCCTTTGCGCGCTCGAGGGCCTCGTAGAAGGGCGCGGAGTATTCGTCCCAGGAGGTCTGAAAGTAGAGGGCGTTGACGTGGTGGGTGGCCCGATCAATGCTGGCGGCCATCGCACGGAAGGTGTCGGCCGTGTCGTTGTGCAGGGCGACGACGTGGCCGCAGGAGTCGGGGAAGCCGCTGAGCGAGCCGGTCAAGCGCATGAGCGAGGCGGTGTCGTCGTCGGAGCCGTCGGGGGCCTCGTGGGCGGTCGGCTTGGGCTTGGCGGAGTCTTTCAGGATGGCCTCGACGAGGGCGCTGGCCTCGGGGTCGTCATCGAGGCGTCGTCCCATGGCCCACCAGGAACCAAAGATGAAGTAGAGGGGCACTCCGAGGAAGGGCCACAGGAAGATGAGGAGCAGCCACGCGGTCGACGTGGAGGCGCGCCGGTGTTTGGGCACGACACCCAGCGCCACGATACGGATGGCGAAATCAACGGCTCCGAGGAGGAGCCACACCCACAGCGGTGGTTCGGGGTGCGGGGCAAACATACACCTATGTTACAAAGCGCCCTTTGTCCTGGTCAGCCCAGCGTTGCCAGTGTGGCGCGTAGGTCGCTCCGTCGCGCGCGAGGGCCCGCCTGCGGCGTTCGTCCTCGCCGGGATCCTCGATCCAAATGGACAGGTCAGCGTCGGCGTCCCATGCGCCGCAGCCTTCGATGATCGTGGGGGCCACGGGCACGTCTACAACCACCCCGGGCGCGTCGGCCTCCCAATCCCAGGCCTCGTAGGAGGACGGGCACCCGGCGCGCAGATCCTCGCAGATGCGCCGCGCGACCTGCGCGCCGGCCGCGAGGCCGTCCCATCCCGGGTACCAGTCGTCCAGGTGCAGGACCTGCCAGCCCGGCAAGAGAGACACGAGCGCGGCGGCCAGCGTGGACTTGCCCGAGCCCGAGTACCCGTCGATGGTGACGACGGGGACGCGGCGCGGCGCGATCGCAGGATCGGCGTGGGTGCCGCTCCCGTCGGGGTATGCGTCGCCGGACGAGGTCGGGGCAGCCTCGTCGATCAGCGCGCACAGGCGCGGGGCGAGGTCTCGCGCGGCCTCGTCGGGAGCGAGGGACACGGGGA
>ERZ773013.2085-NODE-2085-length-11230-cov-12.276331_pt1 | contig 11230 bp, 10 predicted proteins | sample MGYA00511670_ERZ773013 | MGnify/ENA primary metagenome ERZ773013 (study PRJEB29015, sample SAMEA2738120) | human oral metagenome | biome: human oral; feature: human-associated habitat; material: saliva | place: China | collected 2257 ...
GGATGCTAACGGACAAAACAAGTTTGTCAAGAAAGCCTTTATCGATTACACAGCTCCTAAACCATCTGCTGATCTGACCATTACAAAATCAGAGTCAGACGGGACTTTCACCATTACAGCTAAGGACCTCCAAGGTTTCGATGGTTATAAAGAAGTGAAGATTCCATTCTGGTCTCATGCTAATGGGATGAAAGATATCATCTGGTACACTCCGACACGTCAAGCAGACGGTTCATATACTGTAACAGCCAAAGCTAGTGACCACGAAAACGCTGATGGCCAGTATGAAGCGCAAGTCTTCTATGTAGATGCCAAAGGCCAAAACAAGTTTGTCAAGAAAGCCTTTATTGATTTCAAAAATCAATCACGTCCAACTGCTAGTCTCTTGATCCAAAACAACAACAAGGATGCGGGAACATTTGACGTCATCATCAAGAATGTCTACAGTCCTAAAGGGGTGCGGACCGTTCAAGTCCCAACTTGGTCTGATAAGGATGGCCAAGATGATATTCGCTGGTATGAAGCGACTCGCCAATCAAATGGAGACTATAAGGTATCGGTCAAAGCGAGCGATCACAAGAACTCTACTGGTAAGTACCATATTCACCTTTACTATATTCAAAATGATGGTTCTCGTGTGGGTGTTGGTTCAACGACTACAGAAGTTGAGTTCAGAAATGTTCAGACCAAGACACAAACAGGGATCAAGAATGTCAATTCTGGTGCTGGAACCTATACGGTAACAGTGGATCAAGCGCCTCAGGGACGTCGGATTAAGAATATCCGTGTCGCAGCCTGGTCTCAAGCGCACCAAGAAAATCTTTTCTGGTATTCAACAGCACCTTCTGGAATGCATACAGAAGTGCAGGTCTCTGCAGCCAATCACCAGTACCAATCAGGTAACTATACCACTCATGTCTATGTGGATTATGTCGATGGTGGCGTTGAAGGCTTTAACCTTGGTCAAACAGCCCTTCATCCCCGTGCGACAGTAGATCAAACTGCTTTTAGTCCTCGTGTAACGAATGGACAACGGGACCGTGTCTTACGGGCAGCAGCTAGTCTAGTGGGCGTTCGTGGCGGCACTGCAGCTCACCAACAATTGGTCAATGATTATAACAGTGTCAAACCACTTCCGGTTGGTTATGCAGTGAAGGCGACCGATGACTGGTGTGATATCTTTGTCACAACAGTCTTCCAGCGGGAAGGTTTGAGCGGTTTGATTGGCCGTGAATGTGGAGTCGAACGTCACATCCAGATCTTCAAACGCTTGGGCATCTGGAATGAAGATGGTACCACTACACCAAAAGCAGGGGATATCATCACCTTTAACTGGGATCAAAATAGCCAACAAAACAATGGCTTTGCGGATCACATCGGAATTGTTGAGAGCGTCTCAAATGGAATCATTCATACCATTGAAGGAAACTCCAACAACCAAGTCCGTCGCAATACCTACCGAATCGGACATGGCAATATTCGTGGATTTGCAACCCCACGCTATCAATAATAAAAAGGGAGTGGGAAAGAACTCTGACTAGTTAAAAAGAGTTCGTCTTCCCACCCCCGCACAGTTGATTAGGTCATCTTTGGAGCTTAAAAAGCGAACAAAGATGCCAATCAACCACTGCGTCATACAGTTATTTCTATCAAATATAAAAAGGCTGAACAGTTTTTGTCCAGCCTCTTTTTGTGGCTTCTTTTTTGAATGCAGATAAGTTTTTAAAATAAAATGAGAGATTCTGTCAATTATTTTAAATGATTTTTATCTTTTGAATTATTCGATAATGACTGGAGACTTTACGCAGTGAGAAAAGTGCTTGAAATATTAGAATTTCAAGCACTCGGGAGTTTTGAGACGTTGGGCTCAAAACTAAGTCATGGAACTTCTTTGAAGTTCGCTGACGTCCGTACTCACTTAAGGAAAGTCTCTAAGAAGAATATTTCAGTTCTTTTCTCATTTTTTCAACCCCTCTTCGAAACTCTTAGAAGGGGCTTCGACTTGGATAGTTTCAAGGGTTAATGGATTGGTGAAGGTCAAGCGGTGAGCATGGAGCATGAGTCGCTCTCCGCGTGCAGGGTTATAGAGAGGATCCCCGACAATCGGGTGTCCATGATGGGAGAGATGCACCCGGATCTGATGAGTACGTCCCGTCTTGAGCTGGCATTTGACCAGGCTGTTTCGCCCGATTTTTTTCAGTTGCATCACCTGAGTTTCTGCATACTGCCCTTTGCGTGGATCGACCAGGCGCTTGCGCCGATCGTGGCGATCGCGTCCGATTTTATCCTTGTAGACGATGGTCTTTTGTGCTAAGCTGCCTTGGATCAAGGCCCAGTACTCGCGTTGGATGTTTTTATCTTCCAAAATTCGGTTGAGAATGGGCAGGATAAAAGGATTTTTGGCAAATAAAATCGCTCCGCTGGTTTCCTTGTCTAAGCGGTGCACGACGTAGCAGGTAGATCCAACATAGCTGGAAACATGGTTGAGAAGAGCAATTTCTGTCGGCTCATTGGCATGGGTTTTCATACCTTCGGGCTTATTGACGATGATGACATGCTCATCCTGATAGAGTTCTTCGACCAGACTCGGGTCTCCGGCTGGGAGCTCTTTTTCAGGGTAATCGTCCGCGTCAAAGATCAGCTGGATCTGGTCTCCTTTTTGAACGGGGCTCTGCCAGTTGATGGTCTCGCCATTGACCAAGACGTGCTTCTTGGTTCGTAAAAAATGCCGGATCTTACGGGGAATGAGGAAGTAGTCCTCAAGCAGCTCTTTCACAGTCATCTGGGGAAAGGATTGTGGAATGGTAAATTGATAGTTCATGACCCTATTGTAGCAAAATCTAAGCTTAAAGAAAACTAAATGGGAGAAGGGGATGAGCTATCTTTTCTTGCTAGGACAAGGATAAGGTGTTACAATAACAGGTATGAATAGAATAAAAGAATTATTTGAAAACCTGATCACTTTTTTTAGAAAGGATCATCCGCCCAAAGCGGTGGCAGAAGAAGTGCCAGACACGGAACTACCGGAAGAGATAGTAGAGCCGACCTATAGTCGCTCAGGCAAGCACAGAAGCAAACCTCTCTCTCAGCATCCCTTCCGTCGTTTTTGGCGCCGATTCCATTTGACCAAGATTCTCCTGATCATTGGGCTAGGCTTTAGCCTCTTGACAGGGGGCTATCTCTTCTACCTTGCTAAGACGACCAACGTCAAGGATTTGCAGAATGCACTGAAGGCGACCACCATTATCTATGATAAGAATGGGGACCAGGCGGGAAGTTTGACCGGGCAAAAAGGAACCTATGTCGAACTCGATGCTATTAGTGAGAATCTGCAAAATGCTGTGGTCGCAACAGAGGACCGGAGCTTCTACAAGAATAGCGGGATCAACTATGGTCGTTTCTTCTTAGCGATTTTGACCCTGGGTCGCTCAGGTGGTGGGTCGACCATCACCCAGCAGCTAGCCAAGAATGCTTACCTGTCTCAGGACCAGACGGTAGAGCGCAAGGCCAAGGAATTCTTCCTAGCGCTTGAAATCAATAAGAAATACAGTAAAAAAGAGATCCTCACCATGTACCTCAACAATGCCTATTTTGGAAATGGGGTTTGGGGTATTGAGGATGCTTCCAAGAAGTATTTTGGGGTTTCAGCCAGTCAATTAAGCCTGGATCAGTCTGCGGTTCTCGCAGGTATGCTCAAGGGGCCTGAAATCTATAACCCGCTCTACTCAGTAGAAAATGCGACCAATCGCCGCAATACGGTCCTCCAAAATATGGTGGCAGCTGGTTATATTGACCAGAAAACGGCTGATCAGTCGGCGGCTGTGGATATCCATGGCCAGCTGGTCGATGCCTATGAAGGCAAGTCGGAGGATTACCGCTACCCATCCTATTTTGATGCGGTCATCAATGAAGCGGTCAATGAATATGGCCTGACCGAAGAAGACATTGTCAAAAATGGCTACCGGATCTATACCGAGCTGGATCAAAATTACCAAGCAAGCATGCAGGTAATCTATGATAATACGGCCCTCTTCCCAGTAGCGGAAGACGGCACGCGCGCGGAGTCTGGTAGTGTCGCCCTCGATCCTAAGACCGGAGGGGTTCGGGCTCTCGTAGGGCGTGTCGGCAGTGATCAAAATCCAGGATTCCGTACCTACAACTACGCGACCCAGGCTGCTCGAAGTCCAGGATCAACCATCAAACCTTTGGTTGTCTATAGCCCAGCTGTTGCTGAAGGTTGGTCGACCAATAAGGAATTGGACAATAGTACCACCCAATATGGAAGCTATGAGGTCAATAACTACGCGGGAATCCAGTCTAGCCCAACGGTACCGATGTACCAGGCCTTGGCAGAGTCCCTTAACCTTCCAGCCGTAGCGACCGCTAATGATTTGGGTCTTGATACGGTCTTTGAGTACGGGAAAAAATTCGGACTCAACATGGACAAGGTGGACAAATCGCTTGCCGTTGCCTTGGGAGCTGGTGTGACAACCAATCCGATGCAGATGGCTCAGGCCTATGGCACCTTTGCTAACGGCGGGGTCATGAATGATGCTCACCTCATTACCAAGATCGAAAATGCAAGTGGCCAAGTGGTCAAGAGCCACAGCCAGAAATCAACCCGAGTGCTTAGTGGTTCAACGACAGATAAGATGACCAATATGATGCTTGGTACCTTCAGTAATGGTACAGGGGTGAACGCTGCGCCTTATGGCTATACCATGGCAGGGAAAACCGGTACGACAGAGACCAGCTTTAACAAGGACCTCTCTGGAGACCAATGGGTGATCGGCTACACGCCAGATGTGGTCATCAGTCAATGGCTTGGTTTCCCAACGACCGATGAAAATCACTACCTGACGGACAGTAGTGCTGGAACGGCGTCCGAGATCTTCCGCAATGTTGCCAACAGTGTTCTGCCTTATACAGACGGTACCCAGTTTGACTCGGTGAAGAACTCTTATGCTGAAAACGGCATTGCACCAGTCGGAGAAGAAACGACAGAAACAGATAGCAAAGAAGACAAAGGTTTCTTTGAGGATGTCAAAGAAAAGGCGTCGAATATGGTCGATAATGCGAAAAAAGCAATCGACGAGGCCGATATCCCAGGAAAAGCGAAAAACGCTTGGGATACCTTCAAAGGCTGGCTTGGTTTCTAATCAAAAAACGATTCAGAGGAATTTCTGAATCGTTTTTTGCAGATTGAAGACAAAGTCTTCTTAGAAACTTTCCTTAGGTGAGTACGGACGTCAGCGAACTTCGAAGAAGTTCCATGACTTAGTTTTGGACCTAAGGTTCCAAAACTCCCGAGTGCTAGAAACACTAGTGTTTCTAGCACTTTTCTCACGGCGGAAAGTTTCTGTTGAAATGATCCTAATAGTATTAATTATTTTAATTTTTCAACGTCACTTAAGTTGTTTTATGTAAAATGCAATTTATCTATATTCTAAAAGATCTATTCAGAAGGATTTCTGAATAGACCTTTGTTTAAAGTTCACTATCTGACAAGCTAAAGGTATCGCCGTGTTGGAGATCCCCGTACTGGTAGCCCCGTTTGAACCAGCGCATGCGCTGTTCCGAAGTTCCGTGGGTAAAGCTATCTGGCACCGAGTAGCCGTAGGCTTGCTCCTGGAGTGTGTCGTCACCGACCGCATGAGCTGCATTCATGGCTTCTTCGATATCGCCGATATCTAGAAGATTTCGGTCTTGAATGGAGCGGGCCCAGACACCGGCTAGGTAATCGGCTTGTAGCTCGATGCGGACACTGATGGCATTTCGTTCCTTTTCAGAAAGACCTTGTTGCATTCGATGGTATTTGCCAAGGATTCCCAGCTCGTTTTGTACGTGGTGGCCGACTTCGTGAGCGATCACGTAGGCCATGGCGAAGTCCCCGCTAGCCTTGTATTTGGTTGTTAATTCCTTGTAGAAGCTCATATCCAAATAAATCTTTTTGTCGGTTGGACAGTAGAAGGGACCAGCCGATGCTTGCCCAACTCCACAGCCTGTCTTTGTCCGTCCGGTATAGAAGACTAGTTTGGGCTCCTGGTAGGTCCGTCCTTCGGCTTGAAAGACCTTGTGCCAATGATCTTCTGTTGTGGCAAGGACCTTGCTGACGAACTCAGCATCTGCATCATCGACATGGGTCTTGTTGGTGCGCGTGATTTGGGTGGATTGGTAAGGTTGAGAAGAAGTCCCATTTCCAAAGAGTCCACCAAGACTAGCGCCACCACCTCCTAGAAGAACCAGAAGAAGGATGAGGATGATCTTACTCTTGAAGCTTCCAGGAGATAGCAAGATTTGTAAAATGCCCCCGCCAAGGTTACTGTTGCCTGAAGACTGAGAGTAGCTTTGCCCTCGACGGTCTTCGATATTTCTACTTTCCTTTAGGTTATCACTTTTCATATTCGTCTCCTTTTGTTTTATTTTACCAAAAATGAGGAAAAAACCAGAGTGATAACGCTTTAGATTTGCTTTTTTCTTGACAGGAGATTTTCTGTTCTTGTCAAAATGTGGAAAACTTGCTATAATGGGGTGAACGGAGGCGTTATGGCATTAAAAAAAGCAAGTCTAGCGTGTACGGTTTGTGGGTCACGCAATTACTCCATTAAGTTGAGTGGGACGCCAAAACCAACACGTCTAGAAGTCAATAAATTCTGCAAGCATTGCAGCAAGTATACCATCCATAAAGAAACACGATAGGAGAGAGTTGTGAAATTCATTAAAGATATTTTCGTCTTACTAAAAGATACAACTTGGCCAAATCGCAAGGAAAGATGGAAAAACTTTATCTCAGTGATTGAGTACACCGCTTTCTTTGTTGCATTGATTTATTTGTTCGACAAAGTCATTGCACGTGGCCTATTGCACATGATCAATTTCTTTTAAGAAAAGAAGCCATGTGGGATCCTCAGGGTCCCACTTTTTGTAGTCTTTTCTTAAAAATAAATCAGCAAACCTCTTTGCATTCCTGCAAAATGTGGTATAATGAAGCTAGGAAAAGGAAAGCCAAGAGGCTTTTTTTAGTATGTTCACAAAAGCTCGAGCAGGCTAAACAGAAAGAAAGGATGCCCAAATGGACAGTTTTGATAAAGGCTGGTTTGTACTACAAACCTACTCAGGATATGAAAACAAGGTAAAAGAGAATCTTTTGCAACGTGCGCAAACTTACAATATGTTAGAAAACATCTTGCGCGTAGAGATTCCAACTCAAACCGTACAAGTTGAGAAAAATGGTAAAACAAAAGAAATCGAAGAAAACCGCTTCCCAGGTTATGTCTTGGTAGAAATGGTCATGACAGATGAAGCTTGGTTTGTCGTTCGGAATACACCGAACGTTACTGGTTTCGTCGGATCCCACGGGAACCGTTCAAAACCAACTCCATTGTTGGAAGAAGAAATCCGCAGCATCTTGCTCTCTATGGGTCAAACCGTTCAAGAGTTTGACTTGGATGTCAAGGTGGGCGATACAGTTCGTATCATCGACGGTGCCTTCACAGACTATACTGGTAAGATCACTGAAATTGATAACAACAAGGTGAAAATGGTCATTTCTATGTTTGGTAACGATACAGTTGCAGAAGTGAACCTGAACCAAATTGCTGAATTGTAAGAAAAATAGAACCCTCCAAGAAAAACTTGGAGGGTTCTTTGTATGGATCGTTATTGATTTTTATCCAGGCCAGTGATCTTTTTTAACTGCTTGGTTTCTGCAGCAGATGTAACATTGAAGATCTTATTGCCTTGTGTAGAGAAGCTAGATTCATCTCCGTTGCTATCTTTATAGACATAGCTGGTCCCATTTTCTGAACGCATAATGGCATAGGGTTTTCCGAGACGTTCGAGGGCCGTTTTTGGTGTATCGGATTTGGAAATACTGCCAGTAGACTGGTGGTTGGCATCGCCCCCTCTTAGTCGGAAGGTGATATCTGTTAACACATTATTGCGGAAGAAAGCCATGATATCGCCATTGTCTGTTGCCCAAACATTGACCCCATCGCCAGGATTCGCACTGTCTGTGCTACTTACGGGTTGACCAAAGGCTGCAACTACGTCATCGTAACTGCTTCTTTCTTTTGGCCCACCAACCTCTTGTCCATCTTCGGTTCTTAATACAAAACCGGTGGTAGGGTGGAGGTTTTTGAGCTTTTCGATCTCAGGAATGGATGCAGCTCCCGGCACATATTGAAGAGATGCACCATCATCTGGATCCATACTGAAGCGATCTGAAAAATCATCTGAGCTATTACTTTCAGAAGACGTGCTTGTCTCTTTACTCGATGATGTTTTGCTTGAAGATGATTGGACCGACTTTTTGGAACTAGAAGCTGTTTTTGCTGGTTGCGCAGAATTGGCGGGTGAGTAAGCGGCTAGTGTCACTAGTGAAAGAAGGCCGATCGTAAGGTAACGAATGTTTTTCATAAATACCCTTTCTAATGTGCTTCGCCGATCAGGCGAGGTTTTATTATATCAATAATCAAGGAAAGGAGCAAATGGCAACAAAAAAACCCCTATTGCTAGGGGAATTTTTAAAAGATAAAAGATGATAAAAAATTTTATTATCAAGGCGGTAGACGGATTTGAACCGACGATCAAGCTTTTGCAGAGCCGTGCCTTACCACTTGGCTATACCGCCATAACAGATACCATTCTATCGAAAAAAAAAAGATTCGTCAAGTCTCTTTCATCAAATTGACTGGTTGATTATTCAAACTGCCTATTTACAAGAAACATAAAGAGGTTGAAAGACATTCAACCTCTTCATATTAATTATAACTGTTGTAGATTGATTACTAACATGTTAGTGTTGATTATTGTCTAATCAAGTAATCAAAGGCTCCAATAGCAGCTGTAGCACCAGACCCCATGGAGATAATGATTTGCTTGTAGGCGCTATCTGTACAGTCACCTGCAGCAAAAATACCAGGGATATTTGTTGAACCAAATTTATCAACGATAATTTCTTGGCGCTCATTGAGTTCAATGCCACTATCTTTGAGCCAAGCAGTACTTGGTACAAGACCAATTTGAACAAAGACACCTTCAAGATCAAGATGTTTTTCTGCGTTTGTATCACGCTCAACGTAATTCAAACCAGTTACATGATCTTGACCAACAATTTCTTTGGTTGCAACGTTCTTAAGAATGGTTAGATTATCAGTTTTAGCAGCTCGTTCTTGTAAGACTTGATCTGCCTTTAATTCAGGTAAGAACTCTAAGACCGTAACATGTTTAGTAATGCCGGCTAAATCTAAAGCCGCTTCCAAACCTGAGTTACCACCACCGATAACTGCAACATTCTTCCCTTCAAATAGTGGACCATCACAGTGTGGGCAGTAAGTAACCCCTTTATTGCGGAACTCTTCTTCGCCAGGAACGTTGATATTACGCCATTTGGCTCCGAGAGCTAGGATAGCAGTTTTAGATTTTAAAACGGCACCGTTAGCCAGTGTCACTTCAATAAGTTCTTTCTTTTCGATGCCAGTAGCTAATTGACTTTTGATGATATCAACATCATAAGATTTCGTATGCTCTTCAACTTGGGCCATTAACTTAGGACCTTCTGTATATAGCGTACCAATCATGTTCTCAATGCCGACTGTTTCGATAACTTGTCCACCAAAGGTTTCTGCTAAAAGACCAGTTTTTAAACCTTTACGGGCAGCATAGATGGCCGCACTGTTTCCAGCAGGACCACCACCAATAACCAAAACATCATAGACACCTTTATCAGCGAAAGCATCAGCATCAAGTGGTCCGTCCAATTTTTCTACAAGTTGTTCAATGGTTGCACGACCAGATGTAAATTCTTCTTGATCTTTGTAAACCGTAGGAACAGACATGATACCTTTGGCCTTGACCTCATCCTGATACATACCACCTTCAATCATGGTGTGAGTGATATTTGGGTTCAAAACAGCCATTATATTAAAGGCTTGAACAACGTCTGGACAATTGTGACAAGTTAATGAAACATAAGTCTCTAAGTCGATGGGTTTATCAATCTTCTTGATACGTTCGATAGTGTCCTCATCAACTTTTGGTGGACGACCAGAAACTTGCAAGAGAGCTAAAATGAAAGATGTGAATTCGTGGCCCATTGGTAAGCCTGAGAAAATAACACGACTTTTTTGCCCTTTTTGTGCAATACCAAAACTAGGTTGACGTTTTAAATGTGTTGATTCAAGACTAATGCGGTCAGACATAGTGGCAATCTCGTCTAGAAATTCCTTCACTTTTCGAGAATTATCGTCATCCCCTAAATCCGTTTGTAATACAATATCAGATTCTAGTAAATTTAAATATTGTGCTAATTGCGTCTTGATTTCTTTATCTAAGACCATGGATACCCCCTGGTTGTTAAATTTTACCTACAAGATCTAAGCTAGGAGTAAGTGTTTCAGCTCCTTCTTTCCACTTGGCTGGACAAACTTCACCTGGATGTTGGCGAATATATTGAGCAGCACGGACTTTATCAATAAGAGTACTTGCATCGCGTCCAATACCATCAGCGTTAATTTCCATCATTTGGATAACACCATCTGGATCAATAATGAATGTACCACGTTGTGCGAGACCATCTTGTCCAAGAACATCAAAACCTTGTGAGATGTGGTGTGAAGGATCCCCAATCATAGGGTAAGTAATAGTTCCAACAACATCTGAGTCATCATGCCAAGCTTTGTGAACAAAGTGAGTGTCAGTAGAGACAGAGTAAACCTCTACACCAAGAGATTTAAGAGCTTCATATTGTTCTTGAAGGTCACCGAGTTCAGTTGGGCAGACAAATGAAAAATCTGCAGGGTAGAAGCAGAAAACAGCCCATTTTCCCTTAACATCTTCATCTGTAACAGTAATGAATTCCCCGTTGTGATAAGCTTGTGCTGAAAATTCAATAATTTCTTTTCCGACTAATGACAAAATAATGTCCTCCTCTATTTTTGATAGCCTAATTATAAACAAAATACTTATCAACCTCAAAGAAAACGATTGCAATTTTAATACGAGTGGATTTTTTCTAATGATTAGCCTGATTTTAGAGCTTGTCAAATGTCACTTTTTTTGATAAACTACTATAGTTGCGTAAAGTGACAAATACTCATTCTAAGCCGATTGTGGTCTTGTTGCCGCAGGGTGGGACTGCAAGTCTAAAGCTTAGAAGAGGAAAAAACAATTTTTAAGGAGAAATACTCATGGCAGTAATTTCAATGAAACAACTTCTTGAGGCTGGTGT
>ERZ773013.2087-NODE-2087-length-11222-cov-3.056058_pt1 | contig 11222 bp, 6 predicted proteins | sample MGYA00511670_ERZ773013 | MGnify/ENA primary metagenome ERZ773013 (study PRJEB29015, sample SAMEA2738120) | human oral metagenome | biome: human oral; feature: human-associated habitat; material: saliva | place: China | collected 2257 ...
GTTCACGGGCATATCAAGCAGTTGACCAATTCGCAAGTGGACTTTATTTGGTACCCTTGTATCCAACATGGTCCTATGGAGTACTCGCGTGATAATAACTACCATTGTCCAATGGTTATTTCCTATCCAGAACTCATCAAGAACAACATGCAGGATGTTCTAGGGGATATCCCATTAGTTGAGCCATTCTTACCCTTGGCGGATAAGAAATCCCTAGTGCCTCGATTGAAAGATGCCTTATCCTTCTTGGACCTGTCCAAGAAAGAAGTGCAAGCTGCTGTAGATAAGGCTTGGGATGAACAAGAGCAATGGAAGAAGGATTACCAAGAGATTACCAAGAAGACCGTATCTCGTTTGATTGCTGAGAAGATTCCGGCAATCGTTCTCTGTGGCCGCCCTTACCATTTAGATTCTGGTATTAACCACGGTATTCCTGAACTTATCAACTCCTTAGGTATGGCTGTCCTTACGGAAGATGGGGTTGCTCCTTTAGGTAATGCGGTTAAACACCTACGCGTTGTAGACCAATGGACCTATCATTCCCGCCTCTACCGGGCTGCAGAGTTCGTGTCCCGTACAGAGGGCTTTGAAGTGGTAGAACTTAATTCTTTCGGCTGTGGTCTTGACTCCATCGTAGCAGACCAAGTGAAGGATATTTTGGCAGCTAAGCACAAAATCCACACGGTTCTTAAGATTGATGAGGGCACTAATCTAGGGGCTGTGACAATCCGTATTCGGTCCTTGCAATCCGTTATGGAAAAGGCTATGCGCCAAAAATCTTTACAAGTACCAGAGGTGGAAACGCTAGTAGAAAAACCAGAATACTCCTATGAAAGGGCCATCTTTACGGAAGAAATGGCTAAGTCCTATACCATCTTGGTGCCGGAAATGTCGCCGCTTCACTTCGATATCTTAAACCCTGTCCTCAATGCTCAAGGATATCATTTTGAACTCCTCAAGGCCCCTAGCCGCGAGGACATCGAAGTAGGTCTTAAATATATCCATAATGATGCTTGTTACCCTGCCATTATGGTGGTAGGTCAGCTCATGTCTGCTCTTTTATCTGGTAAGTATGATGTGAACAAGACGGCTGTTATCATCTCTCAAACAGGGGGTGGTTGTCGGGCGACAAACTACATCGGTTACCTCCGTAAGGCCTTGATTGATGCGGGAATTCCACAAGTGCCAATCCTTTCCCTCAATGCATCTGGTATGGAAAAACAGCCGGGCTTTAGCCTTAATCGTTCCTTCCTCCATCGCATGATTCAGGCGGTTGTTTACGGTGATGCTTTGCAACAGTGTATCCTAGCTACCCGCCCTTATGAAAAGGAAGCAGGTTCTACGGAAGCCTTAGCCAAGTACTGGATTGATCGAATTACCAAGACTATCGCTACCGATAGCCTTCGTCAATATAATAAAAACATTAAAGCTTTGGTTAAGGATTTTGATGATCTTCCTGTAACAGGGGAAAAGAAACCACGGGTTGGTGTAGTAGGGGAAATTTATGTTAAATTCCATCCTGCTGCAAATAACCACATTTACGAATTAATCGAAAAAGAGGGAGGCGAGGTTGTTACCTCTGGCCTCTTGGACTTCTTCCTCTATTGCGCGATGGACTCCACCTACCGGGCTAAGCACTTGGATGGGACTTGGCTCTCTGGTTTTGCCGGCTCCTTGGCTCGTGAAGCCTTGGAACTATACCGCTTGCCTTATGCTCAAGCGGTCAAGAAGTCAAAACGCTTTGATCATGTAGAGCGAATGACCGATGTGGCTAAGGTTGCCTCTAACTACATCGATTTGGGTAACCAATGCGGTGAAGGTTGGTTCCTCACAGGGGATATGATTGACCTCATCGAAAAAGGGGCTAAACAAATCGTTTGCCTCCAACCATTCGGCTGTCTCCCTAACCATGTATCCGGTAAGGGCATGGTTAAGACTCTATCCGCGGCATACCCAGATGTACGGATTGCGGCTATCGATTATGATCCAGGGTCTTCTGCCGTTAACCAGGCTAACCGCTTGAAACTTCTCTTAGCAACCATGTTTGAATAAGCGCCTTATAGGAATAACTCCTATGAAAGTAGAAAAGCGCCAGCCATGAGCTGGCGCTTTTTTATCGATTTTCTTGGGTTTGTGGAAATCATAAAGAAGACTTTTGGATAGTATACAAGACACTTATGTTATAAAGTTTTTAGATTTTTTTTTTGGACTTTTTTCCTTACTCCTGTATACTAAGGGTATCCGGGATATGACAATTCATAAGAGTTGGTCCCCTAGAATAACCATTAAACAGGTATAGGTGATACACATGTTGAAAAAAACGTTAACTATTACAGCTCTTGCAGCAGCTATGGCTATGCCAGTATTTGCTGCTGGTCAAGTAGCGGACAATGCTGCTGCAGTAACAGCTAATGCTGACCAAGGTCAAGTACAAGATGCACAAGGTTTTGCTACCGACTTTGATCAACCTAATAAAGGCCAATACAATAAGGGCAATCAGGTAAAGATTGAATCTCAATTGATTAACAATGATAATCAATTGATTCTTTATCCACAAGTAACGGCTAAAGATCCCAAGGCGGCTGATGCTATCAATAAGCAAGTGAAGAATTTTGTTGCGGCTATTTCCGCTAAGCACCCTAAGGTTATGTCCCTGTATGACATCAAGGCTGATGGGGATGGGATTTTCTCCTATGTAACTTTCACAAATGATGCATCTGATGACAAGTCTCCTGCAGAAATCGTAGGTTTCACCTACAACACTAAAACAGGGGCAGCTATGCAGGTATCCGATTTCGGTAAATTCGATGTTAACACCTTGAATAAGGTTCTCAAGGCAGATCCAGATGTATCTCCAAAATTGCCTTCTGATTTTACGGGTTTGACTCAAATGCCAGCAGGCTTCTATGTAGCCCAAGGTAAAACGGTGTACTCTATCATTCCTGAAGGGACCATCCTCCCTAAGGAAGAAGGGACTCTCTTTGTACCATTGAACGCAAAAAAATAAAAGATATAGCCTGTAATTTCTTATAAAAAAAGGAACGGCTCACATTGGTGAGTCGTTCTTTTTTGCTATAGTAGGTCTTATCATTTAGTGGGCTAATAAATGATTTGCTAATAAATGACTTATAGTATTAGTCCATAATTATTTACGAATTTTAGCTACTTAGTCCTCTTGACCTTTTTTGAGGACTAATCCATAGAGAGCTAAGAGTGCTATGGCAATACATACGACCATGGTAATGGCCATAGGGATAGCATTGTGATCTCCTTGAATACCCACGATAGGGGCCATAAGGCCCGCAAAAATCATGGAGAAGAAGCCCAGGAGGGCGGAGGCAGCACCGGCAATCTTACCGTGGTCTTTCAGGGCCAGGGAGAAGGAAAAGGCGCCGATGTTACCAATGGAAGTAGCAGCGATAAATAGGCTAATGGCGACTAGAATAAAAGGAGCCTCTAGTTTGATAGCTAGTAGGAAGAGGAGAGAGCCCAGACCTAATTGCCAAAGGGCAAATTGGAGCATGTGTTTGCTGGACACTACATTGGAGGCCCGCCCCCCTAAGCTAGAGGCAATTACAATCCCTAGAGAATTGATACCGAAAACATAGGAAAAAGTTTGGGCATCTAGACCATAAATATTTTGGTAAACGAAAGCAGAGCCGGAGATATAGGCGAAAAAGGCTCCGAAGCCAAAACCTTGTACGAGGCATTGACCCATAAACTGGCGGTCCTTGAAGAGTGTCTGATAGGCGACCATAACAGAGTTGAGATCCTTGGATTGTCGCCTATCAGGGGGAAGGGTTTCCTTATAGACCAAGCTCATAAGGAAGAGCATGACTGCAATCATAGTTAGGACGATGAAAATAAGGCGCCAAGAGCCGAAGACTAAAATTTGCCCACCTATGAGAGGCGCCACCACTGGGGCTAGGCCATTGACGACCATGAGGAGGGAAAGAAGTTTAGCCAAGGCTTTACCATTGGCTAAGTCGCGGGCGACTGCCTTAGAGATAACAACACCTATAGACCCCATAAAACCTGCTAAGAAACGGGCGAAGAGTAACCCTTCGATGGATTGTGATAGGGCACAGGCTAAGGTGGCTAAGGCGCAGAGTAGATTCCCTATGATGAGGGGGCGCTTGCGACCGAAGATATCAGAAATAGGTCCACCAAAAAGTTGGCCTATGGCAATCCCTGTAACCGTCATGGATAAGGTTAACTGGATGTTGGAAGGGCTAGTTTGAAAGACCTCTGGCATCATGGGTAGGGCCGGTAGGTACATATCGATGGATAAGGGGGTTAGGGCCGTTAAGAGTCCCAGGAATAGGATGAGGAAAGGGGAATATTTGGTCCCTTCTTGTATATGTTCTTTCTTTAGGTTGGTCATAGTATACCTGTGAGTAAGTAAATGTGAGCATCTGATAAAATTGCCTAAAAATCCTTTCATAAAGGGAGTCAAGCCCTATACTAAGGGATTTTTACCTTATGAGTTTGATGAAAAATTAAGGGGTTGAAAAAAACTCTAGTCTTAAATCATAAACTCGATAAAGGTACTAGTTATCTTAGCACAATAGAATTTTTTGCGTAAGTGAATTATAAAAAGCTAAGGAAACCTTTAGGTTTTAGTTAGATACTTCTCATAGACCACTTAAAGAACCTTCTTATACTAAGGGGGTAATCTATTGAAGGGCCTATAGGCCTGATGAAAGGAAGGTATTACAATGAAAAAAACATTGACTATCACTAGCTTGGTAGCGGCTATGTCTATGTCCGTATTTGCAGCACAACCAACGCAAACTCATGTAAATCAAGCATTCGTACAAGAAGCGACACAAACTAAAGCGAATCCACCTGTAGATAACCAAACAGCTGTACCCGCAACTACAGCTAATACAGCAGCATCTGCAGTGAAAGCACCAGTAGCAGAGGTACCAGCAAAAGCAACTAAAACTACTGCACCTGCAGTAAAAACAACAGTAGCAAGTGCACCAGCAAAAGCAACTAAAGCTACTGTACCTACAGTGAAAGCACCAGTGGCAACTACAAGCACAAAAAGTACTCCAGCAGTGGCGCCTAAAGCAACTACATCAGCTACATCAGCCACAAGAGAAGATGCAGAAACTATGGATACAGCTCATGCTATGAACTTGCCAAATGCGGATGAAGTACGCGTTGTAAAACATGATACAGGTCTTGCAGTGAAGGATATTGAGGATACAACTGCAGTGAATAAGGCACAAGCGCCTAAAGGAGAGCTTGCTAAAAAAGCTACATCTGAAAATAAAGTAACAAAATAATTCTTACCCTAATGAAAGCAATTAGGCGAGCAATTAATCATATATAAAAAGACTAGCTCTTAGGAGCTAGTCTTTTTGGCATTAGGTCCAAGTAAGGACACATTTTATTTTCCTATTAAGGCCAGGGCTGCATCGATGTGGTTAATGAAGTTATGACCTAGGAAGGAGATGGCACCATCAATAGCTAGGAAGATAAAGAAGTATGGGAAGACTTGCTTCATAATATTGGATGGGTTGATTTGGTTTTCTTCTTTCTTGCCTTGTTCTTCTGAAAGACCCTGCTTTCGATTGTATTCCTTGAGGGCTGGGATGACAGCGCCGATAGCGATGGCAATGGATTGAGGGGCTAGCATTTTGCCTAGGCCTGCAGCACCAGAGTTAATAGCTGCTAACCACAAGGAAAGGTCCTTGTCGCCAAAGTTTAATTGATCGGCTGCGGCCGCTTGAAGGGGGCCGAAGAGGACATTAGAGTTGGTCCCAGATCCTGTGAGGAAGCCTCCGAGAGCGCCGATTAATGGTGCTACCGCAGGGTACATATTACCAGCAGCTCCAACAATAGTAGCAGCGATAGCAGAGGTCATACCAGAGTAGGTCATAATCTTAGCTGTAATGACGATGGTTATGATGGTTAAGTAGGTTAATTTGAGATTGTTAAGAGTTGTTCCTGCCATCTTAAGCATGGTGCTAGGACTGGCATTTTGAATGAGCCCCCCTATGATGGCTGCGATAAAGATCAGGATGCCCGGCGTCATGATCCATACAAAGGTATAAGGCTTAGCCCCTTGCCCCATGTAAATTGGAATAGAGGTCTTGATGGAGGTTAAAACACTATTCAATGGTGCAAAGAGATTAGAAGCTAAAATTAAGAGGATGAAGATGAGGATGAACGGAGAGGCTGCCTGTAAGGCTTGGCCTTTAGTAATGGCTGGTCTTTCATCGCTTTGCACCCGGTAGTTTGGATCCTTAGGGTCGAAGATTTTAGCCGTTAACACGATAAAGGCCATGATGACGATAGAGGCGCCGATAACGGATAACTCCGGGCCTACTACGAAGTTCATAAAGAGTTCTGGTATCGCCAAGGCTAGCCCTGTGAGTAGAGTAGGCACGAATACGCCCTTAATAGCCTTAAGGGAACCAGAGATAATAGCTACGATAAAGAATGGCGTGATGGCATTGAGGACGAAGAGTTGGGTTGAAATGTAAGTCCCTAGGTTGATAGGATCAATACCCGTAAGGGTAGCCAAAGTAGTGGTCGGAATGCCAATAGAACCAAATGTGGTGGGAACAGAGTTAGCCACTAGGCAGGCGATAATAGAGCGGAGGGGGTTAAAGCCGAGTGCTACCATCATAGCTGCTGGAATAGCAACGGCTGTGCCAAAACCGGCCATGCCTTCCATGAAATTACCAAAGCCCCAAGCTAAAAGGAGGGCTAAGATGCGTTTATCTTCTGATACAGAAGCGAGCATGGATTTAATGCATTCCATGGCTCCCGTTTTAACCACTAGGTTGTAGGTGAAGATGGCCGCTGTAATAACTAGGCAAATAGGCCATACGGCGAGGGCAACCCCTTCTAGGGCTCCCGATAGAATAATGACAGGGTCTTTAGAAAAGCCCAAGGCCGGTATAACGGCAATAAGGAAGGACGATATGGCTGCTATGGAGGTCGCCTTCCAAGCAGGCAATTTGAGGATTGCTAGGGCAACAATCATCCAGAGGATAGGCAACAGAGCGAGAAGTGTTGTCATGGAGGACCCTTTCATGATAAAAGTGATATAAAAGATAAATTAAAGTTATAAGATAAACAAAAATAATTCCCATGGATGATTGAATCCATGGGAATTATTTCCTTATATCATCTGTCCTATATTATAGCAAATAATTATCATTAACGCTATTATAAGAGACCGTCGATGAGGTGGGCAAAGTTGTGACCGAAGAAGGCAATGACACCATCCATAATGAGGAAGAGGATGAAGTATACGAATACCTTTTTCATGATGCTGGAAGGGTTGATTGCTTCTTGGCTTTCTTTAGCTTGTGCTTCTGGTACATTGTTACGTTTGTTGAATTCTTCCAGAGCTGGGAGAACAGCGCCAATAGCGATGGCGATAGATTGAGGGGAAAGCATCTTGCCAATCCCTGCTGCACCAGAGTTAATAGCTACCAACCACATAGCCAAATCCTTGTCGGTGGATAATTGAGATGCCGCTGCGGATTGGAGTGGACCAAAGAGAACATTAGAGTTAGTACCGGACCCTGTGATGAAGGCACCTAAAGCACCGACAATAGGAGCGAAGGCTGGGTACATAGAGCCTGTAGCAGATACGATTGCCTTCGCAATATCTTGTGTCATGCCGGAGTAAGTCATGATCTTAGCGGTCATTACGATGGTTATGATAGTGAGGAAGGTAAATTTGAGGTTAGAGAAGGTTTTGCCTGCAGTACCAAAGATGGTTCCAAGAGAAGCTTTTTGGATGAGGCCACCGATGATTGCAGCGATGAAAATCAATACACCAGGTGTAGTTACCCATACGAAGGTATATGGTTTAGCACCTTCACCCATGTAGATAGGAACCGATGTTTTGATGGAGGTAAGGAAACCATTGAATGGAGCGAAGAGTTTAGAAGCTAAGAGCAAGAGGATAAAGATGAGAATGAATGGGCTCAAAGCGCGAATACATTGGCCTGCAGATAAATTTTCTTGGGATTCAGCCCCTTCGAGGCGGTAGGTAGGATCTTTGGGATCGAAGATCTTAGCAGTAGCGATAACCAGAGCCAAGATGATAACAGCGGAGCCAATAACGGATAATTCAGGACCTAATACAACGTTAATGAAGAGTTCTGGCACAGCCAGTGCGAGGCCTGCCAAGAGGGTTGGAATGAAGACCCCTTTAAGGGCTTTCAAGCCGAACATGATCGCAACGATGAAGAATGGAGTGATGATATTGAGGATGAAGAGTTGACTAGAAATATAGGTGCCAAGCGCTACTGGGTTAATGCCTGTGAGGGCAGCCAAAGTAGTGGTTGGAATACCAATAGAACCGAAAGTAGTTGGTACAGCGTTAGCTACCAAGCAAGCGATAATAGATTTGAGTGGATTAAAACCAACTGCTACCATCATAGCTGCAGGAATAGCAACAGCCGTGCCGAAACCTGCCATGCCTTCCATGAAGTTACCAAAGCCCCATACGAGGAGGACGGCAAGGATTCGTTTATCTTCTGTAACGGAGGATAGCATGGACTTGATGGTCTCCATAGCCCCTGTTTTAACCACTAGGTTATAGGTGAAGATAGCGGCCAGGATAACAAGACAGATTGGCCAGATGGCAAGGGCAGCCCCTTCGAGGGCACCGGAGAAGATGATGGATGGATCCTTAGCGAAAGGAAGTCCTGGTACGACAGCGATGACGAAGGAACCAATCGCCGCGATAGTTGTCGCCTTCCAAGCAGGCATTTTTAAGATTGCCAAGGCGATGATGAGCCATAGAATTGGCAAGAGGGCAAGGAATGTTGTTAGTAAGTCCATAGTAGAAACCTCTCAATAAAATAAATAAAGTTGATAAAAAAGTTTGATATATAACTTCTAAAAATTCACAGACACCAGGTCTCAGTTTTAAAAGAGGTGCCTGCGAAATTTTTAGGACTTATTAATAGGTATTGGCGAACATGCCATCTGGTCGTTTAGGCTCATAATCACCAAAGTAGGAATGGAAGTCTAGGCCTAAATCGTGGCATAACTCTTTGACTTCCACCATGGTAGCTTCCAAAACAGGAATGCCGTCACGCTTAGTTTGTTCTAAGGATTCCGCCTCTAATTCACCGTGTGTACAGATGCGGTCTGCCCCCTCAGCGACAGGCGCATTACGTAGTTCTTGAAGGAATTCTGTAAAGTGATGTTTGATGGCCTTTTCGTCACCAAAGAATTTAGGATTAATAGCCATAAAGGAATGACAAGGGCCTGATTCTTCTGTCTTATTAACGTGGGCCGATGTAGTGCCTAAGGAAATAATGGAGGAGAATAGCTCTGCAATAATCCCATTACCAAAGCCCTTGTGGGATCCTGTTAAGGTGGAAGCGCCACCGAGTGGAAGAATACCACCGCAGTTCTCCTCTTTAAAGTTTCTGAGAACTCGGGCTGCATCGTTAGTAGGCAGGCCTTTTTCGTCTACACACCAACCATCTGGCATAGGTTTTTGCATTTTGTTGTACATTTCAACCTTGCCACGGGTGACGACGGTGGTAGCTGCATCGAAGATGAAGGGATATTCTTCGGTAGGTACCGCCCAGCCTTGTGGGTTGGTACCAATCATTGCCTTGCGGCTACCGGTAGGTACCATGAGGGCTTCTGAGTTAGTAGAGGAGTAACCGATGAGGCCTTCTTCGCAAGCCATCTTGGCGTAGTAGGAAGAGATGCCGTAGTGGTTTGAGTTGCGCACGCTGACGATGCCAACACCTGAGGCTTTCGCCTTTTCGATGGCTTTTTCCATGGCGAAGATAGAAATGAGTTGTCCCATGCCAGCATGGCCATCAATGATAGCGGAAATAGGTGTTTCAAATAAAACCTCTGGTTTAGCGTCAATCTTGATGAGGCCACTCTTAATGCCCTTGTGATAACGGACCATCCGCTGCATGCCATGGCTTTGAATACCAAAGAGGTCGGCGGTTAATAAGGCATCTTGGATTTGGTCGGCTTCATCAGCGGTGAAGCCAAACTTTTGAAAGGCATCCAAGCATAGTTGCTTTAGCGTTTCATAGGGGAATAATTTTGCATTACTTTCAGTCATAGAGTCAACTCCTTGCCCTGGGAATTTACTATTCATCACACCCCAAGTAGTGGAATAGCTTGTGAAAGTAGGGTTTATAAAGTGTCAATCACTTATGTGAAAATAGTATAGCACATATAAAAACTGCATAAAACATAAAAAAGGCCTGATTCCTGTGCTTTTTGCGAATAGGTGCTGAGAATATATTTTGCTGAGAGGTAAACAAATATGTTTTTAATGCATTATAGCAGGCTTTTAAAGGTTATGCCTTTTGGTCATAGGTATATAACTTCTGATTACAAAATCCCTGTTTGTGTGTATAATAGATACGTATACTTATAATTAATACAATAATTGGAGAAAATTTTATATTTTTTAGTGCCTATATAATGCGTATATAAGAACTATGGAATAGGCTTGTGTTTTTTCATTTATTAAGGGGGAGGTCTAGTATGGATAAACATTATTCAGTTTGCCCCTATGATTGCCCTGATGCATGTGGACTTATTCTCTATACAGAGCACGGTAAGTTGGTTCGTGTAGAGGGGAATCCCGACCATACCTTCACGCGGGGTCGGCTTTGCCAAAAAATGCAGCATTATGAATTGACAGTCAATTCACCCTTGCGACTTAAGACACCTCTTATACGAGTGGGAAAGAAAGGGGTAGGCCAAGACCAATTTGAGCCTATAGATTGGGACCGAGCCTTGGATATAGTGGCTCAAAGGTTCTTGGAAACAGCTGATAAATATGGGTCAGAATCGGTTCTTCGCTACTCTTATGCAGGGACTATGGGGCGGATTAACACGGCGGCGGGTAATTATTTTTTCCGTAAGATCAAGGCTACCGATCAAGATCGGGGAATCTGCTCGCCCGCTAAGGGGGCAGGCTATAGTGCGGTCATGGGGAAAACCTTGACGACTCGCCCACAAGAGGCACAGGACTCAGACTGTATCATCCTCTGGGGGATTAACGCAGCCGCTACCGATATGCATTTCCTCTTTGATATAGCAGAAGCTAAGAAAAAGGGGGCCAAGGTTTGGTTAATCGATACCCATAAGACCTACACAGCTTCGGTAGCGGATAGGCAGTTGCAGGTCTTACCGGGAACTGATGGGGCTCTAGGTCTAGCTATGATGCATATCATGCATCGGGACCAGCTAGT
>ERZ773013.2092-NODE-2092-length-11212-cov-21.982612_pt1 | contig 11212 bp, 9 predicted proteins | sample MGYA00511670_ERZ773013 | MGnify/ENA primary metagenome ERZ773013 (study PRJEB29015, sample SAMEA2738120) | human oral metagenome | biome: human oral; feature: human-associated habitat; material: saliva | place: China | collected 2257 ...
AGTCCCCGCAGGCAATCCGCATGCTCAAGTACGCCTTCAACCTGCCCGACGACGGTATGCTCGGCCAGCAGGTCTTCGCCGGCGAGGCAACCCGCATGGCTTACATGACCGACGAGGCTGTGGAGGGTCGCGACGCGTTCTTGCAGAAGCGTGACCCGGACTGGTCCAACTACCCCTACTACTTCTAAGTAGTTTCAAATGAACAGGCTCGGAGCCGGATTCACCCCTGAGACCCTCAGCTAAGAATCCGGCTCCGGCGCGTTGTTGGGCGCGTTATTGCAGCCCCGGCGCATGACACGCCACTAGAGCACAGCCGCTAAGGACTTTCCATGATTAACACCCCCATACCCGGGCTCGAGCCCCTACCCGCCCCCGGGGAGGATGCCCTGCACCCTCACGCGGTACGCTTGCGGGCCGATCAACCCGCCGATCCGCGGGCCCTTCTGGATTCTTTCGGGCGAATCTTCGCGGGGAACGATCAGGATTCCGTCGCCCTGCTCGTGGGTACCTCCGGTTCCACCGGAACCCCCAAGCACACCGCGCTGAGCGCCCGGGCCCTGCGGGCGAGCGCGGAGGCTACCGAGGGCTTCTTCAAGAGCGCGGGAAGCGAGGCCTCCCAGTGGCTTCTGGCCCTACCCGCGCACTATGTTGCGGGCGCCCAGGTTCTGGCCCGCTCGGTGCTGGCCGGAACCGAGCCAGTCATCGCACGCTCCGTGACCGAGCCGGTGCACTTTAGCCCCGATGTCTTCCTGCGGGCGGTCGAGCAGCTGAGCTCCACCCGTCGCTTTGTTTCGCTCGTGCCCACCCAGCTGCACAAGCTTCTCGAGACGGCCCGGAACGAGCCGCGCACAGGCAAAGAGATTCACGCCGCGCTCCGCTCCTTTACCGGGATTCTGCTCGGAGGTGCCCCCGCCAGCGCTGACCTGCTCGCAGCCGCCCAAGAGCTGGGGCTCAACGTCGTGACCACCTACGGTAGCGCCGAGACCGCCGGCGGGTGCATCTACTCCGGCCGGGTGCTGCCCGGCGTGCGGGTGGAGCTCGTGCCCGAAGAGGGTATGCCGAGCGTGCCCTCCGCGGGTACGGAGCTAACGAATGAGGACCCGGCGCATGAGGATCCGCCGCAGGTTGGTCGCATCTGGATCAGCGGCGCGCATCTGGCGCAGGGCTACCTGGGCGACCCCGGTCGTACCGCAGAGCATTTCTTCGCCGCTGCCGACGGCACCCGCTGGTACCGCACCGACGACTACGGCCTGCTGAGCGCTCACGCCCCCGGTGAGCCGTGCATCCTACGCGTGCTGGGGCGTAGCGACGACATCATCATCACCGGCGGCGTCAAAATTTCGGCCCGCGCGGTAGCTGAGGCTCTTGAGAGCCACCCCGCCGTGCGCGAAGCCCTCGTGTGCGGTCTGCCGGATGCACGCTGGGGCTCCGCCGTGACGGCCGCCCTCACGCTCGTGTCCCCGGCCGAGGGCGCGGCTGAGACCCCCGTCGAGAACGCAGAGCTACGCGAGGCCCTGCGGAGCCTCTGCATCGAACGCCTGGGTGTGGCGGCGGCACCCAAGCTGTTGAGCATCCTGCCCGACTTCCCGCTTACCAGCACCGGCAAACCGGACCGCCGCGAAATATACAGTATCCTGGACAGGGACTATCGGGAGGCCTCGCGCGGATAGTATTCGCGCCGCGGTTCTGCCTCACGGCGCCGTCCCGTACCTCCCGTAGCCCTCCTCACCGCAAACGCATCAACCCCTGGAAGGAACCCCCGTGGCCACTGCCGCTCAATGGATTGAAGGCGCGCGCCTGCGCACCCTGCCGCTTGCCGTCGCTCCCATTATTGCCGGTTCGGCCGCTGCCTACGAGATTGGCGAGTACAAGCCGCTGTACGCCTTCCTGGCCTTCCTGGTCGCGTTTTTCCTGCAGGTGGGCGTGAACTACGCCAACGACTACTCCGACGGCATTAAGGGTACCGACGAAGACCGCGTGGGGCCCCTGCGTCTGGTCGGTTCGGGCGTGGCCAGCCCCCGTTCGGTCAAGTACGCCGCATTCGCGTGCTTCGGTGCGGCAATGCTGGCGGGTCTGGTGCTGGTGGCCCTGGCAAACCAGTGGTGGTTCCTGGCGATTGGCGCCTCGAGCGTCTTTGCGGCCTGGGGCTACACGGGCGGCAAGCACCCCTACGGCTACATGGGCCTGGGTGACGTGTTCGTCTTCGTCTACTTTGGTCTGGTCGCCACCCTGGGCACCCTCTACACGCAGGCCCACACGCTGACCCTGCTGGGCTGGGTGGGGGCTATCGGTATTGGCCTGATTTCCTGCGCACTGCTCATGGCGAATAACGTGCGTGACATCCCCACCGATATCGAGGCCGGCAAGCTGACCCTTGCGGTGCGCCTGGGCGAACGCTGGTCGCGCGTCGCCTACATCGCGGAGATGGCCCTCGCGCTGCTCCTGACCGTCCTGCTGCTCGACCAGAACCCCTGGTTCATGCTGGTCTTCGTGCTCGTGGGCCCGACCGTTCACTCCTGCATGACTGTGTGGATGCGTGGTGGCCGCGAGCTGATTCCCGTGCTGAAGCAGGCTGGCATTGTGGCGCTCGTGTACTCGGTGCTCTTGGCGCTGGCCGTGTGGCTGGGTTCGCTGGATATCATCAGCCACGAAATTCAGGTGTTCACCGGCTACTAAGCCGCCGGAGCCCTCCAAAAGTTTTGCTCCTTCAATACCGCACGGCGGCGGTGGATCAGTCCTGAGCTGACTCGCTTTTGGCGACGACCCGCGATATGTCATAGTGGTTCTATGTTTCGAGCCATGCTGATTATTGGTGCGGGCGCCCTCGTGGTGGGCCTGACCATCTACGCCCTTCTGGATGCCGTGCGCACCCCCGCGCGCGAGGAGCGTACCCTGCCCAAGTGGCTGTGGGTTCTCGTCACCCTGTTCTTCCCTGTGGTGGGTCCCGTGCTGTGGTTGCTGCTGGGCCGCCCCAAGCGGGAGCGCGGCGCCCGCGGCTCTATCTCTCTGCCCGGCGCGGCTCAGCGAGGCAGCACCCCCTCGATGGCTTCCCCCGACGACGATGAGGCCTACCTGCGCTGGCTCAAGGCGAAGGCCGAACGCGAACGCGCCAGCCGCGAGGCGGAGCGCGCTTCTCGAGAAGCCGGCACCGACGCGCACGAGGATTCTAACCCCGAACATAAACGGCCCGAAAATGAAGGAACCGAAGGCGAACGTCCCGAAGACGGCCCGAGCCGATAGCCCGGCACAGTTCCCCAATCCTTAACACAGGCTGCGGGGCGCATCCCTCAATGGATGCGCCCCGCAGCCTTAGCTATACCCGCGAATAACGCGCGTGACTTAGCTTCCGGGAAGCTGGATAACGCCACCGTACAGCGGTGCGGCAGGCTCGGAGTAGCCCACGAAGCGCGGCATCTCGTGCTCGAAGTCCACGGTGCTGAACGCGAGGGTCGTAATCGAGGCGAGGTTACACTCGCGGGAACGCGGGTCGTGCTGTAGCACGCGACCCTCCACACCCAGGCGGGTAATCCAAATCGGCAGCTGGTGCGAGACGATGATCGCCTCCGCACCCTCGCCGCCGATTTCGTAGGCGCGACGGGCGGCGTCCTGAACGGCCGCGGCCATGCGGCGTACCTGCTCCAGGTAGGACTCACCCCAGGAGGGACGAGCCGGGTTGTAGAGCTTCGTCCAGTGGCGCGGGTTGCGCAGAAGCTCCTGCACGTTCACGTGCAGGCCCTCAAAGTAGTTATCGGCCTCGATGACGCGTTCGTCGGGCTGGGCGGTCAGCCCCAGCAGCTCCTCGACGGGTGCGGCAGACTCGCGGGTGCGCTGCAGGGGTGAGCAGACCAGGTGCACGAAACGGGCGCCGTCTTCAGCGCGTGCCGCGAACTCCTCGGCGCTCAGACGCACCATCTGCCGACCCTTCTCGGACAGACGGTAACCGGGAAGGCGGCCGTACACGATGCGTTCGGGGTTGTGCACCTCACCGTGGCGCATGAGATGAACTTTAACGGTGTGAGTTTCAGTCATGGGTCCAGTCTCTCAGATAGCGGCCCCCACCCCCAAACAGCGAGAACGCGAAAGCCCCGCTCCTCGTGCAAGAGGGCGGGGCTGAAGAAGCCTATTTACTTCTTGTTGCGGCGCTGGTGGCGGGTCTTACGAAGCAGCTTGCGGTGCTTCTTCTTGGACATACGCTTGCGGCGCTTCTTGATAACGGAACCCATAGGATTTCCTCACTTTACTCGTACCCGGCCGAGCCATTCGACTCGGTAGCTACCCGGGGATATTTATACCGGTATAACCGATCCGGAACGCATTTTAGGCACAGAAATACCCTGCGTTTCGGAGCGCTACCTACCTAGAGTACTAGGTTTGCACCCATTTTCACCATTCGAGAGCCGGTTTTGAGGAGTTTTTCCCCGTTTTTCCGGATCTTCCCGGGGCTAAGCCGGGCTAAAACGGTGTTTCCGAAAGCCTAGCGACGCTTCTTCTTGGACTTCTTCGAGCCCTTGGAACGGCCCTTCGACAGGGCGGAGCCAGAGGTGTGATCCGAAGAAGCGGCATCGGCGTTTGCGGGTGCGGAGGTTTCGCCGGGCTCAGCAGTTTCCTCGGACTCGGAGGTTTCGCCAGGCTCGACGGGTTCGACCGGCTCCGCCTCGGAGCCCTCCACCGCGGGTTCCTCGAGGGCACCAGAATCAGCGGTAGCGGGCTCGGGCTCCTCATCGGCGGAGTCCTCGGATGCGGCGGCGCGGAAAGCCTTGAGACGCTCGGCGCGCTCGGCCTCGGCACGAGCCAGGGCCTCGGCGTCCGGTGCGGTTACCTTCTCCTCGGCGTCCTTTTCTTCAGCCGGTTCGGGGGCCTGCTCCTCGTCACCGCGCGAGGCGGGCTCGTACACGTCCACACCGAAGAATCGCTTCATCTTGGACAGCAGACCGCGGCGCTCCGGCTCCTGATCCTGCTCGTGCGGGAGCATCGCGTAGGTATCTTGAAGCGTTGCGGCCGCCTCCAGACGGTTCGACGGCTCGGCCGAGGACTCCTCATGCGCCTGCTGAGCGGCCGGCTGGACAGACTCGGGGGCGGTGGTCTTCCGAGCGGGTGCCTCCACGCTTTCGCGCGAGGGAGCGCGCAGCACGCGGTCGCCGGAGGAAGCGGCGGGCTCGGCGGCGCGGGACGCAAGCACGCTCGGGGCAACCAGGGTGCGGCTACGATCCACGGGCTTGATGATGGTGGCGCGCACCGGGGAAATAATCTGGCCGCTACGGCGACGGGACGTACCGGATGCCGCACGCAGAACCTTTGCGGGTTCCGCCGGCTCCTCGGCGGGAGCGGCCTGCAGGGTACGCTGAGCGTCACGGGCATCGGCCCGAGCCGGCTCGGGGGTGTTCTGCGCGGAAAGGTTCTGCGCGGAGCCGCCCTGCCACGGGGCGCCGGCGCTCTGCGCGGGCTGGGCTACCTGAGCCTGGGGAGCACGGGTCGCCGTGCGGGGGTGCGGGGTGCCGAAGCTCAGGGGCACGTCCGCGCTCACGGAGCGCGCCGGGCGGGCGGGGGCCTCGGCGCGCGGAGACTCGGCCTTCTGGGGCTCGGCTTTCAGGGGGCCGGTCTTCGGGCGGGCGGGCTGCGCCTGAACCGCCTGTACGGGCTCGGGAGCCTTCACCTCGGTAGGTGCGGGGGCCGAAACCACGGGCGCAACGGTCTCGACTCGGGGTTCCTCCGCGGGACCATCCGAAACGGGCTGTGCATCGCCGGAAACCTCAACGCCGGCAACCGCAAAATCTGCATCCGAGAATGAGGGGTCATCGGCAATGGCCTCGTCGAAATCTTCAACCAGGTCGTCGGCCTCAAAATCCTCCAGCTCAACCGGGGCGAAGGAAGCCGCCGCCGGCTCACCGGGCAGCCCGTTCGCGGAGGTTGCTTCCTCCTCCAGGTCAATGCCCGCCTCGGAATACATGCCGCGTAGCTGGCTAATCACCAGGGCGCGAGCCGTCGCAGCATCGCCTGCCTTCAGAGCCTCGGCAATGGCACGACTCTCGGCCCGCAGACGCTCCACTGCGCTGCTCCACAGCGGCATGCGACCAACCAGGGAGAGCATCGATTCGAAGCTCGGCTGACGCACGGAAGCCAGAAGGCCGACCAGTAGCTCGTTGCCGGCGCAACGCATCACCTGGTGGTGGAAGCTCAGCAGCAGCTCCAGGAAATCACGGATGGACAGGTCGAAGTCTTCCATCTGGGCGAGGACATCATCCATTTCGGCGAAGGATGCGGTCTTCGGATCAATACGCGCAATCGCCCAGCTCTCCAGCAGAATTCGTGTCTGCACCAGGTCACGCGTGGGGTAGCGCGAGCTCGACATGTGCAGGCGCAGGGCGGCACTCGCGGCGGCGGCAGGCTCATCACTCAGGTGAACCAGCATCTCCTTGCCTCGGCCGGTGTAGAGCTGCACCAGGTCCATGTCTTCGAGGGTTCGCAGGGCATCGCGGGTGCGGGATCGTCCCACGCCAATCGCGCGCGCAATCTCGCTGTCTGTAGGCAGGTCCTGGCCCAGCTGAATATTACCTTCGAACAATTCGTTCTCGAGCCAGCGCAGAATTTTACGATGAATAGCCACGTGTATGCTGTCTTTCGCTTAAAGAGGTGAGTGAGAGTGGGGGTTTGAGGACAGGGGGTAGCGCACAGGGCGCAGGATGCGTGGGCTAACGGCGGCGGCCACGCAGGAAGCCGAAGAGGCCACCGCGGTGTTCCTTCTCCTTGGGCTCCTGGGCGGGGGCGTACGCCGAGTTGTAGGCGGGCATCGTCTGGTATTCGGGTTCGCTCTGCGCGGGCTCGGCAGATGCGGATTCGGGCTCCTCAGGGGTTTCCTCGGAGGCTTCTTCAGACGCCTCAGCCTGTTCCGACGCTTCTTCTGCCGTCGCAGAATCCTCTGCGGGAGCAGCTGCGGAATCTTCTGCGGGTTCAACTGCAGGAGCCGCTACGGTAGCTTCTTCGGAGCGCTCGGAGGAGTCTTCCACGGCGGCGCTTGCCTCAGCGGTGCCTTCCTCAGCTGCGCTTTCCTCGACGATGGGCTGAACCGATCCGCCCACCACGGCAGCGGGGTCGATGCCGTAGGAAGAGGCCGAGTCGAAGCCGTAACCGGAGGACACGGAAACCGCGGGGCTCTCCGTCTTCTCGACGGGCTTTTCGCTCTTTGCGGGTTCCTCGACGGGTTCTGCGGTGGCAGTGGGAGCAACCTGCACCTCGGGGTGGGCGGTGCGGCCCGCATCGTAGCCATAGGAGGCGGGGGTGAAGGGACGCATCGGGGTGCTGTCTACCGCTTCCTCATGCTCGGGGATGGCCTGAGATTCAGAGTCTCGAGTGGTCTCGCTTGCGGCGGCGGGCGATGCTTCGGCGGGTGCCGGGTGCGCCGGGCGGGCGATGATGCGCGTGTTGGGGGTAATGTACTGGGCGCGGGCACGACGGATTCGCTCCTGCTCCAGTTCCTCCGCGGTGGGCTGGGCCTCGGCTGCAGGCTGCTCTGCGGACTGTGCCGCGGGCTTTACCTCATGAGCTTCAACAGCCTTGGGCTCGGCGACCTTCTCGACTGCGGGCTCGGTGGCGACGGTGGCGACGGCCTCGGCCTTTTCTGTGGGGGCGTGCTCGCTAGACAGGGTGGCACCGCCGGGCAGGGCCACCGGCGCTTCGCTGGCGCGGCGTGCAATCTGAACCGTCTCGTTAATCCAATCGGTGACGGTTGCGAACACCTCGGGGTTCAGCGAGTAGAGGCGACGCTGCCCCTCCACCGTCACGGAGACGACGTCTGCATCGCGGAGGACTTTAAGGTGCTTTGAGATGGTCGGCTGGCTCATGCTCAGCTTTTCAACAACAGCACCCACCGTATGGGTTTGCTCGGCGAGGATACGCACGATTCGACGACGGGTAGGGTCCGCGATGACAGAAAAAACATCAGAATGCATATAGCGATTATGACATATAATAGGGGCACCTCAAGCTAAGAATGAGGGTGATGCGGAGAATCCCCTTAAATTTTTTATGCCCTGCCCCCCATAAGAACCTCTCGCACGTTCGCTTCGGCTCGTCTTCTCTAGAAATCTCGACCAGATCCACGGCACATGCCCTTCTTATAGCCACCAAACGTTTCAGAGCATTAGAAATTGGGCATACACGGTTATCACGGCAATTTTCTGACGGAATATTCTAATAAAAGAATATAGCGTTTCCCGTGAATTTCAGGAGGTTCCGAGGCTCAATAGCCTTCGAATTCCCAAAAGTGCGAAGGCAAGCCCGCAGAAGAACCATCGGCCCCGCGCGAAGGCTCCCGCGTCGTGTGCCTTCGCTCCTGTCCATCGCCTCGGTTCTGAACGCCCGGCGCGATACACTAGGAAGGCACCATTTTGTGCTTTTCTCTATCCTCGCACCCGCATCGCGCACCCCATCCACGAGCTCATGAAGGAGGCGCATGGGAAACACATTCCGCCACCCACGGCGCCGTCCTCGACGCCGCTATCGCGGTCGCAACGGCTCGCAGAATCTTCTCAACCCCCGCTGGAGCTCCCTCAGCGGTATTCAGCACAAGTACCGCCCCGGCGAGCATCACGAGAGCTACCGCGAGCGCATCGAAGAGCTTGAAGGCCTGAGCGTCCTCGCGAGCGTCCCGGGTCTCAAATTGGACAGGTTACCCGCGTTACGCGACCGTCACGAGCACTCCGGTACCCGCCGTCAGCCGAAGGGTCCTCTCGGGTTCAACCAGTATACCCTCGAACGCTTCCGCGATTTCATTGACGCAACCGTTCTATCCTCGCCCTCGCGTACCGCAATCGGCGCGTTCCTGCTGGTCATCATCTTCTTCACGCTTGCTCTGCTACTGCCCATCTCTTCCAACGACGGGCAGCCGGCCCCCTTCCACCACGCCTTCTTTACCTCTACCAGCGCGGTGACCGTTACGGGTCTAACCACCGTCTCCACAGCCCAGCAGTGGTCAACCTTCGGGCAGGCCATGATTCTGGTGGCCTGCCAGGTGGGCGGTCTGGGTACTCTGACAATCACCTCGCTGCTGGCACTAGCCATCGGCCGCAAGATGGGCCTGCGCACCAAGCTCATTGCGCAGGAAGACCTGAACATCAGCCGTCTCGGCGAGGTCGGCGGCATCGTCAAGAGCGTTTCCTATGCTTCCTTCTCCATTGAGGCGATCATTGCGCTCGTGCTGATTCCGCGTTTCCTGACCCTGGGTGAAGACCCCTTCCAGGCCATCTGGCACAGTATTTTCTACTCCGTCTCGGCCTTCAACAATGCCGGGTTCACCCCACATTCCGACGGCATTGTGCCCTACGGCCACGACCTCTTTCTGCTCGTGCCCATCTGCATTGCCGTGTTCCTGGGGTCGCTCGGTTTCCCTGTTTTCATTGCGATTCAGCGCAATCCTTTCCGCCCCCGGCACTGGTCGCTCACGGCTAAGCTGACCGTCGTCACGACTCTGTTCTTTTTTGCCTTTGGCGCGTTCTTCTGGGGTCTTTTCGAGTGGAATAACCCCGCCACCATCGGCGGTTACTCCCCCGGTGAGAAGGTTCTCAACGCGATATTCGCCTCCATCATGATGCGTTCGGGCGGCTTCAATCTGGTCGACATGAGCAGTATCGCCCCCGTCTCCACGCTTCTGACGGATATGCTCATGTTCATTGGCGGCGGTTCCGGCTCCACCGCGGGCGGCGTGAAGGTCACCACCATCGCGGTCATTGCCCTGTCGATTCTTGCCGAAGCGCGAGGCGATCAGAAGGTCGTCGCGTTCAACCGCACCATCCCCGAATCCTCTTTACGCATTGCCATCTCCGTGATCGTGATGGGTGCTACCGTGGTGGGTGTTGGATCAGCGACAATTCTGATTATTAGCGGCGCGGACCTCAAGGAAGTAATCTTCGAGGTCATCTCTGCCTTCGCGACCTGCGGCCTCTCAGACGGCCTCTCCGCCAACCTGCCGCCGGCGGGCATCTACGTTCTCAGCGTGCTGATGCTCATCGGCCGTGTGGGTACAACAACCGCCGCTACCGGCCTGGCGCTACGTTCACGCCGCCGCCTCTACAAGTTCCCCGAAGAAAGGCCCACCATTGGCTAGTGCACATAACGATCCCGTCCTCGTGATTGGCCTGGGCCGCTTCGGTTCCGCGGTGGCCGCCCAGCTGCGCGTGCAGAACAAGGAGGTCCTCGCGATTGAGAAGGACCCCGAGCTGGTGCAGAAGTGGTCGGGCGTGCTGACCCACGTGGTCTCTGCAGACGCGACCGATATCGACACCCTGCACCAGTTGGGTGCAGATGATTTCGGGTCCGCCGTGGTGGGTGTGGGCACCTCGATTGAGGCGTCCGTTCTCATTACCGCAAACCTCGTGGACCTGGGCGTGGAACGCATCTGGGCGAAGGCTATCACCCCCGCGCACGGCAAGATTCTGGAGCGCATTGGCGCGCACCACGTGGTCTACCCGGAGGCTGACGCCGGCCGCCGCGCCGCGCACCTGGTCTCGGGCCGCCTGCTGGACTACATCGAGTTCGACGACGACTTCGCGATTGCAAAGATGCGCCCGCCGAAGGAGACCCACGGCTTCACGCTGGCCGAGTCGGATATTCGCGCAAAGTACGGCGTGTCCGTGGTCGGCATCAAGTCCCCCGGCGAGGATTTCACCTACGCGGACGCCACGACTCGTATTCACTCGCGCGACATTCTGATCGTGTCCGGTCAGGTGGACCTGATTGAGCGCTTCGCGGCACGGCCCTAAAAGCACTTTTCCTCGCTGCTTTGAGGAGCCCGCGAATATACATAGAAAACAGCCTCTTCCCGAAGTTTCGGGAAGAGGCTGTTTTCATAGTTTTGCCCCAGTAGTTTTACCCAGTGCGGGCGGCGCTACCGAACGGTATTAGTCCTCATCAGCAGTGTACAGCTGGCTCATTTCCGCCGAACGTGCCGCGCAGGCGCGCATCGCCTGTTCGGTCAGCTGGAAGAGGCCACCGTCCACGAAGGTGTTCAGCGCACGCTCGGTGGTGCCGTTCGGGCTGGTCACGGCGCGGCGCAGGGCGGGCGCATCCGGGTTGGTGTCGAGCAGGTAGCCCGCGCCGGCAACGGTTGCGCTGGCAAGCTTGAGGGCGGTGTCTGCGTCCAGGCCGAGCTTCTCGCCGGCGGCTGCCATCGCCTCCGCAAGCAGGAACGCGTATGCCGGGCCGGAACCGGAGACGGCGG
>ERZ773013.2096-NODE-2096-length-11190-cov-12.343691_pt1 | contig 11190 bp, 6 predicted proteins | sample MGYA00511670_ERZ773013 | MGnify/ENA primary metagenome ERZ773013 (study PRJEB29015, sample SAMEA2738120) | human oral metagenome | biome: human oral; feature: human-associated habitat; material: saliva | place: China | collected 2257 ...
ATTATGATCCACGACGCGCACCACTACGGCTTGAGCGAACTGCATCAGCTCCGTGGCCGTGTAGGACGTAGCGACCGCAAGGCCTTCTGCTACCTCCTCACACCACCACTCGAGGGCCTCAGCGAAGACTCCAAGCGCCGTCTACGTGCCATCGAGAGCTTCAGCGATCTGGGCAGCGGCATACGCATCGCCCTGCAGGATCTCGACCAGCGTGGTGCGGGCAACGTCCTCGGTGCCGAGCAGAGTGGCTTCATCACCGATATGGGCTACGAGACCTATCAGAAGGTCTTCTCCGAAGCTATCCGAGAGCTCAAGGCCGATGAGTTCGCACACGTCTATGCCGACGACGATAAGCAGAGTGATGGTAGCGAGCTTGCAGACCGCTTCGTCGTCGAGACGCAGGTAGAGAGTGACCTCGAGCTTGCCCTTCCCGACGAGTACGTACCCTCGGACAGCGAGCGTATCCTCCTCTACCGTGAGCTGGACAGCCTCAGCGAAGACAAGGAACTCGAGGACTTCGCCGCCCGCCTGCGTGACCGCTTCGGTGCCCTTCCCCCAGAGACCGAGGAGCTTATCCTCATCCCTCGCCTGCGCCGTCTCGGCCATCACCTCGGCATCGAGAAGGTCGTACTCAAGGGTGGCTCTATGAGCCTCCACCTCATCGGCGATACCTCCAGCCCATACTACGCCTCGGAGACCTTCGGCCGACTCCTCGAGTACGTGGCACGCAACAGCCGTCAGTGCGAGTTCGTCCAGCGCTCGGGTCGCCACATCATCCGCGTGCATCATATCCCCTCCGTCGCAGCAGCTATCACCGTGATGCAGCACATCCTCCAGCGCCGCATCGAGGGGACACGAGCCTAACCACACCCCGCTACCATCACCTGACTATCTATGAGCTACATTCATCTTATCACCGGCGGCGAGCGCTCTGGCAAGAGCACCTATGCCGAGAGCGAAGCTCTGCGCCTCAGCGAGAGCCCCGTCTATCTGGCCACGGCCCGCGTCTGGGACGAAGAGTTCCGCCAGCGCATCCTGCGTCATCAGGAGGCCCGAGTGGACGAATATCGAGGAGGATATCCGTCCCTCCAAGCACGACTTCACGGGGCGCGTCGTCCTCATCGACTGCATCACGCTCTGGGCGACGAACTACTTCTTCGATATGCAGCAGGACGTCGATCAGGCGCTCGAAGCCCTCAAGAAGGAGTTCGACACGCTCGTCCAGCAGGATGCCACCTTCATCTTCGTCACCAATGAGCTGGGTATGGGCGGCATGTCCGAGTCCCGCACACAGCGCCTCTTCACCCAGCTACAGGGGTGGATGAACCAGCATGTAGCCGCCCGCGCAGACCGCGTCACCCTGATGGTCAGCGGCCTTCCCCTCACCGTCAAGGGCTGACCTCAGCCCGATTACTCCCTATCACAATGCAAGACTTCGATATCCGCCCCATCCCCGAGGAAGAGATCTACCGTGCCCAATGCTACATCGACCAGATCGCTAAGCCTCTGGGCGCCATGGGTAAGCTCGAGACACTCGCCGCACGCCTCGCCGCACTCCAAGACACCCTACAGCCCAGCCTTTCGCCACGTGAGCACTTCGTCTTCGCTGCCGACCACGGCATCGAGACCGAGGGCGTGAGCAAGAGCCCGCGCGAGGTCACCCATCAGGTCGTCTACAGCATGCTACGTGGTGGAGCGGGGATATGCTTCCTTTGCCGACAGCATGACTTCGCTCTGCACATCGTCGATGTCGGGGTAGATCACGAGTTCCCCCTCGAAGGGACAGCACTTATCCACCGCAAGATCCGCCGAGGTACCCGCTCCTTCCTCCACGAGTCTGCGATGACTGAGGAGGAGGTCGACCGCGCTATCTCTATCGGTGTCGTCTCAGTAGACGAGGCTGTCGATCGTGGATGTAAGCTCCTCTCCTTCGGTGAGATGGGCATCGCCAACACCTCGACCTCGGCACTCTGGATGTACTACCTCACCGACCTTCCTCTCGAGGAATGTGTGGGTCGTGGGAGTGGTCTTGACGACGAGGGACTACAGCACAAGCTCGCTATCCTCCGCCAGGCTGTGGACAACTACCATGGTCCTGTGGAGCCCGAAGCTATACTCCGCTACTTCGGTGGCTACGAGATGGTGGTCACCGTCGGGGCGATGCTCCGTGCAGCAGAGCGCCGCGTAGCCTTCCTCGTCGACGGCTTCATCATGACGGCCTGCCTACTTATGGCACGGGCATTATACCCAGCAGTCACTGATTATGCGTTCTATGGACATGCAGGGGATGAGGCGGGGCACGCTCGTCTCCTACGCTACCTCGGGGCCGATCCCATCCTGCGCTTAGGCATGCGTCTTGGCGAAGGGACGGGGGCTATCTGCGCCTTCCCTATCCTCGATTCGGCTGCGCGAATGCTCCGTGAGATGGCCTCCTTCACCACCTCTGGAGTCACCGACTACGTCAGCTCTGCCGAGTAGCTCCGAGCTCATTTGCACACGATTAAGTACCTTTGCCCCATATTCATCACAAGACTAAGTACAGACAGATGATCCTCTCCGACACTTGCCGCCGCGCACTCCTCTTGCTATCGACCGCACTCCTTATATATATAGGTGTCAGCGCCCAGGGCGGGCGACGCATCCGTGAGCACGAGGTCCAGCGCGAAGAGACGGTGTATAGCATCGCACGTCGCTATGGTGTCGCCATCGATAAGATCTACGAGCTCAACCCATGGGCCCGCCAGCAGATCAAGGTCGGCGACAAGCTCCTCATCCCTTCTACTCCCGCTACACCTGCCACCACCTCCGCAGCTTCGTCCTCTTCACAGAGCCCGAAGAAGCACCGCGTCGAGACGGGCGAGACGCTCTATGGCATCAGCCGTAGCTACGGCATTGACCTGGCGGACCTCCTGCGCGCCAATCCTGGGGTAACCTCCTCCACCGTCAAGGTCGGCATGGAGCTCGTCATCCCTGGTGCTAAGGGAGACAGCGCCACGACCACCACGCCTAAGAGCGATGAAGGCGAGAGCAGCCTACCCTCACAGGTGGCTGCTTCGCAGACACGCATCCTCATGCTCCTGCCGCTGAAGAAGGACAAGCACTTCGTCGAGTTCTACGAAGGCTTCCTCCTCGGTATGTACCAGCTCAAGAAAGCTGGGATCTCGATGCAGCTCACCACGCTGGATGTCCCCAACGATGAAGCGCTGAATGCCTACATCGATGCTGGCAAGCTCCGTGGTAAGGACCTCGTCATCGGTGGTGTGACCGAGGGGCAGATCCGTGCTATCTCCGCAGCTGCAGGATACAACTACTATATCATCCCCTTCAGCAAGGCCAGCCACCTCGAGACGGGTGAAGGCCGTGTCATCCTGACCAACGCTCACACCTCCACCATCATAGACCGCGTCATCCCCGCCTTCCTGCAGAAGTACAAGGGCCGTGAAGTCATCTTTGCCTCACGCCCTGGCGACACGGAAGACGGCTTCGTCAGCCAGCTCCGCTCAGCGCTCAGCCACGCAGGTCTGTCCTTCCGCTCCATACAGGTAGGTAGCGGTGCCGTCGGTGGCCTCAGCTCGGACGCTGTCGTCGTACCCGTCTCTCCCGACCGCAACCTCGCGATGGCGACCATGGCTGCTATCGGCACGCGCACGAGTGGCGTCACACTCTTCGGCCACCCACAGTGGCAGGCCTACGGCTCGCAGTTCCAGCAGAGCCTGCGTCGCTACAACACGACCATCTACTCGACGTTCTTCTTCGATCCTACGCTTACCGAGTCGAAGGACTTCCTAAGTCAGTTCACGGAATGGTTCAGCCACAAGGTCAGCAACTCCTATCCGAAGTACAGCGTCCTCGGCTATGACCTGGCACGCTACTTCATCCGCGCCTACTCGATGTACGGCCGCAACTTCATCAACAGCATGTCGTCCATCCCTTCGGACGGCCTCCAGCTCGACTTCTACCTCCAGCGTAGCGACGAGGCGAACGTGTACACGAATACCCGCTTCTTCTTCGTCCACTACCCCAGCTCAGGTGCTATCACGCGTGAAGCTCATTAGTTCCCTCCGCCACAGCCTCATCTTGATATGCCTCCTGCTCGTAGTAGCAGGAGCGCGTCTTAGTGCGCAGACGACGAAGGAGCCCTTCGCTCAGTCGGTATCCGTCGGGGTGCATGGTGGGATGACTGCCAGTCGATTCACCTTCGTCCCCTCGGTACGTCAGCGCTTGCACGCGGGGCCCATCGCGGGTATCGCCGTGCGCTACGATATCGAGCGCGGGGCATCCCTGCAGGCAGAGCTAAACTACCGCCGTGGCGGCTGGCAGGAGCGCTATGATTCGCTCGCCACGAGCTACAGGCGCACGCTCGACTATCTCGAGCTTCCCCTACTCACGCACCTCTACTTCCGCTCAGGAGATATCCGCATCTTCATCAATGCGGGGCCGTTCTTCGGCTACCAGCTCGGAGAATCAGCTACCAGCTCGGGCGAGGCGAATATGTCCGCACTGGACTCCACCCGCCACGGTATGGCTGTGCGCGATCGCTTCTTCTGGGGGCTCGGTGGCGGGCCTGGGATAAGCATCCCCATCGGCAAGCGTCAGCGTGTCGAGCTCGAAGGGCGTTTCGTCTACGGACTGGGCAACCTCTGGAGTTCTAAGCGTGGCTCGACCTATGTACAATCGTCGGAGATGTACTTCGGGGCGACGCTGAACTACTTCTTCCGCCTCTGACCTCGCGTCTGCCCACCGAGGGTGCAAGTATAAAATGACTATCTTTGCCCCGCATCTCAGCGCGGCAAGAGCTCTGCGCAAGAGGAGATGAGCCCTCGTAGTTCAACGGATAGAACAAGAATTTCCTAAATTTTAGATAGCAGTTCGATTCTGCTCGGGGGTACACCCACTATCACCACGCCCCACCATCCCACTGCGGATGGTGGGGCGTGGTGCTTATATACCTACCGCACAATCGTGGGAGGAGGCAATTCACTCCACTATTCCTTCGCAAAGCAACCAGTACTGGTCGGCGATCAGACCACTACTGGTCACGACGCGAAGTAGTACTGGTCACTATGGCTGACCAGTACTGGTCCACTCAGCGACCAGTACTGGTTCATTTTATCCCCTCTACAGTTCCCGCCAATTCACTCAAAATGAGCCCATTTTATTCAGCTATACAACCAGCCTCTATCTCTAAAAAAGAGGCAGATCACCTCACCTGGGACGAGGGGCGAGATGAGAAATTGCAAGAAATTTCGTCGAACATTTGGTCAATTCAAAACTTCGTCGTACCTTTGCAGTGCAAAAGGGAAAGGCAAACCTCCCAGAGCAAATTTGAAATGCGGAAGTAGCTCAGTTGGTAGAGCATAACCTTGCCAAGGTTAGGGTCGCGGGTTCGAGTCCCGTCTTCCGCTCCAATAGGTTTCCATAGTTTTGATGTGTATTTGTTTGATGAGGCATTCTAAGATTCACTTAAGTGATCTTGGGATGTTTCTCTCTTTTATGCCTATTGCATTCGGAGATCAGCCCACTGAAAGGGCATTCCTCTGCGGCACATCATCTGCGCTGCACCTACTCACATCGACCATCGCCCCAGCCCGTCTCACCCCTCACTCCATACTATCTTGATCGTCTGCATCGCCGAGAAGCCCAGCGTGGCACGTGACATAGCGAACATCCTCGGAGCCACTGTCCGTAGGACCGACAAAGGTATCGGCCACTACGAAGGCAACGGGTATGCTGTGACCTGGACCTTCGGACACCTCTGCACGCTGAAAGAGCCCCACGACTATACGCCGGGGTGGAAGGCGTGGAGCTTGGCGTCCCTGCCTATGATCCCCGAGCGCTTCGGCATCAAGGCCATACCCATCGAGCACTATGAGCGGCAGCTCGCCGTCATCGGTGAGCTCGTAGCAGGTGCCGAGATGGTCATCAACTGCGGTGATGCTGGGCAAGAAGGGGAGCTCATCCAGCGCTGGGTACTCCAGAAGGTCGGCTGTAAGGTGCCCGTGCGCCGTCTATGGATCTCCTCCCTCACTGACGAAGCGATCCGCGAGGGCTTCGATAAGCTCCGCGACGGCTCCGACTACCAGTCTCTCTATGAGGCGGGCTTAGCGCGCGCCATCGGCGACTGGCTCCTCGGGATGAATGCCACCCGACTCTATACCCTCCGCTATGGCGGCAGCGACCGCAAGCAACCCCTCTCCATCGGACGCGTACAGACCCCCACCCTCGCCCTCATCGTTGAGCGCCAAGAGGCTATCGAGAACTTCAAGAGCGAGACCTACTGGGAGCTGAAGACCCGCTACCGCGAAGTCATCTTCAGCGCTGACAAGGGCAAGTACAGCGACAAGGCAAAGGCCGACGCTGCCCTCAAGAGCATCACGGGCGAGCCCTTCACCATCACCAGTGTCAAGAAGAAGGACGGCAAGGAGTCCGCTCCGAAGCTCTTTGACCTGACGAGCCTGCAGGTAGCGTGCAACCGAAAGTTCGGTATGAGCGCCGAAGAGACACTCGCCACCGTGCAGTCGCTCTACGAGAAGAAGGTGACGACCTACCCTCGTGTCGACACCACTTACCTCAGCGAAGACCTATATCCCAAGGTCGCAGGCATCCTGCGAGGCCTCGTCATCCCACCCTACCTCAATCTGGTGAGCCCACTCCTCAGTGGCGCCCCCATCCGCAAGAGCAAGAAGGTCTTTGACAATAAGAAGGTCACCGACCACCACGCTATCATCCCCACAGGGCAGTCGCCCTCGGGGCTCTCCGAGACGGAGACGAAGGTCTTTGACCTCATCGCCCGCCACTTCATCGCCGCCTTCTACCCCGACTGCCTCGTCAGCACGACGAGCGTCGAGGGCACAGCAGGCAAGGTAAAGTTCAAGACCTCGGGGAAGGAAATCCTCGAGCCAGGGTGGCGTGTGGTCTTCGAGACCGAGACACCCACCGAGACGAGCGAAGCCAAGGAAGGCGAAGAGGGCGGAGAAGCATCCGAAGCACTCCTCCCGACCTTCACCGAAGGCGAGACGGGCGAGCACATCCCCGAGCTACGCGAGAAGCAGACCCAGCCCCCGAAGTACTACACCGAAGCGACGCTCCTGCGCGCTATGGAGACCGCGGGCAAGTTCGTCGAGCAGGAAGAGCTCCGTGAGGCGATGAAGGAGAATGGTATCGGACGCCCCTCGACACGTGCCAATATCATCGAGACGCTCTTCAAACGCGGCTACATCGTCAAGGAGAAGCGCAGCCAGATCCACGCCACCGAGACGGGCCGACAGCTCATCAAGCTCATCAACTACGATCTCTTGAAGAGCGCCGCGCTCACGGGCGAATGGGAGTACAAGCTCCGTCAGATCGAGCGTCGTGAGCTGGAGACGCAGGTCTTCATCGACGATCTCAAGGCGATGCTCTACCAGCTCGTGCAGTCTGTCCTTGCTCCACAGCCAGCGCCTGCACCTCAGCCAGCTGCCCCCACCCTTCCCGTTGATACAGGCGTTCCCTGCCCCCAGTGTCAGCAGGGGACCCTTCTGAGAGGTCGTGCGGCCTTCGGCTGCTCCGCCTTCCGTGAGGGTTGCACCTTCCGCCTCTCCTATGAGGAGTGCCCCAGCACAGCTTCGCCCGAAGAGCTGAGCGCCCGGCTGGGCGATGCGCCTCTCCTCTTCTGATCCCGATGCTCTCTTCTGCAGAAGCACGATATAAATATGGAGCCGTAGACCAAGGTCTGCGGCTCCATTCTCGTACCACGGCAGGGCGTAGAGCTACCAAGAAATAGGGATATTGGGCGGATTGACAACCGGAGGGCATACCTACGGCGTTCTATCTATTAGCGAAAAGTAGCATCTGATGGCAATAGACAGATACGTGTACACACCGACCAGCCGTGTGGAGAGGAAGGGATTCCACTCCATAGGGCTCCCCCTCCTCTTTACCCTATTCTTCCTCTCCTTCGCCTGCCCCGCTCTCGCCCAAGAGCGACGAGGGACGCTTTCCAATGGGATGAGCTACATCCTCAGACACAATGCTCAGCCACGCAAGAAGATGGAGGCACGCCTCATTATGTGTGTGGGCTCCTGCGTTCAGCGTCCTGACGAAGCAGGCTATGCACACTTCATCGAACATCTGGCGTTCGGCCGAACGAAGCACTTTGCCTCGGGCGGTATCAAGCGTTATGCAGAGCGTCTCGGCACACGCTACGGCGTCGGGCTGAATGCTATGACTAGTCACGACCGCACCGTCTATATGATCTCCCTCCCCACCGATGAGCCGCACGTCCTCGATAGCACGGCGCTCATCCTCAGCGATTGGCTCACAGGACTCCAGCTCGACAGCCTCGAGGTAGAGCAGGAGCGCAGTATCATCAAGGAGGAGATACGCGCTTACGTACAGACCGATCCCTTCTACGCGCTGAAGGTCGGCACAGGCATCCACAGCCGTAGCCTCCCCGTAGGCACAGCACAAGACATCGACCGTGCGACAGCGAGCGGCCTACGTGCCTTCTACCATCGCTGGTATCGTCCTTCCCTTGCGACCATCGTCCTCGTCGGGGACTTCGACCTCGATGCAGCGGAGAAGAGCCTACGCGCGACCTTCACCACCGCCCCTGCCACCCCAGCCCGTACCTATATCGAGCCAGAGCTGCACTACCCGCGTGGCCTACATCTCGAGAGCCATAGCGACACCCTCATTCGCACAGCGACCCTCGACCTCATCTTCCCCCACAAGACCCTCCCCACGCGTACGCTCTCGGAGCTCTTTACGGAGAAGGTCCACCGCATGGCACTCGCTGCATGGAGCCACCGCCTGGACAAGATCCGTGGCGCTAAGCTCGCTGACAGCTGGTATCTTGGCCGTACGAGCCACCTCTCCCTTACCCTCGAAGGCAGTCGCACGGCCGAGATCCTCCGTGATCTCCGCGAGGCTATCTCGGCACTGAGCGTACTGCGACGAGGCACGATATCGGAGCGCGAACTCACCCTCCTCAAGGAGCGTGCAAAGTCCGCCCTATACGTCGTCACAGGCGATACGCCCTCGGCTGGCTGGTGCGACTATTACACTGATGAGATACTCCACGGCGACCACTTCCTCACCGATGAGGCAGAGAAGAAGGAGCTTGAGCACCGCATCGACGGCCTACGTGCCAGCGATCTCCGCCCCGCCTTTGACCGCCTCTACCGCTACCTCACTGGGCCAAGCAAGCTGGCGAGCTTCACACACAATGCGCAGCTCCCCGAGACAGCGCGCCCACAGCGTGGCGCCATCGAGCGTGCTATCCAGCGCGGACTCTCCGCCCAGCGCACCCGTCTCAGCTTCACTCCACCTTCGGATGAGGCTACCGAAGAGAAGAAGAGCGCCATCCCACAGCTCCTCACTCCCCCACAGAAGCTCCCCACGGCACAGCTCCGTTCGTCGAAGCTACACCCCGACCTCGGCGTGCAGGAAGCCTACCTCCCCAATGGCATCCGCATCATCCTGCGCCCACTCCCCGAGGCAGACTCTGTCGTGAAGATCGCCATCAACCACCCCTCGGGCCTACGTAACGTCCCGCTTGACGAGCAGCCCCGCGTGGCTTCGCTCGCTGCCTACATGGAGCTGGGCGGTATCGCTACCCTACCACGTGAGCAGCTCGACAGCTTCCTCTTCGACCACGGCGTAGCACTCACCCTCACCGAAGCTATGGACTGGGGGGCACTCCTCGGCACCGCTCCCACGGGGAAGACGTACAGCCTCCTGCGCCTAATGAAGGAGAAGATGCTGCGCCCCGAAGCTGCGACGGCAGACTTCGAGGAGGCACGCGAATCACTTATCTCCTCCCTCGGGCGACCCAGCCGTCTGGAGCAAATGCTTGCCCGTGATCCCGAGCGCAAGCTACAGCGCCGTCTGGATAGCATCCTCGGCACCTACATCCCCCAGCGCGAACCTGAGACCGAAGCCGAAGCACGTGCCCTCAGCCTCCCCTACATGATTGACTTCCATACCGACCTATGGACGCGCACTGAGGGGATGACGATCGTAGTCGTCGGGCGCTTCGACAGCGAAGCACTCCTCAAGGAGATCTCCAGCGTCTTTGCTGACCTTCCCCAGCGTCCCGCTAAGCCCACCCTCCCATTTAAGGGGGAGCTCACGGCTGAGAACTATACTCTCGAGGATACCGATGCTGGCGACGAGACGGCACTGCACAACGTCTACTACGGCACCTACGAGCCTACCCTACGTGGTAGTCTGCGCCTAAAGCTCATGCGTGAGCTCCTGCGCAGTCGTCTCATTGATCGCCTGCGCTCCGAGGCGGGCATCATCTATTCGCCCTACCTCTATATGGAGTACCGCCCGAAGCCCGAGCCCTTCGTATGGTTCCGCCTCGAGACACTTGTGAAGAGTAGCAATGCTCCCCTGGCCTGCAAGCTCATCGAGGAGCTGGTCGAAGACCTCCAGACGAAGCTCGCCAGCCCCAGCGAAATAGCCGACATCGCCCGCACCTTCCTCATCAACAAGCGCGAAGCCCTCACCGAGAGCGATCTGGCTCCTTGGCAAGATACCCTCCTGGGTCTCGTGCGTAGCGGGGAGCGTCTCGAGGACTTCGCTCAGTACGAGCAGATCCTTCGCTCCATCACACCCGAGGAGCTCCGCACCGCCTTCCGCACGATCCTCAGCCCTCAGCGCCACCTCATCTATTCGATTGTACCCAAGCAATGAAACTCCTCCGTACCCTCACCCTGCTCCTCACGGGGCTTCTCTTCTCCCTCTCCGTATCAGCGCAAAAGGCCACCGAGCCTGTCGCCTACCGCCTCGTAGACTCTGTCGGGCGTCCCGTCACCTTCGACAAGCTCATCACACGTGCCGTTGGTGCCGATGTCGTCTTCTTCGGAGAGCTGCACAACAATCCTATCAGCCACTGGATGCAGCTCCGTGTCCTCGAGGCCCTGCAGCAGCGTAAGGGGAAGAACCTCACCCTCGGGCTTGAGATGCTCGAGGCAGATATCCAGCTGATCCTCGATGAGTACCTCGCCAAGACCATCAGCCCCAAGAGCTACGGCGACGAGGCACGCCTGTGGCCGAACTATGAGACGGACTACGACCCCGTCGTCTACTTCGCCAAGGACCATGGTCTTAGAGTCATCGCGACGAACGTACCCCGTCGCTATGCCGACCTGGTGAATCGCAAGGGCCTTCCCGCCCTTGACTCACTCAGTGCCGAAGCCAAGC
>ERZ773013.2099-NODE-2099-length-11175-cov-3.569245_pt1 | contig 11175 bp, 9 predicted proteins | sample MGYA00511670_ERZ773013 | MGnify/ENA primary metagenome ERZ773013 (study PRJEB29015, sample SAMEA2738120) | human oral metagenome | biome: human oral; feature: human-associated habitat; material: saliva | place: China | collected 2257 ...
GAGCACTCACACTGGGTATGCGAATCAGACTGAATAGCTCTTCAAGTATTCGGTCCTGATTTTCCTTTATATACTCTTTTATCATAATTTTGGGTTTAAAGGTTAAATATTTCTTGCTGCAAACTTACACATTTTAAATGTGATTATCGAAAGAAAAATGCTAAATGTTATTTAAGAAGAATGGTCCGCAAAGCATAAGGACGATTTTCTTAGGGGGTTCGGACAAACTTTTACTTTCATCAGAATGCTGTCTGTACAGAACAGAAAAAGCGAAACGCCACATCGGGCATCTCGCTTTCCTGGTTTGTTGGCAATGTCATGACAGCAGAAGAAAGGAGATATTAGACTGCCGACATTGCCTTTTCGGTAAATGAAACCGATTAGAAGTTGTTTTCTTGCAGCTGGAAGTAGCTCTGTGGGTGGCTACAAACAGGGCACACTTCGGGGGCTTCCTTGCCAATAACGATGTTGCCACACTGGCGGCATTGCCATATTGCAGAGCCGTCGCGTGAGAAAACAATCTTGTCTTCAATGTTCTTCAGCAACTTACGATAGCGCTCCTCGTGCTTCTTTTCGATGGCTCCGACGGTGCGGAACTTGACAGCAAGCTCTGGGAAACCTTCTTCCATAGCCTCTTTAGCCATGGTGTCGTACATGTCGGTCCACTCGTAATTCTCTCCGTCAGCCGCATCTTTAAGGTTCGCTACAGTGTCCGGAATACCGGCATCGTGCAGAAATTTGAACCACAATTTGGCGTGCATGCGCTCGTTAATGGCTGTTTCTTCGAAGAGGGCGGCAATCTGTTGGTAGCCGTCTTTGCGTGCCTGACCAGCATAATAGTCGTATTTCATGCGTGCCTGACTCTCTCCTGCAAATGCAGTTTTAAGGTTTGCTTCGGTCTTTGTTCCTTTAATTGCCTTGGCATCGAATGCCTTGAACTTGTCAGCCTTTGCGTGGCAAACCGGGCATTCAGCCGGCGCTTCTGTTCCTTCGTACATGTATCCGCATACAGTACAAATAAATGTCTTCTTCATAATGTTTTGTTTTTGTTTGTTATACGTATTTTTTTAGTGGGCAACGTGGTTGTTCCTGAACACGCTTGTCGTTTTCTATTTAACAGAAAAAGATGCAGTTTGCCTCTTTGTTGCCCCTGTCTTAGAGTATTTCTATTGTATTGAAATCTATCCAAAATATCTTGTTCACACTGCAAAAGTACGAAATATATATTGCAGCAAATAACAATCTGCTACTTTTTTTCGTTCGATAGCTAAGTTTAGACAGTGGCTAAATAAGGTTTAAAGCATACGTAAAAGTGCATATTTCAGACTCGCTTATGTGGCTGTTGTTGTGCGGAGGCGTATTATCGTTCACGTTCTCATCGCCCACGAACACTACCCTAACAATAAGGAATGCAACAAACTGCAACCCCATCGTTCCACCTGTCCACCTTATTATACAGATGAAAAACAGGAAACAAAGATGTTAATATTTTTCACAAGAATATCTATTGTATAACTATCTCGCTATCAATACATTGCAAAACCTGTTGTTTTGTGTTCCGAAACAGACCGTTTTGCACGGTAAAAGCGTGGTTTTTGTGCCCTAAAACAACCGCTTTCGCAATGCCAAAACGCAGTCATCGATTCCTAAGAGAATTATCTTTACAAAATCAGAGCTATTTATCTGTAAAATCACTCTGTATAAGCTGTGAGCATTCAGACGGGCTGAAGGGACACGATTTATCACGTTCTTCATAGCAATGCTGTTGTTTCGTGAGTGTCAGGAACGTGATAAATCATGCTCCTGCACGTGCTATCCACTCTTTTCAGTGTGTCTTAGCCTCTGTCTTGTACGGCAAAAGGCACTTCTTTGCTAAATCTTTACCGAGCCGATTGCAGAGCTACAAACAGACGCCAAAGACAAATATTTTCTCTGATTTCTGCATAAAAAACAGCAAATAGATTTGGATTTATCGATTTTTATGCCTAAATTTGCTACCAAAAGCATAGATAACCGAAGTTTAATTTAACACTAAACGATTATGAGAAGAATAATACTTTTGTTACTGCCTCTCGTTTTTACCTGTGTTCAGAAGGTGTGCGGACAAGCTCATTTCTTCGATGCAAGAGTGAGCAAGTATGGAGAATTAGAGCAAGTCTTAGGCGACAAGTGGGACAAGACAGACTCGCTGATAGTGCACGGACCCATCAATGAAGCCGACTTCAAGACGATGGTGCGTTGTGCAAGATACGGCATCTTGCGCATCATCAACCTGCAATATGCGCAAGTAGAGAACCATAAGATACCCAATGGTGGCTTTGCAGATGCAGAATTGAGCTCCCATGGATACTACTTGGATATTGATCGCGTTATCCTTCCCGATGATATTACAGAGTTTGGCGACTTCGCTTTCTATTGCCTGACACTGCGCAAGGTCAATATTCCTGCCTCTTTGAAAAAGATGGGAGAGGCTTGCTTCTACTTAGACAAGTGGCTCGACATCAATCCGATAGTGTTTCCGGAAGGCGTAACCGAAATTCCCGACCATTGTTTCCTCTATGCTGCCAAAGTAAAAGCAGTGGTTTTGCCCTCTACAATCAAGACCATTTCAAACGCAGCGTTTGGCTATACGTATATATCGGAGCTGATTTTACCCGAGGGACTCGACAGTATTGGCATAATGGGCTTAGGCAGTTCTTCGTTCAAAGAACTTGTTTTGCCTAACTCTGTAAAGCGATTGGGCAAGGACGCATTATCCGACAACCACGAGTTAAAGCGGGTTGTGCTGCCCAAAGGACTTACCGAGATTCCCGAAGGCTTATGTTGTATATGCAGAGAACTGGAAGATGCAGAAATCCCTGCAAACGTAAGAACTATTAAAAGAGAGGCTTTCAGATACTGCGAGAAGCTGAAAGTAGCCCTTCCGTACGGTTTGGAGCGCATAGAAGCACTTGCCTTTGAGGATTGTCTGGCAGATTCCATCGTGCTGCCTTCTACCGTGAAGTATCTCGAAGGATCTCCGTTCAGGCACGTCAAAGGCTTAAAGAAAATCTATTCCCTCGCCGAAACGCCCCCCGTGTGTACGATAGACCCTCAGAGATTTACTGATGGTATCAATCCTTTCGACGGTTCTGCACCGAAAGACATACCCATTTACGTTCCAATCGGGTCGGCAGAGAAGTATCGGAAAGCCATCGGCTGGGACTATTTCACCAATTTCATTGAGACAAGCAAGCTCCCTGCAGGGATAGAGACCCCAAAAGTGGGCAGCAACGAGCAATATAAGGTGTACGGAAAAGACGGCAGAATCGTCATGGAACCGCAGGGCAGGCTCGCCTCTCCTGTCCGTTATTCTGTTTGCAACATGGCAGGTGCAACGATAGCGCAAGGTTATCTCACGGCTTCGCACACCCTGCCAGTGCCTGAAAGCGGTATCTACGTTGTCCGTATCGGCAATGCCGTGTACAAGATATTGCTGTAAAGCCCTGACAACACCACATATACAGAACTTCCATTCGGGTTATGACAGACCGCATCGGTGCTGTTGGAACGGAGAGAAAACATAGCAAGAAAAGCATAGGGGACGAAACTTTGCGCTTCGTCCCCTATCTTTATGTATGCCCGTAAAATCGTAAATATTTCTTATAAAAGTTTCTATTGCATAACCATCTTGTCATCAATGTATTGCAAAACGTATTGTCCGGCTTTCAGAAAGCATAGGTCTTACCCATAAAAAGAGCCTGTTTTGCAATGCGAAACAGGCTCTTTTGCAGGACGAAACAGACCGTTTCGCCTCTTGTTGATAATGTGAATGTTACACTATGCAACCATTAAGGAAGGATATTAACATATTTCTGTTTGAAACTTAACGCATTCCTCACATTCAAAAGCCAGTAAAACAACCACCAATAAACACCACTTCGAATGTAAGGAATGCAATAAATGAAAGCTCAACGGCTTAGTATTCTTTTATCGTCTGCTTGCCTTCCAGTGCGGCAAGAGCATTCTCTGTCAGGGCGAGCATCTCGTCTTGACCGGGATAAACAACAACTGGGGCAAGATAGCCAATGCGCTTCTCAATCTCGTTAACAAGGTATTCGCTGTAACACATGCCTCCCGTCAGAATGATGGCGTCTACCTTTCCGCAGAGCACGGCACCTTCAGAGGCAATTGCTTTAGCCACGTTCAATATCAAGGCAGATATGACAAGCTGGGCATGTTCGTCGCCTGCATCTATGCGCTTACGTATTTCGCGGAAGTCGTTGGTGCCTAAATGGGCAAGCAGCCCACCCTGCGACGTTATCTTCTTCATCATTTGCTCTTCGGTAAGACCGCTGTGATAGCACAAACGCACTATTTCCGACATGGGCAGCGTACCCGTCCGCTCGGGAGAAAAGGGACCGTCGCCCGACAAGGCATTGTTTGCATCGATGGCACGACCTTGCCGGTGGGCTGCAAAAGAAATGCCCCCACCTAAGTGTGCAATAATTAAATTAAGCTTGTTGTACTGTGTATTGTGTTCGCGCGCATAGCGACGGCCAACTGCTTTCTGGTTCAATGCGTGCCAAATACAAATGCGTGGGGTTTCAGGAAGCCCGGTAATGTGTGCTTCCGGTATCATTTCGTCTACCACACCGGGGTCTGCTATGAAGCTCTGGCAGCCCGGAATCATCTCTGCAATATCATAAGCCAGCTTGCAACCGAGGTCGCATGGGTGCTGATGAACCGCCTTGCGCTGGTCTTCTATCATCTGTGGGTTCACTCTATACACACCGCTTTCTACAGCTTTCGATAGTCCTCCGCGTCCTACTACGGCATTGAAATCGAGGGGAATGTTACGTTGTTGCAGTTCCTGAAGTATGCGTTGCCTGCGATATTCGTACTGGTCGAAGATGGTATGGAAGTGTTCCAATTCGCTGCGTGAGTGCTTGACATCTTCCACAAAAAGCGGTTCGCAGTTGTTTGCCACTGATATTTTTGTTGAAGTAGAGCCAGGGTTAATGGCTAAAATCTTGTACGCCATGGTTTATTTATTCTTTGATTTAGAGATGATGGCAGCAAGTGCCAAGCTGTAAAACTTCGATTCTACGGTATCGCCGCGGCTCGCCAACACCACGGGAACCTGTGTTCCTTGCAACACGGCGGCTGTTTCGGCTCCTGCAAAAAGCGTTATGGTCTTGTAGAACACATTTCCTGCCTCGATGTCGGGGAAGATAACGGCATCGGCTTCGCCCCCTATTGGAGAGTCTATCTTCTTGTCTGCCAACGCTTCAGCCGAGCATGAAGTCTTCAAATCGAGCGGACCGTCTACTATACAGTTGCCAAATGCTCCTTCGGCTGCCATCTTCTTTAGTTCAAGATAGCCTTCGGTGTATGGGAAATGCTTTCCATCGGGCTTCTCCGAGCAGTGAATAAGCGAGATTTTAGGTTGTTCTATATTGAAGGCATGGCAGAAATTAGATACGTATTTTATTTGTTCCATGCGTTGTTCGTGCGTCGGGAAAGGAAGCACGGCAGGGTCGGTAAAGAACAAGAGCTTTGGATAAGAAGGTATTTTGGCTGCTGTGATATGAGTTAACACACTTCCTTTCGGCAGGATACCCTTTTCTTTGTTAAGTATGGCGCGTAGTAATACATCGGTGTTTACAAATCCTTTCATCAGGGCATCGGCTTTTCCTTGCCGCACAAGTTCCACTGCTTTTTCTGAAGCGTCCTGCGGGTCGTTGGCAGAAAGGGTCTCGTATTTCCCTTTCAACTTATCGGCTGTTTGTTGAGAGCATACCAGAATGGGGGTTATGACACCTGCCTTGCAAGCCATTTCAACAGCATCGAGGGTATGATTGTCTTCTGCCCAGACAACGGCAACATTATTTTTAATACCACTTTCGTTCAGACTTTCAATCAATTGAGAAAAGTCTGTAATGCTTCTTGTATTGTTCTTCATATTAAATAGTTATATTTGTGCGAAAGTTTTAATCTCTTGTTCAGTGCCACAAAGATACAAAAAAGGTCTTTATTTATCAAAATACACTTTTTATAAAGTAGGTATTTTTTGATATTTTAAGACTTTATCAGGTGATGGAAGTACGTTGATACAATTGAATGTGTCTGACTAATCTCTCTTAAAAGGAAGTAAGGGAAACTAAGAAAACCCGAGGAGGGATAAGTATTATAAAAGAAATAGTCTCCCTATGGACACTGTGGACTATAGGGAGACTATGTATTCCAAGAACGATAGAACACCTACAGTTCTATTCTTCGTACACGAAAGTAAAGTCTTTCTGTGCTTTCAGTGAGTTGCCGACAAAGCAACCTTTCAGTGCAAAGCTCTCGAACTTCTTGCGTAAATGCTCATCTAAATTGCCTTTTACGTGGAATTCGATAGCTATTTTCTCCACCGTCAGCGTCTTAGGGTCCTCCACTATCTCGCCAACTACGGCATAGGTACCCGTCAAATCGATGTTTTCGCGCTTGGCACGCATTGCAATGGTAGTTAAAGTGCACGCTGCGAGCGACTGAGCCAATATGTCTACCGGTGTTGCATACTCGCCTAACCCACCCGAAGCCTTGCCTGCATCGGTTTTAAGCGTCTGTCCTGAAGCCTCATAGGTAGCCTCTACCCTGAAGTTTCCTAAGTATTTTACAATTGATTTCTCCATTATTACTATTTTTTTATTATCGAAAGCAAAGATAATAATTTAGTTTTAATTGTGCGAAAGATATTATAACATTATGGTATTTAAACGTTTTTTAGAATTTATACAAACCATTTCATGGCTCTGTAGAAACACGATTACAACCTGACTGATAAAATTTGAGCATGTTGGACGGAAGACGTTATATGTCTGCAACATTGGAAGAGGTTACCAATCTTTAATATAAAATTATTGTTAAACAATAAATTATTGTCGTTTTAAATTTTGGAAAAATAAAATTTATAGCTACTTTTGCACTGTAGAATATAAAGTGTGGCTACCAACTCGCAATACATCTGTTAAACAAAAGGGCACTATGAATAAACGATTGTACCTTTACTGCACCTTGTTACTATGCATTATGTCCTGCATGATGCTCTATACCGTCTACGATGCGGGCAAGGCGCTTGTTAATGGATATGCCGAAGGGGCACACATGACCGACCTTGAGCTGAAAGCGCAACAGGACAGCGTCTATGCAAAATCACAAGAATACAAGGACATAAAAAGGAAACAATTGGAAGATGAAGACTGGGCTACTGCCACACCCGTATCGTTTAAGGTTGGCTTGCAGGCTCCGCCAACAACTTTCATTAACCAGAAAACCGGAAAGCCAGAGCGGGTCTGGATGCGTACCATAGATGTTAACTATAAATCGCCGCACTATTTCCTCGCCGTAAAAGGACTGAGTTTCTTGATTATGGCAGGACTTTCGCTGACGATTTTAATACTTGCGTTTAAACTTATAGCGCGTTTCCGCAATTCGGAAAATATCTTTCTGGTACGCAACTTGAAGCTTATACGAAGGTTAGCGTTCTGTACGCTCATCTATTACGTATTGTGGTGGACCATAACATTGGTTGAAGTGTACTTCATAAAGCAGTCGTTTAGTCTTGAAGGGTGCAACATCGACCTAATAAGTACGCTCGAACTGCCCAACGGTCTCTTTGAAGTCCCATTCACGTTCATCGTGTACGAGGTATTCTCAATCGGCGTTAAAATGCGAGAGGAAAACCAATTAACAGTGTAGGAAGGGAATAAAGATGATAGTAGTAAACCTTGACGTAATGATGGCAAGGCGGAAAATGTCGCTAAACGAACTTTCTGAACGGGTTAACATTACCCTTGCTAACTTGTCGATTCTAAAAACCGGAAAGGCAAAAGCCATACGCTTCACAACGCTTAACGCCATTTGCGAAGCACTGAGCTGCCAACCGGGCGACATATTAGAGTTTAGAGAAGGCGACCAGGGGCAAGGGCTTACATGCTAAAGATTAGCTCCCTATCTATAATAGGGCGTACTATCGAAGAGTAAAAGATAAAGAAATAAAGAATAAGAAGAAAATAAATATCTACTTTAAGCATGAATAAAATATGAGAATTAAAAACATTTTTATTGCACTTTTTGTGCTTTTTACAACCAGTGCAACAGCACAAAACGAGATGGGAGATATGCCAAAAGCCCCCATCGACGCTGCTGTTAAGATAGGACACCTTGACAATGGGCTAACCTATTACATTCGGAAAAACAACTATCCGGAGGGTAAAGTAAACTTCTACATAGCACACAAGGTAGGAGCAATACAAGAACAAGACAATCAGGACGGTCTTGCACACTTGTTGGAACACATGGCTTTCAATGGGTCAAAGCACTTCCCCGACGATTCCGTGGTCAAGTTCATGGATAAAACAGGCGGTGGCTGGAACGCATACACTACTGCCGACCACACTGTTTACTTTCTTACAGGTATCAATGCCAAGCGTCCTGCACTCGTAGATTCTTGTTTGCTCGTATTAAGCGACTGGTCTCAGGGACTGACACTCACGGCTGACCAAATTGAAACAGAACGAGACGTGGTGCACAACGAGTACCGCGGACACAACGCCATGCAGCGATTGCTGCGTGCTGCCAATGCCGACTTGTTCCCAAACAGCATCTATGGCCGGCGCACAGTCATTGGAAGCATGGACGTTATAGATAAATGTAATCCTGAAACACTGCGTGCTTACTATCGCAAATGGTACTTCCCAGGCAATCAGGCTATCTTTATTGTGGGCGACATCGACCCTGCCAAAGTGGAAGCCAGCATAAAACGCTTGTTCGGCGGGCTGAAACCAGCCAAGGAAGCAACCAAAGCTACACCTGTAATGGTGGACGACAACGACAAGATTCTATATGCTTTTGGCAGCCATAAAGAGGTTTCACAAGAGATTTTCCAACTCTACCGCAAAATAGAATACATTGCTCCGGAAGAGAAGAACTCTCTTATGTACCTCTACATCAAGCCAATGTACTCGCTTGTAAACATCATGTTCAACAACCGTATGCAGAAAATTGCACAGGCACCGGAGTCAAACATCACGGTTGCACAAGGCAATGTAGATGGCTATGCAGGTCAGACTATCACTCGTGACGCCGAAGGTATCGTGGTGGTTCCTAAGCCTGGCAAAGAGAAAGAGGCTATGGCACAAATCATTCGTGAGATGAATCGCATCGGACAGTATGGCTTTACCGAATCAGAATTCAAGCATGCTAAAGAAGCTTACAAGGCTTCACTCGACAATCGTTATAACAATCGTGCGACAATAACAAACGACAGCTACGCCCAAACGCTCATCAGCAACTTCCTCGAAGGCGAACCTTACAGCAACATAGAGCAACTACACGAACTCTACGGGCAGGTTATTCCAATGCTTCCGCTGGCTACTGTCAACGAAATGGCAAAGAATTTAATCAACGTAAACGAGAAAAACTTTGCTATCAGCGTGATTCTTCAGGAGAAAGATGGCAAGACAGGCTTTACAAAAGCAGAACTTCCAGGCATCGTAAACGCTGCTCGTGCAGAGAAAGTAGATGCTTATGTGGACAACACAAAGGAAGAACCTATGATGTTAAATGAGCCAAAGCCGGGCAAGATAGTAGGTGAGAAAGTGTTAAAACAGTTCGGTGCCAAAGAATTAACGCTCTCTAACGGCGCGAAAGTCATCTTGAAGAAGACCGACCTTAAGGCAAACGAGATTCTTATGATGGCTACTGCAGCTGGCGGAAAGAGTATCGGCAAGAACGAAAACCTCGCTATGCGCAAGCTTTGGGACGACATGGCAAGCATACATGGACTTGGAACGAAAGACATCAACGACCTTGCCAATATTGCACAGACCAAGACTACGAACGTAGAAGCAGGCATAAGCAACGACCTTCACTACCTTAGTGGCTCTACTGTAAACCAGAATTTAGAGACATTAATGCAGATGATAAACCTCAGTTTCACTGGGATTAAGAAAGACGAGAACTACTATAAACTCATAACACAGTACATGAAAGGAAAGATTGAGGGCAAAGCAAACGACCCAGAAATGGTCTTCCAGGACTCAGTAATGTATTATGAGCACAACAAACAGCTCGACGTACTCTCTCCAGACCCTAAAGATATCGACAATATCAACTACGACCGGGCACTCGAACTCTATCGTCAGCTCTTCAATAATGCCTCTGAATTCACCTTCGTGTTCGTTGGAAGCTTCGACGAAGCAACCATTCGCCCGCTCATTGCAAAGTATATTGCCTCTCTCCCATCAAGCAAAAAGAAGGCAGAACTGGCAGATATGCGCAACTATACAAAAGGAAATGTAGAGAAGAGCTTCAGCTTTAAGATGTCGAATCCACAGAGCAAGATTGTCGATACCTATCGTTCTGACAAGGTTCCATATACTCTTGAAAACTTATTAAATGCGAAAGTGCTGGGCCAATACCTCTGGAATAAGATGTTTGAGATTATCCGCGAGAAAGAAAGTGCGGTGTACACACCAATGCCAAGCGTTAGCCTTGAAAACGACTTGAATGGAAACTACCTCGTAATAGGCTGCGAACTGGCAACCAATCCGGAGAAGACAGCCATTGCAAAGAAGCTCGCCAAGGAGATTATCTACGACGCACAGACGAAGATAACCAACGACGACGTGGCAAGAGCAAAGGAGTCAATTCTTAAAAACCACTCTGAAGCGTTGAAGAAAAATAGTTATTGGTTGAACGTTCTCTCTGATTATGCTACCTACGGTATTGATAGAGCCAACGGTTTCGATGCCGTCATGAAGGCGATAACACCGCAGACACTTGGCAATATAGCCAAAACTGTATTGAAATCTGGTAATCATATCCAGGTAACAATGAATGCAGAGAAACTTGATAAATAAAGAAATAGAAGAAAAACGGCAACTTCTCGTTGCACCGAAGAAGTCTTCGAGGAGTGCCGCGTTCATAGTAATTATATAATAACTGGTGGCCCCTTGTTCTTTATAGTTATTCGCGCAGGGGGACTTGCATTTTAATTTAGATTTTGATTTTATGACATTTAGATGGTGGTGCTCTGATTACTGGGAAGCAGTTAGTGCACAAACCACAAGAGACTGAGAAGTTTTTAGTGGTGCTGGAGCATAAAGAATCGTCTTTACACCTATAAGTTCTCTCGTAAGATGATAG
>ERZ773013.2101-NODE-2101-length-11170-cov-3.166532_pt1 | contig 11170 bp, 9 predicted proteins | sample MGYA00511670_ERZ773013 | MGnify/ENA primary metagenome ERZ773013 (study PRJEB29015, sample SAMEA2738120) | human oral metagenome | biome: human oral; feature: human-associated habitat; material: saliva | place: China | collected 2257 ...
AGCTGAGCATCGCTGTAGTCGTGTGAGAGGGTAATTCGAGCACTCTCAGTTGCCAGGTTAACCTGCGCATGAACGCCATCGAGCTTGCCCAGCTTGCGCTCAACCCTGCGGACACAGGAGGCACAGGTCATGCCGCCCACTGCCATGTCGACGATGATTCCGCCGTCCTCGTCCTCATCTGCGGGTTGTGAAGCCTGCGTCGAGGCCGTATCACCGGCGGAGGAAGTTTCCTGCCAGCCCTCAACGCGCGCACTGGCCACGACGGTCGCTCCCGTGGCCTCGGCCTCGGAAATGGCGGAAAGTGCGGACGGGGGAAGGGGAATACCCAGCTCACGCAACCAGCTCACGCGGCCGGCCAGGAGAAGCGCACCGTCCTCGCCAAGCGCGGAAACCCCAAGTCCGGGGTGGTTGCGCAGCTCGCGAACCGGGTGCGAGGAAAGATCGCGCTCGCGGGCGGCGGCGGTCAGCGCACGGGCAATCGGGTGCTCCGAGGCCGACTCCAGCGAGGCGGTCACGCTCAGTGCGTCCTCGCTGGACTGGGAATCAGGGGAATTTGCGCTTCCGTCGGGAAGGATGACGGACTCCAATGACATCGCGCCCTTAGTCAAAGTGCCGGTCTTATCAAGGAGGATCGTGTCGATACTGCGCGTACGCTCAAGGACCTCGGCGGAAGAAATGAGGATACCCATCTGCGCGGCCTTACCTGAACCAACAAGGAGGGCGGTCGGAGTGGCCAGACCAAGCGCGCAGGGGCAGGCCACAACCAGCACGGCAACGGCCGCGGTGATTGCGCTTTGAACGCCAGATCCGGCAAGGAGCCAGCCCGCCAAAGTCAGTAGGGAAAGCGCAATGATTGTCGGGACGAAGACCGAAGAAATGCGGTCGGCAAGACGTTGGACGGGAGCCTTCGTTGCCTGGGCCTCGGTAATCATCTGGCCGATGTGGGCCAGCTGGGTCTCTGAGCCGACGGCGGTTGCGCGGACGATCAAGGCACCCGAGGTGTTGAGGGTACCTCCCGTGACTGCGCTGCCGGGGGATACTTCGCGCGGGAGTGATTCTCCGGTCATCAGCGAGGTATCCAGAGCACTGGTGCCCTCTTCGACGATGCCGTCGGTGGCGATCTTGTCGCCGGGGCGCACTTGGAAGCGGTCGCCCACGGCCAGCTCCGAGGCCGCAATGGTGCGGTAGCTGCGCTCGCTGCCGCTTCCTTCAACGAGGATTGCATCCTTCGCACCGAGCTCAAGAAGCGAACGCAAGGCATCACCGGAGTGGTAGCGGGTGCGCGCTTCCATCAGGCGGCCGGCAAGGAGGAAAGTGACGATCGCGCAGGCACCCTCAAAGTAGATTTCCGCGTGCGTCGCGTGGCTGCGCGCGGGAATGAGCGACATCTGCATGCGCATGCCCAGCATTCCTGCACCGCCAAAAATGAGGGCGTACCACGACCATAGGCTCGATGCGATCACGCCGAGGGAGACCAGGGTATCCATGGTGGAAGAGCCGTGGCGGCCCGCTTGGAAGGCAGCGCGGTGGAAGGGGGCCGCACCCCAGATCACGACGGGTAGTGAGGCGAAGGCAACGACCCACTGCCAGCCCGAGAACTGGAGGGTAGGAACCATTGACAGGCCCAGAACGATGACGGTGAAGGGGAGTGTTACAAGGAAGCGGTTGCGCAAGTCCGCGGCGCGGCGCAGTAAGCCGTCTCCTAAGTGTTCGCTTTCGGTATCGGGTGATGTGTGGCGAGTTTCGGGAGTCATTCTGAGCGATTCTGTCGTATGTGGTTCGTGGGATATTCCGGGGGGCACCTGGCGGCGCCCCCCGGTTAGTTAGGGGTCAGAAGTCGCGAGTGATTCCGACCAGTTCGAAGCCGGCCTCGGAGACGGCGTCGCGCAGGGCGTTGTCGTCGAGTTCGGTGTTGGTGACGACGGTCGCCTTCGAGGTCGCGCCGGAGTTAAGGATGACCTCAACATCGAGAACGCCGGGAACCTCCTTGAGTTCTTCGGTGACCGATGCGACGCAGTGTCCGCAGGTCATTCCGTTGATGGAGAGCTCGACAGTGCGATCAATTTCCTGTGCCATGATGGCGCCTTTCTTTGGTGGTGGAAAAGTGGAGAGACGTATGCGCACGCTTAGGACTTCACCAGTCGCGCGATTGCCTTTGTGGCTTCTTGGATCTTTTCGCGTCCTTCTTCCTCGCTGTGTTGGGCGGCGTGAAGAACGCAGTGGTTCATGTGGTCTTCAAGGAGGCCAAGTGCGACGGAGTCCAGAGCGGACTGCACTGCAGAGATTTGCGTGAGGACATCAATGCAGTAGGTGTCCTCTGCAACCATGCGTTGCAGGCCCCTGAGCTGGCCTTCGATTCTGCGCAGTCGCTTGAGGTAGTGCTCGGTTTCTTCGGTGTATCCGTGAGCCATGGTGGTCCTCCTTGTGCTTCGAAATATACCCCCGGGGGGTATGTGCGTCAAGAGAGGAAAATGTCTGTCCCCCCACTCCGAAACGGTGCCGGAGTGGGGGGACAGCGTGGTTATTGGGCGCCGAGGCCGCTGGCGCCTCGTGCGCGCAATCAGTTATGCGCGCCGACGCGTCGCAGCAACGGTGGCCACACCTGCGAGGGCGAGCAGGCCGCCCAGCGGAAGGACGAAGTCAGCCACACCTGTGCGCGCCAAGGGACTCTTCGGGTTTCCTGAAGGAGCCGCGGCGGGGATCGACGGAGAAGAAGTCGTACCCGGAGTGGGGGAAGCCGTCTGCTTGACGGTCGGGGTCCACTTCGTGTTGTAGGTGACGCCACCGCAGGCGGACTGGGTGCGAGTCATGCCCGCGTTTGCCTTCCAATCCCACTGGATATCAGCGGTGTCGACAACAGTCTTTGCCGGGCGAGGCAAGTCAGTGACGGGAGCAGATCCAATCGCGCCTTCTTGTGTGTACTCCATTGCGGTGATCTCCGCGGGAAGCGCATGTGCCGCATCATCGGAGGAGTAGGTGACCGTGAGTGAGGGTTGCTGCTTGAGCTCGATGGTGACAGGAGCACCCACACCGTTGGTGAAGTTCACGGGGCGCATGCCAGCGAGGAAAGGAACGCCGGCAAGGGCGGGAATATCCAAGCTACCGGTGACGCTGGGAGAGGTTGCCTGAATCGATGAGCTTGCCGAGGCATTCATACGCGCTTGAGAAACTGTCAGGCTTCCTTCGAGGCTCGGGAAGTAGACCTTGTTGGGGCGCATGGAAGCATCTTCCAAGGCGCCGGCAGTGGTTCCATCGACCCAATTTCCGCTGGCATCTTGGTGCATGAGGCGGTAGGTCGCAGAGAAGGTTCCATTGACGACCGAAACACTCTGGACGCGCATGGCCTTTGAGAAAGCCTCGCCAGTTGCGGCATTGGCCTTCTCGAATTGCTTCTGTACTGCCTCGACCGTGTAAGCGGAAGTATCGATATCGACGTCATTCGTATCAACAGTCATGCTGGTCGTCCACTCACCAGTGATGACCAAACGATTGAAAGCAGCGGCATTCGTGAGGCGGCCATAGGTAGCCATGTCTTCGTAATTCGTCCACACATTGGTCATATCGAGAACGCCCTGGAAGCCAATAGCGTAGCTGTCCTTGGGAGAAGCTCCACGGCAGACAAGGGCGGCAGGCTGTGCGGGATCAACATCGGCGGGCAGAGTCACGATGTCGCTTCCGGGAGTGTAGACCTCACCCGAGACCGAAATCGGGATATCAGTAGATGCCTGCGAACTGTGGAAACTGCCGCCGCCGACAAGAATCGCACCGGCGAGTACGGGAACACTGCACAGTGCGAATACGCGATATGACGAACGCTTCATGGAGGTCTTCTTTCTACGGGCTGCCAAATTTCGCGGAAAAGCGCGAAACATTCTGGAAAATTCTAACAGTCGATACGAGTATGAATCCAGTAGCGTAACCTCAAACTATCCCCACCTGCACACATGCGGGTTTAGGCTATCGTGAAGGGAAGGAGGGACTCATGAAAACGCGACGCTATCGCAACTACTACGCACGCAGGCGTGCCCCGCACTCCCTCTCCTCCTTCTACCTGCGTGCAAAACTGATCCCACTTGCCCCCAAACTTCTTTCAGCGCTCGCGGTTGGTGCGGCCTCGGCAATGGGATTTCTCCCCACGGATATCCGCAGCCGGCTGCGCATGCAATCTGACCGCCTCGGCGAAGAAGTATCGGAGCAATCTCAGTCGATCTTCTTCCGCGAACCCGGACTCGATGTTCTTTTCGTACGTATGCTCGCCTCAATCGCCGGAACAGCCGGCGCCATCGTTCACGCGGCAGCCGCATTCGATGCGATCGTGGGATGGGATCGAAGCGGGAAGCTCCAGCGCCTCGCTCAAGTCACACCACGCAATGGCTATGAGGCGCTGATGGCAGGGATGCTCATAGCGGGAACATCCCTGGGACAAATGACGGGTGGAGCCGCGCACGCGGACAAGTACTTTGACTCCGAGATGGGGTCGGACATCATCGAATATCCCGGACACCCCAAATCTTCGGTCCATCGCCTGTGGGCTCCGCGGTCCCTTCAGGATATGGCTGCGGACATTGATGACCTGTACTGGGCGGGAACGTACGGGCAATCAATCAAAATCACCAGGGTCGGCGAAGGTGAGCAACGGCGCTGGTTGGTGTCGATCCCGGGGACAAACCACTTTGATACGCCATCGACCCCTAACCCCGCAGATACGGAAACCAACATCCGCGAAGCTTTGGGGCTGAGCTCATCCATGCGAATGGGCATTATTCGCGCTCTTCACCAGGCAATGAGTGAAGACGGCGTTGATCCATCGGACTACGCAAGCGAGCCCATTATCATTGTTGCCCACTCGCAAGGCGGCCTCATTGCAGTCAATCTGGGAAGTTTGCCCCCAGAGGATGTTGGGGTCAATGTCCAGGGGATTTTAGGACTCGGATCGCCGGGACACCGGGCATGTCTGCGTGCCGATGTCGTCATGGTGGATGTTGCACACGATCAAGATGTCGTCCCATCGACTGATGGAGCTGGCGCACGAATCCGCGATCACCGGGTAATGGTTGGTCGGAACCTCAATCAACCGCGCATGCAACCGCTGTACTATGCGCACTCCTCGTCGACCTACACCGAAACGGTTGGCCGTTTGGAGCGCAGGTCAGAGGTGACGCGATGGGACCGCGTGGGACAGGCAATCCGCGCACTGCAAGAAATGTTGCCCCATGATGGCGAACCCACGCGCGTTCGTATCTATGACATTTGGCAAGAACTCGATGACCCGCATGGAAGTGTCTGGGCAAGGGTTAATGTCCTTGAATCTACTCAATCGCAGGACACTGCAACTGATGGTGACAACAATTCTCACGGGGGGAACTGATGGCGCAGAATCGTTCAATTGCGCGAATCCTTGGGATTGTCCAGCAACGAGCAGAGCAGATTTCACTCCCTCGCGTATCCAACCGGCTCGGCCTTGCCGCTTTGGGCGTGGCAAGCCTCGGGGTGGGGGCAGCACTCACTCGCTTGCGTCCGACGGATCGAGGCGGGCGATCTGAGCGTTTCCAAGCCTTGATTGAAGATACGCTTGAACAAAGTGCGCAGCCATGGGTGTGCACAAGTTGCCAGGTTCAGGTCAACGAAGGTTTTGGCAAACCGACCATGGTGAGCTTTTCGATCAACATGGAAGCAAAGCAGCCTATAGATGATGATCGCGTTGAATTTGCCCGAAAGCTCCTCGAGGCCGCGGTGCGCAGCGTGTGGAAAAACCCCGAAATTGCACCAATTGGCATCCAAGGACGCATGAGCGTCAACGGCGAAGACACAGTCAATATGCAGGACCTCGGCTACTCTGCGCTCCAAGTACGCCCCGAAGAACTATTTGAACGACTTGGGTCCCCGGCTATCGATCGAGGATGGACACCCGCCTGAGCAAGCCGGAAGTCACTCTACTCGGCGCTGATCCACTCAACCATGTCCGGGGCATACCCGGTATAACTCGCGGGAGTGAGTTCCATCAGTCGGTCTTTCGCGTCCTGAGGAAGATCCAGCGATTCAACGAAATCGTGCAGGCGAGTGGCGTCGATATTGTGTCCGCGAGTGAGCTCCTTCATGCGCTCATAAGGGTTCTCCATCCCCTGACGCCCCTCAAGGGAAGCAAGACGCATCACCTGCTGAATGGCCTCGGAAATCACTTCCCAATGCTCATCGAGTTCGGCGGACATCACCTGGGCGTTCAACTCAATACCCTCAAGGCCGCGGGTCAAATTGTCGATTGCGACAAGAGAGTGGCCAAGGGCAACGCCAATATTGCGCTGGGTTGACGAATCCGTGAGATCACGCTGAAGTCGCGAGGTCACCAGGGTTGCCGCAAGCGTTTCAAGAAGAGACGAGGCGATCTCAAAGTTAGCTTCAGCATTCTCGAAGCGAATCGGATTGACCTTGTGAGGCATCGTCGAAGAACCCGTGGACCCCTGAGCACCCAACTTTTGGTGGAAGTAGCCCATGGAGATGTAGGTCCAGCAATCCGTTGCAAGGTTGTGGGCGATGCGACCAAAGCGCGAAATATCGCTGTAGAGCTCGCTTTGCCAGTCATGGGACTCAATCTGAGTTGTCAGCGGATTCCACGACAATCCCAGCCGTTCAACAAAGTCCTTCGTGAGGAGCGGCCAGGGGACAGTGGGCAAAGCAACGCGGTGCGCTGCCCAGGTGCCCGTCGCACCGTTCATCTTCCCCAGGTACTCAGTGTCTTCGATGCGCGAAATTTGGCGGGAAAGTCGGTAGACAAAGACAGCCAATTCCTTACCGATCGTGACCGGAGTTGCCGGCTGACCGTGCGTTCGCGCAAGCATGGGGATTTCAGCGCCGGCCTCGGCAAGCTCAAGCAAGCGCGCGAGAAGTCCACGTGCGCGCGGCAACCAGACCTGGCGGATTGCGGCTTGAATGTTCAGCGCGTGTGCAAGGTTATTGATGTCTTCGGAGGTTGCGAAGATGTGAACCAGAGGACGCAGCTGGGGAAGGACCGTATCCGGACCAAAGAGGGAGCGCGCCTCCTCAAGTCGATTGTCGATGTAGTACTCAACTGCCTTGACATCGTGGCGGGTTTCGGCTTCGATGTGGGCGAGTTCGGCAATGGAATCAGCGTTGAATTCCCGCGGAAGTGCGCGCAAATAGTCAACTTCAGCGTCAGAGAGCAGGGGCGCGTGGGCAATGACTCCGCGGCGAAGTAGCTCAATCATCCATTCGATCTCAACGTAGATGCGGGTGCGGTTGAGCGCGGCTTCGGACAGGTACTGGGTCAGTTCCTGAGTGTGCAGGCGATAGCGGCCATCGAGGGGCGATAAAGCTTGGCCTGCTGCCGCCAAGTCTGCATATCCGGTCTCGGGTGAAAACATGGATTCCTGCTGCGATGTCATGTCTTAATCATCTCAGACCTGCGGCATCGCGCCACGCGGGCACTCGCGTCAGAGGGAAGGTCTATCCACAGGGATGCAATGCCATCGGCGTTTTCCACAGATTTTTGGTGCGCTCTGTGGGGGTGGGCCGACATTTTTAGGCTGAGCTCATGTGGTTCATTACGGTGTGCCAGTCACTGAAGGTGATTGAAGACAATTGCGTGGCAATCAGCGAAGAACTGCGTGCTCATTCTTTTGATTCGTGGACGGGGCGGGGAAGTGAAGGGGCGCGCGCAGAAATTGAGCAGATCCGCAATGACTGTCGGATATGGGCAGCGCTGGCAATCGAAGCGCGCGACCTAGCCGAAATTGAGAGCGTGGCGTTGGGAGGTCAGACATGAGTGGGCAGTGCGTGTCATGGATGGTGGTTTCTTCGGATACAACGCGCATTGATACCGAGGCGCTTGTCGGCGACGTTCTATTCCTGCGAAGGATTCGCGAGGCCCTTGATAGTCAGCTTGGCGCGGCACATTCGCTCAATCAGGAGTTGTGTGCACATCAGTGTGGGGGTGTTTTGCAACGTTTGTGTGCCCTCGGTGCACAACTGAGCGAGCAGATTGGTAGTTGTGCGGACAGGCTTGCTTACGTTGCGTCCATCCATGCCGCTGCCGAGGCCGACGCTGCTTCCTATCAGAAGACCGTGCGCAGGCTGGGTGGCAGTATGGGCGAGCTTTCGTGGGCGGGAGGATTGACAGCATCGCGGAAGATCGCAGGCGTGGGGAAATACGTCAATCCTTATGCCCCTTTCCTCTTCGCACCGCTTGGCATCTTTCATGGGATAGCAACTATCAGCGCCCACGGTCTGTCTTTTGTTCGCCAGCCATCAGATGCGTCTTTGGGTTTGCGAACACAAATGGATGTTGCTGAGCTATCGCGACTGGTCAATGAGACTTCAACGCGCTCGGACGTCGAAGTTACTCGAGATGCTGCTGCACAAATGTCGACGCTGTATGCGGCAATGGGTTGGTTGATGTTTGGTCGCCATTCGGGGGTGAGGATTTCAGCGCAGAGCCTTCCCGATGGCGCACCGCCCGGGCCGGCAAGCCGAGTGCTTTCAGGCGTCGCGCAGGGAGGGCGCCCCACCCAATATTGCGGATCTTTCGGTGCGGTCATTTATGCGGTTAATGCTGTGGCGGCTTATCCACCGCATTCTTCCTCTCCTCAGTCGCAAGTCTTGCGCACGCAGACGGATCCTGGGAAGGAAGGGGTCGAAACCCCGCTGAAGGCCTCGGAGGCATTGGAACGTATCGGACAGCTTCGCTCCAGTGCAGACGAGGGGCAAATTGAGATCCTTCAGCACGTGACGGTGGACGCCGATGGGAGGGAACACCGCGCGTGGTCAGTCATGATCAGGGGGACGCAAAAGTGGGGGCCAGGCGAAGACAATCCCCAAGATATGCTGACGAATCTTCAAGCAGTTGGGCAATGCAATTCCGACCAGCTCAGGGCAGTGAAAACTACTATGGATATGGCGGGGATCAAGGCTGATGAGCCCGTTGAATTTGTGGGCCACTCTCAAGGCGGGATCATTGCTGCACAGTTGGCCGCAGATCCGCAGGTGCGCTCGCGCTACTGCGTTGCCTCGGTGCTAACCGCGGGTTCGCCGGTCGCGGGATTCCATCCCGACTCAAGTGTTCCCATGCTCAATATGGAAAACACGCGTGACATCGTCCCCGCACTTGACGGCGGAGCGAATGCTAATCGCGGCCATGCACTGACCTTGCATTTTGATAGTGAGCACTTAGAAAGAAAACAAGGGCAGGACAATCCCATTGCCGCTCACGATATTGCGACCTACACCGAAGCAATTCGAGAGTGCGAATCGGCGGACGCGGGCCGCTATCGCAATATCGAGGACGTGCATCGCTGGGAAGAAGAAAGAAGAACTCGGCTGGGTATCACAGAGGCGACGCGCACGCGTTCCTACATTTTTGATACCCGCCGAGTTTCTTAAGAAGTGGCTCGAGGCCAGACGGCGCTGGTGAATTACTTCTTCTTCGCGCCGGTGAGTCCTCCGAAAAGCGAGGAGACGACAGCGGTGATGATGGCACCGATGACGGCCGCGCCAAGGCCAGACACAGAGAAGGGCAGGCCCATGGAGTCTGCAATCGATCCCGCGACCAGGAAGCCAATGCCATTGGTGATCAGTGCGAAAAGGCCGAAGGTGAGGATGTAGAGCGGGAAGGCAAGAATTTGAATGAGAGGCCGCACAATGGAGTTTACGACGGTGAATACCAGTGCAATCAAACCCAAGATGACGACGGTTTCCGTTAGGGATGTACCGCGCGCAATGGTAATTCCCGGGACAAGAGCAGCTGAGACCCATAGGCCCAGCGCCGTTCCAATGAGACGCAGAATAAAGTTCATACGCCCCATTATCGCCGATCGGGTAATAGTCGACTAGGCGACGATTGCCAGGACCGCAGAAAAGAGACAGGCACAGGAGACGTATTCCCCAAGACCGATGATCAGGGGAGGGATCTTGAGGTGCTTGATCTTACGCAGTGCGGGGATAAGGATCGCGCGCAGGGCGATCACGACGAAAGCCAGAAGTACTCCGCCGGGAAGAACATGCATGAGCACTCCGATCAGGCATGCGACCACAAGTGCCAAGTGCCAGGCAACGGAGACGATATACACCGATGGCTTATTTGCCCCGCGGATGAGGGAGCGGACGTAGACGATAGACCCCAGCATGTAGGCGGCGACGGCTACCGCTGCGCACCACAGTTTGTACTGCGAATAGCTCTCTGAGGTAATCCAGATCGACAGGGGGAGGGTGCACGAACTCGCAAGAACGCTCGACACATGGGAGGCAATGGAGCGGCGGCGCTTGCGGAAGGCCTCGTAAGTCGCAACTGCGCAAAAAAGGGTGATGGGAATGATGATCCGTGCGATGGCATGCGGGCGCATGACAATAATCGGAACCCCGCACACGACAGCTATGCTCGCCCAGGTGAGGAAAGCCGGAAGGCAGGTGCGGCGGCGCTTGGGAGAGGCTGACCAGTACAGGCTCAGAGCATGGAAGCTGCAATAGGCGGCGGTCCAGGCTGCAAGGAGTAGGAATTGAATGGGCTGGGGATGGACGGTGCATATTCCGACAGCGATCGGAAGAACGGTCATGATCCAGGCGCCGTGCTCGTTTGAGAGCCACCCGTGCCGGACCAAGCTTCGCATCTTCGAGCCACGTTGATTCATGGGCAACAGTGTAGTGGGCCTATTCACTTAGGGAAACCTAAGAAATGCGCGGAAAATGTGCCCGCGCTCACCGATATCCCATGCTCTGAGATGAAATTTTCGCGAACTGAATTCTCGGCGCAATGTTATAGGTATGTCAACAAACGATACACGCGAAGAAACCGTCCCATCCTCGGTTGCCGCTAAGCCCGAGCTTTCTCAAGAAGATCGTTCTGCCCGCATTGCGGTTACCGTATTTCCGCTCATCATTATTGCGGCATTCGCTCTGGGTCTGATTTTCCCGACCCATGCAGCAAAGCTCGCCTCGGGTGTGAACATCGGCCTGGGCATCATCATGTTCGGCATGGGCTTGACCCTGACCCTTCCCGACTTTGCCCTTGTCGTGAAGCGCCCCCTGCCCGTCATCGTCGGTGTTATCGCGCAGTATGTGATCATGCCTGGAGTTGCTTTCCTTCTGACCAAGGTGCTTAACCTCGACCCGGCAATCGCAGCCGGCGTCATCCTGGTCGGGTGCGCCCCGGGTGGAACCGCCT
>ERZ773013.2106-NODE-2106-length-11156-cov-15.358346_pt1 | contig 11156 bp, 9 predicted proteins | sample MGYA00511670_ERZ773013 | MGnify/ENA primary metagenome ERZ773013 (study PRJEB29015, sample SAMEA2738120) | human oral metagenome | biome: human oral; feature: human-associated habitat; material: saliva | place: China | collected 2257 ...
GTACTGAACCTGATGTTGTTGCACCCGCAGCGGGAGACTGCGCTACTTGCAGCGGCATCAACGACGACTGCGAACAAACGTGCATGATGGAAGCTGCCACGAAGGAAGTGGAATATTACGATGACGAAGAACTTGACCGTTTTAAAGGAAAAGAGTCAGGCGAGTACACCGACGACGAAGCCGAAGAGTTCTCGGAAGTACTCTACACCATGCGACCCGATGAGGCTAAAGGTTGGAACAGAAGTCTGATTCTTCGTGGAATCAATGTCCCCAACCAGATAAAAGACGATCTAATAACAATGATAGAAGGTTGATAAACAAGAAAACACAATAAGTAATCGGCTTAAAAGACAATAAAAACGGACTTTCGATAGTTTATTAATACGTGAAGCTAAGATACGAAAAATATATTTATATCACATTCATAGTAGTATTTGCTGCCTTGATAGCAAGTTGTTCTACAAAGAATAACACCTCGCAAACACGATGGTGGCACGCTTTCCATGCCAAATACAACACATATTATAATGGTGCACAAGCCTACATTGACGCATCGTTGGAGAAAGAGAATGGCAACAAAGACAACTTCACGGAGCTAATTCCACTTTACACCGTAGGCAACAAGACAAGCAGGGAATTAGGAAAAAGCAACTTTGAGCGTGCCATTGAAAAAGCAGAAAAAGCCATTGCGCGCCACAGCATAAAGAAAAAGCCGGAATGGAACAAATCAAGGCGCAAGACGGAAAAAGACATTGAATGGCTGTCGCGCAGAGAATACAATCCGTTCCTTTGGAAAGCGTGGATGCTAATGGGGCGTTCGCAGTTCCATAAAGGAGCTTTTGAAGAGGCTGCCACTACTTTTGCGTATATGAGCAGGCTCTACCGAACACAGCCAGCCATTTATGGCAAGGCGCGTGCGTGGCTCGCAAAGTCGTACATAGAGGCAGGTTGGCTTTACGATGCAGAAGATGTAATCCGCAATATGCAGCGCGATTCAATAGATTGGCGTGCTGTTCGCGAATGGGATTACACCTTTGCCGACTATTACATACACACGGGCGAACTCGAAAAAGCCGTTCCCTACCTGCGCAGGGTCATTAAACAGGAAATGCGACGCAAGCAAAAAGCACGCGAGTGGTATCTTATGGGACAAATTCAGGCTGCTCTTGGCAACAAAGACGCAGCTTACAACGCTTTTCAGCACGTCATTCGTTCCAATCCACCCTACGAGTTGGAGTTTAATGCACGCGTTGCAGCAACCGAAGTAATGGCAGCAGGACAAGCCAAACAAATGGTAAACCGCCTGAAACGTATGGTTGCTTCCGACAAGAACAAGGAGTATCTCGACCAAGTATATTATGCAATGGGCAATATCTATCTTACCAACAAAGATACAACAAACGCCATTGCGGCCTATGAGCAAGGCAACAAGAAATCTACACGTAGCGGAATAGAGAAAGGAGTATTGCTTTTACGCCTTGGCGACTTGTATTGGGCAAAGGAAAAGTTCAGCGATGCCCGCCGTTGCTATAACGAAGCCCTTGGTTTGTTGGACAAAGCCCGCAAAGACTACGAACAATTGTCGGAGCGTGCAAAGGTTCTCGACGAACTGACGCCGCACACCGAAGCGGTACACCTGCAAGATTCGCTGCAATATCTTGCGAAATGCCCCGAAACTGAACGCTTTGCAGCTATCGACAGAGTAATAAACGAGCTTAAAAAGAAAGAAAAAGAAGAACGAAACCGCCAAGCTGAACAAGAAGCTGCTCAACAAATGGCGCAGAATGGGGGCATTAATGCCGATAACGATAACCCTCTTAGACGTTCTGCCGTTCCTAACAAACAAGGGCAAGATGCCACGTGGTACTTCTATAACCCTATGGCGGTGCAACAAGGTAAGGCTACTTTCCAACAATTGTGGGGCAAACGCGAGAATATAGACAACTGGCAACGTATTAATAAAACGGTTGTTGGTAAAATAAACAATACTACAGAACTTACCGATGCCCAGCGCGACTCTATCTCAAAGGAGGAAGCAAGGTTGGATTCGATAAGTAATAAAAAGGATTCGGTGCAAAACGACCCGCATCAACGGGCATACTATTTGGCGCAAATACCATTTACGCCAGAGCAATTGGCAGCAAGCAACAAAATACTTGAGGCTGGTTTGCACCATTCTGGTGTGATTTTCAAAGACCGTTTAGACAATCTTCGCTTAGCCGAAAAGGCTCTGCGCCGTGTCAGCGACAACTATCCTGACTACGAACAGATGGACGATGTGTACTACCATCTCTACTTATTGTATATGCGCAAGAGCCAATCTGCCACTGCAAACAGCTACATAGACAAACTAAAAGCAAAATTCCCGAAGAGTCAATGGACGGCTGTGCTTACCGACCCATACTTTAAAGAGAACGCAAAGTTTGGCGAACACATTGAAGATTCGCTCTATGCGTCTACCTACGAAGCATTCAAGAACAATCGTTTTGGCGAAGTTACTGCCAATAAACGCATTTCCGACGAACGTTTCCCTATGGGAGCAAACCGCGATAAGTTCTTGTTTATCGGCGGATTGAGCAAGCTTAACCAAGGCGATGTGAATGGTTGCATAAACGAAATGAAGACTGTTGTTGAGAAGTTTCCACAAAGTCGCATCAGCGAAATGGCAGGAATGATTGTCAATGGCGTAGAGGCTGGAAAGAAAATCCGCAACAGCAAATTCGACCTTGGCGATGTTTGGAATTATCGCACCAATGTCTTAAACGATAGCGACAGCATTAAACAAGTGAAGTTCTCGCCAGACAGAGACATCGATTTCAAGTTCCTTTTGGTGTACAACCCCGACTCTGTATCGGAAAACAAGCTGTTGTTTGAAATGGCAAGATTCAATTTCACAAGTTTCTATGTACGCAATTTCGATATAGAAATAGAAGATATTGAAGGTCTGCACCAAATGAAGCTGTCTGGATTCAGAAGTTTCGACGAGGCTTTCCAATATGCACGCCAGCTCTTTAATAATAAGAATGTAACGGCGCAGCTAAGCAAAGACACGAAAGCCATTATCATTAGCGACAAGAACTTGCAGCTAATTGGAACTTCGTTTAGTTATAAGGATTACGAAGACTTCTATGCAAAGCACTTCGCACCATTGCAAGTAACGAAGCGTTACCTGCTTTCTGAACCTGCCGAAGTGGCAACACCACGTGAAAAAGAGCGTGATTTGCAAGAAGAAATAGAAAGCAGGAACCCGACAGAAACCGACCTCAATGCACGCAAACAAGCATTAGAGCCTGTAGATAATGGTATGACGATACCGCTCGAGGAGGAAAAAACAACCGAAAACAAAGATGTTACTCCGACCGAAATGGTTGTTCCTATTGAAGAAACTGAAAAGAAAGAGGAGCCAAAGAACGTCATTGACAATACAGAAATGGTAATTCCGACAGAGGAAACTGCAAAGAAAAAAGAACAAAAGAACACTATTGACAATACGGAGATGGTTATTCCAATAGAGGAAACTCCTACTCAGAAGCCGCAACCAAAGTCAGTTGAACCTAAAAAAGAGGAGAAACCAGCCAATAAGGACAACCAAAAGGTTGCGCCAATAGACAATAATGTCATGGAAATTCCATTGGATTCTGAAACCGTTTTGCCTAAAGATACAGTCGGTACTCCTACCAACAAGCCGAAGACAGCAAAGGCAAAGGACAGCGAGAAACCATCGGAAAAGAAGAAACAACAGCCTGCAGAGAACACTCAAAAGGCTCAAAAGCCTGATGAAAAGAAAGAGCAACCGAAGAAAAAGAATACAGATGGCCCTGTAATATACTTCGACGACGATGTTAAACCTGTGGAAAAGAAAAAGAAAGAACCACAGAAGCAACAGCCACTCGATTACGATTTCGACGATGAATACTACGATTTAGGTGGTTTTTAGTGAAAGCTAAAAGATAAATAAAAAGGTGTTCAGGCAGCATTTAAATAAACGAAGAAAGGATACAAACAAGATATGAGCAACGGACTTTTATTATGGGTAGACGACGAAATAGAACTTCTCAAAGCCCACATCATATTTCTCGAAAAGAAAGGATACGAGGTTGTAACCGTCAGCAACGGTGCCGATGCGATAGAACAATGTCGCACACAAACGTTCGACCTTGTACTTCTTGATGAGCAAATGCCCGGTCTGTCAGGACTTGAAACCCTGCAGAAGATGAAAGAAATACAGCCTGCCACGCCCATTGTCATGGTAACAAAGAGCGAGGAGGAAGATATAATGAACCAAGCTATCGGCGCAAAGATTGCCGACTACTTGATTAAACCCGTCAATCCCAGTCAGATATTGCTGACATTAAAAAAGAATATCCACCGCAGAGAGATTGTTACCGAAGTTACACAAACAGGTTATCAGCAAGAGTATCAACAGCTTGCAATGCAAATAAGCGACTGCCGAGACTTCAACGATTGGGTAGAGGTCTACAAACGATTGGTGAAATGGGAATTGGAACTTAGCAGTGCAGACAGCAATATGACCGAAATGCTCACCATGCAGAAAGAAGATGCCAACAACGGTTTTGCTAAATACATTGCCAAGAACTATCTCGACTGGGTAGCACCGAACGATGGAAAGGGCAAGGAGAAAACATCTCGCCCCCTTATGAGTCCCGATATTTTCAAAAGCCGTGTATTTCCGATGATAGACAAAGGCGAGAAAGTCTTTTTAATCGTAATAGATAATCTTCGCGTAGACCAGTGGCGCGTCTTGTCGGAAGAACTCGCAGAGTTATTCGATATAGACGAAGACTTTTATATGACGATACTGCCGACGGCAACCCAATACGCTCGCAATGCGATATTCAGCGGGCTTATGCCGCTTCAGATTGCTCAAATGTTTCCCGACTTATGGGTAGACGAGGACGAAGAAGAAGGCAAAAACCTGAACGAGAAGCCACTCATTCAAACGCAAATAGACCGCTATCGCCGCCACGATAAGTTCTCTTACCACAAGATTTTCGACTCAAACGGTGCAGAAAAGTTTATGCAACAACTTAACAATCTACAACAAAACGACTTGAATGTATTGGTTGTAAACTTCATAGACATGCTTTCTCACGCCCGCACGGAGATGAAAATGATTCGCGAATTGGCGAGCGACGAAAGTGCCTACCGTTCTCTAACACTCAGTTGGTTCAGACACAACGTCCTATCCGATGTATTCCGAGAGTTGGCAAAGTCTGATTATAAAATCATTCTGACCACCGACCACGGCTCTATCCGTACAACCAAGCCTGTAAAAATCATTGGCGACAGAAACACAAACACCAATCTTCGATACAAATTGGGCAAGAACCTGAACTATAATTCAAAAGAAGTGTTCACCATAAAAGTCCCACAGCAGGCGCAACTTCCTGCTCCAAACCTTAGCACAAGCTATGTTTTTGCAACGGGCAACAGCTTCTTTGCCTATCCGAACAACTACAACTACTACGTATCGTACTACAAAGACACGTTCCAACATGGTGGAATTTCCATCGAGGAAATGATAGTTCCAATCATAACGCTGACACCCAAAAGCGTCAAACTTACACAGAACACCAAAAGATAACAAACAATGGAAATCAAAATAGAAAGTCTTGCAACCATTCACGAGGCTGCAAAAAAGTTTATAGACAACATCGGCAACAACAAAGTATTTGCCTTTTACGGTAAAATGGGAGCTGGAAAAACGACCTTCACCAAAGCCATTTGCGAAGTCTTAGGTGTGGAAGACGTAATTACTTCGCCTACTTTCGCCATCGTAAACGAATATACCGACGGCAAGGGCAACCCTATTTACCATTTCGACTTCTATCGCATCAAGAAGTTGGAAGAAGTCTACGATATGGGCTATGAAGACTATTTTTACAGCGGAAACCTTTGTTTATTGGAGTGGCCCGAGCTTATTGAGGACATTATGCCCGAGGATACCGTTAAAGTACAGATAAAAGAACAGCCTGACGGAACCCGCTTAGTTTCATTTTAACCCATGATGTCAGTCCTCTTTGAACTAAGAACTATTATCTCATCGAGAAAACTTTTCCATCGTTCCCCCTCATTTTTCAAAGTCTCTGATGAATTGTTTTTTACTAAACTGAATAACAGCATAGCACCAAAAGCCCATTATGACTTAATTTTTTTGATAAGTCTTGAATAGAAAAACGAACAAATGATTAATTTCTCATTAATCATTTGTTCGTTATAAGTGGACCTGCGGAGAGTCGAACTCCGGTCCGCACAAGGAAACCATACGCTTTCTACATGCTTATTTCAGCCTTTGGTTTTCGAGCATTGGCAAGACCTGAACCACCAACCAATGCCTTATCCTCTAAATATTCATTTGTGCAACGAGGCTTACACAAACTATTTCCGATTTAACCTGCACCGCTTTATCCTACGATTCGGAACAACATCTTTGGAGCAGTGTCTCGTTCAACTATCTAATAGTCGAATAAAGCCAGTAATCTACTGTACTTCGATTAGGCAGCGAGAGCGTAATTATTTTCGCCAATTAATTGTTCGATAACCGAGATTTAGGAGCCAGTCATCAATGCTCCGCATGCTTACATACCATTTCGTCTTGCCGTCAAATCCATACAAGCCCAAAAAATATTGTAAATGTGGGTGCAAAGGTATTGTAAGTTTCCGATATAACAAAACTTTAAGCTATCTTTTTAGGATATTAAGAAAGCTGTAAGGCTATAAAGTGTAATTGTTTTACAAAATATAAATAAATCCCTGTCTCAAACAATCAGATGCGACAGGGATTTTTATGTGTTAGTATTGTTTTTTATGCTTCTTTATCGTATTCCAAATGGAAGTTGATAACGGCTTCTATGCCTTTCTTCCAAAGGTCTACTGGCATATTTTCGTTTGGAGAGTGTATTGCGTTCGACTCTAAACCAAAGCCCATTAGCACACTCTTTGTGCCGAGTAACTTCTCGAATGTAGAGATGATAGGAATACTTCCACCTATGCGAACTGGCAATGGACGCTTACCAAATACTTTTTCAAATCCACGTTCAGCAGCTTTATAAGCAGGGAAGTCGATAGGACAAACGTAACCGTAACCACCGTGAAGCATTTCTATTTTCACGCTAACAGTATCGGGAGCCACCTTATTGAAATAGTCTACAACAAGCTGTCCAATCTTTTTATAATCTTGATGTGGTACAAGACGTGAAGATATCTTTGCGTACGCCTTTGAAGGAATTACGGTTTTTGCACCTTCGCCTTGATAACCACTCCAAAGTCCGCATACATCGAACGATGGACGATAGCCTGTACGCTCGATTGTGCTATAGCCTTCTTCGCCAAATATATTCTTTATGCCGAGCGATTTCTTATACTCTTCTTCGTTGAAAGGTATAGAAGCAACAAGTTCACGTTCCTCTTTTGATGCTTCTTCTACATCATCGTAGAATCCTGGGAAACGTATTTTGCCATCAGGGCCAGTTACATCTCCTATCAACTTACAAAGAACATTTGCAGGATTAGCCACTGCACCGCCGAATGTACCAGAGTGAAGGTCGTGGTCTGGACCTGTAACTTCTATCTGCCAGTAGGCTAAACCGCGCAAACCTGTTGTTATAGATGGTACATCAGCACCAATAAGCGATGTGTCGGATACGAGAATTACATCGCACTTCAACAAATCTTTGTGTTCTTCGATGAATGGACCAAGACTACCAGAGCCTATTTCCTCTTCGCCTTCAAAGATGAATTTCATATTATGCTTTAACAAGTCGTGCTTGTTGATATATTCAAAAGCTTTAGCTTGAATGAACGATTGACCTTTATCATCGTCAGCACCACGTGCCCAGATATGACCATCTTTTATAACTGGTTCGAATGGCTCAGTTTTCCATAGTTCAAATGGTTCGGCTGGCATTACATCATAGTGGCCGTAAACTAAAACAGTTTTTGCATTTGGGTCTACTATTCTTTCTGCGTAAACCATTGGATTGCCCTTTGAAGGCATTACTTCTGCTTTGTCTACACCTGCTTTCAAAAGCAATTCTTTCCATCTTTCAGCACAGCGTACCATATCTTCCTTATGAGCTGGTTGTGCACTTACGCTTGGAATGCGTATCAGGCTAAAAAGCTCTTCGAGCATTCTAGCTTCATTTTCATCTACATATTTCTTAATCATAGTCATTGATGTTTTGAGAGATTTCTTTTTCATAGTTGCATGCCGCAAATACGAATGCAGCGCAAATATACTACTTTTTTTCTAAACACAAGTAGGAAAGGTGTATTATATTAACGACTATATAGATATTTAGTTTTAATGTGCATTTAAATGTATTAAGAATAACTTCTATATTTAATTCAACAAGTTGTGTTGAGAATGGAAGCAATTTATAATATACCAAGCAACGTTTGGTATAGCGTTAGTAGTGTAGAACTCTATTTATAATGTCTCTGAAGAATATGTATTTCTTATTATGAATTATCTCATAATAATATACGAGCACTATAAATAGAGTTCTTATAACTATAGGATATTCATTGTGTGAATATGAGATATACTATGTTTGCTACATTTATTTAATTGTGTACTAACGTACCAATATCTTCGCCATCTATAACTTTCTTTAGATTACCAACAATGTCCATATTGAAAACATAGATAGGAAGGTTATTCTCTTTGCACATAGTAGTGGCAGTAAGGTCCATAACCTTTAACCCCTTGTTGTAAATCTCATCGTAAGTAATTTCAGAGAACTTAGTAGCTGTTGGGTCTTTTTCAGGGTCTGCTGTGTACACACCATCTACACGTGTACCTTTTAACATAACATCGGCTTCAATCTCTATACCACGCAGGCTCGAACCTGTATCGGTGGTGAAGTAGGGATTGCCTGTACCAGCTGAAAATATACAAACGTATCCAGATTCGAGTGCTTCTACTGCTTTCCATTTATTGTAGAACTCGCCAATAGGTTCCATACGTATTGCCGTCATCACTTTCGATTTAACACCAAAAGCACCTAACGCCGAACTTAATGCGAGCGAATTAATAACGGTTGCGCACATACCCATCTGGTCGCCTTTTACACGGTCGAAACCTTTCTGGCTACCAGTTAAGCCACGAAAGATGTTGCCTCCACCAATTACGATACCAATCTGCACACCCATATCGTGTATTTCTTTAATTTGGCGTGCATAGTCTTCAAGGCGTTCTGCATCTATGCCATATCCTTGTTTGCCCATTAAGCTTTCGCCAGAAAGCTTTAGTAGAATTCTTTTAAATCTTGCCATACTTTATTTCTTTAAATTCGTAACTTCTAATAGTTCCTTCTTTATCTCGAAGAATTAAGTGTCCATCGTCTTCCACTTCAACGATAGCTCCTTCAAACACTCCGTTTGCATCTTCGTAAGTATAAAAACCTTTCGACCGATACAATGCATCGTGATACATTGCTGCAATTGTACCGTAGTTTGCACTACGAATAAGTTCGTAGTTGCGTTCAAATGCTTCAATAATATGTTGCAATAATTCTTCTCTATTAACTTCTTTTCCTAAGATTTGTTTAAGCGAAACTGGATTAGGTGCATCGCTTTTAAACTCCGTTTGGTTTACATTAAGTCCTACACCAAACACACAGTCTTTAATTCTGCCACAACTTAATTTGGTTTCTATCAGTGTACCGCTTAGTTTTTTGTCGTTCCAATATATATCGTTAGGCCATTTCAGCGTAATGCTACCATTGTTTACGTAGTGTAGCAGTGCTTCTCGCAACGATAAGGCACCATATTCTGATAGTAGAAACTGACAAGCAACAGGTACTTCGGAGGGGTGTAAGAGTACAGAGAACAATAGGTTTTTGCCTGCTTCGCTTTCCCACGAGTTAGAACCTTGTCCGCGTCCGGAAGTTTGGAAGTCAGCCACAGCCACCGTCATTTGTTCTGTTTCTGTAGGCGTATAAGTTTTTAAATAGTCGTTCGTGCTACTTACCGTTTCTAACCGCACTATTTTGGTTGTCGATATCTTTTCTTTTTGAAAAGCTGCTCGTATCTTTCGAATAATGTTCATACAAGTAAAAGTATAGTTGCTGTTTTTGTTTTTCCTCATCAAATAAATGGTAGAAAGGCATCTTTAACGTGTCGTATTTCGTATTTATCGGGTACTCCAACAATGGTTATTATATCGAAACGTATTTCACGGTCTAGACAATGCCCCTTAATATATGCATTAGCTGCAATAGAAATGGAACGTATTTTCTGTGGTGTTACAGCAGTATCGGCATTGGCAAATCGTTCGTTTCTACGTGTTTTAACCTCTACAAATATATAAACATCGTTTTCAATGGCTACTATATCTATATCGCGCTGACCATATTTCCAGTCTCTTTCTACAATTCTGTAGCCTTCGCGCATAAGATATTTGCATGCTATTTGTTCGCCCCATTTGCCGGTTTCGTTGTGTAATGCCATACTATTCGAAATGATAGATTGTTGAAAAATAAAAGAAAACAGCTTGTCTGTTCTTATTGTGCCACAAAGGTATGGCTTTTTTCCCAATTATAAGATTAATATTGTAATTTTGCGTGCTATATATAAGAAGATATGAGTAGCGAAGAACAAATAGAAAAAGACAAGTTTTATATGGGACATGCCTTGATGTTAGCAGAAGAAGCTTTTAAAAAGGGAGAGGTTCCTGTTGGTGCTGTAATAGTGTGTCGAGATAAAATTATAGCACGAGCATACAATCTTACAGAGGCTTTGATAGATGTTACTGCCCATGCTGAGATGCAAGCCATAACGATGTCTGCTAACGAATTGGGCGGAAAATATTTGCAAGACTGTACGCTCTATGTAACGGTAGAACCTTGCGTAATGTGTGCAGGTGCATTGGGGTGGGCACAAATAAGGCGTGTTGTTTATGGTTGTAGCGACGAGAAACGTGGCTTTTCTGCCTTTGCTCCACAAGCGCTCCACAAACGAACTATTGTAACAAAAGGTGTGCGAGAAGAAGAATGTAAACTGTTGATGCAACAATTCTTTAAACAACGACGATAAACAGATAGAATAAATTGAGATATCTAATAGCAGTACGACAGATGAGGGTGTGTCAAAATTGATACATCCTCTTTTTTACTCTCCCTTTACCTTGTCTA
>ERZ773013.2107-NODE-2107-length-11150-cov-8.273727_pt1 | contig 11150 bp, 10 predicted proteins | sample MGYA00511670_ERZ773013 | MGnify/ENA primary metagenome ERZ773013 (study PRJEB29015, sample SAMEA2738120) | human oral metagenome | biome: human oral; feature: human-associated habitat; material: saliva | place: China | collected 2257 ...
ACTGGGTGCAACTGGAGTGACGAGACGGCAAAACTATAACCACCGAGTGGGAATAATATTTTGAGATGCATTGCACTGCATAGCGTTTCAGTGCGTTGCAATGGTGCGACTTGAAAAAGCCGCTGTTCAGTCTCGACAACCGCCTTCTACACTTTCGCTGCACACCTTGTAAGCCGGAGTGCTCGACTATTCCTGGCGGAAACGCCGAACAGAGGCCGGACCTCATTTGCTGCGACTTTACGAGCTCTGTTTTGACGTACGAGCTCGTCGGCAACATCGCCTGCCTACGCACAGTCAGACTTGGCTCTGCCTCTCGACCACAATCGACCTCAACACGCGCATAGTGATTGGCTGATCGCTAGCCGAGCGTATGACCGCTGACATCATGGTGAGAGCGCTTGCAAGCGCGAAGAGATGTACTTTCGCAAGAACTTTGCGACCGGGGTCGACGTCAAGTATACCATGATTGATTTCACTGAAACCTACTACAACCGCCGTCGCTTTCATTCGACAATCGGCTATCAAGTGCATGCAGACACTATGGACACGTTCACCAAGTACATCGAGTCAGTTATGGGGCCGATGTTGCTGGCGTCATAAAATCTCGCTTTTCCGTGTTCGAAATATTGACGCAGGTCACTTTGCAACACCTGTGGACTCCAAGCCAATGACACTAGAGTCGTTTGCGGTTTGTCTCGTTTGAGTACCTGGCTCTGCGACTCTGAGGGCACACAAGTCACTGTCGTGGCCGTCGAGCAGCGCTTCGGCGGCCTTCATGTTGTGGACGTCAGCTAACTTGAGATGAAACCCCATGCGCTCAGCTGCAATCTGTATTTGACCTGCACAGTCTCGTCCGTCAACTTTTCGGCGTTCGCATCGGTCTTGGCGACTCTGCGATCTGTCCCTCAAGCTACTTGATGCGGGCATCATGCCTGATAAGAAGCGGTTTGAAGTTCTCGGCGCCATCGCCGCCAGCGGCTATTTCTGCCTATCACTGTGCTTGCGCGTCTTCTTGTCTTTCCGGCTGTTCGACTTGCATCTCCTTGCTGCTACCGCCGTTCTCATTTGCGAGAAACGTTTTCCGCTCGTGAGGCAGGCATAGAAAACACCCGCCTCGGTTGACTTTTTAACCAATCAAAGCGGATGTCATAAAGTTATTCATACTATTCTTCAGTTGTTTCAATTTATGCTATCAAGAAAATGTTGAAATAATATGTGTCATAATCACACTATATATGTTATATTATATGTGTTTCATAATGACTATAAGATATGGGCGTGATACATTGGATACCATCGACTACATGCCGCGACTACTAAGCGCAGGTTTGAGCAACGATCGAAAACTTCTCGAGTCCGTAGCCCTAACCGTTTCGAGAAAGCTCAAGAAGGATCGACCGGACATATCTGAAGAGATTGCCAAAGTTTTGGCTAGCTCAGGTACCAGATTGGCTTCTCGTTCAATCGGGAGTCAGGTATTGCCGGTCGATCGGGAGACACGGTTTTCCCTTGTTGACATCGAGGAACCTACCGAGATTGAGTATCCGATACTCGCTGCAGAAGTAATGAACAGTCTCTTGGATTTCATTCGAGAGCGCGGGTTTATACAGCGCTTTTACGAGAATGGTATCGAACCTTCTAGCAGCATCTTGTTCACAGGCCGTCCTGGTGTCGGCAAGACCTATACTGCCCACTGGATTTCATACAAGCTCGATCTTCCTCTCATCTCGCTCAATCTAGCAACTTCAATATCAAGCTACTTAGGCAGGTCGGGTCAGAACATAAAGAGCGTTTTCGACTATGCAAAAGCCCAGCCCACTATTCTGTTCCTAGATGAGTTCGATGCCATAGCCAAGCGGCGAGATGACGAAGGAGACCTGGGGGAGCTAAAACGACTCGTGAACGTATTGCTCAAGGAAATCGAATCGTGCCCAAAGAGCAGCGTAATATTAGCAGCCACAAATCATCCAGAATTGCTTGATCGAGCAGTGTGGAGACGCTTTGATAGACAGATTGAGCTCAATCTGCCTGGTCAAGAAGAGTGCATCCAGCTGATTGAGCGACATTTACCAGTTGACAAGTATCTCCTTTCGGTAGATGTTCGCGCGTATATGAGTAGACATTGCGTAGGTGTGAGCGCCGCCGACATCTGCAAGATATGCGAGCACATCAAGCGGCAGACAGTCATAAACCCGAGTGATGACATCGACATGCTGGCACTCAAAAAGCTATTTGCGCGAGTCCGACCCAAAGACAAAGCGGAAAGGATCCAGGCGTGCAAGACGCTTAAACGTAACTGCCCGAAGCTGACCACAAGGGACATTGCAGAAATCGTTGGAACATCAGCGGCTACTGTGTCCCGCGACCTCAAGGAGAGCGATTCACATGACCGATAGGCTTCCACTCATCGCTCATGGAGAGGCTTATGTCGAGCCCATCGCGCGTCCAAACAGCGGAGGTCCAAAAGAGCGACCGCATACGTACGATGAAGCGCGAACGAGCATACTCAAAGACATAGATAGGATGTTCGCTACCATTGATGAGGAACCCACTCTCTATCTGGATGAGAAAGTAATATGCGTCCGTATGGAGCCTAAGTTCGAGGCGAAGTCCTACACTCCATCAGCAATGCTTCGCGTCACGGATGAGATGGAGATTATCGGAGGCAGGCGTTATAAACTGGCCTCCGAGGAGCAGGCAGGCTCCACCCAAGGATTTGAGTCAGCTGAGGAAACAGAATCGGAAGAGACTGACACCTCTCCTAAGGATGCCAAGCTGTATTTTATCAGGACCACAACGCAAGGCATCAGAGACTTTCAGAGCGTGCTGGAAAACGGAAGCAACAACAGCAATGCTGCATGGCGTAACGAAATAATGTCCGTGCATTCCTTCGACTTATTGGAGCCGAGCGAGAAAGTTCAGGGCTTCGACGACGCTTGGGAATTCGGCCCGGTGGAGGTCGTTCTGCATCCGCTTGCTAGCGATGCAGATAAGGCGATTGAAATGTTCTGCTCGGTTGCCGGAGTTAAGTTGGAAGACGTTGAGGTGAGGCCGTACGAAAACGGCGTTACGTTCATTGCGGTTCGTCTTGCCAGGGATGCCGCTGAGCGGGTCTCCTGCATCAATCCGCTACGCACTGTTCACCCACTTGGAAGAGTAAGCATTGAGCCCATGCGAAGGAGTTTTACGGCACCTGCACCGCAAGTCCAGGTCGGAGCTGCGACGCCTTCAGTTAGAGTTGGGGTCTTCGACGGCGGTTGCGATCCCGCAATTCCACTGTTATCTGGGTTCGTTACGGCCCACAACTGCGTACCGTCGCCGTCAGAACAGGACTACGTTGATCATGGTGGCGCTGTTTGTGGTGTGGTCTTGCATGGAGAGTTGTCGGGGAAAGGAGCCAATGATGTTCTCCCGCTACCAGAGGTCAGCGTTGACTGCTTTCGCGTCCTCCCTACGACAGACCCCAACGACTTCGAACTGTACGAGGCCATAGACGTTATCGAACAAGTAGTCCCGAAAAACCCCGACATTGGTCTATATAACATATCTTTCGGACCTGTAGGACCGATTCTCGATGATGACATCAGCCGATTCACCTACTCACTCGATACTCTCACGAGTAGCATCGCTGAGAATCACGAGAATCCATTGTTCAGCATCGCCGTCGGGAATGATGGCCAAGAGCCAGAGCCTTTCAACCGCATCCAGTCTCCCGCCGACCTCGTCAATGGCCTCAGCGTAGGCGCATATTCGGTTGATTCTTCCGGTAATCGAGTTCGCGCTACATACAGCTGCGTCGGCCCGGGTCGTGAAGGCGCAAAGGTCAAGCCCGACCTACTGGAGTTCGGCGGCGACATCAGCAAACCATTCGTTGTTGCCGATATGCACGGCAACTTGCTGACGGCAACCGCGGGCACGAGCTTCGCATCGCCACTTGTTGTACACAAAATAGGCTCCATACTTGCACGGAGCGAAGACATCACGCCTCACATGGCGCGTATGTTGATGCTACATTACGCAGACCATGATGACTCTCAATCGCAGGAAGAATATGGGTTCGGCCTTAGCCCGTCAAGCGTAGATAGCTGCTTGACCTGCGACGAGAACTGCGTAACGACTCTCTACCAAGGCGTTCTTAAGCCGGCAGAACTCGTCTCTCTGCCCATATTCGCCCCGTCTATAAACGGCACGTCTGGTTATGTGACGGTTCGCTGGACCATAGTCGCAGTGTGCGCGGTTGACCCGAACGACACCGACGAGTATACGGCGAGCTGCATCCAAGATACTTTCGTGCCACACGAGATGAAGTATCAGTTCCGCAAGGATGGCGTTGGCTCTAAGACCCTCGATCTGTCAATTCCAAAAGATGCCGCCGAAGCAGCCAAGCTCCTTAATCAGGGCTATAAGAAATCCTACCTGCCTATTAGCGTGCCAGCCAAACGATACTGGGAAGAGTCTGATCTGCGCGCCAACGACTTCAAGTGGGATACGGTCATCTCGAAACACAGACGCATGCGCAGCACTTCGTTGCTGCAGCCTTCCCTCACGCTCCAATCGGTGTTTAGGACGAACAACGATTCCGACGCGATTACCAAATACTATGCTGCAGTCACCGTCGACGCTCCTGGCTATCCAGGCAGTTTGTATACGTCGACTCTGCAGCAGTACCAGAGCCTTGCCCCCATACGTCTGAGGCTTCAGAATAGGCTTACGAACCATGGAAGCATCTAGGATGGCGGCAAACAAGCCTTTTCAAAGGGCATGCACGTCTGACATAGCGCCGCAATCACCATCCTCGAGCAGTGCCCGGAGTGCGTCGCCAGCCAGTCGGTGAACCGGTGTTGCTGGCGGTATAGAATCCCGCTTTTCGTGTCCGAAATCTTGACACAGGTCAATCGTGAAGTACTTAAAAGTGAGACATATAACTATTGAAAATTACTGAGCAAAAATATCAATTTTGATGGGAGTGCAATCAAGATGAATGAATTCAATGAATATGTTCGTGAAGTCTTTTCTGTAGCAGGCGATATTACCATAAGATCCATGATGGGCGGATATCTTGTGTATCTTAATGGCAAGTTGATAGGTGATATTGGCGATAATGAACTGTTTTTGAAGAGAACACCTACATCGGATAGGTTACTTGCTGATTCAGAATTGCGTTATCCGTATGAAGGCTCAAAGACATTAATGCATGTATTTGATAGATTTGAAGAGACGGCGCTTGTTCTGGAACTTCTGGATGGTATGTATGCTGAGCTTCCGGAAAAGAAACCCGCGAAAGCCAGAAGAGAAAGATAGGCTTCAACTGAGCGAAATCGTTTCATAGTTTCATTGTTTGACTTAATCATTTTACTTACAAATATTGCCGATATCGGCAATAAATAGCCTCCTTTGCTATAATAATCTCATCAGTTTTTGCCGATAGGGGGTGAAGCTCAATGGGATTTCTTTCTGCAGTAGAGATTGCTGAACTCTGGGGCATATCCGAGAGAAGTGTGCGCAATTATTGTGCAACAGGTCGCGTACCAGGCGCTTTTCTCGTGGGAAAAACTTGGAACATACCAGGCGATGCCGTAAAACCTTCTCGAAAAAATGCTAAAACATCGTCAACAAGTCCGCTGCTTTCGCGCTTGATTGAAGAAAAGGCCTCAAAAATAAAGGGCGGCATTTACCATAAGCTCCAGGTTGAGCTTACCTACAACTCTAATCACATTGAGGGAAGCAAACTCTCCCTCGATCAGACGCGCATGATTTTTGAGACGGCAACTATCGGCTTAGAAGGAAATCCTGTTCGTATTGATGACATTGTAGAAACTCAGAACCACTTTCGCGCCATCGATTACGTGATTGACCATGCAAAAGACCCCCTTACAGAGGTCATCATCAAAGAACTTCACCGTATTCTAAAAACGGGAACTACAGATTCTGTAAAAGATTGGTTTGCTGTTGGAGATTACAAACGCCTACCAAATGAGGTCGGTGGGCGAGAAACCACTCTTCCAGAAAATGTTGCTAAAGAGATGAAATCGCTGTTAAGGGCATATAACTCAAACAGCTCTCATACCTTTGAAAATATTGTTGATTATCACGTTCGCTTTGAGCGCATTCACCCATTCCAAGATGGCAATGGACGTGTCGGCAGGTTAATCATGCTTAAAGAATGTCTTGCCCATGACGTTGTTCCGTTCATCATTACTGATGACATGAAGTCTTTCTATTATCGAGGGCTCTCTAAGTGGGATAAGGAGAACAGCTATCTTCTTGATACGTACCTTACGGCTCAGGATAGATTCAAAGCCACACTGGATTACTTCCGAATTCCGTACGGTGATAAGTAGGTGTAACTGCTTTTCTCGTTTTAACGTTATAGTGCTGTTTTAGATCAATAGACGTCAGTTTATTGTGCATGCAGTCGATGAGCTCCTTCTGGATAACGAAAGACCCTCGTGAGCCGTTGCACCACTTCCTCAGGGGGAGGGGGTTCACCGCGTCTTTTGCGTAGTGGTAGATCTTGATCGGCTTGACCCCAGCAGTCTCGCAACCTCCGCCGCGGAATAGACGTCCTGTGGCAGGACGGGTTTTTGCACGGGCCCCATCACGAACAGAGTGTTGCCGTTATCCTCGTCATGTAGCCTCCTCGGCTATTGCGGTTTTCTTTTTTGTGACATGCATCGGGACGCAGGCAACGAAAAACGGAATAGGCTCTATGGGAGCTTTCAGTTTCAGTAGGCATACCGATGCGGGCTTTATCGTCTCTCCACTTTTTGACATTCGTTCGGTGTCGCCTAGAATGAACAATACTGAATTATTATTCAGCATTGAGAGGATTTGAGGAGAAAATCATGCAGGTTCTCAAGGAAGAGGTGCGCGAGCGTATACTTGCCGCCGCTGTCCAGGTGTTCTATGAGAAGGACTTCCGTAGCGCGAAGTTGCAGGACATCGCAAGACTCGCAGACGTGTCGGTAAGCCTGCTGTACTCGTATTTCAAAAACAAGGAAAAGCTATTCGAGGGCGTCGTTTCGTCTGCTCCCTTTGACTTCAACCGGATTGCACGTGAAGAAGAATCTATCATTGCAAATACGCCCTCTGAGAGGTACCAGATTGCCGCCGAGGGACCCCTGCTCAACATGCTGGCCCACCACAAGTTGCTGGTTATCCTAATTGACAAGAGCCAGGGCACCGCCTACGAGCATGCGAAGGACGACTTCGTCGAGAGCATTGAGCGACACATCCGATACATGGTGAACGAGCGCGCGTCCCTGCGCTACCCGGACCTGCTCGCCCACGTGCTTGCGAGCAACTTCGTGGAAAGCCTGATGGAGGTGGCCCGCCACTACAGCAACGAAGACGAGGCCCGCGACATGCTGGCGCTCATCGCGCAATGCTACTACGAAGGGGTGAACTCCCTGTGACAGAAATTCCTGCCACTCTATTCCGATACCCTGACATTCAATATTGAATTTTAATTCAATATTGATATAGTTAGTCTAGTCAAACTGAGATAGGCCTTAATCTACTTACAATATCGAATCTATATTTAGTATTGAAGGAGAGGTTCTATGAAGGGCAAAGGGGAATTAGCCAGGGAGATGACGGCGAAAAGTCGGCTCTCTAATGCCATGCTTCTGACCAGGGTGGTCCTTGGGCTCGTGCCCACGGTTCTCGTAATCTACCTTGTCCATCTGTTTTTGGATGGCACCCTCTCGCCCTTGGCGATCGCCTGCGCCGCTGTAGCGATGGCGGCATGCGTGGCGGGGAAAGCGGCATGCATGTTCGCGGCAACATGGAAGGCGCATCGGGTGGCGTACTCGTACCTGACGGACATCCGCCTGCGCATCGTGCGTCATCTGAAAAAACTCCCTCTCGGCTTCTTTCAGATCAGAAGGCCAGGGGACCTCGCGAACGTCATGCGCAACGACGTGGAGCAGGTGGAGGTATACCTTGCCCACGGGCTACCTGAAACGGCCTCGGCCACCCTCTTTCCCGCCGCCGCATTCATCTTCATGCTCGCAGTGGACTGGCGGCTCGCTCTGTGCATGTTGGCGGGTCTGCCTCTCATGTGGCTCGTGAAGAAGGCAGCAGCTCCCGCTTGGGCGAGGGGATTCGAGATAGTAGCCCAGTACGCCTCCCGTATGCAGAACAGTCTTATGGAATACGTTGCCAACGTAGCGGTCATCAAAGCATTTGGAAAGGAAGAGCGCAAGACGGAAGAGACAATCGAGGCGGCACGCGATTACGTGAGTTGGGCGACGAGCTCTATGAACGACGTCTCTGTCCCCATGGCACTCATCGCCCTGTTTATGGAATCTGGGACGGTGCTCGTATTGATCGTGGGAACATGGCTTCTCTCCACGGGCAGCATATCCATCGAACGCCTCATCTTGTCTATGGTGCTCTCCGCGGCCTTCACCTCCTCGGTGGCCAAGACGGCGACTCTGCAGCACTATCGTTTCATGTTCAACCAGGCGATGACAGGCATCGAATCAGTGCTGGGCGTTGAGGCCGCAGACCCTATCAAGGACTCTAAGGAGCCTCGCATGGGAGACATAGAGCTGCACGGAGTATCGTTCTCCTACCCGCAGAGCGAGGAAGACGGCAACGAGAGGAAGCAAGCTCTCGACTCGATAGACCTCGTGTTCCGCAGGGGAAGCACCAACGCGCTCGTAGGTTCCTCGGGATGCGGGAAGAGCACCCTCGCGAGCTTAATCATGGGATTCTGGCAACCTGACAGCGGGCGCGTCACTGTGGGTGGACAGGACCTTTCCCAACTTTCCGAAAGGCAGGTGTCGAGACTCTTCTCCATAGTCCAGCAGGACGTGTTCCTCTTCAACCAGAGCATCGAGGAAAACATCCTCATCGGCCGACCAGGAGCAACGCATGAGGAGGTGGTCAAGGCGGCCAAAAGGGCGCGTATCCACGACTTCATCTCCAGACTCCCTCACGGTTACGCTACGGTCCCTGGCGAAGGCGGTGTTCAGCTCTCGGGCGGTGAGCGTCAGCGCATTTCGATTGCCCGTGTGATGCTGAAAGATGCCCCCATCATCATCCTTGACGAAGCGACGGCCGCGGTCGACGCCGAGAATGAGGCCCTCATACAGGAGGCGATAGACGACCTGTCTCGCGACAAGACTGTCGTGACCATAGCCCACCACCTGAACGCCGTTCGTGGAGCAGAGCAGATCGTCGTGATGAGGGAAGGCTGCATCGCCGGGGCCGGAACCCACGAAGAACTCATGTCTACCTGTTCTCTCTATCAGGAGATGGTTGACAAGCAAAAGCAGGTGGACAACTGGGATATCAGGGAGGTCGCATCATGGTAAGAGAGATCCTAGAACGGATGACCCCCGCTGGCCGGCGCATGATGTCCATAAGTATCGCCGCATTCACGATTTATGCACTAGCCAGCGTGGTGATGGCCTTCGTTGTCCTCGCGGCTATCTATTCGGTCCTGGTCGGACCAGTCGACCTCGCTCCCTACTGGGTGGCGCTCATCTGTCTTCTCCTCGTCAAAGGGGCAAGCAGCATTGTGGCAGACAAGCAGAAGCATTGCGCGGGTTTCGACCTTGTGCTTGAGATCAGGATTGCCGTCGTCAGGCGACTGAAGTCACTTTCTCTCGGTTTCTACACGGGAGAGCGACTAGGCGAGATCGGCGATATTGTTCATAAGGACATCGACAACATGGAGATGGTGGTGGGGCACCTATGGACGAGGATGGCAGCTGATTTTATCGTCGCGGCGATTTTGCTCGTGGCTGCGGTCCTCGTTGATTGGCGTATGGCGCTACTCACGGTATCAACCTTGCCCGCTGCGCTTGCGCTCCTTGCAGCAGGACTGAGGAAGGCCCAAGCCCTCGAAAGAAGATGCGGGGATGACGCAGCGGACATGACGAGCCTGTTCGTGGAGTACGTGAAGGGCATCCCGCTTCTGAAGGCTTTTGCTGAAAGCGAGGCCCTCGACCGTAGGCTCGAGGCGACGGTGGCGAGCTTCGGCGAGAGCAGCAAGGCGGCGTCGCGGAACAGGGCGCTGGTCCTGTCCGCTTACAGTCTGGTAGCGGACCTTGCCTTCGTAGTCATGGCGTCGTGCGGTGCCCTGCTCGTGCAGAGTGGTTCCCTGCCCCTGTTCGTCTACATCGGCTTCATCATTGCGAGCGTGGAGTTCTACAAGCCCTTCTTTGCAATGGAGTCGCATTGGATGAACTACCTCAAGGTGAGGGACAGCTTCCGAAGGATAGAGAAGATCATCCAAGCGTCCTCTGTCCCCGAGCCCGATGAGCCGCGCGTGCCTACGTCGCACTCGATTAGGTTCAATCAGGTGCGTTTCTCCTATGGAAGGGACTCTTTTGAGTTGCCCGAGGCAACGTTTACGGTCCCCGAACACACTATGACGGCACTCGTGGGTGAGTCCGGATCGGGCAAGAGCACGCTGACCAACCTCCTGCTGAGGTTCTGGGATGTGGACGCGGGAAGCGTGAGCGTCGGCGGCGTAGACGTAAGGGACATTCCCTACGATGACCTTCTGGCCTCCATCAGCGTCGTCATGCAGGACGTTCGGCTTTTCGCCGACACCATCGAAGAGAATATTCGCATCGGAAAGGCAAACGCGACACACGAGGAGGTGGTGGAGGCGGCCAAGAAAGCCTGCATCCATGAGTTCGTAATGTCGCTCCCCCAGGGCTACGAAACGCATATCGGGGAGAACGGTGTGGGTCTCTCGGGCGGCCAAAAGCAGAGGCTGTCCGTCGCGCGGGCATTCTTGAAGGACGCCCCCATCCTCGTCCTTGACGAGATGACAAGCAACGTGGACCCGGTCAACGAGGTGCTCATGCAGAAGGCAGTCTCTGCGCTGGCGCAAAACCGTACGGTGCTTGTGGTGGCACACCATCTGAGTACCATTCGCTCTGCCGATCAGATAATCGTGATGCAGCAGGGAAAAATCGTTCAGCGGGGCACCCACGAGCAGCTTCTCGAGGAGAACGCAGGCTACTACCGGACCCTTTGGGAGCAGGGAGCCAAGACGGAAGGTCGAGCATGAACGCCTCTGCGCATGTAGCTCTCGGCAAGGCGACGTTCCGATACTCGGGAAAAAGCAGCAATGCTATCCACAGCGTCGACTTGGATATTCATGAAGGCGAGTTCGTGCTCCTGAC
>ERZ773013.2111-NODE-2111-length-11139-cov-4.333724_pt1 | contig 11139 bp, 12 predicted proteins | sample MGYA00511670_ERZ773013 | MGnify/ENA primary metagenome ERZ773013 (study PRJEB29015, sample SAMEA2738120) | human oral metagenome | biome: human oral; feature: human-associated habitat; material: saliva | place: China | collected 2257 ...
CAGGTGGTATCGGTTTCGGTATCGACCGCTTCGTAATGTTGTTAACAGGAACAGACTCCATCCGCGATGTACTCTTATTCCCAACAATGAAAGACAGAAATAACTAAACATAAAAAAGCCAGGTAATCTGGCTTTTTTATATACTTATTTACAATTTTTGATTGCGTCATTCTTTGACAATAAATATACGCAATATTGATTCATACTAACACCCTCTTCTTTAGAGTGTTGCGCTAAAGATCGATGAAGACTCTTTGGTAGACGTAGCTTAAACTGTCCAGAATATTCAGTAGCTGTTGAATCTGGAATAGTGATATTACTATTTAAAGCCGCAATAATCCATTCCCTTTTGGCATTTTCAGCATTCTTAACAACATCATCCAACGTTTTTCCAACTGTAATACAACCACTTAGTTCAGGATAACTTGCGACATATCCGCCTTCATCTACATCAGGAATAATCTCTAAACGATATGGACATTGTAAGTAATATTCAATTGTATTCATTAAGACCCTCCAATACTCTTATTTAAACTTATTTTAGATAAAGTTTCTATTAACTTTAGTTAGCGTTATATATATTTTTTAATTTGATTGATCTCTCTGAATCATTATTTAATACATTTATAATACCTTTTTAGTCAATACTACACATTTCGTTCAATATTATCTATCCAATCACTAATATTATCTGATCGAATCGAATTGTATCGAAGAACATTTGCTATATCAGCAGCTGTAACTATAAGGATTGGATGTCCATCCTCAACCACTTCCTTATAGGCTTGTTTATCAACATAGCTAGTAGTAATCATAATTCCAAACTGTCTATATCTAATTCTCGATATTAGACGTGACATTTGTTTTACTCTAACACTAGTATCTGGAGCATAACATTTTGCCTCCAATGCACAATCAATTTTTAATGGATAATTTGCTTTGCTTTTATTAGAAATAATATATTCGCCAATAGCATCTCTTCCTCCATCTCTCCAAGGACGAGTTAAAGTAAAATTTTCAAAATTATTATCCATTTTTTTAATTATTTCAGTAGCACATAACTCAAATCCGTATGGATTATCTTTATAATAGTTTCTAATATATTCTAAACACTTAGCTCCTTCAATATCACTTTGTAATTGATTATATTTACTAGGAATTAAATGTATTTTTGGTGCTTTTAGTGGAACAATTCCATTTCTACCATGTGCAATAAATTTTTTCCATGCTTCTGGCGCATACTGCAAATTATTCTTATGATCATAAATTAAAGATTTAATCCATTCTTTAGTTATTGGTTTTTGTCCTGTATCCAAAATTGTAAAATATGATTCATAGTTTTGAAAACGCGTATTGTTTATAGTTCTCCAGAAAGCAACTAAATCTCTATCGGATGATATTTTAGGATTACCTGGAGCAGCTAAACCAAGAAACTGAATATCTCTACCATTTCCTGTTTTTTTAAAAACAAAGAATGGTGGCATATCTTCAAGATTAGTGTTGGCATTTAGTAAGGAAAACGATTCCTCAAGAATTTTATTACCTCCCTTTTTTGTATCTGTTAATTCTCTTCCAGCTTTTCGATTATCACCATAATATCTAAATATACCTGTTTCTTCTTCGAGATAGTCTGGCCACTCTAATTCTTCCATTGAAGTATATAAAACAATATAAGCATATTTCTTGGATCCGTCTTCTCTAAGCCTTCTTCTAAATCCACCAGCATTTTCGCAACCAGGTATTAATTTATGAAAAGGTTCTCCAGAAATATCTTTTGCACTCCCACCCTTATAAATACAATCCACAATTAAGTCTGAAGCATCTAAGTCCTCAAAAAAAATTTCCATATTATTAACCTATCTTTCTTTAAAGAAATTATACTACTGGAGTTGATCTAATTTAATCTTTTTATATTTCATACAAAAGTAAATAATAATGTTACAATGCATACATGGATAAGCTATCACTAACATACTTAACAAAAGCATTAACACGATTAGAGAAATATTTACCTGATAATACAGATACTCTTTTAAGTTGGTATGATATTCATCCTGATTATTATGCTGTTACAACTATCGGTACGTATGTATACTGCTTATTTGCCTTACCAGTGATGTCATCAGATGGTAAAGAGATTAAGCATGTTTGTAAGATTGATAATAATATATTAGAACGTATCACAATACTTGTGTATGCAGGTGATACGATTATTGCGGATATCTCAGGATTACATGCATCCATGGATATACTGTTAACCAATGAGAAAGTATTTAACTTCTGTGCAGATGAATCAGATTGGACTTATCTTGAACATTATTGTCTATGTGGTAATTACTTCCCTGAGATAACATATCCACCAAATAAAGAAAGCTCCTCCCTACTAATTTCAGGAGAAGCCTTACTAATTACAAATGCATATGTAACAACTGCTTATCGTAGACAATCGATATTCCGTAATATGGTACAGATGATTAAAGACCATGCATTACGTTATTCATACGAGAATACAGATTTATATACTGCCATTGCATTAGATCCTGATATTGCACAGTATGGACCTGATACAAAGCCAGAACCTTATTACTATTCTTTCGAGGTTGATGAACCTCGTCGTCTAGTAAATGCAACTATTATGGAGAAGTTAAACTTTACATCAATCCGTTTGGAAACTGACGAAATTGGAGATGGTACAAAACTGTGGTTTGCTTTACAACATGAAAAGGAAATCTCTAAAGCTGAGTATTTATCATAAAGAAAACTGGTCAAGTAACCAGTTTTACTTTTCAATATCTCCTTGCCAACTTTGGATACCACCAAAATCTACAACATTTGTATAGCCGAGTTCAGCTAGTTTCTGTGCTGCTTGACGGCTACGGTTTCCACTACGGCAATATACCATAATGAGTTGTGACTTATCCTTTAAGCTATCTACCTTACCTGCTTGAATATCTTCATTAGAAAGATTGATAGCGTTAGGGATATGTCCACTTGCATACTCGTCTGCTGTTCGAACATCAAGGATAAGAACATCCTTATTATCTTCGATCATTTGTTGAGCTTCTGTTGATGAAATTGTTTTGTAACTACCGGATGTTTCACTTGTCTTAGTAACCATACAGCCAGCCAAAAACAATGATAAAGCAAGAATCAATAATTTTTTCATTTTCTTTTACCTCGTACTTTTATGATAGTCATAACTAACTAAAAATACAAAGCATATGCCTAGTTTACTCTAGATTTAGATGTACCTGTTGTAATCACTTCAACAGCAGCGTTTAATGCACCTTCTACAAGGTTTTTAACTGCTGTTTCAGTATAGAAAGCTGTATGTGGAGTATAAATGATATCATCTCGGTCAATTAATTCTTGCATAAGTTTGTCGTCGAAATCTTTATTAGAGAAGTCTTTAGGAACATAGTTTCCTTCGTTTTCGTAAACATCTAAGCTAGCTCCTAATAATTTTCCGCTATCTAATGCACGAATAACAGCTTTTGTATCTACCAAAATACCACGAGCAGCATTAGCGAAAATAGATCCGTCTTTCATTTTGCTAAAGAACTCATCGTTAACCATATGTGTATATTCTTTAGTAGCTGGAACGTGAATAGTGACTACATCAGCTTGACTAAGAAGTTCATCTATACTATCAACATATTCTAAAACTTCACGAGCAGCATCAGATGGGTATAAATCATATCCGATTACTTTACATCCTAATCCTTTAAATAATGTTGCTGTTTGACGACCGATATTTCCTGTTCCTAAAACACCAACAGTTTGTGTTCTAAGTTCTTTTGAAATAATATTTTTATTCCAAGTAAAGTTGTGTTTTTCTATATTGTTAAGTATTTTTTTAATATTTCTACTAATGTAAAGAACAGTAGTTACTACGTGTTCTGCAATAGCGTTTGGTGAATAACGAGGAACATTTGTCATGTTGATTCCTAGTTCTCTCATATATTTGATATCATAAATATCGAATCCAGCCATACGGTTAGCTATAACTTTAAGACCTTGTTCTTTACCATAATCGTATACTTCTTTAGCAAAAGGTCTATTTTGGAACATCACCGCTCCGTCTTTTCCGTCTAGCAAGTGTTTTGTTTCGGCTTGAAGTTCACCTTCGTGTAGATCTATTTCTACATCTGGATGTTCTTTCATCCAAGCGTCAACAAATGGTCGTTCGTCTTCTCTTAAATTAAATAGTGCTAGTTTCATAATGGATTCTCCTTTATTTAAAATTGTAAATGTTTTCACACTCATTATAAACTGTTTTAATTTAATGTTCAATACTGTTATAGTGGATGAAAAGAGTTGGAAAAAAATATATTAGTATTATTTGATATGATTAAGAGTGCTAATATCTTACAAAGTAAAATTTAAATTATGAAATCAATGATTGGCGCATATAAATAATTATATAAATTTTTTTCAAGAGTATAAATTGTATATACTAAAATAAAGTTACCAAAAGACAAATTTTAAATCTATTTAGAAAAATATCTAAATAGGTATTGACAAATATTAATGGTAGGACTATAATCTAATTAGATAGATATCTAAATAGAATTGCAATTCGATATGAAAGTGGTGATATAAATGGGATGAGTGAAACATTAAAAGCAATTTCAGATCCGGTTAGAAGAGATATATTAGATTTACTGAAAGATGATAAGAAAAGTGCAGGGGAATTAGCTGAAGAATTTCATTTAACTGCAGCGACAATCTCTTATCATTTATCTAAATTAAAGAAAGCTGGGTTGATAATAGAAAGTAAGTACAAAAACTATGTCTATTATGAACTTAATGCCAGTGTTTTTGAGGAACTGTTAGTGTGGTTGTATGAATTAGGAGGAAAGAAAGATGAGAGTTGATAGAAAAACATTGATATATAGTGTTGTAATTTGTTTGTTGCCAATTTTAATAGGTGTATATTATTATAGTGTATTACCTAGTGAAATAGCTATACATTTCGGTGTTGATGGAAAACCAAATAGTTTTATGAGTAAAGATATTGAGATTATTGTTCTGCCATTGTTTTGTGCAATATTACAAGTAGTAATTTCTTTATCTGCTGATGCTAAAAATACACCTAAAAAAGGTGCGATGTTAATAAAAAGTATTATCCCTATAGTGAGTGTCATAGGGCAATGTGCATTACTAACATATGCAATGAATAGTAGTTTTGAGATTAGAGAGTATACAGTATTTACAATAGGTATAATATTTATGGTGTTAGGTAACTACTTACCTAAAAAAGAATTTTGGGGTAAATATAACTTTAAACTATTTGGATTAGAAAAAGGTGTAAATGAACAAAAAGTTATTCGTAGTTACTCTAGAGTATTGGTTATAGGTGGGGCAATAATATTCTTCAGTGCTATGATTAATCCTATAAGTTCAATTATTGCTATAACTATTTTTGCGTTAATTTGTATATTCCTACCGTTTTATCTTATGAAAAAATATAGATAAGTAAAAAGATTCTGTATTTAGTTTATTAAATAGATTAAATACGGAATCTTTAGTAATAGAGATATTTTAACTCTATGTAAACTAAGAAAACTATAATGTATTAACCAATAGAATGAAAGGGAATAGTGCAATGTTACAGTTAAAAGATATAGTAAAAAAATATAATACTGGGGGCACAGAGATAGAAGTATTAAAAAAGGTTAATATTTCTTTTAGAGAAAGTGAATTTGTATCGATTTTAGGTGCTAGTGGTAGTGGGAAAACAACACTATTAAATATAATAGGAGGTCTTGATAAGTATACTTCGGGAGATATGTTGCTTATGGGACGCTCTACTAAAGAATTTACAGATCGAGACTGGGACAGTTATAGAAATGGAACTATTGGTTTTGTGTTTCAAAGCTATAACTTAATAGGGCATCTAAGTGTTATAGAAAATGTTAAATTGGCTCTATCTATCTCTGGTGAATCAAATAAAGAAAATGATATAAAAGTTAAGAAGGTATTGGAAGATGTTGGACTAGGAGAGCATCTGTATAAAAAACCTAACCAGCTATCTGGTGGACAAATGCAGAGAGTAGCTATTGCACGTGCTTTAGTAACTAACCCGAAAGTTATTCTGGCAGATGAACCTACTGGAGCCTTAGATAGTAAAACTAGCGTTCAGATTATGGAGCTTATAAAAGAAATAAGTAAAGAGAAACTAGTTATTATGGTAACTCACAATCCAGAGTTAGCTCGTAAATATAGTGATAGAATAGTTAGTGTAAAAGATGGAGAGATAATAGAAGATACTAAACCGTATATTGAGCAAGAAGAAAACAATGGATATGAGTTGAAGAAAACAGCAATGGCATTTAGTAGTGCTATAAAGTCTAGTTTTAAAAACCTACTTACTAAAAAGTTTCGTTCATTAATGACCGTTGTTGCTAGTAGTATTGGGATTATTAGTATTGGTTTAGTACTTGCTATATCATCAGGTATGGATAAGTATATTCAAACTATGCAAAATGAGAATTTATCTAGTATGCCGATAACAATTAGTTCGAACCAGATTAATTTTGGAATAGGTGAAGATAACAACACATCTGATTCTAGCGAAGAGAATCTAGTTCCAAAATCACGTAGGGATGTCCATAAGAACCTGTATTCAGAAGATGCGCTAGGTAATGGAGAAACATTCATTAAATATATTCAAGAAAATGCTAAAGATTATTATTCAGCAATAGATTTTGCAAAAGGGTATAAAATAAAAGCTCTTACTAAAAACACTAAAGGTGATATAGTAGATGTTAAAATGGATGGTCAAGATAATTCCCGAGGAAATACTATATTTAGTGTACTACCAGAAGATAAAAACTTAATAATGAATCAATTTGAAATAGTTAAAAGTTTGGAACAGAATTTTGAGTATCCTAAAGGCGATGAAGTAGTATTATTTACTGCTAAAAATAATGAAATTGATAAGAATGTTCTAAAAGCTCTTGGTTATAGTGAAAATGATAAAGTAAAATATGAAGATGTTCTTGGAAAAGAATTTAGTATAGTGGATAATAATAACTACTACACTAAAGTAGAAAATAGATTTGTTCCAGCTACTGTTGATGAAAAAATGTATAATGCTGGTACAAAAGTAAAAATTGTAGCGATAGCTAAAGCTAAAGACAGTTTTACGGCGCCTCAATTTACATTAGGTTATACAAAAAAACTACAAGATAGCTTATTATCTAAAGAAGTATCTTCGGATATAGTAAAAGAGCAAGAAAAAGATAAAAGCAAAAATATTCTAACTAATACAAAAATGGATAATGAAGTGGCGACAGAAGTTTTATCTGGTTTAGGAGCGAATACTGAGCCTAGTTCGATATTAATTTATCCAAAAACATTTAATGACCGAGATAAAATAGCAAATACTATTAGTGAGTACAATAAAAAAGTCGCAGAAAAATATGGTGCAGGTACAGAAGATTATAATAAGTATAGTATTACATATTCAGATATGGCTAAACAGATGACATCAATTATGTCGCAAATGATTAATACTATTACATTGATATTAACTGCGTTTGCGGGTATTTCATTAGTTGTATCATCAATTATGATAGGGATATTGACATATGTTTCGGTAGTGGAACGAACTAAGGAGATTGGTATTTTACGAGCTATAGGAGCGCGTAAAAAAGATATTACACGAATCTTTATTGCGGAAGCGGGATTAATAGGGTTTGTATCTGGTGCAGTTGGTGTTATTGTATCCTTAGGGCTAGCTTTACCAATTAGTAAAACTATAGCTAAAGCTCTAAAAATAGATAACTTTAGTGCTGGTTTAGATATAAAATCTGCGGTAGGATTAATACTATTGAGTGTAATACTAACCTTGATAGCTAGTGTAATACCATCAAGAATGGCAGCTAAAAAAGATCCAGTCGAAGCTTTAAGAACTGAATAAAACAAAAATAGCCACCCTTTTTAGAGGTGGTTATTTTTTACTGTTACTTTGCTAGAAATATGCTATAATATTGTAGAACTTAGAGAAAATATTACTGGAAGGTGTTATAAGTTGAAAGAACATAGTTATTATATGGAGTTAGCATTAGAAGAAGCGCGGAGAGCGTATGAAAAAGGTGAAGTTCCTATTGGAGCAGTATTAGTAGTGGATGGAGAAGTGGTTGCGCGTGGGCGTAATACACGTGAAGAAACACAACAAGCTTTGAATCATGCAGAAATGATAGCGATAAAAAGAGCATGTGAAAAGCAAGGGTTTTGGCGTTTAGATAATAGCTATTTATATACTACGATTGAGCCGTGTGTTATGTGTAGTGGTGCGATAGTTCAAGCGCGTGTAGAAAATGTAATCTATGGAGCGAAAGATCCAAAATATGGTTGTTGTGGAAGCTGTATGGATTTAGTTTCTGATAATAAGTTTAATCATCAGGCTACTGTCATATCTGGCGTATTAGAAGATGAATGCTCTTTGTTAATGAAAAATTTTTTCAAAGAATTAAGAGAAAATAAAAAGAAAAATTAATATGTATATACAAATATATTGTTGAAGTTTAATGTGGTAAATTACCTAAAATAGAAAAATAAAAAACAAGAATAAATAAATATAATGACGATGACTATAATTTTTAAATTACAATCGTCATTTTTATTTTATGTAAAGAATAATCAATGTTTTATAAGGTTTATAAAAATAAAAAATTCTAATCTAAAAAAACTTAAAATTTCTTTTAAAATATTGAATTATTACTATCATTATTGCTTGAAATTTGATACAATAAAGCTAGGAAGTAGAGGGTATCTCATGAAAATAGAAAACGTAGTGAAAAAGTTTGATAAAAAGGATATTTATCTTTGTCCAAAATGTTCAGAAAAAGCTCAAATAGCAGGGATAAGTCTGATTTGTATTAATAATCACCGATATGATTTCTCAAAAAAAGGATATATTCATTTAATAAATAATTATAAACCTACAAAATATAGTGAAGAGCTGTTTAGAGCTCGTAGTGAAGTTTTTGGTAATGATTTTTATGCGAATGTTTTAAAAAATATCCAAAATTTAGTTGAAAAATATGCTAAAGATATTGTGCTGGATATCGGGTGTGGTGAAGGTTATTACATCAAGAAGTTAAAGACGGTATTTCCTGAGAAATATTTTTATGGTCTAGACAATAGCAAGGACGCGATAGAGTTAGCTGTTAGAGAGGATAAGTTAAATCCGTACATGATTGCTAACTTAGCTAATCTTCCGTTTAAAGACGGTAGTGTTTCGTGTATCTTGAACATATTAACACCAGCAAATTATGAAGAATTTTTCAGAGTGCTTGGAAATGAAGGATATTTGATTAAGATTATTCCGAATGCTAATTATCTAAGAGAAATTAGAGAATTGATCGGTGGTAAGGAATATACGAATAGTGATACTGTGAGTCTGATTGAGGAGAATTGTACTATCGTGGAGAGGATAACGGTGAGTGATACATTTGAATTAACACAGACTCAAGCAGCGAGTTTTCTAAAAATGACACCTTTAACATTTTCTAAAGTTATCACAGATGCTGATATAGATAAACTAAAAGAAATTACGATAGATTTGGAGCTTTTAGTTTGTAAAAGGTAATATAAGTTTAATAAAGGGGAAAATTATGAAGGAGGAGATATTATGAACGCAAGTAAATACGATCATGTAGTAGAGGTAAAAAAACATGCGAAGGTACCTTGGTATAAAAGATGTCTTGACTTTTCGTTAGAAGAGGATATGGACTTTATGCAAGGGATGTATGACAGACAGAAAAACTTTTACTTATGTGAGAAAGGTAGTAAGATTTACTTAGTAGACAGTGATAATCATGAAAATGAGATTACCTGGATGGATCTTACGAATTTTATAGAAGTAGAAGTAGATGATTCTGTTTATAGAAAATACAGGTATCTAAAGTAAATTGACAATTGAATAAGAGGCGTTAGAAGTAGTTTGAAAGTGTAGTACAGAAAAAAAGAGGAGAAACATTATGTACGTAGCATACGATAGTAAAGACGAAGTTTTTAATGCATTGGATAAGGATATAGAAAAAAATAAGGAGTATCACTGTCCGATATGTGGGGGGAAAGTAATTTTCAAAAAGGGAGTGAAGATTCAATCGCATTTTGCTCATGCTAAAAATTGTTCTTGTGAGTTTGAAACTTATAAGAAGGAGAGTAGTGAGCATTTAGAAGCGAAGAAAGATCTTTACGAGCATTTCAGAAAAAAATATCGTAATATAGATGCCCTCCTTATTGATGATATTCAGTTTGTTATAGGAAAAGAGCGTACGGAGGAAGAATTTTTCCATACCTTTAATGCTCTTTACGATAATCGTAAACAAATCATTATTGCTTCCGATAAACCTCCGAAAGACATTGATAATCTGGAAGAAAGACTTCGTTCTCGATTTGAAGTAGGTCTTATTGTTGATATTCAAATGCCGGATGTAGAAACCCGTATGGCCATTCTCCGTAAAAAGGAAGAGCTGGAAGGCTATAACATTGACAACGAAGTCATCAAATACATTGCAGACAATATTAAGTCCAATGTCCGGGAACTGGAGGGAGCCTTAACCAAGGTGGTGGCAAAGTCCCGCCTGATTAAACAGCCCGTTACCTTAAGTCTTGCAGAGGAGCTTTTAAAGGACAATATTACTCCGGCGGAGAAAAAGGAGCTTACCCCGAAATGGATTATCGAGGTGGTGGCGGAGCATCACGACCTGAGTCTTTCCGACCTTGTTTCCAAAAGAAAGAACAAGGAAATCGTTATTCCAAGACAGATTGCCATGTATCTTTGCCGGGAAATGACCAGTATTCCCTTAAATACTGTGGGAGAACTTTTGGGAGGAAGAGACCATTCCACCATTATTCACGGTTGCGACAAGATATCCAAGGAATTGTCCACAAATGAACAATTGCAATCCACAATAGAGAATTTACGAAAAAAGATAGAAAAGTAAATCCCAACTCTATTCAGGATTAGTCCACATTGCATTTCCGTCCGTAAAGGGCGTAAAACCTGAAAAAAACAGGCTTCCAACATTTACACAAGCCCTACTATTACCACTAGGTTAAAAGAAAAAGAAAGAAGGGAAAAACATGAAATTACATTTTCAAAAAAATGACCTTGTTTCA
>ERZ773013.2113-NODE-2113-length-11127-cov-2.510387_pt1 | contig 11127 bp, 4 predicted proteins | sample MGYA00511670_ERZ773013 | MGnify/ENA primary metagenome ERZ773013 (study PRJEB29015, sample SAMEA2738120) | human oral metagenome | biome: human oral; feature: human-associated habitat; material: saliva | place: China | collected 2257 ...
CGGATAAGGGTATTCGTCGCGGGTGATCTGCAAGGCCTTGAGGGCGAACGACTTCGGATAAAGGGTCTCGTTGAGGATGGGTTCCCACATCAGTACCGACGGGTGGTTGCGGTCGCGCCGGATCATCTCACGGTTGTTCTGCAGTACACGACTCTCGAAGATGCTGTCTTCCCCGTTCCAATATTGCCAGCCGGGAGTGGCGACGATAACAAAAAGTCCGAGTTCATCGCAGGCATCCATGAAAGCTGGATCCATCGGACAGTGGGCCGTGCGGATGATGTTGAACCCGCAGTCTTTCAGTCGTTTGGCATCGCGCCATTGCTGACTGTTCGGTACGGCATTGCCCACATAGGCGAAGTCCTGATGACGGTTGGCACCGATGAACTGCCGGTAACGACGGCCGTTGAGCCAGAACCCGTCCTTGCCGCGAAACTCACAGTGGCGCAGTCCGATGCGTGTCATGCCGCCGTCGAGTGTCGTGTTGCCGTCTTTGATACGTGTCTCCAGTCGGTAGAGCGACGGATGCTCGGGGCTCCACAGCGAAGGCTTGCTGACGGTGATATTCTGCTGCACGGTCTGCTGGCTCCGGGCTGATAGTGTAGCCTTCGTCCGGAAGGTCTTCACCGTTTCCCCATTCGGGGCGATGAGCGTCTGCTTCACGGTGACGGTCTTGGGACGGGTGAGATCGTTGCGTACCTCCGTATTGACGTAGACGACGGCTTTCTTGCTGTCCACATCCCCGTAATGGACGAAAAGACCGCCACCTGCCGTCCGGTTAGCCTCCATGACATCAGTGATATGAACGGGGTTGCGGGCGATGAGCCACACGTCGCGGTAGATGCCGCCATGGTAGGCGAAGTCGAGGGCAATCTGTCGTTTTCCCGGCGGCACGAGATTGTTGTCTCGGTTGTCGGTCATCACGGCGATGGTGCACGAATCACCTCTCCTCACGTTGTAGGCATCGAGGTTGACGAGGAACGGGAGGTAGCCGCCATAATGCTTGAGGGCGAGGCGTCCGTTGACATAGACATCCTGGTTGCCCATAGCTCCTTCGAAATAAATCGTCAGATGGTTGTCAGGAGCGATGAAGGTCTTACGGTACCAGGCGGGTCCTTGGTAGTTGCGGCCGCCGCTCGCCTCTGCCGGCTCAAGCTTGACGCAGTGGGGGAGGTTGACAGTTGCGGTCTCTTTCTCACGACTGAACTGCCAGCCCGTATTGAAGTTCCACACGCGTCGTCCCTGATCTTTCATCGGGAACAATCCGGCAACCGAACAGTCTTGTGCTGAGGCGTGCAAAGACAATATTAATAATAAAATAGAGATAATGTTTCGCATATTGTTTTATTGTTTTGTTCTGAATGAGCTCACGGGCAATCCATCGTGGAAGAGGTCGCCATTGACCCAGTTGTGAAAGGCGTATCGCACGGCGACGGGATGCTTGACCTCACGACTGTGGACGTAGACGCGGTTGCGGCTGATCCAGGCATCGGCCTGTTTCCAATGGGTATTGTCGTCGCTGATCTCGAAGTTCTGACTCGTCGTGCCGTTGTTGAAATAGACCCATTCCTTGCTGCGGTCGAAGGCCACGACAGCCGTGTCGTTGCGGAAGGTGACATTACTGTATACGGCAAAGTCCGGCAGTCCTTGCTGACTGTAGGTGTGGGCGAGGGCGAGGAGCGCAAGGCGTTCACCGACGATCTGTTTCTTCCTCGGGTGGATGCCATAGCGCAGGCCGGCATCGAGAAGCACGGCCATGCGGGCATTCGGGATACGTTGTTCTGCCAACATCTGCTGTTCGCGGAGGAGAGCAGAGTTGGTGGTGTCACCAATGAGCGAGTAGTCGTAAGGTGCTATCTGTGCATAGTAGAACGGGAAGTCGCCCTCGCCCCACTCGCTGCGCCAGCCTTTAACCATCGTTGTGAGGAGGTCGGCATAATAACTATATCGCGGCACGTTGTCTTCTCCTTGGTACCAGATGGCTCCGCGCATCGTCATGCCGATGAGTGGATGGAGTATGCCGTTGTAGAGAGCGGTGGGGCAACGCTGTTGTAGTTTGTCTACATCAGTCTGACGGATGGTCTGTCTCACTTGTGGGAAGGCCTTGAGCCAGTCGGCAGTCATCCACGCCTCGCAGGCGCTGCCGCCCCAACAGCACACTACGAGTCCTACGGGCACGTGGAGGTTTTGTCGCAGGGCCTGTCCGAAGAAATAAGCCGTGGCACTGAAGTTGCGCAGTGATGCCGAGGACGTCGCTTGCCACTCGCCTGTTACGTCGTCGACGGGTGTGAGGCTGGCGTGCCGCTTGACGGTGAAGAGCCGGAGCTGTGGGTCGTCACAGTGGAGCAATGTCTCGAGCATGCCGTCTACGGGCTGTCCTTTGAACCCTTTCATCGGCATCTCCATGTTACTCTGCCCACTACACAGCCACAGTTCGCCGACGAGGATGTCCTTGATGACAAGCTCGCTGTCGGTGTGGTCAGTAAGTGTTAACCGGTATGGTCCTCCGGCTTCCGGAGTCTTCACAGTCAGTGTCCAGCGTCCTTCTCCATTGGCCTTTACTGTATGCTTCTGACGGTCCCACGACGTCGTGACGGTGACACTATGGTTCGCTGCCGCCATGCCCCAGAGATGACAGTCGGTCTGTTGTTGCAGCACCATGCCGTCGGAGAAGATTCGTGGGAGCGTGACCTTTGCGGTGACTCTATTTCCTATTGTCAATAGGGCGAATAGAATGGGAAGTATGGAAAGTCGTTGTATCATAATCGATGTTTTTATGGTTTTACCGTAGGGGCGGCCCTGTATTTCCCGTTCGTCCAGATCCCCGCATAGGGAGGGGTGCCGCGATCAGCCCCTCGGAGGGCATTATCCCATGTGTTGACAACGGTGACGCGGAACGTGTTCGTACCGTTGCGCAAGGCGCGGGTGATGTCGGCCTCGTAAGGTGCCGTCCATATCGTGCCACAGTCGATCCCATTGACGTTCACTGTCACGACATGGTGACTGTCTCCTATGGGCAGGACGATGCGCCCTTTAGGCTTGTGCAGTGTGAACGTTTTGGTGAAAGTGATATGCCCACTGAAGAACCGCAGACTGTCGTTCGGCTCACGTCTGAAGTCGTAGGGCAGGTCGACGATCTTCTTGATACCGTTCTCCTCAAACCGGACGGTCCAGTCCTTTAAAGGCAACTGGATAGACGTCGTTTCATCTTTATGGCTGTATGGGGGCGCCTGCGGCAGTCGGTGGTCGGAGAGCAGGATGAAGCAGGAGCCATAGGCAACGAGGTCGACTTGCATCTCCGTGCGGCCGTTGTGGTGGCTAACAGCCAACTCCTTGTAGGTACTGTCCACAGGCTGGAAGCAGAGAGCCTTTTTGGATTGTCCGCGAAACGAAGCACTGAACGTCACCTCGGTACTGTCTTGATTGGTAAGAAAATAGATCTCTTTCGGGTCTGTCGCCTGGCGGTCAGGGGATGACGTCAGCGAGCGGTGGGCGAAGCCGATGCCTGTCGGCACGTCAACGTCTTTCCTGATGCCGAGACCGTGGAGGTCGTCTTTCGTATAAGGGCGGTTGATGATGGCGACACCATTGCGCCGACATTCCGCTATCTTTTCTTTCACAGCTTCCGACAGTGTGCCCGTGGGGTCCATCTTTGTCTTTCCGGGGAGCACGAGGGCGCGATAAGCGACACCGCCCGGCATTGTGATAGTGCCATCCTTGATGACGGCTTCGCGGAGCAGTGCATCGGCATTCATGGAGTCGTAGTGATAGCCCTTCAGACAGTTGACCCAGTCTTTCATGTCTAAGATCCCCTTGACATGTCGCACGCCTATAGGGCTCTCCGTCATCGTCACGCCGCCTGCGTCTAATCGTTGCTGTTCCTGCTCGAATCGGTCAGTGCCGAAGAGCCCCGGGAGGATCGTCGTGAGTCGGTCCGGTGTGAGGGCGCGTCGTGGCATCTCTTCTCCCGTGAACACGGCGAGGTCGACGACGGGTGTGCCTTTCTGCAGCCACTGCTGACAACGGCGGATATAATCGACAAACGCCTTACTCTCGTGGAACCAGGTGTTGTCGCGCTGGAAGAACAGTCCGATGCCGTCGAGCGTCATGCCCGGCTTGCGGTCTATCCACGGGTTGTGCGCCATGACATGAAACACGAGGCGGTTCAAGCCTAAGGCATATTCGCGGTCGAGGAGTGGCTTGAGCATTGCCGGCGTCTCGTCCCATGTGCCACGGAGCTCCGTGAATCCTTCCGCCTGGATGATGTTCTTGCCATAGAGATGGGCGCCACTGATGGCGTCGAGCATGTCAGCGGGCTTGTCGTGCGTCGGCGAGCGGAACCAGAACTCGCCCATGGGCCGGTCGCTGAGGCGGTAGTGCTCCATGCCGTCGGCGATGAAGGTCGGAGCGATGCTCTCATGCGTCACCGTCTTGCCCCATTCGTCGGCCCGCTCCTTGACGGTTTGGAAGAATACGTCACGTACAAGGTCGTTGACCGTGAGGCGGATATCCCGCAGTACCTGTTCGCTTCGCTCCGTGCTCTCCACGACGTAACCGGCATAGACGGGCAGATAAGGCAGCAGGTCGTAGCCGCGCCTCTGACGGAAGGCAGTAGCAAAGTCAGTACCCCAGTTCTGTGTGCCACACTCCCAACTGTCGATATGCAGGCCTTTGACGACCTGTGCATGAGGCCGTTGGAGGAACAGCGCGTACCAGTTGTCGAGGAGTTTGAGTGTAGCCCGGCGTGAGAACTTATCGGCTTCTAATCCTTTCCCGCCTCCGCCCGTGGCGTTCTCTTGTCCGGTAGAGGTGTGACCGAAACGGAGGATGCGGACGTTGCCACTGAGACTGCCGTTCGCTGCCACGACACGGCCATCCTGAAGCGTGAGGGTGACGGGAGAGGCGGTGAGGCAGTCACGGTCTTTGATCTCTATGGGCTCTGTGGCGGCTATGCGCCAGGAGGCTCCGCTCTTGCCTTCCCACTGGTCGATACGCGGCTCGTCAGAGACGATGAGCTGTTTGACTTTTAATACCGGGCTCCATTTGGCGGCATCGAGGTCCTCGCTTCCGGGCTCATTGCCTTGCGGCGTCCAGGAGAGACGGAGATAACGTGCCGTCATTGTGAGGAGAGCAAAGGTGAAGGGCGCGCCACTCGACTGCCACCCTTGTCGCGGAGGCGTGAGCTGGTAAGCGCCCGTAATCTGTTTCCCGTCGTCGCCAAGTGCCTCAATCTTCAGTCGTTGCCCTTGAATGTTATTCCCCGAAAGGATGACTTGCAGACTACGGATCGTGTGTTGCGTGTCGAGGTCGACAGTCCATGCCGTGTCGTGCTTGCAACGGATGGGGTGGGCGAGGAGGGACTGTTGCCAAGGTCTTTTCACATTATTATATGCGTAGCAGGCGATGTCTTGATAATAGTCGCGCACGGTCTCGGGCTGCTTCAGCGTCATGCTGATGACATCCTTCGCCGGGACGATGGTATCGGTCCACACCACTTTCTGCATGCTCTCCGCCGGCGTGATGGCGGGACTCCCTGCTAAGGCAAAGCCGTCACTGATATGGATGCCGATGCTGAGGCCGAGCGAGTCGGCAACGCGGAACGTCTCGTCGATACTGTCCCAGAACGCTGGCGTGAACTGGTCGGCAGTGCCATGATACTGTGGTGCGTCTTTGCTGCTGCGGATGGGCATGAGGTAACAGCCGCCGATCCCCGCGTCCTTCATCGCCTGTAGGTCAGCGCGGATACCAGCTTTCGACACAGCTCCGTACATCCAGTACCAGAATGTCAACGGCTTGGTGGTATCAGTAGCTACCGTGACGCCTAAAGCCTTGGCTGTGAGCAATGTAGAAGTACCCAAGACAAGGAGACAGTGCAGGGTGCACCTGACGGAAAAGTGTGACTTATATTTCATTCAAATTTGTTCATTCAAATCTGAGGTTCACATGATAGACTCCGTTGCCCTTGACCCAGTGAGGTTGGGCGGAGGGGCCGTTGAGGTCGGTGGTGTTCACTTTGTTTCTCACGGCAGGGATGACGCTGAGCACGGAGAGTCCCGTCTCGGGCAGGGAGTAGAGCAGATGGTCGCGCCCGTCCATGCCCGCATCGATGGCGACGCGTGCGATGTTCAGTACGGGTTTGGCAACGATGTAGACCGGTCGGAAGGTGTCACCGAAGTTCCAGTAGTCGGCACGTCGCTCCGCCATGTTGACCTGACTGTTGGCACTCTCCTTGCTCACTTCCACATCGAGGTGGTTCTTATGACTGCCGAAGAAGACGCGGTCGCTGACATCGAAAGAGAATGGGTAGAAGGCGCCTTGATGGAGGCCGCTGCCTGCCTTGCGCCCATTGATGGTGACACGGGCATCTGTCATCACCGCTTCGAAGCAGAGTTCGATCTGTCTGCCCTCCCAGACTTTCGGAAGGGTGAAGTCGTAGCGGTAGAAGCCTTTCTCGTCGGCGATGCCCGCAGGCTTGGCGATGCCGTAGAAGCGCATGCCGTACTGGTAGGTGCCGAAGCCCTGTAGCTCCCAACACGAAGGCACGCCGATCGTCGTCCAGTGACCGCTGTTCCGGCCCCCGGTGCAAAAGAACTGCCAGGTCACGGGGTCGTCACAGCCATGTTCGCTGAGATACAGTCGTTGTGTGTCGACAGCGCCTTGTCCCATCATAGGGAGGACGGCAAGTAAGAATATATAGGTCAGAATCTGCTTCATATATAATAATGACGAAGAAGCATCGGTTTTGTCGTCAGAGGAGACGAACTTTGGTTTCTCAGTTGGAAACTGATAGTTTCTCAGTCGGAAATTAACAGTTGGCGTGGTATACACCGTAGGGGCGGCCATAAGGGCCGCCCCTACGGAGAGACCTGCGATACCAGCCTTGTCCTTTGTTATACATCAATGCGTGGTGTAGAATGGTGACAAAACGGAGATGTTGTCGTCATATGTAGAGAAGGGAATATCCCAAAGAATGGAACATATAACGAGAACGTAGTAATGAAACAACTAATCCTCTTGTGTCTGCTCTCCGCAGTAACTTTTGTATCTCCTGCTCAGGTTGTCAAGCCTTGGGCGGGTGGTCGCCTCATGGTCTCTGACAACCACCGTTTCCTACAGACGGCGGATGGCAAGCCGTTCTTCTGGCTCGGCGAGACGGCATGGCTCATGCCCGAGCATCTCGACCGCAGTGAGGTGACGTTCTACCTCACGCGCTGCCGGGAAGCTGGATACAACATGGTGCAGGTCCAGGTGCTCAACGGCATGCCGACCTATAATATCTATGGTCAGATGTCCAACCCCTATGGCTGGGACCTCACGAAGGCCGATCCCGAGGGTGTCTATTCTTATTGGGATCATCTCGACTATATCGTCCATGAGGCAGAGCGGCAAAGTATCTATATCGGACTCGTCCCTATCTGGGGCACGCTGGTCAAGGAGGGTGTCCTCAATGAGCAACAGGCTGTGGCCTATGGCACGTTTCTTGCCAACCGTTACAAGAGCTGTCCGAACATCATCTGGATCATCGGTGGCGATATCCAGGGTGATATCCATCCGGAGGTGTGGAACGCCCTCGCCACGACGATCAAAGGCATCGATAACAACCATCTCATGACCTACCACCCCCGTGGCCGTTACACCTCTGCCCTCTGGTGGAGCAAGGCGCCGTGGATCGACTTCCATACTTTTCAGAGTGGACACCGCCGCTACGGCCAGCGCATGGGTGACAAGACCTATCCTATCCCCGACAGTACGGAGGAGGACAACTGGATGTATGTCAACTCTACCTGGACTTATACGCCTATCAAGCCCGTCCTCGACGACGAGCCCATCTATGAGAATATCCCAAAGGGTCTGCATGACCCCAATGAGCAGCGCTGGCAGGCGTGCGACGTGCGGCGTTATGCCTATTGGAGCGTCTTTGCCGGAAGCTGCGGTCACACCTATGGCAACAACTCCATCATGCAGATGCTCAAGCCCGGTTACGTCACGGGTTATGGCATCAACGGCAAGGAGAAGACGTGGGTTGAGGCGCTTGACGATCCGGGCTTCAACGAGATGAGATATCTGAAGAACCTCATGCTCTCCTTCCCTTATTTTGAGCGCGTGCCCGACCAGAGCATTGTCCTCAACAACGGCAAGCGCTATGACCGCATGGCAGCGACCCGCGGAAAGAGTTACCTCCTCGTGTATAACTATTCGGCAAAACCGATGACCATCGACCTGAGGAAGATCACGGGCAAGCAGAAGAAGCTGTGGTGGATGAATCCGAAGGACGGCAGTCTGCGCTTCCTCGGCCTCTACCCCTCGAAGGTCATGACGATAGCGCCTGACGTCGTACCCAAGGACGGACAGGTGGAAGACCGTGTGCTCATCGCCGTGGATGCGGAGAAAAATTACGTAAGACCATGAACAAATATATTTTTTGTCTCTTATTGCTGCTCGCCTGTGCCTTCGGCTATGCCCAAGACATGCGGAATGAGGCGGACTGGCGGGGTCGGTGGATCGGACTGGAGCGGCCCGTGGCGGGCGACAGCGCCTTTGTGACCCACTCGCGTCTCTCGGCCCGCTATCTACGCAAGGAGTTTAAGGTCAGTAAGCCGGTGCAGAAAGCCGTGGCTTATGTAGCCGGCTTCGGACTCTACGACCTCTATGTCAATGGCAAGCTCGTGGGAGACAAAGATATCATGCGGCCGGTACCGTCAGACCTTCGCAAGACCGTCTATTACAACACTTACGACATCACGTCATTGCTCCCCGACACAGGCCGTTGTGCCGTAGGTATCGTATTGGAAGCCGGGCGTGCCTTCCCCATGCGGCAGGACAAACCATGGAAGACCCCTTTCTTCGGATTCCCGAAGGTGCGAATGAACATCCTCGTGACCTATGCTGACGGAAAGAAAGAACGGTGGACGACAGACGAGTACTGGAAGATGATGACGGACGGACCCGTGCGTGCGGCCAACGAGTACGACGGCGAGGACGTCGATGCCCGTAAGGATCTCGGTGCCTGGACACTGCCCGGCTATGATGACCGACTCTGGCAACAAGCGGAGCGGTCAGCGGTACCCGAGGGTGTCGTACGCTCCCAGCCCACGCCGAACATGGTCTTAGAGCGCTATGGCAATCCCGTGAAACTCTGGAAGAAAGGCAACCGCACGATCCTCGACTTCGGACAGAACATGGCGGGTGCTGTCGGCGTAAAGATACATGGTGCTGCAGGCAACGTCATCACCGTCCGTTATGCCGAGTGTCTCGACAGTACGGGCAACCTCTATACGGCGAACCTCCGTACGGCACGCAGCACCGACCGGTATATCTGCAACGGACGAGAGAACGGACGGGAGTTCCTGCCCCGTTTCGTCTATCATGGTTTCCGTTACGTGGAGGTAACAGGCCTTCCGAATGCTTCGAAGGCTGACTTCACAGCCTATACTATCGGCGACCCGATGGAGACCATTGGTCATATCGAGACTTCCGATACAACCCTCAACCGCGTGTTGAAGAATGCGTGGTGGGGCATCAAGAGCAACTATAAAGGCATGCCCGTTGACTGTCCACAGCGCGATGAGCGACAGCCGTGGCTCGGCGACCGTACGGCAGGCTGCCTCGGTGAGAGTTTCTTTTTCGATAACCACAGTCTCTATGCCAAGTGGATGCAGGATATCGCTGAGGGCCAACGCTCCGACGGTGCTATCAGCGATGTCACCCCGACATTCTGGAACTATTTCTCCGACAACAACGTGACGTGGCCTGCCGCTTTTCCGATGGGTTGCGACATGCTCCTCCGTCAATTCGGCGACAGTGTCCCTGTCCGCCAGCATTATCCGGCGATCAAAAAGTTTATGCTCCATATCTTTAGCAGGTTTCTGAAGGATGGTATCGTCAACAGTGACCGTTATGGTGACTGGTGCGTACCTCCCGAGAAGCTCTCTATAATCCGTTCACAAGACTCGACGCGCCTCACTGACGGTCCGCTCATCTCTACGGCTTACAGCATCGGCATCTGCCGGATGCTCAGTGAGATGACGAAGATCAGTGGCAACGAGACCGACCGTCCGATGTGGGAGAACTATGTCCAAGAGCTGACCGCTGCGTTCAACCGCCGGTTCCTCGTCTGCAAGTCCGGCACCTCCCTGCGTCCGGGTCATCCTCTCTATCCTGACAGTGTGTTCTATGGCAACAACACAGCCACGGCGAACATCCTCGCACTGCATTTCCAAATCGTTCCCGACAGTCTGCGTCAGGAGGTTGTCAAAAACCTCATCACGAATATCCTTATTAAAGGGAAAGGACATATCACGACGGGCGTCATCGGTACGAGCTGGCTCCTGCGCACGTTCTCCGAGAACGGCTACGCCTCCCTTGCCTGGCTCCTCGCCACACAGAAGACTTATCCGTCGTGGGGGTACATGGCGGAGCAGGGAGCAACGACGATCTGGGAACTGTGGAACGGTGACAAGGCCAATCCGAAGATGAACTCCGGCAACCACGTCATGCTCTTGGGTGACCTCGTCTCCTGGTGCTTCCGGTATCTTGCCGGCATCCGGCAGCCCGAGGACGGTGTGGCTTACCGCCATCTCCTCTTGAAGCCCGCCTTTGATATCCCCGACTGCTTCTATATCAATGCATCCTACAAGACGTCGCAGGGCCTCGTCGTCAGCAACTGGAAGAAAAGCTTGGAGAAACTCCATTGGGAGGTCACCGTGCCTGCAAACACGACAGCGACCTTGTTCTTCCCCGACAGTACCCGGAAAGAAGTCGGGCCGGGCTCTTACCGTTTCGACTGTGCCATCCCGCACCGTGACCGTGCCATCGTCGAGGACCAGTTCCTTTACGACTTTGCCCCGTTCCCTTCCGCCCATGCCTCGACGATCACCCAGACGAAAGACGGGGATCTCGTCGCCGCTTATTTCGGAGGTACCTGGGAGCGTAATCCCGACGTGTGTATCTGGACCTCCCGTCGCAAGAAAGGCTCCCGCGAATGGGAGAAGCCGGTGATGGCGGCTGATGGCGTCTTCGGGAAAGGTAAGACGGGTTACCGTGAGGCTTGCTGGAATCCTGTGCTCTATACCATGCCCGACGGTGAGCTCTGGCTGTTCTTCAAGATCGGCAAGAGTGTCGACGCATGGA
>ERZ773013.2114-NODE-2114-length-11125-cov-3.188437_pt1 | contig 11125 bp, 5 predicted proteins | sample MGYA00511670_ERZ773013 | MGnify/ENA primary metagenome ERZ773013 (study PRJEB29015, sample SAMEA2738120) | human oral metagenome | biome: human oral; feature: human-associated habitat; material: saliva | place: China | collected 2257 ...
CCCGCGTTGGGTGGAAACACGAGTAAAGAGTGTAGCTTAACTGGTGGAGCGTCAACAAAATTGTCGGGGGCGGGTTCGACTCCCGCACGCCACAGTTTGGACTGTTAGCTCAGTTGGTAGAGCGTCTGGTTTACACCCAGTTGGTCGCAGGTTCAAGTCCTGCACAGTCCACAATGCGTAGCTCACCGTGGGAGAGCGGCCCCTTGTGGGGGTGTCAGTGCCACCCCGGCATTTTACGGGGTGATGCGGGCTGGGTTCGATTCCCAGCGCAGAGCGCAACGTTGTTTGCGTGCGGAAGTGGGCGCGGTTAAAGACTGTGGGTTGGCCTCCACGGTGTTTAATTGGGTGCGTTTTCGTCAGGGGTATAGTATGGTAGGCGCGCCGCTTGATGTACACGAGTGGTGCGCGCGGGTTCGAGTCCCGCTGCCCCGCTTATGGGCCGTTAGCTCAGTGGATAGAGCGCCCGGTTACGAGCCGGGAGGTCGCATGTTCGAGTCATGCACGGCCCACGGGGAGCATGGTATTGCCTCTTGACTTCGCGGTGTGCGTCCGGTGTGGCGTTTGCTTCGGTGGCGTGGGGTCGCGCTTTTCGGCTTGCGCGCGAGCCGGTGGGCGTGCTATTATGTTCTCATAGTTCCCAGTCGTCCTCCGGGACTGGCTGGGTGTATAGTGCCTGTGGTGGAATGGTAGACACGCCGGAATGAGGGTCCGGTGCCCCGTTTGTGGGGCGTGTGGGTTCGAGTCCCACTGGGCGCACTGGCTGGCCTTTCGGGGTTGGCCTTGCGAAAATTGAATACGTTAATGTGCCCGTGGTGGAATTTTGGTAGACACGCCAGATTTAGGCTCTGGTGTCCCTTGCGGCGTGTGGGTTCGAGTCCCACCGGGCGCACTGGCGGCGGTGGTTTCTTGCATTTCCTCTTGCCGCTCGCGCTCCGCTCGTGCTATAGTGAGGGAGGCGCGGTTAGGCCGGATTAACTCAACTGGTAGAGTGCTCGTCTTGTAAACGAGATGCTGTGGGTTCGAGTCCCACATTCGGCTCGGGTTTTGACGGTGGCGCGTGAGCGTGCTACAGTTGGAGCCAACAAGAGGAAAACTGAACTAAATAGTGGATGTTTTTAGGGTTTGTTTCCCTGTTTTCGGCGTGTGGCGCAGTTTGGTAGCGCGCCCCCTTCGGGAGGGGGAGGTCGTAGGTTCAAGTCCTGCTACGCCGACCGGGGAGCGGAAACAACGCGGGAGCACAGCGCGGCTGCGGTTGCTGTCACGCAGGGGTGTGTGGCGGCATGGTAATGTGCGCTGGGTGTGTGCGGGTGGCGCTTGGGTGTTTGCGCCAGGGTGCTCTCGGTGTTGGTGAGTAAGTTGGGGCCGGTCTGGGTTGGCCGGTTGAGAGTGTCCGCGCACGCGGGTTGGGCTGGCCGGTGGTGCGGCTGGTGTGCGTGTGTCCCGCCGGTTGGGCGCACTGCGGTCGCGTGGTTGTCTCTCGTGTTTGTTTCTGCTCCCCTTTTTCTTTGGCCTCTGTGGTGGAATTGGTAGACACACCACACTCAAAATGTGGCGCTCGGTTGGGCGTGTGGGTTCGAGTCCCACCGGAGGTACTAGCGCCCCGTAGAAAACGGGATTGCGCTTACGAAGCCAGTGTGGTGGAATGGCAGACACGACCGCCTCAAAAGCGGTTGCCCGGTTGGGCGTGCGGGTTCGACTCCCGCGACTGGTACTGGGGGAAGCAACATAAGTGAATATGGTGGCTGCGTGTTGTGCGCGTTTTTACCGACATTGGGGCGTGTAGCCTGATGGTTGGTGCCACGGCGGTTGTTGGTTCGCTTGTGGCTGGTGCGCGGGTTGTGTTGCGCGCTGCGCGTGCTCGATGGCTGTTTTGTTTCCCTCTTTTGGACAGTAATCCAGCATGGTTGTTGGGTCCGCCTGCTAAGCGGTTCGCTCACATTGTGTGGGTGGGGTTCGAGTCCCCTGCTGTCCGCTGAAGCTCATGCGGCCTAGAGTAATCTTGGTTGTAACAGTTGTAACATATGCGTATCAGTGGTTGGAGACTGGGGGTGAGTTGTTGTGGTAGTTCGTAAGGTGGCTCAGCGTATTCCGTTTACGCCGTCTAAGACGCAGGCCTCGTTGCTGGAACAGTGTTTTGGGGCTAGGCGTTTCGCATACAATAAGCAGGTCGAGGCTTTCAACTCGTATGACAAGGATGCTAATCCTCACCCCTCTTATCCGAACGTAACCGATATGAAAAGCGAGAATGAATGGCTGCGGGATAGTCCTATTCCGTCGAACGCGTTGAGTAACGCCATTCAGGACTTCCGCCGGGCGCAGTCCGCGTACTTCCGTCAAGCTCAATATGGGAAGAATCGCCCCCGGTTCGTATCCAAGAGAGACGCTGTTCAGTCGTTTCGTAACTGCTCACCGATGCGCCGTATGGAGGGTAATCGGTATCCGTTGTCCAAGAAGCTGGGGTCGGTGCGCATACGTAGGAGAGACCGTATCCGCTACCCTCTCGAATCATTGTCGAGTTGGACGGTGAAGCGAGAGAACAAGAACTACTATCTGGTGCTCCTGTTCAACGTGGATGTTCAACCCAAGCCGACAGTCAATGGCAAGGTTGGTATAGACTTGGGTGTCAAAGACTTCCTCACCTTGTCCACGGGTGAGAAGATTAACTACCCTGACCGGCTCCGCCAGTTGGAGGAGCGGGTTAGGTGGGAGCAGAGTAAGCTGTCTCGCAGGGTGAAGGGTTCGAGCAACTACCGCAAGCAGAAGGCTGTTGTGGCCAAGGCGCGCGCGAAGGTCCGTCACTTCCGCGAGGACTTCCAGCACCAACTGTCTCACAGGCTGATAGAAGATAACCAATTCATTGGCATGGAGACGCTGGCGGCTGGGAATATGACGCGGCGGGCGAAGAAGAAGCTGGACGAGAATGGTAAGTACGCGCACAACGGCCAGTCGCGTAAGCGGGCGATGAACCGCAGTATCCTGCGAAACGGGTTGAGCGGTTTTGTGGCTAAGCTCGCTTATAAGGCGCAGTGGTATGGGCGGACGTTCGTTCAGGTGGATAGGTTCTATCCGAGTTCGAGGCTCTGCCACGACTGCGGTCACAAGTACGATGAGTTAAAGTTGTCGGAGCGTGAGTGGGTGTGTGAGAGTTGTGGCGCGTCGCATGATCGTGACGTGAACGCCGCGTTGAATATTTTGGGTGAGGCGCTGAGACTCAGCCAAGTTGCGTAATAGTGTAAAGCTGAACCGACCGACAATCGGGGATAGCCTGCTCAATATAGGAAGCCGCTGAGCCGTGGTTTAAGCAAGCCTAGTTCGCAGGAATCTCGTAGTGGAAGCTAGGGGAGTGTCAAATTGGTTGTGTAGAGTATTTTGTGTGCTTGACGCGTCAGTGTGGCATGTGCGCTTGGTGGCGTGTGAGAGAATGGGAAGGGGCCGGAGTAGGTGGCTGTTAAAAAGAGTGCGGGCGGCAAGAACGCTGGCGGTAAGCGGGAGTTCCGCGAGGAGAAGCTGCAAGTCCTGTCTGACCGTGAACATCTGTTGGAAAAACTGTCGTTGACGTTTGGCGAGCAGGAGGACGACGGAGAAACGATCAGCCGTCAGAAGCAGAAGGCCGTCATGGAGACGGTCGAGAACGCTTTTGACCAGGTGCTCAAAGGGTACGCGACGCGCGTGCGAGTCGAGTTCAACAAGGACAGGTCGTTCACTGTGCAGGATAACGGTATTGGATTGCCGGTGTCCGAGCAGACGGACGAGCATGGCGTGGTGGGTTCTGGCGTGTATTATGCGATTGGCCGCACGAAAACGTCCAGTAATTTCAGTTACGAGCACCCGTCGGTGGGTACGAACGGTGTTGGTTTCTCGTCCGTCGTGCTGATTGCCGCTCGCGTGGATGCGGTGACGTGGAAGGACGGCCGCGAGTTCCGACTCTCATTCAAGGACGGTCAGCCGGGGTATTTCGACGCGGAAAACGGGCCGGATGACGAGTTTACACAGGTTGACCCTCGTGTGCTGCACGAGAGCGCGGACACGCGCCCTAAAGCGGAGCGCGCCGGTTGGGAGGAAGGTACCAGGTTCACCGTGTGGCTGAACGATAGCGTGTTCCAGTCGGATAACCCGTATTCGGACGTGGACGCTGCGCAGAGGGTGAAGCGCACATGCGCGCTCACCCCCGGCATGGAAGCAACCGTCACCAGCTACCAGGAGCTTGCACACGGTGCGGGCGAAGGCGCTAACCTGGGCGGCACTGTGGACGAGAAGGCGGGCGCGTGGACTGCCACCTACAAGTTTGAGGGCGACGAGGGCGTGCAAACGCTGCTAGAGGACACTGCACCCCGTAAGCTCGCCACAGACCCGTTCCACGTGTCCGCGTCCAGTGAGGTGAAGGTGAAGAAGTGGAACGTTCCGATTGCTGCGGACCTATGGTTCACGTGGTGCGACGCACCGAGCGAGCATGTGGAGACGTTCAATAACACTGTGTTTACGCGCCAGGGTGGCAAGCATTATGTGGCGTTCCAAAAAGCGCTGACGGCGGCTATCAACAAGCGCCTGCGGTCCATGAAAAAAGGTTTGAGCGTCAAAGACTCGGACGTGACGTATGAGGATGTGGCGCACGGCCTCGTCGCCGTGGTGAGCACGAGGATGCCGGGCGCAACTTATTCCAACCAGGCGAAAGACCAGTTGGATGGTGCTCCGTCCGTATCGAAGGCTCTCACGAAAATGATGAGTGGCCCGCTAGAAGAGTGGGCGATGGGGCGCGACAAGAACGTTCCGGCGGTGTGTGAGCGCGTGTTGAAGGCGGCTCGCGCCCGGTTGAGCGCGCAGAAGAAGGTGGACGCGTCGCTCGCGTCTGCGAAGATTGCGAAAGCTGCTTTGCCTGCGAAGCTCGTAGAAGCTGAGGGCGCTGGCACGGGTGCGACGACGTTCCTGATGGTGTGTGAGGGTGATTCGGCTGTGTCTGGCTTGAAGCGTGCCCGCACGCTGGATTGTGCGCTGTTGGGTGTGCGCGGTAAGGGCATTAACGCGTTGAAGGCGTCCACGGAGAAGGTGCTCGCTAACGGCGAGGTGAAAGACCTGATTAGCGCGGTGGGTGCGGGGTTTGGCGCGTCGTTCGACCTGGACGCGATGCGTTACCCTGGGGGTATTGTGATTGCGACGGACGCGGACCCTGACGGCTCGCACATTGCGACGCTCCTGTACGTGATCGTGGATAAGCTATTCCCCGGTCTCATTGACGCTGGCCTGTTGTTTCAGGTGAAAACCCCTTTGGCGGTTGTGTCGGTGAAGAACGGTGACGGGCAGGGTGGCGTGGTGGAGTTGCCTGCGTTCACGCTGTCGGAGGCTCACGACATGATGCGTCAATTGGCTGACGCTGGACTGTCGTATTCGACGGACTACATGAAGGGTTTGGGTGAGTCCACGAGTGAGCGACTACACCAGTACGCGTTCAGCTCGGAGAAGTGTTGGCAGCGGGTGGAGCGCCGCGACGTGGAGGAAACCGAGCGCGTGTTGGACGTGATTTTTGGCGGCGACACGGAGAAGCGTAAAGAATGGATTATGAGCTTGGATACTGGCGTGGAAGTGTCGGACTGACACGAACAGAAAACATCTAGCATCACCTGGCGGTAAGAGGAAAGAAAGAGCAACAAGAGCATGGCAGTAGGTAAGACAAGTAAGCTCACGAAGAGTCAGCAAAAGCTGATCGAGCAACTACAGGAGAGCGTCGGTCAGCGTGTCGGTATCGTCGAAGCTGATAGCGCGCAGTGGCTAGAGGAAAACTACGGCGAGTACGCGCTGTCTACGGTCGCGTCGCGCGCTATCCCCAGCGTGTACAGTGGCTTTAAGCCGGTCCACGCGCGCATCCTATGGACGGCTCTCACGAGCGGCCTCACCCCGTCCGCGAAGCACAAGAAAACAGCGTCGTTCGCTGGCCTGGTGCTCGCCTACCACCCGCATGGCGACGCGAGCGTGCAGGAGGCCGTGTACACGGTGGCGCAGCCGTTCCGCATGAGGGTTCCCCTCGTTGACGTGAAGGGCAGTGTGGGTTTGCATTTTGGTGACAAGCCTGCGGCGGCGAGGTACACGGAGTCTCGCCTGTCTGACGCGGGTTTGGCGTGCGTCGTGGAAGCAAAGAGCGGCGCGTGTGAGTTCAAGCCGAACTACGATGAGACGACGACGGAGCCTGTGGACCTGCCAGTCAAGTTCAATAATGCTGTGGTGAATGGCACGCCGAATAGTATGGCGGTTGGTTTCGCCGTGAACACGCCAAGTCACAACCCGGACGAAGTGCTGGCAGCGAACCTGTTGCTCCTGCGTAAGCCGGACGCGACCGTGGACGAAGTGCTCGCCGTCATGCCCGGACCCGACTTTCCGACAGGCGCGCACGTGTACGACAAGGACCATGCGGGCGCACGCGACTACTACACGACCGGCAAGGGGCGTTTCGTCATGCGCGCCACCGTGAGCGTGGAGCCGCTACCCAGGGGCGCATCCAAGATCGTCGTCACGGAACTACCCTACGGCGTAAGTGTCGGTGACGTTCTCGCCCAGATCAACGAGAAGAGCGAAGAACAGCCGCCGAAAACGAAGAAGGGCAAGCCCATTCCGGCGGTGGAGGCGTTCGAGAAGGGTATTACCAGCGCGTCCAACAAGAGTAACAAGGACCAGCGCCTAGAGATTGTTGTTCACCGCCAGTGGCAGGCGGGTCGCGTCCTAGAGGCGCTGTGGAAGCACACGAGCATGGAGGCCGCGTTCAACGTCAACAACACGTTCCTCGTGGACGGCCGTCCCCGCCAGTTGGGGACCATCGAGTGTATGAGGCTGTTCCTGGATTACCGTCGCGCGTGTGTCGCCAGGCGCACGCGTGAGCGCGTGGGCGCGATTGACGCTCGCCTCTCCCAGCTCGCAGCACTGCTGACGGTGATCGGTGATGTGGATACGGCCATCGCGCTTATTAGGGAAGCGAAAACGCCTGGTGACGCGCAAAAAGCACTCATGGCGCGCTTCCAGATCAGTGAGTTTCAAGCGTCCTACATTCTGTCCATGCAGCTACGTCGGCTCACGAAAGCTGACGGCGACCAAATCAGGGCAGAAGATAAGGCGCTGCGCGATGAGAAGAAGCGTTTGGAGCGCGTTCTCGCCAACCCGGATGCAATGAATGACCTTATTGAAAGCGAGCTAGTTGAGACACACAAGCTCATTTCTAGCCCTCGCCTCACTGTCCTACACGACGCGGACCCGGCTGAGGATGCCGCGCCGGGTACGGATGGTGATGCTGCTGTCGTTGCGGGTGGTGATCTTGCGTCCGGCGACCTGCACGTGAGTGTTCTCAGTGGCGGGGCGGTCGTGTGTTCAACAAGCCCGTGGAAGTACCCGGCCAGGACGCGCGCATACAAGCACGGTGTCATCACATCATCGTTCACTGTTCCCGCAGATAAGCGGACGGATGGCGGTGGTGAGCTGTTGCTCGTGTGCGATAACGGTGAGGGTGTGAAGGTTCCCGTGTCATTCTTCCACGACGGCGTGCCTGCGACCGCGAAAACCCTAGGTGTCACTCTCCCCAGCAACCTGGTTGGCGTGAGTGTGGTTGACGGTGGCGGCGATAGCGCTTACGGTCTGATTGTCGCGTCCGAGATGGGCGTGGTGAAGCGAGTGAAGGCGGATTATCCTTTGCGCGCCGACACTGTTCCCGTGTGCGCTCTCGCCGATGGTGACCGTCTCGTATCAGCCATCCACGTGAGCGAGCCGGAAAGCGCGGGCGTGGACATGGTGTTCATCACAAAGGCCGGTAAGGTGCTGCGAGCTGACGCGGGGAAGGTGCGAGCCGCCGGATGCCGCGCGGGCGGCGTGGCCGGTATCTCTGTGGCTGACGGTGACAGTGTGATCGCTTTCACAGCCACCCCATCATCTCAGGCGGGTGACGCTGTGGTGGTGTCCCTGTCGGACGCTGGCGGCGGTCTCATCCGCGAAGGCGCGTGGAAGGCAACCAGCCTGACCGAGTTTAACGTGAAGGGTAGGGGCACGGGCGGTATGGCTGTGCGCGTGAACCGTAAGCGCGAAAGCGACCTGCTGTTCGCTGGTGTCGCGGTCGGTGAGCCTGAGAGTGTGGCTGTTGCTGATGGTGACGGCGGCGTGACAGTTGGCCTGCCTGTCGCCGTGTCTACGCGCTCGTCTAGTGGAGGCGAGTTCGTGCCTGTCGCGTCCACCCCTGTGGCGGTCGGACGCGTGTGACAATGTGCGCGGGGCGGCGGAGGTGTGGTTTCCTCCGCCGCCCCACTTTTGTCGCGTCAGCCGCCTTTCGCGTGGTCTCGTTGTTTGCGCGCGTTTCGCGTACGAACAGTGGCCGTGTTGTGGTATGATGTGGGCATGAGCGAAAACAAGAGCACAGCGCATCGTCCCGCCGCCCCGTCGCCGTCGGCCGTTGCGGCCAGCATGAACGCGGGTCGCCGCAAGAACGCGAACGGCCGTGGAAATAACTCGAACGGTGGCGGTCGCCGAAACAGTGGCAAGCGTCGTCCGCTGGCGCTGCGCCCGTTCGATGAGCTGGCCGCGCGTTATTCGCAGGATGCGCTGGCGGCAGGCCGTGACCTGTTCGTCACTTTTCTCCGGGAGGCGTGGGCTGACCGCCGTACCGGCAACCGGGTCTACTACTCTCGCGAGACGACACTTGAAGGTAAGACGTTCGTCCCGTTCATGCACGCGTACCGCCAGTGGTGGGCGGGTGACGGCGAGTTCGCTGATGGCGGCGATCTGGCCGACACGCGGGCAGGCTGGCGTGCTGGCGACAATGCGCGCACGAAGGTGTCTCGCGCCGTCTACCAGAAGTTACGTAACGCGCGCGGACTCACAGGCGAGGAGGACATGTACCGCGTCGCTTACGCGTGGCGCGGCAACTACCCGGAAAAGCCCAGCATTGGCACCCATGTCCTCTACAATGATGGCGACACCGCATACACGCTGTGCCGCGTGCTGACCGGCCCGAACGCGCGTGAGGTTGCGCAGGCTATCGTCAGGGATACGACCGGGGAGAACGGCGAGTCCTGGTTTATCCCGGTCATGCAGCGCCTGTACGACGCGGGGAAGCACGGCATTGCGAAGAGCGGCGTGTTTCGTTCTATCGCACGCTCCTATGGTGTGAGCACAAGCCAGGAAGCCGAAAAGGCGATCACCTCCTATGAGTCGTTCATCGAGGATTGCGAGAATAACGACGGTAAGAACGTGAAGCGTCTGCTCGACTCTGGCCGCCTGACCCCGCGTGTTGCGGCTATGGCACGCGCGGCCCATCACGAGCTTGGCACAGGCTACTACGGTAAGAGCATGTGGCTGGACATTGAAGCGCGCCGCGACACATGGTGTGACACGGACAAGAAGCGGGCTGAGTTCGTGTCTCACCTGTTCGAGTTCGCCACGCCGGAGCAGGTGCTCTCCTGGTGGTGGCACGCAAACAAGTACGACGCGGGCTACAGCCATCACGGTTACGGTGCTTATCGCGAGAACCAAGGGCATTATGAGATGCGCTGGTATGCGGAGGATTACGATAGGGAGGCGCGCCGCCGCTACCCGGTTGGCAGCGTCGAGTTCGCGCGACTCTACAACGCTGGTGGTGCTGGTATGGACAGGTACAAGGGGAAGGGCCTTGCGGCCATCGGCTGCACGCTAAGCGACGACGACCTGTACGCCCTGTTTAAGCGCGTGGGCGGCACCACGTGGCATTGCGGCGGCGCGCCGTTCTCTGAGCGCCTATGGATGGAGCGCGTCACCAACGGCGGCGAGCTGACGCGTCTGCGCGAGGTGGCAGAAAACGATGGTGCTATGCGCGTGGTGACGCGCGGCGGGCACGTGAACGGCCACGACTGGGCGTTCCTCGTCCGCCACATGGAACAGTTTTACTCGTCTGACGAGGACGTGCAATGGCTTTTCAACCGTGGCGACGTTGACATGGATGGCGTCTCGTGGAGTGGTGCAGTTCTTGGCGCACTGTGGGCGCGCTACGACACGCAGGGCCGCGAAGGGATGCGCCACCTGTTCGCACTCCTGGGGTTGGGCGATGAGGACGGCCTGATCGACCTTGGAGAACTCCCTTACGGCATGTGGAAGGGAACTGGGAAGCGCCCCACGCTCGACCTCGCGTACCAGGACACGCCGGAAGCCGCGAACCTGTGGCTCGGAATGTTCCCCTACGACAAGTTTGGGTTCTCCCACCGTGACAATGTTCGCACGTGGGCGAACACGCTCACCGACGACGAGAAGAAGCTCCTGGACAGTCTACCCTCTGAGCTGCGCGAAGCATGGAACCATCTCGCGGCGGGCGACGGTGAGGGCGGCTACTTTTTCCGGTGGGAGCATGATTACGGTGATGCTTTTCTGAACGCGAGCGCCGCGTTCGCGGTCGCAATGACAACCGGACACGTTGGCGCTGACATGCTGTCGTGGCTGGGAGACAATGATGGGGTGCGCGCGTTCATGCTCGCTCACGCGTCCAGCATGTTCAGTCCGGAGTTCCCGTGGACCGCCGACTGGGAGCGCGGCGTTCACTCGGTCCCCTGGTGGGTGGTCAAAGGCTTGAACGGGGACGCGCGCGCCGCGCTCCTCCACGACGTGAAGGATTCCGCATACGCGATTGGCGCATACCGCGACAAGTGGCCTACCAGCATCGAGGACGCGGCGGACGCGGACGCGCGTATGGGTATCATCCGAAGCCACGCCGGGGGACGCGACATGAAGGCGACTGTTGAGATTGGTGTCGGTCCTTACTATGCGTGTCGTGGTAAGGAGGAGGAGCGGTACAAGATGTGCAAGGCGAGCGCGCTGTCGGTTCCTGCGGGCTGGATGTGGGCTGAACTGGCTGGCTACTGGGGGCGTATGGACGGTTTGGATGCTCGCACGGTGTTCGCTCGCGATTTCTTGAACACGCTGCGCGGTGATCTCGCTCGCGGCGTGGACGAGAAGCTGGGGTTTGCTGACGGGTTTTTCTCGCCGTGCGTGCCGGACGCGCGTAAAGCGGTGGAAGCCGACAAGGAGCTGGGTGCGCTGAGCGCAGACGACGGCAAGGTGATGCTGGAAGAGCTGGACGAGGTTCTGGAACTGAACCTGTGAGACAGTGGTGGGTTCGGCTGCTGTGAGCGGCGGG
>ERZ773013.2115-NODE-2115-length-11124-cov-3.834402_pt1 | contig 11124 bp, 6 predicted proteins | sample MGYA00511670_ERZ773013 | MGnify/ENA primary metagenome ERZ773013 (study PRJEB29015, sample SAMEA2738120) | human oral metagenome | biome: human oral; feature: human-associated habitat; material: saliva | place: China | collected 2257 ...
TGAGTTGGTGATAGCGGTCTACCACTTCTTGCACGGTGCAACCTTCTTTGCGTGCACGGATGGTCACGGGCACCCCGTGTTCGTCAGAGCCACAGACGAAGAGCACTTCTTGTTTGCGCAAACGGAGATAGCGCACATAGATGTCGGAAGGAACGTAAACACCAGCCAAGTGACCGATGTGTACACCGCCGTTGGCATAGGGAAGGGCAGCAGTGACGAGAGTTCTATTGAAAGTCTTATTATTCATTGTCAAGTATATTTGCTACAAAGTTACGCATTTCTCAGGCAATAGGAATAGGATTGTCCCTAGAATTTATGTGGGAACATTCGTCCCCCTTGCTCAAGCTCTGGTGGAATGTAAAAAACAGAGGGTACTTTCCTCCCCAAAAACGTAGGAGATTTTCCGAAAAACGTTGGAGTTTTTTCCAAGAACGTGGGAGATTTTCCCAAAAACGTGGGAGATTTTTCCAAGAACGTGGGAGTTTTTTTAGGACGTGTCGTAGAGATTGTAGTGTCCTCACCCAACTCCTTCCCATCCTTCCAATGTGAGAAAATCTCCATTGTTAAAAAGAGTTTTAAGCACCCTCCTCACGCGTGCGCGCGCACGCGCACTACAGAGATTTTGCGCTTTTTGCTTTCACAACCTTCACCGTTTTTCTTGCAACATCTTGTATGTCAGTGGATAACGCGAGTTTTTCGGACAGATTTTAACAGAAGTCGCCTTGCCACGTAGATTTTGCCTTATTTCGTCCCTTGCGAAAGACGTCCTTTTGCCCTACATTTTTCCCAAAAAACGAAGGATATGGTGAAGGTTGTGAAAGCAAAAAGTCGGAATTGCCAGGGAATGCGCGCGTGCGTCACGCGCGTACGAGAAAATCGCCTTAGCCGAAGGCACGCGATTGTCCTCAGAGGTTGATAATACGTAAATGTCTTTCTATTGCCATCTGTATATTGCAGAAAGGGTTGTCTGTAAAGAAGAAAATGCAGTTTTCTGCGATTTTTTCTCTCTTTGGGCACTTTTCCTCCCATATACTGATAGGGGGCTGCCTCCAAGTCTGCACGCTCGGCAAAAGGCGAGTTCCCCTAATCCTCCCCAATCGCTCATCAGATTCTGTATGATAACGATCTAATGATCGATTTGGCGCTATCTACTTTCACGGCAAATGCCAACCCAACATATTTTTCCTTTCACAAGGGATTCCCCTAAACCGCAATCGGTCTTTAGATTCTGTACTATCCATCTAATGATCGATTGGGGGGTAAAAACAAAAAGAGGTGCTGCAAAAACGAATTTTGCAACACCACCAAATATGCAGTCTGTGTGACTTTTACTTGCGCACCAATCGAGGTTGGATGAACTCCGTCAAGATGCCTTGGAAAGAACCACGGTCGGGAGTTTTAGTACTGAAACGCGCAAGGAGATAAGAAGCCCAGTTGCGAGTGTCATCCAATTTTTCGTGTTGTTGGAAGTGCAACTCACCGTTTGCACCCACGCGCAAGTCGAGCAAGTCGCGCGTACCCATAATGTAAGTTTGCGATTTGTAGTTGAAATTGTCTACTGCAAGCGCAGTTTCTATGTAGATAGGAGTACCCTTTTGGGGATCTTTCTCCTCGCGTAAGATTTTACCATTCGACAAGACAAAACCCTTACCAGGCGTGAAATCAATCTCCCACTTATAAATTTTGTCGATGATAAAGTGCGCTTTTGCTGAAGTGATAGGCACAATTTCCACCTCGTTGGTGGTTTCTACCATCACACTGTCTTTCAAACGTAGAGCGTGTTGTGTATATTTTCCAGCCACATCATTGATAGAAGCCTGCACAAAGACGATGGAGTCTTGCAGTCCCAGTGCTTCCGCCTTCACGTAAGCCACACGCGCGCGTCGAGTTTTGTTCACCTCCGCTTGCACTTTGAGTTGATCGCCCTCGTGTACTACTGTGAGCCAGTCGGCAGTAGAAGAATATTTCACCTCTACATTCGCTGTCACGGGAATCGTCGTTTTGTAACTCTCGTCGCCGCCATAGTAAGCCTTTTCTTGAGGAAGACCGAAGTTCACACCCTCCTGCATCACGTTGATGTTGGTAGAGTCGCCCTTATCGTTCTTGAGCACCAAGAGCGTGTTGCGCGATTGAGGCGTGTTGTTGAACGAAGTACTGAGTTTTATCGTCTTATCGCTTTTGGTGACTTTGAGCCAGTCGTTGAGTGCGTAGGCTTGTGCAGGCGTTTGCGCCACAACAACTTGTTTTTCTCCACCCAACACTGGGAAGAAAGTCTCCGCTTTGAGCACTTCCACAGCAGGAGCAGGAACTTCGAGATTCTCGTCAGAACCACAACTCACAGTACATCCCAACAGTAGTGCGACGAAAGAGAAGAAAAGCATTATATGTTTCATATCGAAATAGAATTGAATGGTGATGAATGCCACGTCGACACCTTTTTAGTGTTTGACGGGCGAAACGTCGCGGATGTTGGCAATAAGAATCGGAACGACAGGTTTGTTCTGAGCGTCGAGCATAGGTTCGTGTTGATAGTTGATACCAATACCCATAAACGAATCAAGTTTGCCCAGTGTGGTTTCGTCATATTGCGCATCAGCCTTGTTTTGCTCAGGATTCCATTTGAAGGTAACCCCGATTTCAGGTTCTTGCACGAGCGTTCCCGTCTTCACGATACCAGGAGTGAGGAGGATACCACCAGGATATTTCCCCGATCTGTCTGCGAGAATTTGTCCACCAGGCAGTTTGATGGTGCCCAAAGCAGGATCATACACCATATTGAGCGGACCATACGTCTGACCATTAAAGGTGAGTGTGGCTTCAAACAAATCTTTCTGACGTTCGCTGAATTTCAGAATGTGGAGAACCACAGGGAAGCGACGTGTGTTCACCGCTTGACTCAAACTGAAAGCCGTGCAGTTGAGACGCCAGTCACCAATCCATTCCTCACGTTTGCGGTAACTTTTAGGAATGATCAGTCCAAGACTCAGTTCCTCGTTCACAAAAGTCTTCTTGCTCTTCTCCCAGTTGAAAGAAGCATACGACTTTCCACCGAGGATGATGGGTTGTAAGAGGTTGATACCATTAGGAGCAAAGGTGAAAGGCGCATCATAGGTCTGATGGTTGAGCGTGAACGACAGACGACGCAGTTGCGGATTGAGCGTAGCTTCAGACAAAGTGTCTTTGCCCAATTGCAGCGCAAAGAATTGCGTGGTGAGTTGTTCTTGGAGATTATAGATGCTGGTGAGGTACGACTTCCATTCCGTCTTTTCGGGAACGCGCACCAACTCCATATTGTTTTTCCACTTCTTTCCGCGCAAACGAATCGTGTCAGCAGACGTAGAAAGCACCAGAAACTCGTAGTCGCCTTCGATGCCGCGGGCACCACTACCTTCCCACACGCGAGAGAATTGGTGAATGCTTTCGTTGTAACTATCAAACGAGAGCACCACGCCTTGGTCTTTCGCTATGGAATAAGCCGCCGTCGTCACCTTGTCAGGGTCGTAGTCGCTAGCCACCGTAGCGTGACCGTTGGCAAACTTCATCAAGATGCTATAAGCGGGTCCCGTGTAGTTTTCACCAGCATAGTAGCGCAGCAACCACCCGTTAGGCGCAGATTCCAGTGTTTTTTGAGTTTCTTGAGCCGCATTTTCAATGCGATCAATGGCAGATGTCGAGAAGACAGTCGTGTCTTCGTGTAAGCACGATTGCCACGTGAGCGTAGCACACAGCAAAAGCAAAGAGGAGAGATATTTTCGCATGTGGCAATTAGTTGAGATGGTTTAAGTCGAGAGTAGTCACTTGGTGAGAGCGACGCAGCACCGCATCACGAAGCTGATCGAGGTCAATGTTCCAAGATGTTTTGAGATAATTGCGCAGGATTTCCAATTTATGCTCAATGATGGCGCGACCTGGTTTGCCAGCTTTGGTGAGTTTCTCCTCCCACTTTTGAGGAGTCGTGGTGATGTAGTAAGACTGCAATTCAGCAATGTCTTCGCCTGCATTTTCCATAGAATACGGACTGATGAATCCCGCGCGCAAAGCCTCAGGATCTTTCTTGCGAATCCACTCCGAACCCAAATAGTCCGCCTTGCTGATTTGGTCGTATGCCACAGGGTAAGGCTTCTTTTGGTTGAGAATGTGGGTAAACTCGTGGTGAATCGTGTGGAAATAGTATTCCGTGAGGAGATCTTGATTTTCCAAAGTCGTCTGGTCCAATTCGTTTACGCGATACACACGCACCGTGTAACCACCTTCTGCCGTAGCTGCTGTTTGCAGTCCTTGCGTGTTGATAGCAGGCGAACCGATCGCCACGATGGTGCGTGGTGCATTGGCTTTGACAAAGTCAGCACCAGCCACTTCCGCATAAGCATCCAACCAGAGATATTTGAAAATGATGGCGAGTTTCGTAGCCTTCGCACTATCTGCCGGACTCAAGTTGTAGCTCGTTTCCGTGTCAATGTCGCGAAGTCTGTAGGAATACCGAATGTTGTAAGGGTTAGTGTAGTTTTGCAACAACCACTTCTCAAAACTATTGCGCTTCACCATCGAAGTGTTGAAGATAGACGACCCTTTCGGACTGTCATCGGAACAAGCTGCCAGCGAGTAAGCACCGCCCAAGAGAGCTACCGCCAAAAGACTACTATATATATAGGATAATTTCATAAGAATGAATCATTGAAATGAGAAACAAATCAGCGTGGATTAGCCTGCAATCCAGCGGTGATGACATCTTGAGGCAATTGAATCGCCTGACGTGGGTCGTTCGCCTTCATACTGTCTGTGACTTCGATGACGCGATTTTCCACGCTCACGCGACGACGATAGATGGTCAATCCATAGCGTTTCACGTCCTGCATACGAAGTCCCTCGTGCATCGTCACCAATCGGCGAAGATGCAAGATGCACTGCAAGAGCGGTTCTTGCGTAGTCGCTTCGATGGTGAAATCCGTGTGAAATTGTTTCTTCACTGTGGGAAGTTGAGGCGTGTAGTAGCGCAGTTTGTTGTAGAACTCCTTGATACCATTGAGCGTCAGTGTGCGTGTTGCTTCCGTAGCTTTCGCCTCACTGCGCACAAACACTTTGAGCAAGGTGTTGACGTCAGCCACAGCTTCATCGTAGCGTCCCAAGAGTGCCTTTGCTTCAGCGCGCACCAATAACGTTTCATCAGCATTGAAAACCGAGAACTCCGCATAAGGTACACCCGTTTTCGCTTGCGTGTCATATTGGTCGAGCTTCAAGGGAATCTTTCCTAAACCCACCTTCGACACATTGCTACCGCTCGTCACCATATAGTTCAGCGCAGTGCCACCTTCACCCCAAGGACCTTTCGATTCCAGCGTTTCAGTAGAAGATAAGAGTTTGCCGTGAGCATATTTGTTACCCAAACCAATCGGACGCGAAATATAACCCCACATACTCATGCCCGTGAGGAGCAACAAGTTCGTGTTTTTGTCACTCTTGATGTAGTCGTTAGGTTGCACCTGATCGTTCGCACCCAGTTTGCGCCATTGTTCCCAATCGCGCAGCATCGTGGTAGCATCGCTTCCTAACACCGCATCAGCGTGCGCCACCGCCTTGTCATATTGACGCGCATAGAGGTAGAAACGCGCAGCAAAAGCGTGAGCAGCAGCCGGAGTGAAGTGGAATTTAGGTTGCGCAAAGTGAGCATTGTCAATCAATTCTAACCCTTCCGTCAAATCCTGTTCAATGTTTTTGTAGAGTTGTGCCAGCGAACCACGTTGATAAGTGGCACGAGGATCATTCTCCACCGCATAAGGGTAGGGAAGTCCCAGTTCCTTGTCTGCCGTGTTCGGATCATAGGCACGGCAAAACACATTCGCCAGTTGGAACATCGCATAAGCGCGGCACAATTTGGCCTCGCCCTTCTGCGTTTCGTAAGCCTCTTTGTTGGGTTGCGCCGCTATAAATTCCAGCGCAGCATTTGCCGTTGCCACTGCCGTGTAGCTTGCATTCCAGAGTTTTTGAGGCACATCGGGCACCCCTGTTTCAGTGATGTCCTCCCATCCGTAGGCTTGTTCTTGAAATCTATCCATCGACGACCAAGTGTTGTGCACCTGTTCGTCCGTGTTGTCCGAATACATCTCGAGCAAATAAGCCGGATAAGCATCGGGATAAGCCGAAGCCACGAGTTTGCTCACGTCAGAAGGCGTGTGCAACTCCATGCGGTTGTCCGGATATTTATTGAGAAAGTCGTTGCAGCTCGTCATCAAACCAACCGCTGCAAGGAGAAATATGCTGAGTTTAATCTTCTTCATGGAAGTATCGTTTATTGTCTATGCAGGAAGTTACATTCTCTACAACGAATTGCACTATAACGGTCTAATAACCGATTGGGGTTAAAGACCTACTTTGAGCGTGAGGGTGAATTGCTTAGGAAGTGGTGAAGACACCCCACCGGCATTGAGGAATTCGGGGTCTTGTCCATTGAGTTTCTTGTCTGCATAGAGCAAGAAGAGGTTCGTTGCTTGCAATTTCAACGAAACATTGCGCACTGCCTTCCCCTTCAATAATTGAGCAGGGAGGTCATAAGTGAGCGACACCTCTTTGAGGCGTACGAAATCACCCTTGGCTATGCGCGCCGTGCTATAGTTGTAGGCATTGTAAGCATAGCGCAAGTTGGTGTGCGTAGCATATTGGCGGTAGCTCAAGAAGCCCGGTACGTTTGTTGTCTTCTCATCGCCTGCCTTCACCCAGCGGTTGAGATAAGTGTGCGTCATCGACGCCAAATCGTTGTAGCGAGCGCGGAATTTAGGATCCAAGCGCACCACATTGCCAAACGAATAAGTGAGGAACACATTCAGGTGGAAATTCTTGTAAGAGAAAATATTGCCCAACGACCCTGTGAACTTAGGATCTGTGGGTCCTTCATACTTCAAGAAGTCTGTGTGCACGCGTTCTTGGAAATTGATGTCGTCGGTCGTTACTTTGCCCTTTTCGTTGATCACCATGGGTACACCCTCATCGTTGATGCCCACAAAAGGAATGCTGAAGAGTGCGCGTGCAGGGTAGCCGCGTTTGGGGAAACCAGTGCCGCTCACCAGCGCAATCACATTACCGCTGTTGAAAAGTTTCGTAATCTCTGTGTTTGAGTAAGAATAGACAAAACTTGTGTTCCAAGAAAAGTCCTTCGTCTTGATGTTCGTCGATGAAATGCTCAATTCCATACCATTAGAGCGCATCTCTGCCACGTTAGCTGCGCGTTCCACTTCGCCGCCAAGACCTTGCGTCACCATGATGCCCATCTCGTCGAAGTTGTTGCGCGTGTACACGTCAAACGTCACACCGATGCGGTTTTTCCACAGTCCAGCGTCAAAACCAAAGTTAAACTCGTTCTTCTTCTCATAGGTCAAAGTGGCGTTGCCCACTTGCGAAATGCCAATCACGGGCTCTCTGTCCTCACCATAGATGCGGAAAGGATTGCCTGCGCGGAACACCGTGGTCGAACTGCTGTAAGAAGGATCGGGAGGAGTACCTGTCAAACTATAAGAACCGCGGAGGGTGAAACGAGAGAGCGGACGCAGACGATAGAAGAAATCTTCTTCGTGCAAATTCCACGCACCCGAGAGGTTCCAAGTAGACATCCAGCGCGCATTGCTGTTGCGTCCCATTTGGTTAGAACCCTCATAGCGGTAAGTACCGTTGAACACATAGCGACCGCGATAAGAGTAGCTCATGTTGGTGTAGAACGCCACAGAGCGCCAGTTGGTGTTGGTCAGCGAATAGTAGTTTTTGCTGTCCTCGATACCCTTCTTCAGATATTGATAAATGTAGAAAGGCACTTCACCAGAGTTGTATTGCATACCCCAACCTTCAAAACCAGTGCGTGTGCGCAAGAGGTCGGTCATTTCCGCACCACCAAAGAGGTTGATGGTGTGTTTTTGTGCAAAAGTGTGTGTATAAGTCGCCGTAGCGCGCACATCATAGTTGCTCATGCGGTTTTCATTCTTGTGATAAATACCACCGATGGGCAACACCGACATAGGCAAATCATAGGGATGTTCAGGATCGCGATAAAGATAGCGGTTGCTGTTGCGAATGATCGCATTAGACATCGCGCGATAGGTCATCGCTTGGTTAGAGTTTTCCGTCACGTTGTGTTCTTGCGACGTTGCAGCATACTTAAAAGCACCGAGAGCTGCCAATTCCAAACCTGCGATGGGCTTATATTTCAATTCAAATTGGAACTTCGCGTCGAGCACATTCAAGTTGATGAAGTTGTTGTCCAATTCATTGAAAATGTTGAATGGTGCATAGTTCGCCACATAGTAAGTGTGTGGATCGAGCACACGCGAAGTGTTCAAAGCATAAGAATAGGGGTTGATGTCGAAGTCGCGTTTCACCTCGCCATCCACTACGTCCACGTCTTGTCCCAGCGTGCCAGGAGCGCGTTGTTTGCGGTAAGAAGCACCACCAATCACATTGAACGACAGGTTCTCGAGCAAATGTTGTGTCACGTTGAAGTTCGCGGTGTATCGGTTCACCTCACTTTGCTTATACCAACCTGGATCCAACATCGCACTCATCGAAGCATAGTAGTTCGACTTCTCCGTACCGCCACTCAAACTCACAGAGTGATTTTGCATGATAGCATTAGAGAACAAGTGCTTAAACCAGTTGGTGTTGCGAAATTCTGCTTGGCGCAAATAGGTGTTGCGCGCCTCCTCTGTGTTGGCGAGTGCAAACTGACCTGTGCGAGGATTGAACGTATTGATCAATTCATACATGTGACCATACACTCCGTAGTCGCTACCATTGAGCACTTCGGAAAAATTGAGCCAACCGCGGTCGTGCAACTCACGATAGATGCTCATTTGGTCTTGAGAGTTGAGGATGTCGAAATTGCTGTAAGAGGGAATTAAACGCGTGGTAAATTCGCCCGTGTAGTTCACGTGTGACTGTCCTTGCTTACCCTTCTTGGTGGTCACCACAATCACACCCGACATGGCGCGCGCACCATAGATGGAGGTTGCGCTACCGTCTTTCAAGATTTGGAAACTCTCAATGTCGTCTGCGTTCAATCCTGCAATGGCAGAACTGATCAGCGTTTCGGCATTACCCGAAGCCAAGTTGTCAGCGTCCACATTCGCCACATCTTCCATGATTACACCATCCACTACCCAAAGTGGTTTGGAAGCACCGAAGATGGACGTGGCACCGCGCACACGGATTTTAGGAGCCGCACCAAACGTGCCACTCACGTTTTGCACCGATACACCGGCTGCGCGCCCTTCGAGCGAGCGACTCACGTCTGCCACACCGCTCAATCGTGCAGTTGCTGCATCTACTTTGTCGGCAGCACCGGTAAACATGCGGCGGTCGGTTTTGGTCAAACCTGTCACCACCACTTCGCCCAGCGACTGCGCATCTTTCAGTGCGATTTTCATGTCGGTGTCGCCTTTCAGGGTTTGCGACTGCATGCCGAGATAACTCACGGTAATGTTGTGGTTCTTGCCCTTGATGGTTAGGGAAAACTTACCTGCTTCGTCTGTGGCAGTGAAGGTACGTCCGCCATCCGCCGACACGTGTGCGCCGAAGAGGGGTTGATTGTCGGAAGCCGCCGTTACAACACCTGACACTGGAGTCTGTGCTAACACAGCTCCGAGACAGAGCATCATGCCAAAGAACAGCAATGAGAGCCTTTTCTTCATAGAAAATGTGGGTAAATAACAATGTGGTGCGCAGAAGTACTTTCCTTTCTCCAGGTCAAACGGTGCGACGCTGCTTTGCCATGGGCAAAATCGGGGTGCGCCTTGCTGTTGGCATTATGCAGCGATGCTTTCTACTGACACAACGAGCGATTGACGATAGAAAAAGGTGACTTCCAACGTACCGATGGAATTAATATGAAATTTTTATGGCGTCAAAGTTACCACTTTGTTTTGACTTTTTGGTATTTTAGTGAGTTAAACACGTCAATTTGGCTATTACAATAGACTTTTTTTAGTCAAGTAGGGGGTAAATGTCTTTTTTGCTTTGCAATATCCTCATTGCTTTTCCTTTGTTTTTCGACCTCTCTTCTCTCACTTTTTGCACAACTCCTTGGCTTTTGTCCTTCAATAATCCTCTTTATGCTTATATTTATGCAAGTTCTGTGTTGGGTTTTTCTTACTTCCCTTCTATTGATGGGGCTTTTCCATAAAACAACGGGTTGTTTTTCCTAAAACGCGTGCTTGTTTTCTTCAAAGTGATGTGTTGTTTGTCTGTTTTCTCCTCTTCTTGCTAGGTTCTCTCTGTTCTTTTTTTGCGTCTTGGGCTATTTCTCTTGGTTCTTTCTTACGTGTATTTAGGTGCTTTTTTGTTCTTTCTTGCGTGTTTTTTGGGAGGGTGCTTAATGAAAAGGAAAACCCTGCATCAGCACAGCGTGAGCAATGTTGATGCAGGGTATTGGAATGGCTCAATAGAGCTAATAATCTCGATTAGTAGAGGAATCCGAAAAGCCAGAGTGGAATTTCGTTGTCGCCGCGTCCAACTTCGGTGTTGTAGCGTGCCAAGTAGATGTTGGGGTCGCTCTTTACGCGCTTGCTGCGATCGCACACTTGGATGTTGGTGTTTTGATTGATACGATAGAGGCTGTCGCGCTTCCCCTTGTTCACGGTGTGGTGACGCCAGAGGGAATTGACAAAGAAACTCTCCATGATGGTTTGCTCGGAAATCTGTGGGGAGTAGATAGAATAGAGCAAATTAGGATTGTGGAGGAGGACCGATGCAGGCTTCTTGGGGAAGTCTTCTCCTTCTTTATAGACAAGATTGACCAAACGTGCTTCTTCAAGATACTTGAGATAGTTCATCACCGTGGCGCGCGATGTGCCGATTTCTTCGGCAAGGCGGCTGACGTTGGGAGCGGTGGTGTCGTTCACAGCGAGGAGGTAGAGCAGTTTCTTGATGCGCTCGAGATATTTGAGTTCGATTTGCTTGATGAACAAGATGTCGATTTCGATCATCGTGTTCATGGCGCGCAGAAGTTGCTCTGTGAAGTTGCTGCTCTCCAAGAAGAAGGGATAGTGTCCGTGATGGAGGTATTGTTGGAAATACTCCCAGGGTCTTACTTTGGGGAGGATGCTCTTGAGGATAGACTTGTGGTCTTCGAGGAGCTCCTTGAGAGTG
>ERZ773013.2118-NODE-2118-length-11113-cov-3.652378_pt1 | contig 11113 bp, 7 predicted proteins | sample MGYA00511670_ERZ773013 | MGnify/ENA primary metagenome ERZ773013 (study PRJEB29015, sample SAMEA2738120) | human oral metagenome | biome: human oral; feature: human-associated habitat; material: saliva | place: China | collected 2257 ...
CTGGCGACGTGCTCGTTGACGGCAAAAACGTGCGGGACACCGACTTGGTCGAGCTTCGACGCAACATCGGCTACGCCATACAGGGTAGCGTGCTCTTTCCGCACATGACGGTTGAGCAAAACATTTCCTATGTGCCCAACCTCTGGAACGGACGCGACCATGAGCGTACCCATGGGGCTGTGCGCAAGTGGATGGGCATCGTGGGGCTCGAGGAGGAGCTGCTCGAGCGCTACTTCAAGGGTACAAACGGCTATGTCCTTCCCGGCTGGGAGCCGGAGCGCCTGGCGCACCTGAAGGAGCTCTTCGAGCTCTATAGTGGCGTTGACGAGCATGCCCTGCGCGAGAACCTCGTCTACTTCTTGAAGGCCGTCATCCCGACTTGCGAGGAGTGCGGCGTGAAGATGGCGATCCATCCGGACGATCCGCCCTACTCCATGTTCGGCCTTCCCCGCATCATCAAGAACCGCGACGACTTCGACTGGCTCTGCTGTGCTGTCGACTCCCCTGCAAACGGCATCACGCTCTGCTGCGGATCGATCGCCGAGGAGCCCGCAAACGACGTCTACGCGATCCTCGACGAGTTCTCGAAGCGCGGCAGGATTCACTTCGTCCACATGCGCAACATCCGCTACATGGAGCCAGGGAAGAGCAAGGACTTCTACGAGGCGCCGCACCTCTCGAAGGACGGATCTCTCGACCTCTGGCGTATGTGCCGCATCCTCTTCGAGAACGGCTTTGACGGCTACATGCGCCCCGACCACGGCCGCATGATCTGGGGCGAGACCGGACGCCCGGGCTATGGCCTGTATGACAGGGCACTCGGCTGCGCCTACATCAACGGCATCTGGGAGACGCTTACGAAGGATGCCGCCTTTTTACAGGAGGTCTGATTCTCATGTTTATGGACGAAGATTATCTGCTTGATACCGAATGGGCGAAGAAGCTCTTTCATGGGTATGCAGAAAGTCAGCCTATCATCGATTATCACTGTCATCTTGATCCGGCACAGATTCTTGAAGATCGCAGATTCAAGAATATTACCCAGGTCTGGCTCAATGACAACGGTGCTGGAGATCATTACAAGTGGCGCCTGATGCGTGCGAATGGCGTGCCTGAAGAGCTCGTGAGCGGAGATGGTGATGATTGGGAGAAATTCCTTGCATATGCAAAGACTATCGAGCGTGCACCGGGTAATCCGCTCTTTGAGTGGAGCCATCTTGAACTAAAACGTGTCTTCGGCATCGGCCTCACGATTTCAGAGAATAATGCTCCCGAAATCTGGAAGCGCGCGAATGAGCGCATTGCCGAGAAGGATTTCTCTCCACGAGGCCTGATTAGGCGGTTCAATGTGCGCTGCCTTTGCACCACTGACGATATTACGAGCGATCTTGCTGCTCATAAACGTATTGCGGACGAGATCGAAGACTTCAGGGTGCTTCCGACATTCCGCCCTGATTCGCTGTGGAATATCGCTAGCGATAGCTTCATCCAGTCGCTATCAGCCGTCTCGAAGCTTGCTGGCATTAGAGTCACCGGGGTTGATGGCTTCGAGGCGGCTCTGGCAGAGCGTGCAGACGCATTCCACAAGGTCGGATGCCGTCTGGCCGATCTGGGTATGAATAATTTCTATTATACGCCTGTGACACGCGAAGAGATTGAGGATATTCTTGGACGCCGTCTAGCAGGCAAGACAATCTCAAAAATGGACGTGCAGGCTTATCAGACGTATCTGACGTTGGTCCTAATGGGGCTGTGTCACAGCCATGGCTGGACCTTGCAGCTTCACATGAATTGTATGCGCAATGACTCGACCAGGGGTCTCAAGCTTATCGGGTGCGATTCCGGGTTTGATTCTGTCGGTAACCAGAGCGATATCGTCCTCAATGTCAAGCAACTTCTCGATATGGCCCAGCGCACTGACAAACTCCCGAAGCTTCTTCTCTATAGCCTGAATCCAACAGATTGGTTGGCGCTTGCAAGTCTCGCCGGTTCATTCGAAGGTGAATGCGTGCAGCGCATCCACTTCGGCTGTGCCTGGTGGTTCAACGATACCTTTACTGGCATCACAAACCAGCTCACGACCTATGCAGAGCAATCGCTGCTCAGCAACTTCGTGGGCATGCTCACCGACTCACGCAGTTTCTTGTCGTATCCACGTCATGAATACTTCCGCCGAATCCTGTGCCGTGTTCTGGGCCAATGGGTCGAAGAGGGGAGGCTTCCTGAAGACGAGACGTATCTTTCAGACGTGGTGAAGGATATCTCTTACCGTAATGCGCATGACTACTTCGGTTTCTTTGCCAAGAATGACCGTTAATCAATTTTTAGACAAGTGGAAGAGGAGCATATATGAAAAAGTCGACTAAACTGCTCGAGCTGCGGGACGAAGGTAATCGTCTCAGCCTGAAGACAGACGGAGGCCTGTTTCAAATCTATGTAATGGACGATGATGTCATTCGCTTCCGCTGCACCTTCGATGATGAGTTTGCTCCGGAGCACTCTTACGCCCTCGTCAAAACAGCATGGGAGGACGAACTGGACGATGTACTGGGCGAAGAACGCACTCGTATAGAGCCGCTTCAGCCCAAAGCAAAAGACTGTGGCGATTGGTGGGAAGTATCCACAAAGAGTCTTATTGTCCACATCTGCAAGAATCCCTTCGGCATTGAGATCTATGATGCCCAGGACAACGAGCTCTATCACGACCTTAAAGAACGCACATTCATGGTTGATGACCTGGGACGTCGCTGGCACTATTCTGCCATTGGAAATCATGATCATTTCTATGGCTTTGGAGAGAAGACTGGCCCTCTTAACAAACGTTATATGAACATGCGGATGCATCAGACCGATACCTGCGGGTACGATCCGCGCCGCAGCGATCCGCTCTACAAACATATTCCTTTCTATATTCGGTTTAATGACGTTACAACCAACGCTATCGGGCTTTTCTACAACAACGCATACGATTGCGACTTCGATATGGGCAAGGAGTACAGCGGCTACTGGGAACACTACTCCTATTACTGCGCTGACGGAGGCGATATCGATCTCTTCTTCATCAATGGCCCCTCTATCAAGGAAGTTGTCGAGCGCTATTGTGACCTTACGGGTAAGACCGCTTTACCACCCATCGGAGCAACCGGATATGCCCATACCACGATGTTTTATACGGAGATCGAGAAAAATGCTGACAAGGCAATCCTCAAGTTCTTTGATACCTGCAAGAAGTACGATATTCCAGTCGATGAGTTCCAGCTTGCAAGTGGGTATACAGCAACAAATGGCAAACGCCATCAGTTCACTTGGAACCGAGCGAAATTCCCCGATCCCAAGAAATTTGCTTTAGAAGTCAACAAGCGCGGAGCTTTTGTCGTACCCAATGTCAAACCTGGCATACTGACTTCGCATCCTCACTACGATGACTACAGCCAGCATCATGCCTTCATCATGGACGAAACGGGAGAAAAACCTGAACTCGAGCGGTATTGGGGTGGTTTTGCATCGTTCCCGGACTTTACGAGCGCGGAGGGTCGTACTACCTGGGTTCGTCATATGAAAGAAGCGCTTTTCGATAACGGCATCACGGCGATTTGGGATGACAACTGCGAGTTCGATATCCAGAATTCTGCAGCGAGGGTGAATGGCGATGGGCATCCTCAGACAGTGGCGGGTATGAAGCCAGTTCTTACCAATATGATGGCCTATACCTCATACAATGCCCAGCTTGAGAACAACCCTAGCCGCCGACCGTTCGTGGTAAGCCGTGCCGGCTTTGCAGGCATCCAACGCTACGCACAGACTTGGGCTGGCGACAATTTTACGAGCTGGGAGACGCTTCGCTACAACATTCCGACAATCTTAGGCATGGGGCTTTCGGGCGTTGCTAATCAGGGGTGTGATATTGGCGGCTGGTTTGGTGAGCGTCCGGAGCCGGAATTACTTGTGCGCTGGTTCCAGAATGGCATTTTCCAGCCTCGCTTTGTCACGAACTCCTCGAATAACGATAATTCTGTCACCGAACCCTGTATGTATCCGCATTACATTCCCTACATCTCCAGGGCAGTGAAGCTGCGCTACTCTCTGACACCCTATCTGTATTCCCTGCTCAGAATTGCCAATACCTCTGGCGATCCGGTCATGCGGCCTCTGGTCTATGAATTCAGCAAAGATTCCAACTGTTGGGACGAGAGCTTCGAATTCATGTTTGGGCCCTCTATCTTGGTTGCCAATGTACTTGACAAGGGTGCCACGGAAAAGAGCGTGTACCTGCCGGCTGGCACATCTTGGGTTGACTGGTGGACTGGTGCGTTCTATGAGGGTGGACAGACCATCATGGTGCCGATCACGCTCGATTCGATTCCGATGTTCCTGCGTGCGGGCGCAATAGTGCCTACTGTCGAGGGGATCACTAACCTTCATACGCAGCATTCAAAGTCCATGAGCCTGAGAGTCATTGCTCCCGAGATTAAGAGTTCGTTCTGCATCTACGAGGATGATGGAGTCAGTAATAGCTATCGTTCTGGCGTATTCCGTGAGACTACCTATACCGTTACTTCGGGCAGCTGCGTGGTCGTGGACGTGAATCCGCAAGGATCATATCAGAGTACCGTCGAAAGTCTTGAAGTCAACCTCTCGGCGCATACAGTGATGCCATTCACAGTGGTGGTGGCAGGGAAGCAGATTGAGAAGCTTGTCGATCTCGACGAGTATAACGAGGCAGAGTCTGGATGGCACTACGATTACGAGACTCAGACGACACATATCAAATATCGTATTCCTGAGGGAAGCTACCAGATCAAGGTCGATTACGGTGTGATCGACCTGGTGAAGATGTAGCAGCGCATTTTGGCTTGAACCGAGCGAGGGGACAGACTCGCATCGTCTCGTCCTCTCGCCATTATGGAAACATCGCTATCAGTTCTACTTTGTTCTGAAGTAGGAAGGATGATCGTCGACCATCTGATCGAGGTAGCTCTGATAATGTTTCAAATGATTGACAATGAAGATCTTTGTATCTTCAACTGATATATCTCTTTTGCCAGAAAGCAAGTCTAAAAGATATTCGTGTTCACTGCTAGCTGCTTTTTCGTAGCCGAGGATGAGACCCATATAGCGGATTCTATCGAAGTGGGAGGTGACTTTTTTCAAAGAATCCCAAATCAGGCTCTTGTTATCGGCAATATAGATGATGTGGTGGAATTCATCATCGAGGTGGATGAAAGAGAACACATCGAAATTTTCTTCCACAAGTGCATGGCGCTGTGCAGCGACATTTTCGGCAAGACGTACGATGCATTCTTGGCTATGCGAATTCTGCAGTTCGGTAAATACTGCCGGTTCGACAGCCGAGCGCAAAAAGAAGCCTTGCGAGACTGCGTCGAGATTGATGAGCGAAACATGCGTAGCACTGCGAGGCTTTACGTCGACGAGCGAGTTTCCACGGAGGAGCATAATTGCTTGGTGGACTGGCCCCTTTGACATCCCTAGCTTCTCTCCGATGCGGGTCTCTTGGATAAAAGCGGCGGGCGGGATATTGAGCATCAGGATATTGTAGGAGAGCACGCGATAGGCATATTCAGCATTGCCTTCGCTTTCTTGCCGGTCAAGAAGCTGCATGAGGCCAGCAGCATCTTTTCCAACCCGTACAGTCGCACGTGCTGACTTTTCCCGATACATTCTAAATCCTTCTGACAGGGCGAGCTGGTATCAATATTCGCATCGTGTGTAAGTGATTGCGATAAGCAACATACTAGATAACTTAGTGTTTCGCTGCCTTTTACCGCTAAAAAAGCGCATTCACGGAAATAGCTTCCACGATAAAACTGATATATCAGAATAGTCTTAAACTGAAATATCAGAAGTGTCACTTGATAAATGGTTTCAGATTAATCGCAGGAGTGAATATGAACGAGGTCAAGCGTAAAGTTCGTATGGGCATTGATGTCGGTGGTACGTACACAAAGTGTGTTGCCATGGACAATCAGACCCATGAAATCATCGGCAAGAACGAAGTTAAGACGACTCATGATGCCAAGGAGGGTGTGGCGCTCGGAGTCGTGCAATCGTTCGAGAGCTGCTTGAAGGAGTTTGGCATTTCCCCAGACGAAGTCGTATTCGTTGCTCATTCAACGACACAGGCGACTAATGCCTTCATCGAAGGGGATGTTGCTAAGGTCGGCATCATTGGCGTTGCAGGTGGAGGCATCGAAGGCCTTCTTGCCAAGCGTCAGGTACACATCGACGACATTATCCTCGATCCCAAGGTTGATCGAAGGATCAAGATCTTCAACGAGCTTATTTCCAAGAAAAAACTGAACGACGAAACGATCGATGCTGCAATTGACAGGCTGGTCAATCAGGGTGCACAGGTCATTGTCGCATCTATGGCCTTTGGCGTGGATTCGGCGGACGAGGAGCATCAGATTTTTTCGATCGTGCCAAGCTCAAGGGTCTGCCTGTGACGGTCGCCTCTGATATAACGAAGCTCTATGGGCTTACCCGTCGAACGCGTACAGCAGCCATCAATGCTTCCATCCTTCCTAAGATGATGGCAACGGCCGATGCAACTGAATCTTCTGTACGCAAGGCTGGCGTTACGGTGCCTCTTATGATTATGCGCGGCGATGGTGGCGTCATGGAAATCAACGAGATGCGCCAGCGCCCCATCCTCACGGCTCTTTCTGGACCCGCTGCTTCGGTTATGGGCTCGCTCATGTATCTGCATGTTTCCAATGGCATCTATTTTGAGGTTGGTGGCACCACTTCCAACATCGGTGTTATCAAGAACAGCCGCCCTGGCGTAGATTACGCAAACATCGGTGGATACGATACCTACGTGAACTCTCTCGATGTTCGCATCCTTGGATGTGCTGGCGGTTCCATGATCCGTATCAATGGCCATGATGTGATAGATGTCGGACCGCGTTCTGCACATATTGCTGGCTGTGAGTATGCGTGCTTTATGGACCCCTCTGAGATTCAGGATCCTGAGGTAGAGCTCATCCAGCCAAAGCCAGGAGACCCCAGCGACTACGTTGCGATCAAGCTCAAGAGTGGCAAGCGCATTACAATAACAAACACCGATGCTGCGAATGTCCTGGGGCTTGTCGATGAAAAGTACTTCGCTCATGGTAATGCGGAATCAGCGCGCAAGGCTATGCAGCCTGTTGCAGACAATATTGGCTGCACGGTTGAAAAGCTAGCGACCAAGATTTTGGACAAAGATTTCGAGAAAGTTAATGAGTGTATCAATATTCTGGCTGAGAAGTATCAGCTCGACCGTGAAGCGATGCGCATCATGGGCTGCGGCGGTGGTGCTGCTGCTTTGGTGCCGTATTGTGCCGAAAAGATGGGGCTGCAGTACTCGATTCCCCAGAATGCAGAGGTCATTTCGTCTATCGGCGTCGCTCTTTCGATGGTGCGTGATGTAGTCGAGCGAATTGTTCCGTCTCCAACACCGAAGCAGATTCGTTCGATCAAGCAGGAAGCTATCGCCAAGGCAATCGAAAGTGGTGCATCTCCCGATACCGTTGAGGCGCATGTCGAAATCGACAATCAGACTTCAAAGATTACTGCAATCGCAACGGGGTCTACCGAAGTTAAGGCTGCCGATCTATCTAAGCAGGTCGATGAGGAAGAAGCTCGCGAGATTGCTGCCGAGGACATGAGACTCAGGCCAGAGGATACTGAACTTCTTACAGGTACGCCGTACTTCTATGTCTTCGGCGATAAAAATGCCAAAGATCAGCATGGTCCTGTTCGCGTTGTCGATCATAAGGGCTTCGTCAAGATTCAGCGTACCAATTCCGATGTGCTTGCCTCCGATGTTGCGCATTGGCAGGAGCCAGTAGAGAAGCTTTGGGACAGCATGTCCGTCTACCAGAGCGAAATCATCTGCCGACCCGACTTCTACATTTGTCATGGCCCGCGTGTGACTGACTTCACGGCGGCGACTCTCGAACAGCTTGAGATGCTGATCGATCTTGAACTGTCTGAAGACGATCCATCGACAGAGATTCTTGTCATAGCAGCCAACATCCCTCAGACGTAGGAATGGAGTTCTCGATGACTGCGTGGAAGGGGGAGATACTACTGAAGCGCAAAGTAATATCAAAACAGTTGGAAGAGAGCCAAATACAAGGACGTTAGGAATTTTGTTCGAAAAGGAGTGAGACATGAGCAGCGTATTGTTGGTTATCGTTGGCATAGGCGTCCTTGCCACGATTATCGGTATGGCCGTCTATTGCATAAAGGGCATGAATATGACCGTTGGCTTCTTTCTTGCAACGGCCTTGTGGGTAATTCTTGCCTTTATCGGTAATGCTATCGAGCCAAATGCAGCTATGCAGGGACAGAGCGTCGGCGATGTGTTAACTGCAGTCTTTCAGACCGGACCTGGATCGTATGGCTCCAGTGTCCTGACCAACGTCATCTTCGGTGCATTTTACGGTATCGTCCTGACGGAGACAGGTATTGCGGCATCTTTGATTCGCAAGACGGTTGAACTGGGCGGCGACAAGCCTCGTGTAACTGTGGTACTTCTCTGTATCGTCAACACGATTCTGTTCACATCGCTGACTGGTGTTGGCCCCTACATCGCTATCGGCACAATCATTCTACCCATCATGATGGCTCTTGGCATTTCACCTCTGATTTCTGTGTTCGCATTCGTCGGCTCTGCTGGTGTTAGCGCATCTCTCCTGAACATTGTCAATTTCCAACAGTATCAGCTTATCTTTGCGACAGCTGATGCAGATTATGCAAGTTATACGTATCAGGACTACTTCCCCTTCGCACTTACTGCTGCCATCATTTCTCTGGTAATCATCCTGGTGGTTGTTTGCGTAAAAATTGGTGGCAGGAAGAAGTCCTATACCTGGGCGGCTCAACTTGGACAGGACAACCAGAAGGAGGTTCCGGGTATCTCTCTGCTCTCTGTTATCCTTCCTGAGATATTCATCATGGTCTTTCAATTCCCCGTGATCCTTTCCTTTATTCTCTCAGCTGTATTTGCTCTTGCTACCTGTGGCGAGTTCAAGACTGGCTTCGTGGATTCCTGCCGCAAGATTACCAAGTATGCAGCTGACGGCGTTGTGAGCGTTGCTCCCATGCTTGCCTTCCTTATGACCATTGCTATGTACAATGCTTGCGCCAAATACATTGCTCCGTATCTGAGCGCAGTTGTTGGTCCGTTGATTCCGCTGTCTGCACTTGGAATCTGCATCTTCTTCGGCGTCTTTGCAATTTTTGGACAGTTCCGTGGCCCGCTCAATATCGTGGGCAGTGGCGTTGCACTGCTGACGGTTGTTGTCGGCCTGCGCACATGGCCTATTGCGTTTCTCTATCCTCTGTTCATCGTTACAACCATCGTTCCCCAGGGCCTCGATATCACGCTGTCTGGTGCAGTCTGGGCAATGGACTATGCCAAGGTCAAGACTCGTGACTATATGAAGCTTGGTATCGCTACTGCCTGGCCTATCTGCATCATTCTTGAAGCCGTTGTGTTCTTCATGTTTGGCAGTCTTGTCTAATAAGACAGTTCAGAGTTTTGGGTGAAGACCTGTCACCTTGTTTTCCAGCACTGGGCGACTCTGCGACTATGTGCATAGAGCCGCCTTTGGTCTTAGTGATAGTTTGGAGTATTAGCTATGTCAATCTTGGATAGATTTCCCAAACCGGCTGCTGATAGTCTGACGAGACGTTACTTCGAGTTCATGAAGTCACGTTTGGAGATGGATTTGGCATCTGTGCCGCAAGAGGATTTTTCGCTTGTGGAGACTGTACAGGATCTTGCTAAAGAGCCTGCTGGCAACTGGTGGAACTATGCATTTCTTCATGAACCTCTGCGTAATAAGATTCCACCCGAAGAACAACGCGGCCTCTTCCAGGAAGCTTGGGCACGGGGCTGGAAAGTGGCAGATGAGTGCAAGGAACGCTATGGATCATCTCGGCTTTCCAATGTTGTGAATGACATGGGCTTAACACTTGAAAAGCCTGAAGGCATCTCTAATAGCAGCCGTGTTCTCTTCGCTGAATACATTCCACCTTCAGAAGTACGTGTTTATCGTAGGGGCATTAGGGAAGGAAAGAAACTTCTTGGACAGCCTGGGATACTCGAAGCACTCGGCGGACATGCTCCATTCTTCGACGTACTTCTTGCCCATGAGCTCTATCATGTGACGGAAGAGCGCGATCCGAATGGGTCTTGGACGCAGACATATCGCTATCCATTATGGGGAATTGGAAGCCATCGCTACTGCGCCAGCATTGGATGTCTGAGCGAGATTGCCGCTACGGCATTCTCTATGAGATTTGCGAAAGTGGATTGGTCGCCATTCCTGTTGGATGGACTCTTGCTGTATGGAATCTCTGCAGAAGCTGGTGCTTCTACTATGTGTTCGATGCTCAAAACAGTGCAGGTAGCAAAGAACCTATCCTGAAATGCAATGCCGGAATTGGAGTCGGGAATATTACGTCATCCATAACTCTAACGAGCCTTACCTGTTCCGTTGGCTGCCTGAGTGTTCCGATGTCATGTTTCCTTTCTGAATATAGAATTTTAGGACTTGCGTTCTTGCGGCTACTTGTCATTCTGGATCGGTAAATGACGGTTCCGTCAATAGTCTTTCGCACTTTCTCCAGCCGGGGTCCCGTCCCGGTAGTCGAAGCTAGCTCTGCTGCTTCTTGAGCACCCTCCCCGTCGTCCCATCCGTTCAGTAGGTCGGTGTCGAGGTAGCGCCTGGAGCCTCAGCCACCCCCGGCCACGTACTTGCACCTCGCAGCCAGCTTCCCCACAGCGTGCGTCCTGCGCTCTATCTGCCGGTTCAGCTGCTCTATGCTGTTGTTGGTGCGTATCCTCCTTCAAGTGCTCGGGCGGGAAGAGCACGCAGGTCAGCGTCTCCTCGACGCCGAACTCGATCAGCCCGGCGGCGGACTCGAGCTTGGACGCCTTGAGCGAGGCGGCTGCTACCTTCCTGCTGCTTACTACCTTGTCGAGCACGTTGCGGTAGAAGTGGAGCGTACAGCACTGCTACATCGCGTGCGGGAAGACCTCCTCCCGACTTTTGCAGCAACCAACTAAACAAATAACAATAAAGTAGCTGGTATTCAG
>ERZ773013.2120-NODE-2120-length-11109-cov-7.418853_pt1 | contig 11109 bp, 11 predicted proteins | sample MGYA00511670_ERZ773013 | MGnify/ENA primary metagenome ERZ773013 (study PRJEB29015, sample SAMEA2738120) | human oral metagenome | biome: human oral; feature: human-associated habitat; material: saliva | place: China | collected 2257 ...
CGATCTTGCCTTAAGCCGCTTACAGTTCAGGGAGCCTAACTATGCTGGAGGTACTTAGCAATTTTCCAAGATTTACGTCGGACGGTTACGACGTGAATCAGGAAATCTGCACTTTAGTGCTAGGTATGTTGTGCTTGCCGCGAAGGAGCTCCGCTTATGCGCAAATGCGAAACAAGGCTCTTGGATGATTGGGGTGGAACCGGAATCATCCAGCTACAGGGTATCCTGTCTACGGGTTCAGGATTCATAGCTAAGCCCCCCGAGAAGGAATATCGGCACGTAGAGTATGCCATCCTTTTCGAAGATATTCGATTCTGCAAAGACATAGGCATTGTCGATCGAATATTCGGGCACTTCGAGCGCATGATCAAGTGCCGAATGTGTCATGTACGATCCACCTGACTTTATTTCGAGAGCATCGATTGTGCCGTCCTGGTGCTCAGCCAAAAAGTCAAGCTCCCCAATCTTCTTGGAAGTGAAATAGCGCAGCGAGAATCCGTGTTCTGCCAGCTCTTGGGCTGCAAATGCCTCATAGGCAGCACCCATATTGATGGTTGCCTTCCCATCGAGCAGCCCCTGATAGCTGTTTTTCGGCAATGCGGCAGAAAGCATCCCTGCATCGAGGTAGAAGAGCTTGAACTTGTTTCGTTCTTCGTAAGCCAGAAGCGGTGCAGAAGGAGAGACAACATTGTAGACCGCCAGAGCGACGCCGGCCTGCACGAGCCAGAGGAACTGGGTCTCGACCTGCGTGAAGCGCTTGACGCCCTTGATTGAGCCTAGATTGAAGCGGCGTGTCTTTAAGAGTGCCTGGCTTGGAATCAGGTCATAGATCTCCCGGATGGTCAGACACAGCTCAGGGGGAGCGTATTTCGTGATATCGAGGCGGTAGAGGCTATGGAGGTCCTGCTGTACCGCTCGGACAGAATCAATATTGTTTGTAGCAAGGAAGGTATTCACGGCATCTGGCATTCCGCCGACCATGAGGTAACGGTGGAAGACGTCGAGCAGTCTCGCATAGAGGAACTCTGGCAGAGCTGTTCTCTCCCTGAAGCATTGGACTGCCTGCTGGTATATTGCCTCATCCAAGCCGTTGGCCCAGCAGAATTCCTCGAAATCGAGAGGATACATCTGTACTTTCGTGACATAGCCGACAGGCAGGGAATCGATCGAGTCAAGACGCACGCCGAGAAGGGAACCGGTAGGAACAAACCGGTAGGCACCTCTCTGTGCCAGATACTTGATGAAAGTGACGATATTGGGACATTCCTGCACCTCATCGATAATGACAGCAGTCTTATCTGGTACGAGGGGAGACGAAGCAGCGACGGACATGCGCAGCTCGAGATCGTCCGCGCTCTTCGCTGCAGCGAATGATTCGCGTACGGAGGCGTTCTCGATCAGGTCGAACTTCACGAAATGTTCGAAGTGCTTGCTGCAGAAAACATCGACCAGATAGCTCTTCCCGACCTGGCGTGCGCCCATGACAAGCAGCGCCTTCTTGGAAGGAGCCTCGAGCCACTTCTCAAAGAGTCTGTAGGCTTTCCTTTTGAGCATATTGCCGCTCCCCTCTGTGAGACATAAATACGTAAATTTAAAGTGTGGAATACAACATTAATTCTAAATTTACAAGTCAAATATATTACACTAATCCAAGGTTTTATACATATACCACTTAACGGCTACGGGTTCTGCTGAGAATGAAGCATGATGGTATAGAAATGTCCGGATTGGATGCTCCTCGAGATTTGTAGCTAAGGGTGTCTGCAAAATGAAGGCTCTTCGAAACTTCTGGTGGGTAGCATACCCCCCCGCATTGAGTGCGTCTTGTCTGAAAGGTAGAATTCTCACAGAGGGTGGCAACGCGATGGGCAGGTTTGGATGGGCGCACACGCGAGCATGCTGGCACAGCTCTTTGAAAGGTCCCAGGGGGCTTAGCGACGAGTGGAGGGTCTCAAACGTCTGGTTTAAGGAGCACGACGGCTCCCCCGACGAGCTCCACGTTTGGGTTAAGCACGTCTGTGGGAGGGCCGTCGAGTGCCCGGCGTGCCAGCGCCACTGCGGCACCTACGACACCCGCGAGAGGACCTTATGGCACCTCGACATCTGGCAGCACGAAACGATCGTGCACTGCGCCGTGCCCAGGGCGGGCTGCCCCAAGGATAGCGTCCACACGTGCAGGATGCCCTGGGAGGTGTACCCGAACTCCCACTTCACGGCGCTCTTTAAGGCCCAGGTGCTGCTCTAGGCCCTCTGTGGTATGAGCGCAAGCGTGATAACAAAGCAGGTCCGTAAGTCCGACTTTACGCGTCTGGGGGATCTTGGAACAGGGCCACCTTTGAGACCAGGGGTGCCGCCGACTACTCGGGTGTCAGCTGCGTAGGGATCGACAACACGGCCCGCAGGCGCAACCAGACCTACATCAGCTCGATGGCAGACCTCGACGGCTACAAGGGTTGCCGCAGCTGCGCAGGGCAAGGACAAGGAGGCACAGGCATGCTCTGCGACCAGCTTAAGGAGCACCTCGACGGGGCAGCCATCGAGCTCACCTGCGACATGGCTTAAGGCGCACTCTTTCGGCGTCGCCTTCAAGATGCCACAGGCCGCCCAGAGCACAGAGCGCTTCCACCTCATGCAGCTTTTCGCCAAGGCCACGGACTAGCTGAGGTACGAGAAGCGCCAGGCGCTTACCGCCACCAACTACGTCTGGCTCAAGCGCGAGGGGAACCTGACAGAGAGGCAGCGCGCCAAGCGCGAGCAGCTCGACCCAAACACGTCACAGCTGAGGGCTGCGAGGGCCTGCACGATGAGCGAGGCCATACGCGACAACTACGCCTGCCCCGACCGTAAGGGCGTCTGCGAGGTGCTGCGCAGGCTTCGCTCCTGGATGATGCACTCGAGTGTCTCGAGGATGAAGACTAATGGCGAGGACCCTCAGGAAGGGGTGGGACGGCATCCTCAGCTGGTGGGGCTCGAGGTCGACCAACGCGATCCTGGAGGGCCTCAACTCGCTCATCCAATCCATCAAGAGAGCTGCAAGGGGATTTAAGAACACGTCCTACTTCGAGACGATGATCTTGTTCAGGCTCGGGAAACTCAACTTCACGGTCCAGACGTCACTGGCATCTGCTACCCACTAGAAATGCGGAAGACCCGGTTTTTCTGCTCAAGTTTCTTAAAACAGGCGATCAGATCCTGTGCTTCGGGGGATCAACTCCTGGGTGAGTTCGGTGGTTGCTGCGATGTGCAGAGCACTGGGGAAGGTATCGTTGGAAGACTGGGAATGGTTGACTGAGCTATGGGGGTGAAGGACCTTCTTACCCGTGATCTGGTTGCCACGGTTGGCGATGACTTCGTTCACATTTATATTGCTCTGCGTGCCAGAGCCAGTCTGCCACACCTTGAGCGGGAACCCGCCGTCATGCTGGCCGTCCAAGATCTCATCGGCGGTCTTCTCGATCAGGGTTATCTGCTTGTGCGGAAAGACACCGAGCTTGTTGTTTGCCTGGGCTGACGCTTCCTTAATCTGAATCAAGGCGCGGATGATCGCTTGGGGCATATGCTCAGTACCGATCGCAAAGTTCTGATGGGACCGTTCGGTCTGGGTTCTCTACAGGGCACCCACAGGTACCGGGACCTCTCCGAGTGAATCGTGCTCTATGCACACGTTTCCTATAGTGTGTCTCCTTCGTTCGTACACGACGTCCTTACCTTACTATGAATAGGCACCAAATAGATGTTGAAGGCTGTTTCAGAGATATTGCAATTGCTGTGCATAAACTTACATACGGTTACAGATTTGATAGGAGGAGGTGCACCCATGATCCTGGAGGGCTATCACTCCAAAGGATGGGGTGTGGCATACTCATAGGAATCTATCGAAAGGGTTCTAGACTACATACGCGATGGTGCGCCAGCAAAGGACGAGCCGCCTGATTCGGTGTGTGGCTCTACCCTCTATGGTTGGATGTGCAGACGAGTACAAAATCTTATGCTATATGACCACTCTGTCCATACAAGATACCCTCAACATATGGGATGGGAGACCCTTTAAGCTGTGCTTTGGCAAGAGGCACATGCTACACGCAAATATGGTATCGGTGAAACTACCATATATGGTTGAAGAAAACGATATCTGGCAGAAGAGCCGATGGATGCCGCAGATCCTGATGCTAGCGACAGTATGCGGGTGAAGCGAGAAAAGCTTGCCTTTGCGAGCTTAAAGCCTATGTATATGGGTTAGACCTTGGGGTGCAGTGCTGGAAGAGACGATGAAGGTTTTAAACGCCGAAAGTAGCAAAGAGCTCACCGGTCAGGAGAAACGCAAGCTCTCCGATGCTTCCTCAACTTGATTTTTGTACCAGAGCCCCTGCGGGAGTCCAATATCTCCTCCTTACACTATTGCTGTGCTACATCCCACAGCAACACCCCCGATAAGTACAAGGAGGCCAAAGCTGCCATACATGAAAAGATTGAGGAGTGCAATGGATCTTCAAGGTCGCTGCTACATCAAACAGAAGCCAGGAGAGCGCAAGTATCCTCTCAAAGTCTCTGGAAAAAGGTAGCAAGGCTCTATGCGGAAAAGAGGGGGGCTTATGTGGGTCTTTGCCAAATGCTAATCCGTCCTTGCACACCGTACAACAGCGCCGCAGAGGATATCTTCGGTAGGCTCAAGCATGAATTCTTTTACTACTGGGATTGGAGCCACACCATACGCAGCGAATTTATGGATCAGTCTAACGGCTACATCATGTAGTATTACAACGAACGACCAAAGGAATCATTCGGCTGGATGAGTCCTTTGGAATACCGCCTGTCACTGGGTCTAGCGACCTAGGTTCTCCAACTTTTTGGGTCCGCCCCCGATGCAGGGAGTTTTGTGAGGAGAATACCAATGAAGCCGATCGTTTGCATCACCCCTTCGATCTTCGAGGGGCCGGATAAAGAACACAAGCTCATCAATATGAAGTATACGAGCATGATGAAAGCAGTGGGGATGCTTCCTATCCTGTGTGATTACGACGACGACCCCAGTGACGTGAGTGAGCTTCTGGATCGGGTTCAGGGCCTTATCCTGACCGGCGGTTTCGATATGGACCCTGGCCTCTATGGGCAGAGACCCCTTCCGAACGCGGATGCTCCTCACCCGGAGCGTGACAACGCAGAGTTTGAGCTGCTGCGGGAAGCGCTCGACCGCGATATGCCGGTCCTCGGTATTTGTCGCGGTGTCCAGGTGCTCAATGTCCTGCTCGGGGGGTCCCTCTGGCAGGATGTGAATGAGCAGGGGGCCACTGACTTCAAGCACTCCATCTACGATGAGCCTGAAAAAGACGTTCACCAGGTGACGCTTCTGGCGGATACTCCGATTGCAGAGGCGGTAGGGAAGCGGCGTCTTTTAGTTAACTCCTGTCACCATCAGGCAATCCGGGAGCTGAGTCCGGTACTCACGTCGGCAGGGTATTCCCACGATGGGCTGATTGAGGCCGTCTATATGCCGGGGAGGACGTGCGTGTGGGGTGTGCAGTGGCATCCGGAGTCGCTCTACCTCAACCATCCTGAGGAATTTGGACTGGCGAAAGGGTTTGCGCAGAACTGCCGTGCCTATGCGAGCCACCCGCACCGGCTCTTCAGCGTGGCCTAAATCTGATTTTCTAAGTCTTTCTCCCTATGGGTGCACAAACGATAAGTTTTGCGCTAACCTCAACCTTGACAATTTTTCTGTTTCCAAATGATAAACAGCGAGGATAGTCCGTCTTTGCTGCAGGGAGGTTCTCTTGAAGCGTACGAGGATCTATGAGCTCTATAAGGATAAAGAGGCGTTCTCCGAGAAGAATGTCACCTGTGCGGGATGGGTTCGCTCCATCCGTGATATGAAGAACTTTGGATTTATCGTCCTGAACGACGGATCCTGCTTTAAGGACCTGCAGGTGGTCCTCAATAAGGAGATGCTGGGGGAGGAGACCTACGAGTCGATCGTCTCCCAGAACGTCGGTGCAGCCCTCATTGTCACGGGCACTATCGCGCTTACCCCGAGGCGCCCGCAGCCCTTTGAGATGCAGGCCACTAAGGTCGTCGTCGAGGGCGCTTCTGCCCCGGACTATCCGATGCAGAAGAAGCATGCGACCCGTGAGTTTCTGCGTACCCAGCAGCATCTGCGGAGCCGGACCAACCTGTTCCGTGCAGTCTTCCGTATCCGCTCCATCGCTGCTTACGCGATCCACATGTTCTTCCAGGAGCGTGACTTCGTCTACGTGAACACCCCGATCATCACCGCCTCCGATGCGGAGGGTGCAGGCGAGATGTTCCATGTGACGACGTTTGACATGGCGAACGTGCCGAAGCTCGAAGATGGCTCCGTGGACTGGTCCAAGGATTTCTTCGGCAAGCCGACGAATCTGACCGTCTCAGGGCAGCTGCAGGCAGAGAACTTCGCGATGAGCCTTGGGGACGTTTACACTTTTGGCCCTACTTTCAGGGCTGAGGATTCCAACACTCGCCGGCATGCTGCAGAGTTCTGGATGGTGGAGCCGGAGATGGCGTTCTGCGACCTCGAAGGGGATATGGATGTCGCTGAGGCGATGCTCAAGTTCATGATCCAGGCCGTCCTTGACCGGTGCCCTGATGAGCTCAACATGCTCAACCGCTTTGTGGATAAAGGCCTGCTGAACCGCCTGCGCCATGTGGCCACCTCGAAGTTTGCTCGCACCACCTACACTGAGGCCATCCAGATCCTGCAGAAAGCACAGGAGAACGGTTATCACTTCGAGTTCCCGGTCAAGTGGGGCATCGACCTACAGACCGAGCACGAACGCTACCTGTGCGAGAAGCACTTTAAGCGCCCGACCTTTGTGACGGACTACCCAAAGGAGATCAAGGCCTTCTACATGCGCGCCAATGAGGACGGCAAGACCGTTGCGGCAGTCGACTGTCTCGTGCCGGGCATCGGCGAGATCATCGGCGGTTCCCAGCGTGAGGAACGCTACGACAGGCTCAAGCAGCGCATCGAGGAGCTCGGGATGGATGAGAATCAGTACAAGTACTACCTCGATCTGCGCAAGTACGGCACGTGCCACCACGCAGGCTTCGGCCTCGGCTTCGAGCGTCTGGTCATGTATCTGACTGGCGTCGATAATATCCGTGACGTGATCCCGCATCCGCGCTTTGTCGGCAACTGCGACTTCTAATTGCTTGAGAACACAGCTATACAAAGCGAGAGGTCCAGGCGTTTGTCTGATCCTCCCGCTGCGTACGTATAGGGGAGACTATGTGCAAGGGCCTATTCATATTGGATTTTGATGATGGACAAGGAATCATTGATCCCGCTTGGGACCAGCCTGAAGACCATGTTCCTGAACGGTTACTCTATGCATTCGTGCCGGAAGAGGATATAGAGCATTTTGTAGGTGGCATCCCTCATCGTGTGCTCGGACGATTCGATACCGTTGCATTTAAGCCCCTCGTATATGAAGTCGACATAGATGGCTTCAAGCTCACCCTATGTCAGGCGCCGCTCGGTGCTCCAGCAGCAACCCAGCTCTTGGATTGGCTCATTGCCCATGGAGCACACAACATTCTGGCGATCGGCACCGCCGGGGTTATCCGGGACCTCCCGGAAAATAAGCTGTTGCTGCCGGTCAAGGCGCTCCGGGATGAAGGCACATCGTTTCACTATGCCCCGGCAAATCAATTCATACGCCTTGATTCGAAGTATCTTGATCATATCAAAGGGGCTCTAGCTTCTTTAGGGATCAATTTTCAGGAGGTGACCACCTGGACAACCGATGGCTTCTTTCGGGAAACGCCTCAGAAAATAGCGGCGGCAAAGCGTCTGGGCGCGAGCACTGTTGAAATGGAATGCGCGGCTCTGGCTGCCTGTGCCAAGTATCGGCACGTGAATTTCGCCCAATTGCTCTTCAGTGCGGATTCTTTGGCTGCGGTGCAAGCGCATGATACCCGAACATGGGGGAGAGTTTCGCACAGCTTATCGTTGCGCATAGGATGTGCGGTTCTAACGGCTATGTCGGAAATGTCGTAACCATAGCATGGTATTCAACGCTCGGCGCCTCCCGTGCTGAGCGTAGCGGGAGGGAGTCAGTTAATAGAGCGGCAGGTCGCCGGTCAAAGGATCAATCTGCTCGGGGCTTAGCGGTTCAAAGGCGAGACAGGTATAGGTTGACTCCCCGTGGAACTCGGTGATGCCTGCATCCCGGATGAGGGCGACGATGAAGCCCCGGTCTCGTCCCAGCTGTGCTAAGTCGAGCAGCTCCTGCTCAGAGTCCACGTAGACGCAGACCTTTGCGACGCCCGCATCAAACCAGTCAGAGAGCGGCGTCGGATCCTCACCCTCGTCGTTGAGGTAGATCCAGCTGGGGTCGCCGGCTATATCGGTCTCGACTCTGACCTCACCCAGGCGGTGCTCCCGGGCAAGGGCCATAAGTGTTGCCTCCACGCAGGCGTGGCCCGCCTGGGCCGCGATCTTGCCTTTGCGCATCCTGAGGTCACGGCGCATCACGATCATCTGTTTTGCTTTGTAGCTAGACATGGGACTTAAAACTCCTTTGTTAGGCAGCGACAGAGGCGTAGGCGTGGTCGACGGTGATCTTGCAGACTGCGTCCGGCTTGTGTTCCACGATCTTCTTCGAGATGAGGGCCTTCAGTTCCTCATCGCTCATATTCACATCGTACGGTTTTACGATATCGAATATAACATTCGTGTGGGTGGGGCCAGGTACGGTTCTGAGGTCATGCATCGAGAGGCGTGGATTGATCGTCTTGAGCGTATCGTTGATCCAGGCGCGCAGCTCGTTGACTGCAGGGTCGTTGATTACGATCGGGTCCAAATGCAGTGTCATCACAAACCCCTCGTGCTCCCGAAAGTACTGTTCGATGTTATCGAGCGTATCGTGGCCTTCCATAATATTGATGGTGGAGGGCATCTCGACGTGGGCGCTCCCAAACTGACGACCCGGGCCGTAGTCATGGATCATCAGATCGTGCATTCCGATCACATTGGGGTAGCTCGTGATGACCTTCCTGATGTGGTCGACCTCCTCCTGTGAGGGTGCGCGGCCCAGAAGCGGACTCACGGTGTCCCTAACCAGGCTGATGCCCGAGTAGAGGACAAAGATCCCGACTGCAAGACCGCAGATCCCATCGAGGTCTATATGGTAGAAGTATGAGATCACTGCAGAGAGCAGGACTGCTGCGGTGGTGATCACATCGTTGCGGGAGTCGACGCCGGTTGCTTTAAGCGGCTCACTGTTCAGTTTGGTGCCGATACGTTTGTAGAAGTACTGCATCCAGAATTTGACTGCAATCGAGGCGAGCAGCATGAAGACCAAGACCAGATTGAAGTCGGTCTCCTCCGGATTCAAAATGCGGCGCCCGGAGCTGATGATCAGTTCGATGCCGGCGGCCGCGACGATCACGGCGACGACAAGCCCTGCCAGATACTCAAAGCGGCCGTGTCCGAAGGGGTGGCCGGTATCCGCAGGCCGATCCGCGAGTTTGAAGCCGATCAGCGAGATGATGGAGCTTGTCGCATCGGAGAGGTTGTTGATTGCGTCAGCGATGATTGAGACGTAGCCGCTCGCGAGCCCGACGATGCCTTTGCCGAGTGCTAACGCAACGTTGCAGATGATTCCGACGATGCTTGCATAGTTGCCGTAGTGGGTGCGCTGCTGCGGCGTTGGATCCTGAGGAATCTCCCGTATGACCTGAGAGGGAAGAACAGAAGGCATAGGTGGCCTCCTTTCGTTACATGAAAACCGCGCCGTTGGTTCTGCAACAGCGCGGTGGCGTTCAGTGTACATAGGTTGTTTAGTTTGTACCTGTTTTTGAGATATGCAAACACTCACTGGTGAACAAGCGTGATTTCTTCACCCGGACGGATCAGGAGGCAGTTGTCAGCCAGATCCTTAAAGCGGTGCGCCAGCTTGTCACTGTAAAGGTGATCCGGATAGAGGTGGATCGGGGTCACGTTCTTGGCTCCGATCAGGTTCGCGCAGCGTGCCGCCTCGTCGATATCCATGTTGAAAATGCCGTCACCGGGCAGGAAAGCGTAGTCGATGTGCTCTTTGGGCATCTGAGTCTTCATCTCAGGCACATAGGAGGTGTCGCCTGCAAACCACAGGGTGATGCCCTCGGTGCGGATCAGATAGCCTACACACTGATCGATCGGATGGTTCTTGTTGCAGGCGACCGTAGCGCTGATCTCTAAGGGTCCAAACTGCTTGGTGAGGTAGACATCCTTGGAAGGATGGGAATCCATATTCTGCCAGAGCTGGCAGGTGTGTTTGCGGGCGGGAAGCTCGATCTGGTTGTGGTCGTAGTGCTGATGCGTTACCAGAATGAGATCCGCAGGCTCGTTGTACTGCTCTCCGGCATAGGGGTCGATGTAGGTGATGTAGTTGTTTACGGCGAGACGGAAGCTCGCGTGTCCTTGATAGAGAAGTTTTACCATGACTGTATGCTCCTTTCCGGATCGTCAGGCTGATAGACCCTTAGCTATGATCTTAGCGTTCAATGCGCCTCAGTGCTGAGTTATGAGCGCTGTTTTTCAGGGAGCTTTTTGCTCCTGGGTAAAAAGGCTCTCCGCTACTTATGGTGGGTAGCACTTCTGCATCCCTTGAGCGCGGGATGCCCGGACAGCCAAGCTTTTGGCGACGGATGCGGTCCTGAGGCGCGATATGGATGCTTAGGGCAGGCATGCTGGCAAGGCTCTTTAAGAGATCCCAGGGGGCTTAGGGACGAATGGAGCTCTTCGGCGTCTGGTTCGAGAAGCGCAGATGAGCGCAGGACGAGTTCCATATGAAGGTGGTACACGTCAGGACCAGGTAAGTGGTGAGCCCTGCCTGCCACAGGCGCTGCGGCACCTGTGACAGACGCAAGAGGATCTTGTGGTATCTCGATATCTGGCAGTACGAGACGATTGTACACGGCGCAGTGTTGAGGCCCCAAAGACGGCGTGCCTGCCGCAAGGATACTCTGGGAGGTGTGGCCGAAGACGCATCACGGCGCTCTTTGAGGCCCAGCTGATCGTTTGTCATGAGCGTTGTGGCCATAAGCCTCTGCACGAGACAGCCCACGCGCATATGGAGACTGCTTGGGAAG
>ERZ773013.2121-NODE-2121-length-11108-cov-7.167285_pt1 | contig 11108 bp, 6 predicted proteins | sample MGYA00511670_ERZ773013 | MGnify/ENA primary metagenome ERZ773013 (study PRJEB29015, sample SAMEA2738120) | human oral metagenome | biome: human oral; feature: human-associated habitat; material: saliva | place: China | collected 2257 ...
ATTTATTCCAAGCAGACACCATTTCTTCTTCTGCTGTAATAACTTTCGGTTGTTTTGTAAGCGCAAGTGCTTCTTCAATATCCTGCGCCATTCTTTCATTGTCACTATGCTCACTTAACAATTTTTCAAGTTTTGAACGGATTTCATTCAGAACTATTGAGCAAGTTCCTGATTCAGATTTCAACACTTCTTCAAACTTAATTTCTGATACCTGCAAGATAGAAAATGATGATTTCCCTACTTTCAAGTCTCCTAAAATAGTTTTCAAAGTCTCAACGCCTGTTCTTAAAGCACCTGCGAATGAAATATCTAGGTCTAGTAGTTCAATAGCTCTTGTATCAACTTTTAATCTTCGCAATCTACTATCAATTTCTAGTTCTCTACGCATTTCTATTTTAGCGACTAGATAATTGACTACTGCTTCTTCTAACTCCTCTACAAGCCCCACTTTCTTAATGATCCACTCTTTGTTTTCCTCAACTTTTGCAACATTCAGGATACGTTCCATCAGGCTAGGTAAGATATTATTGACTTTTGCATTGATTTCTTGAATATAGGTATCTACTTTTTCTTTTGCTCGTTTAAAATCTAGTAGATTGCTCCAAACTACTGTCATACAATCTTTGTACTCAATCGCCTTATTATAATCGTCCTGCATTTCTCCTGATACATATAAGCGTAAAATCCCTAATTCATCTTCTTCTAGGGTTAGTTTGCTAATAGTTTCAAGGTTTTCTTCTGCTCTATCTTCATATTCTAAAATATTTGTTCCTACATGGATCAAACCGTCTTTCACATAGACAAAGCAATACAATTTTCTAGTGTACTCACTAGCAATATCTTCTAAAGCAAGCTCTAAAGCACGATTTAGGTTGGCTTCTGTCAGGTGTTCATCAGATATACCTGTTTCTCTTGCAAAACCTTTACACAATTCCCAATCAACTTTTACAGGAACGCTTGCGACTGAGTAGTAGTTGTCTTTACTATCTACTTTCAATCGCTCCAACTCGTCTTTGTCACTATCTGAAAACATATTGTCTAAACCGTCTTTTTCGACTAGCTCTAGAACTTCTGAATAGTCCTCTAAACCTCTAGTAAAAGGAAAATTGCGTTCAATTTCATCATAGTTGATATTAAAGGTCATTCCGTTTAGTTCAAAGGAACAGTTTACCTTTGCAGAATACTCCACATAATAGGCTCTTACAGTCTGGTTGTAGTATTTTCTTGCTTTTTCGTCATAAACCGTTGCATTGTCTAGGATAGCTTGCTCAATAACTTCTTTGATTGCGTCATCATATTCTCGGTTTTTCACGTCCTCAACTGTTACTGAACCGTTGCCATAGTTTTTCACATACCAATCAGCAAGTTTTTCTAGGTCTGCGTCATTTAATTCCACGTCAGGAAGGTCAATCCCTGTTCCGTAGTTAGAATCAATATCCACATTATGACAATTTAGGGTAATTGAGTTAGCTGTCTTTGCTTCGTCCTCTAGCTTTTCGTAGGTAATCAAGACATTGTATTTAGCGCCTGTCTCAAAATCATAATCAACATCATCAATCTCCAGTCCTTCTGGGAAATTGAAATTTTCAAATTCTATTTCGCTACAGTCGTTTACATTCCAAACTGTTAGCTCTCCATTATCTAAACCAATACCCCAAAATCTATCAACGCTGTAGTCACAACTCCAACTCCCTCTATTTTCTCGGAAAAGACTACCACCATTATAGTCACCACCTCTATAGTCATCTTCCCATACATCTACTTCATGTTCGCCCTCTGCACTATAATATTCTCGAACGTTGAAAGCATATTCTGTTTCACTAAACTTCTCCAAACTAGCGATTTCTTCGTCTAGCTCGACATCATCTACGGTTGAGTGATCTATATTCCCAATTTCAAATTTAACTTTGTAACGGTTGCCTTCCCCAAATTCAAGTATTGTTTCAAAAGCCATTGCGCTTCCCCCTTATTTTTTATATGTATCTCTAGTATAACTCTTTTTTTCTTGCTTTAGTGAACAGGCTCATTTGCATAAAAAAGAAGCCTATAAAGGCTTCCATGAGGTTATTTCCTCTTTGCGTTTCTCTGTGGTCTGCAAAACAAATACCTGATAAACAGATAAATGTAGGTGCAAAATAAGATAGATAACCCAAGCAAGGTTCTATCTGGACGATCATGTAGATAAACAAGAACCATTGCCCCTGCATTGACTAGTAACAATAAGAGCTTAAACTTCATGCCTTACCGTTCTAGTTTTTCTAGTGCTTCATGGATAAAGCCTTCAACCTGCGCATAGTCTCTCGGCTTTACGTTTAGACAAATAAAACGATATGCTACAGTTCGCATTTTTTGAACTTCCTTGTCATCTAGCGTTACTAGTGCAGGGCGTGTAACTCCTTCATTCTTCTTCTTAGTTTCCAAGACGGATAGGAAATAGCCTAATTCTTCCTGCTCTGCGTGGTTCAACACATAGCGTTTAAAACTAGATTTTTGGTTGCTGTAGTATTTACTTGCCTTGTACTCAGGCTTGTCCTTGTTGTTCTGGTAAAATCTGCGTTGCGCTTCTCTACGCCACTCTCTTGACTTTTCTGGGTGTGCTTCTCGGTATCTACGTTGCATTTCAAGAACTTTTTGATAGTTCCGTCTTAAATATCGTCTCGTAACGTGAGCATACTTATAACCTGTTCTCACTTCCTGTTTTACTTCTTCTTTCGTACTCATATAGTAACCTGTCTCTTTCTTTTTTTCTGTTTTCTCTAATTAGTTGCCTATGTTCTGCACTAAGCAGACTTATAGTGTTTGTTGCGTCCTCTATTTTAGGGTTGTAACCTCTTGCTACCATTTTAAGAATTATCATTTCACTATCGTTAAAATAGTCCTCTAGCTCGTCTAATATCGGTTCGCAAGGAACGATACTTAGATCAGCGTGTTTTTTAACCAGTTCTGAAAAGACTTTGTTTCTAGTCTGTCTAAACTGCTCACTAATTCTTTTCCTAAAAATACTAATCGCAAGCATTTCATCAGGAGTTCTCTGTTCATTTCCATACCTTGCTTCTCGATTCAATTTTAGGAGATACCTTATATCTTCATCTGGAAGCAATCGTAGTAAGATACTTACCATTCGGTAGTTGGGTAAACTGTTTATCCTGCGTGCTTTATTGATTTCTATGGCTATATCTTTTACCTGTTCGACACTTAGCCCACTATTTCTGCTCAAAGATACTGCCATTGGTATTCTGGGCTTTGAGGTTGGTGTTACAAGCTCATACAAACGGTTTACAACCACATTTCGTTTTTTCCCCATATTTATATTATACACCGTTCTTTTTGATAACTCAAATAGCCTTCTAGTAGTGTCCTTCCTGACCGTTATTCCTCTATGTAAACAGCTTCTACAATATTTACTTTGTGTTGTTGCCTTGCTCCTGATATACGCCATTGCAACTGCCTGTAATCATTGTACTCTCCACTTCCTTCTTTTTTTGGATCAAATACAATCATAGTGTCAAAGCGATACTGTAAGCCATCTACACCAGTTCCCATAACCTGCGCTGTAGCAATCAAGTTAGCACTAGTTAAGTTGTCTATCTTTTTGTCGCCAGTCCATAAGCCTAAAGAATTGCCTTTAAAGTGTTCATACATTGCCTTTGCTACTCTCTTACTTTCACAAACGACAACCACGCCACCTTTCAGCCCTTCTTTTCGGTTAAAAGACCTCTCTAACATTCCCCCTGCCATTTCCATTACAGGACTAATCTTAGTGTCATCTACGGTCAGCTTGCCATCTTCAATAACAACCTCTGCTTGTCTCAGCAAGCGTTCTGTATGCTTATTAGACATAGACCCTTTACCCATGACATAATCGCCATCTACTCCTAAGACATTGAACTTTCTAAAACTTTTCAGCTTTTCTTTGTTCTTCTCAGGGATAGAAACACGCTTTGGGTAAAACTCCTTTGGAAAGCCATTGTTTAATACAGCTTGCTCTACGTTCTCGATCTCCTCGCAACACATGAAATTGCCACGGTTATCTAGTTTATCAATATAGCTCTCGTAGTCTGCAAAACCCTTCCACTTTGATTTAGTAGATGAATAAGCGTTATAAGTCAACACTCCCCACTTTAACAGCCACTCTTGTTTATTTGATGGCTCTTGTGTCTTAAAGAAGGTCTTTTCTAGGGGGTAAAAGTTCTCCCCTTTACGTCTGATAGGTGTTGCAGATAAGCCGATAGTGTACTTTCTCTGGATATGAAGATAGTCCTTACAGGTCTGATTGCTACACATATCCTGCCACTCGTCTATAACAAGTACATCATAGTCCAATTCTGCCTTCAACTGCTTCACGTTTGCGCTAAGTTCTACATACTTTGAATTTTGTCTATAGAGTTTTCGTACCCCTATTTTTTTACGAAGCGTTTTAAGCCCCTTTTCAGCCTCTCTAAGAGCGTTTGCTTTCGACCTTAACCATTTATCGGTTTTGAACGTAAAAGCGACAGGATAGCCCAAATTTAGCTCCTCTGCGTCCTTCTCCCAACCATTGAGTATAGCTGTCTTGTTATTCAAGATTAGAACACGTTCTGCCTTCTTCTCCTGAATGATCGCCATAGTTGCAATAGTCTTGCCACGTCCACCTACAGCTTCAAGGAAAATACCGTCTATCTCCCTTCTACTGCGAACTAGAGCTGACTTTTGCCAAGGACGGAGTTCTATCACTTCTTCCCCTCTTAAAATCATTCTCCTTAAAGCCTTTCTTGGATTTTATGTTTATATTATACACTCTTGTATTTCCCTTGTCAATAAAATAAATAAAAAAGCCTATGAACTCTCATAGGCTTCCTCTGGTCTCTTATTTATTCACTAGCTCTTTTAAGGCTGTTCCTGCTCTAAATACAGGGGCTTTACTTGCTTCAATCGTTATAGGCTTACCTGTCTGTGGGTTGCGTCCTTTACGCTCTGCACGATTACGGACTTCAAAACTACCAAAGCCAATCAACTGAACTTTTTCATCTTCTGCCAAAAACTCTGAGACTTTAGCAAAGATATACTCTACTGCTTCTTTTGCTCGTTCGTTACTGTAGCCTAAGTCTGTAGCCATTGACTTATAAATATCTCGTTTATGCTTCATGATTTCACCCCCCCTGCCTCAATTTATATTTCTATTATACCATTTTAAGCCTTATTTTAAAAGTTCCTATCTAGCCTTTACTTGCTTTTCGTATGCTATTTAATCACTTATCCCTTTTTAGAATAAACAAAAATACGATAGGAGAGAATCGCAACAAACTATCCTACCGTATTTTAAAGAAATTAAGTTTTAACTCCAACGGAGTTTATCTCAGGAGTTTTGGTAAGAAACGCAACAATCTTACCGAAACTATTAAGAATTATAGCATACAATCAAATAAATTACAACCCCATAATTGAAAAAAGCAAACTATATAGTCTGCTTTTTATGTTTTATACTAGTTTTTTCTGCGTGGACGTTTCAAGAATCCAAAACCAGAAGTAAGCATTGTCATACCTGCGACCACCATAGGGATACTTTCTTCTACCCCTGTGTTTGGAAGGCGTGTAAGTTTACCATCTTTTTCTTTGATGGTTACTGTACCGTCTTTTTCCACTTTACCACCAAGTTCTTCTGGAGCGACTTTACGTTCTTCCCCTGTTGAAGCGTCTTTGATGATGACTTTACCATTATCTGTACCTGTTACTGTACCTTTGTTTGTTTCAATAGGTTTAGTGTCTGGTACTGTTGGATCAACGATAGGCAAGTTGGTGTTATCCTTCTTGTCATCAGCAAGTTTCTTGTCTCCATCTTTCTTATCTTCTGTTGTAGAAGGTTTTTCTGTTGTAGAAGAAGTAGTTGGCGCTTCTGTTGAAGGTGCTTCTGTTGTACCTTTGTCCTCTTTTTCCGTGCTTGGAACAGCAGGAACTTCTGGAACAGCAGGTGTTTCAGTTTTGCCTTTGTCCTCTTTTTCCGTACTTGGAACAGCAGGAACTTCTGGAACAGCAGGTGTTTCTGTTTTACCTGTATCTACTGTATCTGCACTTGGAACTTCTGCACCTGATGGTGTAGTTGGAGTTACAACTGTGCTTGGTTCAACCTTTGCGTCATCTGCAAAAGTTGAAGGAGCATTTACGATTGAAAATAACGCACTTGCGCAAGTAAGCGTTACTAAGGTTTTCTTTGCCGACATAAGAAAATCTCCTTTTCTTTTATTTTTTTAAATATTCACGAATAATAAAGTCCAAGGTTTTTGTATTGGTTTTGATACCTTGTTCTTCTTTGATACGGTTAAAATCGTCCACAATATCTTGTGGTACTTTCCAACCATACACAATTAGGTCTTTACCCACCAATAATCGCCCCTTCCTTTCTTAAACGTACCTTAATTATAACATAATGATTTTCATTTTACTAGTTTTTTTGCTAGTTTTTTAAAATAAAAAAGAGAAGCTAGTAACTTCTCTTTTTCTTTGCGTCTTAGAGCAGACTAGGTAGGATAAACCAACCAAAGATACCTGCTAAGACTGCCACGCCAAAGGCAGGGACAGCTTTTTTCCAATCATGCTTTCTAGCCCAGTTAAATCCAAGCCAGCAAGTGAGGAGAATAAGTGCAAACAACCCAAACTGTGTCAAGCCAATTAGGTCTTTTTGAGTTTCTTTTCCTGCCTCAACAATTTGTGTCTTATTTTTGATATTGTTAAGTTGATTTTTCAAACTTGGATCAAATGAAGTTAAAAGTTGTAATTTTGTAAACATTGGTTAAATACCTTTCTTTTCTTTTTTATGTTATACATCAATTATACCATAACGTTATAATTCTGTGTTTAGTTTCTTTTTTTCTTTTTTGGGAATCGTACAGGTTTTTTAATTGGTTTCATACCCTCTTTACGAGTTACCCCTTTTGCTGTTGATGGAGAGCTATCCTTAATAACCGTAGTCTGAGAAGGACGTTCTTGACTAACGATTGTTGGTTTTAGCTTACCTTCACGTTTAGGAATCATTGGTTTTTCGCCTGCTGTTGGAATCTTAGTTCCACCACTTGTAGGGTTCGGTTTGTTTGCTCTGCGTTTATCTACAAAGCCTTTGACCTTATCTGAACCTTGACCGATAGCTTTTCTAATCGGACTTTGAGGGCTACTCATCTTACGTCCTACAGCTCCTACAGTATTGAAGCCTTGGTTTGTCTTATTAGCAAGGTTATTCATACCGATAGCTGACATAGTTGCTGTCGTAGCAATTCTAGCCACTTGATAGTAAGCGCCTGCACCCTTACTTGCAACTGACGCAATTTTACCAAGTTTACCTTTAGATTTAGTAGGATTTGGTAATCCCTTACCTTTAGGAGAGCCAGTAGGTAGTCCTTTAGGTGTGCCTTTAGGAGAACCAGTAGGTAGTCCTTTAGGAGAGCCATCAGGTGCATTGGTAGGTAATCCTTTAGGTGTTCCGTTAGGTGTGCCATTAGGTAGTCCGTCTTTAGCTTCCCCTTCGTGTCCTTCTTGTCCTTCTTTGTTACGCAAAGGACTACGTTGTTTTTCTTCTTCGGTAAGCTCTTTACGAGTATCCCCTTCAACACCTTGTCCGTCTGGACTATCTGGATTGTAGGTATCATCTGTGCTAGTTGGTCTAGTTGGATCGTCTCCACTACCTTCTTCATCTGTAGTAGGCGTTCCACCAAGTCCATCACTTCCATTGCTAAAGCTGTTCTTAATACCACCCAAACGTTGTTGAAGGTCTTGTTTAGCTCCAAGCAAGCCACCTGTCGCAAGTCCTAGTAAGCCACCTACTCCAAAGCCACCTGAGTTTTGATAGATAATACTATCTAAACCGTAGCGTCCGAATAACCAACCCTTGATTGCTAGGCGAATCACGTCAAACATATAGATTAGTCCAACAATTAAAGAAATTTTCTTGTCTGATACTTGCACGAATGGATAGGTCAATACCCAAGCCATACATAGTACACCGAATCCAACACCAAAACTTCCTGTCATACCAATAGGTGAATCATTCAAGGCTTTAGCTGTTGCTGTGATGATACTTACTCCAAATTGGAATGTTGAAGGGATAAACGTAACGATAATACCCCAGAACCACGTTAGCATTGAATAGTAAACTGCGTGAGACCATGAGCCTTTTAGTCCTGCAAACATAGATTTCCAACGTCCTACAATATAGTCTGTGATACTGATTGTAGCAAGTGTCTTAACGTAGGTCATCAAGATCATTGTGTAAGCAATCGTGATAAAGAACCCACTTATCTGCATTGAAGCAATATCATCTGACTTCTGAGGAGTGATAAATCTGTTGTAGATGAACGCTGTCTTAGAACCTGACTTACCTTTACCTGAATCTGAGTGGTTCAAGTTACTTGCATAGTAACGTAACTCAGTCTCTTTAAGTTGAGATTGAAGAAGGAACACTACAGATTGGTTTGAAAGTTGAAGGTCTGATACGTCCATATCTGACTTCGTACCCATGTACTTGTTTATCAATGCAAGGTTGTAGGCGTTGATATATTTCCAATAGAAATAATGTTGTCGCCCTTCTGACTTGTACCCTGTTCCATCTTCGCTCTCTTGTGGAGCTGTTACAGTTTCAGGGGCTTTGTCGTCATCTTCTAAGTTAGAACCTTGTTGTTTTCTAAGGTTTGCAATCTGAGTAGATTTCCCTGCGCCATACATATAGGTTGAAGGGTGTTCTGTGACTGCGTTATTGTTAGAGTTAGCACCGTATAGATACGTCCACGGTTGAGACAATGTAACAGGAGTTGCTTCCCAATACACGCCATAAAAACCAATATAGAACTGTTTCTTATAATTTGGATCTTTTGTATCTGACGTTCCTGATAGATAAGCAAACTCTGTTGACTTATTTTCATCACTTGCGCTTTCACTTTCTTCCTCTTGGCGCTTGATACTTGCGTCATTTTGAGTGAAGATATAAGGATAACCTACAAATTGATAGCCTACAGGGATAAAATCAGCAGACTGTTGAGAACCCCCACTAATTTTAAGCATTGGCGCACCGTAGATAGTGAACTTAGTTTTTTCTTTATGTTCTCCCTCGATACGGTAGTTCATAAAGCCATTTTTAACAAAACTAGAAGGAAGGTCGTTTGAAGCAACTGAATTTCCTGTTCTATTTACGTTAGCTAGTTTACTTGCCTGTGCAATACCACTTAGGTAGGTATTCACATCAAACGTAGCGCCTTGCGTGTTGTGTTGACTTAAATCAGCAGATAGTTCTGAACCAAGTTTAGCTTCGATACGTTGGTTAAGGTCTTTAATTTGCTTAGACGACATACCCCAACTAGAAATATCAATATCGTCTGAATCAACCAACTCTTGATATTTAGGAGCGCCATCTTTACCTGCAAAGTTATAGGCTTCTCGCAAGTCAAAGTTAAAGGCGACACCGTATTTGAGCATATCTATCTCTCTGTCACTAACTTCTTCTTGCGTTTTATATCCTGCTTCGCCAATCAAAGGAGTACCTGTTACTATCCCTGCAAGAATAATCATAACGATTGGAGCAGATACTTTAAAGAACCATTTTGTAATCGCTTGTCCGTATTTTCCTTTACGGAAGGTCATTCGATAGATAAGTGATAGGAAGCCAATCAGCAACCATACCAAGAATATCCAATTCCTGTACTCATTGATAACGTCTGCCAAACCTTTGATGGTATCATTCGTAAAGATATAATCTTTAATATTGATAGCCAAGTTTACCAACCAGTTTTCCGAAGCTGATTCTCCTTTAGCCTTAAAGAAAATCATTCCGATTGGATCACCAAAGATATTAACAAGCCCTGTTACAAAACCAAGGAAGGCATTAGCTACCGAGTTGAACACATCAAACACCATTGCTACTATCCATAATGCAGGAGCAAGGATTGTTAAGATAATATTTCCGATTGCACCAAACCAACCATTGTTGTTACTCCAAATATCCCCAAGGATTGAGCCTATATCATTATTTGTAGTAGAGTTCGTGTCTGTTGCTGTGGAACTAACTGAGATAAAGCCCCAACCACCATAAACTTTCAACATATTAGCAAGCGTCTTACCTTCTGGTTGTGGACTACCTGCCATGTTGATTGAGTTAGGAATATAAGCCCCTTTGGTTTCTCCGTTTCCTGCGTACTTTCTGACTGATTCGTTTGACTTGTACGCTTCGTCATTTACAAGTACATTGCTAGAAGGAGCAGGATAATACTTGATTTCTCCATAGGATAGGTCAATATCCTTGATAGCGTCATCTCCTGAACCCCCTTTAGTGTACATAATGTACGCTAGGAGCGTGTTAATAGAAGGTCTATCTCCCACGTTGGGATATTGAGAAGCAAATTCATCAGCTACAGCTTTTTGTTTGTTCTGTTGATTTTTCTTTCGGTCAGCTTGACTTTGCTTTGTCTCTTGCTTCTTAACTAATTTAGAGCGTACAGAATAACTGTTACTTTTATCAAAGAATACCCCTGCTGTACCATTCTTCGTTTTTACATTAGCAACTGGAACAAAGACAACCATAGTTCCCTTTTGTGCTGTTTGAAAAGCGTCTATATCTCCACCAAAGTCCTCTTGTTGCCAAGGACGACCTGTTTCCAAATTATGAGAGGTTACTGATACTGGTAGATAGGCAAGCAAATTATCTCCTGATTTTTCCTTATACCAGTAACCATCTTCTGCTTTGTAGAAGGTCTGCATATAGGCTTCATCTTGGGCGATTAAGGCATTTGTATTTTTACTACTCCCTATCTTATTAGCTGTAAAATAACTCATTTGAGCGTCATTTTTACTACCTTGATCTCCAATCCTAGCAGGATTGTAAAGTAAGTTAGCCGAGTTGACACCTACAAGTACAGGAGAACCACCGTCAATATTAAAGTATGGTTGAAATCTTACCCTTTGTTCACTTGTAACATTAAGGACTTGATACATTGAAGCTCCAACTGCCCCTCGTTTTTGTTCAGGACTTGCAACTATTTCAACCTCTTTAACTTTTTCAGCAGACTGTACTTTAGCTTTATCATTCTCATCTGCATAAACTACATGAGGGGTAGATACCATTGTTGTTACCCCTGTAGAAAACAGTAAGCAGG
>ERZ773013.2123-NODE-2123-length-11101-cov-3.614883_pt1 | contig 11101 bp, 10 predicted proteins | sample MGYA00511670_ERZ773013 | MGnify/ENA primary metagenome ERZ773013 (study PRJEB29015, sample SAMEA2738120) | human oral metagenome | biome: human oral; feature: human-associated habitat; material: saliva | place: China | collected 2257 ...
CAGGGACCTCCAGATTATGAGTCTGTTGCTCTAACCAACTGAGCTACAAGTCCGAGATGTGGTTGATACGGGTGCAAAGGTAATGAATTAAATGGAAAAAGGAGAATGGAGTTGAAAGAAAGTTGCGGTTTTAACACATTTTGAGAAGTGGTGGATAGTGTTTGTGGCGGTTTCTAAGTAACTTTGCAAGGGACATTGTTAAGGAGTGAAAGGAGTGAGAGGAGCGAAAGAGAGTTAAGACAATAGTATTGTTAAGGAGAGAGGGAAGAAGTGTTGGAAGGGATGAAGAGAAGGAGAGGATGCTGGGAGGAGTATCACAAATAGGTATAAGAAATTTGGAAACGATATATATAAAGCAAGGAGAGAAGGTTGAGATAGGAGAGCTGGTAGCTACTATCGGCTTCTTTGATGGTGTGCATCGTGGGCATCAGTATTTGATAAGGAATGTGGTTGATGAGGCTCATCAGGTAGGGATGGTGTCGGCTGTGATAACGTTTGATGAGCATCCTCGGCAAGTGTTGAAAGCATCACTAGGGAAGGAAGACGATGTGAATAGCCGACCAGAATTGCTATCATCGCTTGATGAGAAACTGCTGTTATTATCAAAGACGGGCATTGATAAAGTCATTGTGTTACACTTTGATGTCGCATTGGCAGACTTATCTGCACGCGAGTTTATGGAGGATGTCTTACGCAAGCAACTGAATGTACGGAAGCTGCTCATAGGTTACGACAATCGTTTCGGGCATAACCGTTCGGAGGGATTCGATGATTATAAGCGATACGGCGAGCAGTTAGGAATAGAGGTCATACACAATAATGCCTACCTTCCCGATGGTGAGAAGATTAGTTCGTCACAGATAAGGACGTATATAAAAGAAGGTGATATCGTGCGTGCCAATCGCTGTTTAGGTTACGATTACACCATCTCTAGTAAGATTGTGAGCGGCTTTCAGAATGGCCACAAGTTAGGTTTTCCCACTGCCAACCTCGATATCAGTGCTTGCCAACAGCTCCTACCTATGCGTGGCGTATATGCTGTCATGGTTCAATTAGACCACTCTCTCGTATGGAAGCGTGGAATGATGAATATCGGCAAACGCCCCACATTCAATGGAACGAAAGAAACTTTAGAAGTAAACATCTTCAATTTCGAGGGCAATCTCTATGGGCAAGATGTCTCTATCCGATTCATTAGTAAGATACGAGATGAGCGTAAGTTCGATTCCCTCGAAGCCCTATCCCAACAGCTCGAACAAGACAAACATACCATCAACGCACTCTTCGATAGGCGTCATCCGATGGTTGATAACATAGTAGAACAATAATAAACAAGGAAGAATATGAAGTCAAGAGAATTATGGACAGCCGTTCTTTATACTATATTATTCGTAGCACTCTTCATCGTGTTGCAAGTTATTGCATTAGTAATTACCAATCTTACAGTTTCATTCATTAATGGAACTCCCTTCTTAACCACGATGAATGGTGCCAAAGATGGTACTTCGATAGCCCTGTCAACAGTGATTAGTAGTTTGTTAACCCTCCTCCTGTTCACTCGTACAAAGTGGGCTCCAGTATCTAACATCTATCTCAAGTCACGTCCGTGGGGCGTTCTTCTTTGGGCAGCTTTGCTTGCTTTAGGTTCCATTCTCCCGATGGAGTTTATAGCAGAGAAGATTAATCTCACCATGCCCGAACAAACGGAAGCAATGTTCCAAAGCATTATGAAGACATCATGGGGATATATCGCCTTAGGTATCATGGCACCATTGGCAGAGGAGGTGGTCTTTCGCGGTGGTGTACTCCGTGTATTTTTGAATGCAACGGGCAGCAAGAGTCACTGGATAGCTATCATCCTCTCGGCTCTCGTCTTTGGTTTCATCCACTTCAACCTGGCGCAGGGAATCCACGCCTTCTTGCTCGGTTTGGTACTAGGATGGATGTATTATCGCACAAAGAGTATTCTGCCAGGGCTTATGTTGCATTGGATTAACAACACAGTAGCCTATGTGATGTTCCATTTAATGCCACAGATGAGCGACGGAAAGCTCATTGACTTCTTCCATGGAAGTGAGCGAATGATGTATGGCGGACTGTTTTTTTCGCTTTGCATACTCATCCCGTCCATCTTTCAATTAGCCCTTCGAATGAAGAAGGCATAACGACGAACCCACTTATTCAACAATGATAAGAGTGCATCAAATGTCCGTTAGGATTATTGATGCACCCCTTTTTTAGCCCTGTTACCTATGACCTCTTTCTGTCTCAGTCCATGAGACCCACAGTTTCAGTACATGGAACGCAGAGTTTCAGTACATGGAACGCAGGGTTTCAGTACATGGAACGCAGGGTTTCAATACATGGAACGCAGGGTTTCAATATATGGAACGCAGGGTTTCAATATATGGAACGCATAGTCCCATGCAATGGAAGGTGAGAAAGAAAGTACCAGGATGCTCGATTTTCCTATCTGTTATGTATGCGAAGTTACGTCTTTATTAGTACCTTTGCATAGTTTTTAGAGTTGATTTAGATGTTTCGTTCAGGTTTAAATAAGCGTTTTTACAAGGGTGTAAGTTATATTCTCGTAGTTTTCTTATTGTCATCTATTGCCAAGCGTAACCTCTCGTTGACAAGAAGACATATACGAAGATGTGCCGTAGATGTTACTGAAAAGTCTTATTATCAACTGGATGTAGACGGCAAACCAGCAGCTTATTTCTCTGATTATACCGACTCTACTTTCGTTGGTGGTAGTCTCTCTGCCGACAGCATACACTCACGTATGTCCGTCTCAGAGGGCTATTGGGTTAATAAACTGCCTATTCTGCCTTCTTGCTTTGGGCGTATAGCAGTGATAAGGCGCCATTATCCTTCTACAATTATCAATCTGAAGGATCAGAAACTGCGCCATGTATTGATGTATGCGTTGCTAAAGATGGATATAAAGTTGGTGGGTTTGCAGTCCAAGCGGAACGAGACAGCCTATTATCTGCGCATTCATAGTGTGCAAGATTATGGTTATAACAAGATTGCCGATTATCATACAGCGGTGGTTCATCAGATAGATTCCTTGCAAAGGATTATACATGCTTTGCAAGATATAAAGCCTACTGCACGTCTTCGTATCCGTCAAGTGAATCAATACACAGCACGTGTATGGTATAAGCCCGGCGAGATAATGGTTTGTAATCGCTTGAATGACGAGTCAAACCAATGGGCTCTTTGCTTGCAGACATCTGATTGTATGACTCCTTGGAAGATATTTACACGCTTCGGCAGAGAGCGAGGTATGCAAGAGAGCTTGCGTCACTTCAAGTCTTATCCGCATCCCGTTCTCGGCTTTCCAGCAGGAGCTTTGATTGATTCTGCGGGTTATTACGTTGGCGAGCAACGAAGAGGAAAGGCTGAGGGATATGGTCAGTATTATGGTAATGATGGTAGTTTTTATGATGGGCATTGGCAGGATGGCAAGCGAAATGGCTTTGGTATCAATGTTGCACCACATGACTTTCTGAAGGTAGGGGAGTGGAAGAACAACGTATTTAAGGGCGAACGTCTCACTTACAACGCTGATCGTATCTATGGCATAGACCTTTCTAAACATCAACATGAGAAGGGGGAGCAGCGTTACAGCATAGCTTGGAGCAAGTTAAGAATCACTCATCTTGGTACATTAAGCACTAAGAAGATCAAAGGAGTGGTTGATTATCCGATCTCATTTGCCTATATCAAGGCAACTGAAGGGCGTACTTTGCTCAACAACTATTACTATTCTGATTACTTGGCAGCCCGTCAGCAGGGGATCAGAGTGGGCACTTATCACTTCTTCTCAACCTTGTCTTCGGGCTATATGCAGGCTAACTTCTTCTTAAAGAAAGCTCGATTCAGGAAAGGCGACCTACCACCTGTGCTCGACGTAGAGCCTACTGATGCGCAAATTCATGCTATGGGAGGTGCTGAAGTGCTGTTCAAACAAGTGAGGATATGGATGTCTATGGTATTTAAACACACGGGTCATCGCCCGATACTCTATATCAGTCAGTCGTTTGCTAACCGTTATATGCCCTTAGCCCCCGACCTTGGTGATAACTATCTCGTGTGGATTGCGCGTTATGGAGAGTATAAACCTAACTTCAAGTTAGCTTACTGGCAGCTTAGTCCTGATGGTAAGGTACGTGGTATTCATGGTGATGTTGATATCAATGTGTTCAATGGGTATAGCAATCAATATGAAGACTTCTTAAAGAGACATTGCTTTTGAATGTCGCTTTAAGAAGTTATAAATAATTGTGTGATACGATTCAAATGAGCCTTAGAGAGTAATCTCTCCAGAACCAAAGCAGCGGTGGTGCTGCTCATCATATATGACACAGAACTGTCCGGGGGCAACTCCATGAATACTCTCTGTAGAATGGATGAGGCACTTCCCATCGCTTAGTTGCTCCACGGTAGCCGTGTGATACTCCGGTGTATGGCGTATCTTGAAAGTCACCTTAGCTGGTAGTTCCGTGATACCTTCGGTTAGGAAGTGGAAATCATGCAGTGGGAAGTCCTTCTTATAAGCTGTTGCTGGATCATAACCATGGCTTACATAGAGAATATTCTGCGCCACATCCTTCTTAACAACGAACCAAGGACCGCCTCCAAGACCCAATCCTTTGCGTTGTCCGATGGTGTGGAACCATAGTCCACGGTGCTCACCAATCTTCTTACCAGTCTCTAATTCGATGATGTCACCCACTTGTTCCCCCAGATAACGGCGTACATACTCATTGTAATCAATGTTTCCAAGGAAGCAGATACCCTGTGAGTCCTTCCTACGAGCATTGATTAAGTGCTCCTGTTCGGCAATTTCTCTCACCTCATTCTTCGCATAATGCCCTATAGGGAATATTACTTTCTTTAGTTGCCAATCGTATATTTGAGCTAAGAAGTCGGTCTGATCTTTTACAGGGTCAGGACTTGTTGTAAGCCATTTACGCCCATCAATCCATTCAGTCTGCGCATAATGCCCCGTTGCTATTAGGTCATAGGCATGCCCCATCTTCGCATCGAAGGCACCAAACTTTATGAGTCTGTTGCACATCACATCAGGGTTTGGAGTGAAACCAGCCTTTACCTTCTCCATAGTATAGCTCGTTACCTGATCCCAATACTCCTTATGACAATCGATGACTTGCAACTTGCAGCCATAACGATGTGCCACGGCAGTAGCCATCTCCAAGTCTTCTTCAGAGTTGCAATCCCATTCTTCCTTCTCTTCTGGTCCTATCTTAATATAGAAACAATCGGGGTGTAAGCCCAGTCGAGCAAACTCATACACGACGACCGAGCTATCTACACCGCCAGAGAGAAGCACTGCGATGCGTTTATCTTTTATCTCCTGAATATCCATTCTATGATCCTTTCCTATCTAAAATACTGTCAGGCTTGTACCTGTTCTTCGGTTATCTTCTTGCGATGCGATACCTTCATACGATCAAAGCCAACGCCATATACACCATTAACAGCTCCTTGCGAAACGAACGCGTTAGGGTCTATTTCATCAATGAGTTGGTAGATGGCACGTGCTTCCGAACGCCTTGCTATGACGAAGAGCATCTTCAAGTCCTTACCCGTATAGAACCCTTGTGCATTGATGATGGTACATCCGCGTGGCACGTCGTTATTGATGGCTGTACCAATCTCTGCCCAATGCTCCGATATAACAAAGAACTGAACGGAACCTCGCATACCGTTGATCATGTAATCAACAACGTATGTCATGACAAAGAGAACGATGTATCCATAGATCACTTTCTCCCAATTATTCAATACGAGGTAACTTGAGCTAATAATGCAAAGGTCGCATGCTAAGATGACACGACCTAGTGAGATGTCACGATACTTATGTATCATTGCGGCGATAACATCCGATCCGCCAGAGCTTGCATTGTACTGTAATGCGATGGCAACACCAGCTCCTAATAGTACACCTCCTACTACGCAGGCAAGGAAGGGCTGGTCGGCAAAGAGTGCATGACCCGCGAATACCTGTCTAAAAAGCGATGTGAAGAATGCGAAGCTAAGCACTGCAAAGATGGTTCTAATGCAGAACTTCCACCCAAGAATCCTCAAAGCAACGAAGAGAAGAATGCCATTAATTGCCAAGTAGGTATATTGAACGGGAATATCTAATCCCCATTGAATAACAGAGGAAATACCTGCTATACCACCAATTGTAATCTTGTGAGGTAAGAGGAAGGCGCACCATCCAAAACTACCAAGCAACATTGCAAAAGCAATCACTAAGAACTCCCATACGTCTCTTAGCTTGTTTTTTCTTTTTCTGACCATGTGTTTATCGATAAATAGTATTTTGCAAAGATAGTGAAAATATAATGAAAATCAAGTTGCTGGATGTCTTTTTCATAATTATGAGATGTTCTTTCTCTTGTAAGAGAGTCTTTTCTCCAATCAAAGAGACGCCCTTTTCATTGCGAAGAAAGCCTTTCTTCACAGCAAGAAGAGCCTCTCTTTGCATGAAAGAAAGGCTCTTCTGTTTATTAGTTGGTATTCTCCTTGATTTGTGACTATTGCTTGTTTCGTTTGTTGAAGAGGCGGAACAACTCTCCAATCCATAGAACGACAGAGGTTGAAGTGACGATGATCAACCAATCAGAAAGGCTGAGAGGAGAGACGTTGAACATCCTTCCACCGCACTGCACGATGATAATCTGCCCCACAAATATCAACAAGGTAATAACACCAAAACCCTTACAACCTTTCAAGTGGAAGGCACTGCGTCCTGTTGCAAAGGCTCGCGCATTAAACATGTTCCAGAACTGTATCATCACAAAGAGTGTGAAGAAGATGCTCAACTCATGGTTCGTTAGTTCATGATGTCCCGTATTTTTCCATGTAAGGAAGTCGGTCATTGATTGAATAGGAGCATGTTCCAGCATATAAAGCAACGTGAGTAGGATTACAAAGAACAAACATCCAACACCGATAATGAGCCTTGTCATTGCTGGATTAATAATGAAGGACTTGCGGTTGCGAGGCTTGTCACGCATGACGTCTTTCGATGGTGGAAGGGATGCGAGAGCCATAGCTGCGAAGGTATCCATAATGAGATTGACCCATAACATTTGAGTTACTGTCAGTGGACTCTGCGTTCCCATCAGTGCACCTGCTAGAACGATAAGGCAGGCAGCAACGTTTACTGTCATCTGAAAAAGGATGAATCTCTGAATGTTCTGATAGAGTGATCGCCCCCACATTACCGCACGACCAATAGAACGGAAGGAGTTATCAATGATGGTGATATCGGATGCTTCTTTCGCAACATTTGTCCCATCGCCCATTGATAAACCCACGTGTGCAGCTTTGAGAGCTGGTGCATCGTTTGTTCCATCGCCCGTAACAGCTACGACTTGGTGCTGGGCTTGCAAGGCTTCAACCAATCGCTTCTTATCCATTGGGCGTGCGCGGGCTATGATCTTTAGACTGTTTACACGTTTAGAAAGTTCTTCGTCGCTTAGAGCTTCAAACTCCGGACCTGTTATCACACAGTTATCACAATCCTTCTTAGTCCATAGTCCCACCTGTCGACCTATCTCTTTTGCTGTTCCCGGGGTATCGCCTGTGACAATCTTAACGTCTATACCAGCATCAAGACATTCCCGAACAGCAGCCGGAACCTCTTTGCGAACAGGGTCGGAGATGGCTACGATACCTTGGAAAGTTAATCCTTTCCCTGTTTGTTTGATGGTGTCGAGGAGGGTTGGAATTACCCCTTCGTGTAAGTTCTCATCGTTGATGAGCATACAGGCAAAGCCCAATGTGCGCATAGCTTGGTTCTGCCAGGTTAACAACTGGTTGCTAATTTCATCCCACGAACGATTCCCCATGATAGAAGAACAATAGTTACGGATGATGTCGGTTGCACCTTTTATATATAAGATGTTCTTTCCTGGAAGTTGAGCAGAGCGCACCAAAGTTCCCATGCACTTGCGTTCTGTTGAGAAAGGAAGTTCGTCTATAACCTCAGCCTCTGTGCGCAACTGACGATAATCATAGCCCTGATCATTTAACCAAAGTAGGAGTGCGCCTTCTGTTGGGTTGCCTAAGGCGGTTGGATGATGAGCTTCAGTGAAATCGAGAGACGCTGTTGAGTTCACAGCAATAGCCTCTCTTGCTAACGCCTTGTGCTCTTCAGTCTCTCTGTCAATAGCCATTTCACTCACACGCATTTGATTCTGCGTTAGCGTTCCGGTCTTATCTGTACAAATGACAGTCGTTGCCCCCATAGTTTCGCAAGCGTGCATCTTGCGCACAAGATTGTTTGTTTTTAGCATACGACGCATTGAATAAGCCAAAGAAAGCGTTACCGCCATAGGCAATCCTTCGGGAACAGCAACGACGATAAGCGTCACGCAGATCATTATTGAGTCTAGGAGATATTGCAGGAAACGTACCCATTCGAAGGAGAAGTTCGAGAAGAACATGATAATGCGGGCAATGAGAATGAGGGCAGCAATGGTGTAACTAGCCCAAGTAATAAGTTTGCCCAATCGTTTTAATTGCTCGGTAAGAGGTGTCTTAACGCTGTTGTCGATCTGAGAAGCTACGAAAACCTTACCATTTTCGGTGTTATCTCCAATCTTCTCAACGCGGAATAAACCATGACCTTCCATCACCTTCGTTCCACGAAGGACATAGTTTGTTGGAAAGGTTGCGTCTTTATCGAAATCAGCTTCATGTGTACTCTTATGGCAGATAGGCTCTCCTGTGAGAGAAGACTCGTCTATGTTGAGAGAGATAGCTTGTAGTAACGATCCATCAGCAGGCACTTCAGAACCCGTGTTGAGCCTGACAACATCGCCAACTACAACCTCTCGCTTTGTTATTTGGGTGGTATTACCATTGCGAATGACCTCCACAGGTTCGTCATCATTGACTTGGTTGAGAACAGAAAAGGCTTTGTTCGCTTTCTCCTCGAAGAAGAATGCCATGCCAGTAGCCAATAGTATGGCGATAAAAATGCCTATTGGCTCGAAAAACACCTCTGTTCCTTCATGCAAACCATAGTATTCATAGAAAGAGATAGCGATAGAGAGAATGCCAGCAACAAGTAGAATGATAATCAGAGGATCCTCAAATTTCGTTATGAAACGCTTCCACATAGGCTCTTTCGCTGGTGGTGTGAGGAGGTTCTCACCGTGCTTCTGCCTACTTGCTAACACCTCTTGATCATTAAGCCCGTTAATTATCTTCTTCTCTTCCATAATGTCTTTGTGTATGAGACAACGGCGACAAAAGGGAACATGTTTACCTTTTAGCTGTTGTACTTGGGCTGCAAAGATACAAAGAAAAAATGATATTTGGCGACAGAAGGGAACATGTTTACAGTTTTAACAGATATAATGGGACTTGAAGACCATTTAGGAGATATGGATTTCAAGGTTGCTGGTACAAAATCTGGAATTACAGCTTTACAAATGGATATTAAAATTACAGGTATAACAGAAGAAATTATGAGAATTGCCTTAAATCAAGCTCATGAAGCTAGAATACAAATATTGGAGCTTATGAATAATACAATCTCTAAACCTGCTGAATTAAAATCTAATGTGCCTAGAATACAACAAATAACTATTCCAAAAGATAAGATTGCAGTTCTTATTGGCCCAGGTGGAAAAAATATTAAAGGTATCATAGACCAAACAGGTTCAACTGTTGATATAACCGATGATGGACTTGTATCTGTTTTTGCCAAAGATGCTGAAACATTAGAAAAAACTTTAAAACTTGTAGATGGTTTTGTAAGAGAAGTTGAGTATGGTGAAGTGTATGAGGGAAGAGTTGTTTCAATAATGAAATTTGGTGCATTTATGGAAATTTTACCTGGTAAAGAAGGTCTACTTCACATTTCTGAAATCTCACCAGAAAGAGTTGAAAAAGTTGAAGATGTACTTTCAGTTGGAGATGTATTTAAAGTAAGAGTTATTTCTATGGAAGGTGGAAAAATCTCTTTAAGTAAAAAGAAGGTTTAATTCCAGGAGGATATTATGAATTTACCTAATAGACTGACTATGATTAGATTTATATTAGCAGTGCCTTTTATAATATTTTTACAAGAATCAGATTCAACTAAATATGGTTTAATTTTTAGATTAATTTCTCTTGTGATTTTTGTAATAGCATCACTCACAGATTTTTTTGATGGTTATATCGCAAGAAAATACAATCTTATTACTGATTTTGGAAAAATTATGGATCCCCTTGCTGATAAAATACTTGTTATTTCAGCACTTGTAATATTTGTACAATTAGAGTATATTCCAGGTTGGATGTCTATTATTGTTTTGGCTCGTGAATTTTTAATCAGTGGAATAAGAATACTTGCAGCTGCAAAAGGGGAAATTATTGCAGCAGGCAATTTGGGAAAATATAAGACAACAAGTCAAATGATTGTTGTCATAATTGCCTTAGTAATAGGACCTGTTGGTTTTCACATATCTGATTATTATTTTACAATAGCAGAAGTGTTGATGTTAATACCAGTTGTTTTAACAATATGGTCAGGTTGGGAATATACTTTTAAAGCAAAACACTATTTTACTGAACAATGAAAGAGGAAATTTTATGTCACTTTTAGCATATTCACTTATAACTATAATACAAAAATTGTTTTGGCTTGTTGATATATTGATATTAATTAGAGTTCTTTTATCTTGGTTTCCAATGAATAATAATTTTACTGATCTTATTTACAATATTACTGATCCTATGTTAAAGCCATTTAAAGATTTTTTAGATAAATATATAAATTTACCTATTGATTTTTCACCATTGCTTTTTTTGCTTTGTTTACAAGCAGTTGAAAGAATTCTAATGAGATTAATTATAGTTATTTTTTAATAATACTGTGGGGTTATTGTAAATTATAAAAAAATGGAGATAAAAATAAGTGAGTTACATTCCAGATTTTAAGATAAAAATTAAATAGAATGAGCCGAGTAAATCTCAGCATGTTTGAAGCTGACTTGTCAGCAAGTTTGCTGAATTTACAGCGAATTCTTGATTTTTTTATCGTTAAGAAATTTAGCTA
>ERZ773013.2129-NODE-2129-length-11077-cov-7.463255_pt1 | contig 11077 bp, 7 predicted proteins | sample MGYA00511670_ERZ773013 | MGnify/ENA primary metagenome ERZ773013 (study PRJEB29015, sample SAMEA2738120) | human oral metagenome | biome: human oral; feature: human-associated habitat; material: saliva | place: China | collected 2257 ...
GAGGGCAGGCTAGGGATACCCTAACGACGAGTACTTCTTCCTCAAGATATTCGATTGCCACCAGGCGCTACTCGAAGACTTCCGGGGCTGCGGCATGATGGGGCCACACACAGGTTTTAAGACTGAGCCTAAATCACCCTCATGGGAGTTGTCCCACAAGGGTGATTGTGCTTACTGAAACGGCTGGGGACTACTTGCTGTTGTAGTCAAAGTCCTCTGAAGACGTATCGCTGTCGCCCTGGGACTCGCCCTCATCCTCGAGGTCTTCCTCATTGACTGGGCGGAATGACGCGGTGTCACCGCCGATGAGGTCCTGCTCGGTGACTTTCGCCATCGTCTGGGTCGTATCAGCTACACTGTCGGAGAAGATATCGCCTTCGTCCTCGGCATTCTCCTTGTTGTGCGGCTTCGGCATCGTATCTGAAGTGTCAGGCGGAGCGACGCGGCGCAGCATCGGGGTGGCCTTGGCACGGGTGAAAAGTGGCACGAACTCGTAGATGATGTTGGAATTCTCAAGGCCGTACCAGCGTGCAGCGGAGCCGCAGAGCTGACGGATCGCATACTTCATGCTCATGACTGTGTAGTCGCCACCGGAAAGCGCGGTCTCAGGGGTCAGGGACTTACGGATCAGGCAGAAGTGGAAGTCGCCCACGGAGCTCGGCTTACGGTAGATCGAATAGTGGTGGTCCTGCGGAGCCAGCTCGTGGCTGTTCACCAGGTCACCGACGATCTGTCTGATGTAGGCGTTGACACGCTGGTTGATTCTGAAGCCAAGCCTCAGCTGCACCTTGAAGATAAAGTCGGTACCGAAGTTGTTGACTGAGTACTCCAAGGTCTTCGGCTCATCGGTGACGAGCACGTTCAAGAACCAATAGGCGTGTGCGCGCTTCGGGCGCTTGTCCAGGATGGAGTAGAGAATATCGCGGTCCAGCTTGTCCGGCGAGGAGTCGTTGGTCAAGAATACCAGGTTGTCTGCGGCGTACTCGTAGGAGTTATCGTCGCGCAGCTCAGCGAGCTGTCCGATGTAGTCCTTGATGGGCAGATAGACGGACTGGGTACGCTCGATTGCGGTGCCGCGGCGCCAGACGTACATGACCATAAAGATGAGCGCCGCAAGCAGGACGGTGAAGTAGCCGCCATGTGTGAACTTGGTCAGGCTGGAGATGAAGAAGGTGGTCTCGATCAGGCCGAAAAAGACGAGGAAAATCCAAGAGCCGACCTTGTGGTGTTGAATCCTCGACAGGTAGATGTGCAGCAGGATCGTTGTCATCAGCATCGTCAGCGTGATGGCCAGGCCGTAGGCCGCTTCCATGTGGGAAGAGGTTCTGAAGAGCAGGACGACGATGATGCAGCAGACCCACATCAGGTTATTGACCAGCGGGATATAGAGCTGGCCTTTGGTCTCGGACGGATAGGTGATCTTCATGTGCGGCATCAAGTCGAGGCGGATTGCCTCAGAGACAATGGAGAAGGAGCCGGTGATCAGAGCCTGGGAGGCGATGATTGCCGCCAGCGTTGAAAGGACTACAGCGAACGGACGCATGTTTGCGGCGAGCATCTCAAAGAATGGGTTCATGTCCGGGATCGCCTGCAGCGCGGCGTTGTTCTTGTTTGCCAGAACCCAGGCGCCCTGGCCCAGGTAGTTGAAGATCAGGCAGATCTTCACGAACGGCCAAGAGGCATAGATGTTGGACTTGCCGACGTGACCCATATCGGAGTAGAGAGCCTCAGCGCCGGTGGTGCACAGAAAGACGTTGCCCAAGACCATCATGCCGGCTGCGTTCTTGTCGGAGAACAGGAAGATAATAGCGCGCAGGGGGTCGAGGGCGCGCAGAATGCTGAGGTTTCCGCCCATGTTGACCAGGCCGGCGATCCCTAAGAAGAAGAACCATACTGTCATGATCGGGCCGAAAGCCTTGCCGATGCTCGAGGTACCGGCACGCTGGATAAAGAACAAAATGCACATGATCACGATCGTGATGCCGATCACGATGTTTTGATTGTCACCGATCAGTGCTTGGCCGATATCGATGGTACGCAGGCCCTCGATCGCTGTCGTAATCGTCACAGCTGGGGTCAAAATGCCGTCTGCGAGCAGCGCGGCGCCGCCGATCATAGCGGGGATGATCAGCCATTTGGCACATTTTCGCACCAACGAGTAGAGGGCAAAGATACCGCCCTCGTTGTGGTTGTCTGCCTTCATCGCGATCAGGACGTATTTGACCGTAGTGATCAGGGTGATGGTCCAGATGATGAGGGAGAGCGCTCCTAAGATCACATCCTCATCGATGGTAGCCAAGCCGCCGTTGCCGGCGATGATGGCCTTCATCGTGTACATCGGTGATGTACCGATGTCGCCGTAGACCACACCGAGTGTGACCAGAATCATTCCCATGCTCAGTGGGATTGCGCCTGCGCTTCGTTTAGTCCTGCGACCACGTGAAAGCGTTTGATCTGCACGACTCATCTACACTCCAAACTCAATTTTTACGTTACATAGGAAAGATCAGGTTATACCCAATCCCTTTTCACAAATATCTCATTTTAGTTCCTCATTTGGATGTTTTGTAGAGGGTACATCAAACGCCTGCTTTTCGCTGCTTTAAAAACTGAGAAATAACCGTGAGGACCTGCAATGATCTTAAAGACTCTATACTGTCAGATACAAAACGTTAATATTCTTGAAAGGAGTTGCGTGTATGGCAGACGAACCAGCACCGGAGTCGAAGGCCCAAAAGAGGCCTTCCGAGCTCTATATCAGCTACCCCGCGCCGGAGCGCCTGAGCGTCCCGGAGCCCGCGAGCAAGGTCTTGGCCTACAGAGCAGGAGGCAATGAATTTAAGTATCAGGCCAGGGCAGGGCACCTCGATGTGCGCTCAAACGCTGGACAATCCCTAAGCCAGATGTTTGCCCTCAGCTTTGTAAGGCTGAAGGGTCAGGAGCCGGATCCTCAGCGCCCGGTGACCTTTGCCTACAACGGTGGCCCGGGCTGCTGCTCGGTGCCAGTCGACTTCGGCGGCTTTGGGCCTCTGAAGGTCAAGAGCAACGGGATGCACCACCTCGACGCCTATGCGCCGCTCGAGCAGAATCCCTATTCCTTCCTACCGTTTACCGATTTGGTATTCCTTGATGCGCCGGGAACCGGCTTCTCGACGGTCGCTGAGGATGCAGACCCGAAGAAGATCTTCAGCGTTGACGGGGACGCGGATGCCTTCTGCCGTGCGATCATGCGCTGGCTTGAAGAGAACGACCGCTGGGGGAGCCCGGTGTACCTGCTCGGTGAGTCCTACGGTACCGTCAGAAACGCCGTGCTGATGCGCAAGCTCGGCGAGGCGAGCGTGAAGGTCACCGGCGTCACGATGCTCTCCTCCATCTTTGACTTCGTTCAGGCAGACGAAGGGGAGGACCTCTACTATCTGGGTATGGTGCCGAGCTTTGCCGCCACGGCTCACTACTTCAAGAAAGCCGGACAGAGCGTCGAAGAGGATGAGTGGTTCGATCAGGCAGTGGCCTGGAACGAGGATGTCTATGCTCCGGCACTATTGAAAGGTGATCGCATCAGCCAAGAGCAGCAGCAGAGAGTCGCAGACGAAATGAGCGGCTTTATCGGCCTGCCCGCTGACCTCATTATGCGTAACCACCTGCGCATCAAGCTCGACTGCTTCCGCAAGAATCTCTTGCGTGACGAGGGAAAAGTCATCGGTCGTCTCGATATGCGCTTCACCTCTGCAGCACCGCTGGCCACGCAGGACAGCTCTGATTGGTTTGCAGGCGAAGACGCCGCCGACGACGCGAATGACGCAAACATGGTCAGCGCCTTCAGGAACTTCTTGCGCTCAACGCTGGGCTATAAGAACCCGGCAGTCTATCTGGGCAGCAACTATGAGGGTGTAGGCACCAAGTGGAACTGGACGCACCTGGAGCCGGGCACGATGTATCCGGCGGATACACCCAATGTCTCGCTTGATATCGCCGTCGCTTTGAAGCGTAATCCGACCATGAAGATCTCCTTCTTGGGCGGACGCTACGATGCGGCAACCACCTATTGGAATACAGTGCACGATATGTCCTGCCTCTATCTCCCTGAGGACTTGAAGCAGCGCATCGAATTCCACCGTTACGGCTGCGGCCACATGGCCTACATCGATCTCCCGACCTTGAAGCAGATCTATAAGGACGAGGAGAAGTTCTACCAGAAGCGCTAGTGCCGTTAGAATTGAGATGATGCAGTAGCTCGCTAAATAGTAAAGCAGGCCCGGATGCCTCACGTGGGGTATCCGGGCCTGTTCTCTCGTAAGTATGGTGTGCGAGGTTAGCGCTTGATATGGCGGACCAAGTAGCAGTGGTGGATCCTGGGGTTGCGGGCAAAATCGTCGGGGATCGTGTCCGGGGTTATATCGTGAATTGAGACATCCGCCTTCTCAAGCGCGGCGACATCCGGCTTGAAGCTCCTGAGGTTGCAGGAGAAGACGCAGATTCCGTCATGCGTGAGCAGGCGGGAGAGGGTGATCAAGAATTCCGCGTGGTCGCGCTGCACATCCCAGCTGTGGTGCATTCGGGAGGAGTTTGAGAAGGTCGGGACATCCGCGAAGATCAGATCCCAGCGGTTTTTAGTGCGGCGCTGCTTATGGATCCACTGTAAGACGTCTGCCTGAATATATTGGTGATCGGGTCCGGTGAACCCGTTGCGCTCCATGTTCCGCTTGGCCCAGGCAAGCGAGGGTTTTGACATATCCACCGAGGTGGTGTGGTGCATGTCGCCGTCTGCGGCGTAGCAGGTTGCGGTACCGGTGTAGGCAAAGAGGTTCAGGAAGCGCTTTGAGCCCTTCGTCTTCTTTGCCATCTCTCTGATCATCGCTCGAGTATCGCGGTGGTCCAAAAAGATGCCACAGTCGAGGTGGTTGGTGAAGTTGACCTCGAAGGTGAGCCCTCCTTCATCGATCAAGTGGGAGCCTTCGGGGAGCAAAATGCCCTTCTTCCGGCTGTAATAGGTGCGCTGTGGCGTCTTCTTTGCCTGATCCACATACTGTGAGCCACCCTTGGCGCGTTTTCTGCGCTTCAGGTAGGTGTTTTCCGGAGAGACATGCAGGACGCGTGGTGCGATCGTCACCATATCCCAGAGACGCTGCTGTGCCAGGTCCTGATCGATGCCCTTCGGGGCGACATATTCGGAGATCTGGAGCCAGCGTCCCTTCTGCAATCCCTGATAGAGCTCGATTGAGGCGGAGTAATCAGGTAGATCTGCATCGTAGACGCGATAGCAGCTCACATCCTCCCGCTGAGCCCACCTCGCACGTGCTTTTGCCACTTTCTCCAAGCGCTTGGAGAACTGCTGGGAGTTATCGAGAAAGGCCGGTAGGGTCGTGCCGTCGTTGAGGCGCACTGTTTTGGTGTCCGGTTTGTTGTGTAAGGTATAGGCACTGAGCTCTGTGTGCTGGTTGCCCTGGAGCAGTTCCTGCTCTGAGGTAGGATTGTTTCCCATGATGTTTGAGAGATCCGCTTCAGCGGAGAGTACGGCACAGTCAGTATCTGAGGGCACGTAGGTGAATATCTGTCGGGCCTGCAGCAAGGTGGACACACAAGATGCCTTCGCATGCGGATCGAGCCAGGACAGGTCTGCTACACAGTTGAGGTTGTGGGCATAGGTGAGCGCTTTCTCGAGCCCAGGCGCTACCCTCTGCGGTCTGAAGAAGATTGGTTTTGCCTGCAGGCTTTCCCGTGTCAGGCTCTGCTGTAACGCAAGTCCTGCTTCCGGCCGTGTGTCGAAGGCAATGAGGTTAACGGTACGTTTAGCTCCTGCTTCAGCGCGTTCCTGGGCTTCTCTCACAAGTGCGTTCCAGACAGACTCCTGGTGTCCGAGCCAACCCGTGAATCCCCAGGCGGTACGGTCGAGCCCTGAGGCTCTGTCCTGTGCCTGTCTGACGGCTTCTGCCGCGATCGTGCCGTCGCCACTGAACAGGATAAAGAGCGTTGGGTTGTCGTGGCGGACCGTGCAGAACCACCCAGCGGTGTCGAGGAGTGCCCGGGCATAGTCGGGACGCAGCGGCACTAAGGTGTTCTGGGCGGAGCGCTTAGGCGGATAGTCCCGCTTAAAGAGCGCTTCGCCGGTGAGGTCGATCCCGATCGTGGCATGCGTCTTCTGCAAGCGGATCGCTACGCGCAGGGTTGGGCGCGCTGTATCGGTTTGGATCTTGATGCCGGTTTTGGAGAAGATCCGATCACTCAGAGCATCTTTCGTTCTTAATGCCAGATACTGCGTGTTTCTGATCTCTGCGGTGGTGCCATGCGCTTCGATTGTAAGACGGGTGTCTGTGGGGATGTGCTCTTCCCAGGGGATTTGAGAGAGACTCTCGTACAGCTCGTCTGCAGTGGAAGCCTTGACGCGGGCGATCACCGCTACAATACGGGAGGCCAGCCCTGACCAGAGGCAGGCGCGGTAACCGTCCTCAAGTGTCCCGGCAAATGCTACCTGTCCCTGGAGTGGCCGTGCAGTGTGTATACCGCAGGAGCGCAGTTCCTGAGCCAAAAGCTGTTCAAAGCCTGCCGGGCAGGTCGCATAAAATTCCATCGCTCACCTCATTGTCCCGCACGTATCATGCCGGTCTCAAGAAAAATCATTGCACTGTATTGTAGCAAGGAATGCGAACAGAGCGTGTGGGAGGGCGTTGCTACCCAGCCGATTGCACTTATGCGTCAGGTTAGCCCGCTGAGCGATGGTAGCTGATTCGCCAGCCCCATTGACCCCTCTATAGTTGTATAAAGGAAAACAGGTAGGTATAGAAGTGACACGTCGATTTTCCTATGCCTGAGACAAGTCTTGTAACCCTGAATTGAGGAGGAGTCCTGATGCTGGAACCTGAAGTTCAGAAGAGAGTGGAAGAGTGGCAGAAGAATTGCGCTGAGCCGGATCTGAAAGAAGAGCTCGATCAGCTTGTCGCAAATAAGGAAGACGATAAGCTCAACGATGCATTCTACCGCAATCTTGAGTTTGGCACCGCAGGCCTTCGCGGCACGCTCGGCGTTGGCACCAACCGCATGAATGTCTACGTTGTGGCACAGGCGACTCAGGGCGTCGCAAACTATCTGAACGCCCACTATGACAAGCCGTCGCTGGCAATCGCGCGTGACTCACGCCTCAAGGGCGAGGACTTCCAGAAGGTCGCTGCAGGCGTCCTAGCTGCTAACGGCATCCACGTCTACGTCTATCCGCGCATTGAGCCGGTACCGACCCTGTCCTTCGCGGTCCGCTATCTCCACACCTCAGCCGGCATCGTGCTGACCGCCTCCCACAACCCGGCGCAGTACAACGGCTACAAGGTCTACAACGACAACGGCGGACAGATCGCCAATGAGGCTGCAGACGAGATCTCCGCTTCCATCGCTAAGACCCCGATGTTCGGCGCTGTCAAGATGATGGACTTCGATGAGGGCCTGAAGCAGGGTCTGATCGAGTGGACACCGGAAGAGGTCCTCGATACCTTTATCGCAGCTGTCAAGAAGGTCTCCATCCCCGGATTCAAGGCGGATCCGTCCTATTCAATTGTCTATACGCCGCTCAATGGCACCGGTATGGAGTGCGTGAGCCGTATCCTCAAGGAGATCGGCGTTGAGAACGTAACGGTGGTCCCCGAGCAAGCAAAGCCGGATGGCCGCTTCCCGACCTGCAAGTACCCGAATCCTGAGTTCCGTGAGGCGCTGCAGCTGGCGTTGGATCTGGCTGAGAAAGTCAAGCCGAACTTGGTTGTCGCAACTGACCCGGATGCCGACCGTATGGGCACCGCAATCCCGCACGACGGCGAGTACAAGCTCCTGACCGGCAACGAGATGGGCGTTCTGCTGATGGACTGGCTGTGCAAGATGGCAAAGGACCGCGGCGAGGATCCGAAGCAGAAGGTCGCCGTGTCCACGATCGTCTCCTCAGTGATGCCAGATGCTCTGGCCCGTGAGTATGGCTTTGAGATGCGCCGCGTCCTCACCGGCTTCAAGTACATCGGCGACCAGATCGACCAGCTCAAGGCTGAGGGCGAAGAAGACCGCTTCCTGATGGGCTTTGAGGAGTCCTACGGTTATCTGGTCGGTACGCACGTACGCGACAAGGATGCAATTGTCGCCGTCGAGATGTGCGTTGAGATGGCCTCCTACTATGCAGACCGCGACATGGACCTCTACGAGGCAATGGAAGCCCTCTACAAGAAGTTTGGCTACTACCTTAACGGTACCGTCAACGCCGGCTTCCCGGGCGAGTCCGGTGCGGCACGTATGGCTCAGATCATGAACAACCTGCGTGAGCATCCGCTGGCGGAGATCGCAGGCTACAAGGTCGCCGGCGTCACCGACTTCGCTAAGGGCGTCGAGATGCCGCGCGTCTCCGGGCTGCAGAAAGAGGCTCCGCAGAAGCTGCCACCTGCGAACGTTATCGAGTTCAGACTCGAGGGCGACAACAAGGTTATCTTCCGTCCTTCCGGTACCGAGCCGAAGGTCAAGGCATACCTGTTCAGCAAGGGTGCAGCCCGCACTGAGGCAGAGTCCATCCGCTCCAAGCTCCAGCGTGCAGCAGAGAATATCCTGAAGTAACACGTCACACTATACAGTGTGTATGGAGGTGGCCGTCTGGGTCTTGCAAGACTCAGGCGGCTCCTTTTGTGCAACGCCAGCTGTAACCCGATGGAGATGAGAAATGCCTTCCCACTCGGGGAAAGGCATTGTGCAGCCAGGGATACGTTTTCTGGTGCCCGAGGCAGTGGAGCTACTGCGCGGAGCCCTGTTTGGCGCTCTGTCCCTGTGTGGTTGTGCTCTGTTGGTTTGTCGCAGCGGCTTGGTCGCTTTGGCCTTGCGTTGCCTGGTCGGTGCTTGCCTGCTTGACCATAAAGACGATGTCGGCGGAGGCCGCAATCGTGCCTGGATCCCAGGTGTGTGAGGAGACGGAGGTGGAGGTCGGGTCAAATACGGTGACCGCTCCGGTATCCTTGTCTGCGCTGGTCACCAGGATCCAGTGTGCGGTGGTTGTTAAGGTATCAGCCTTCACTTCAGCCAAGATCGGCGTGTTTGCAGCCAGGCACTTCGTGATGCTTGCTTTGTTTGCATCGATGCCGGTACAGGTGAGACCTAAATCCCCGATATCCTGCGTGAAGAAGTCAGCGGAGGTGCCGGAATCCCCGGTAGCCATGCTGTTCTGCAGGGCGAGGTTAGCGATGGTAGCCGGAGTCTGATCTGAGTTGCCTGTAAGTCCCATGTAGGCGATTGAGAGGGCTGTGGGGCCGGAGCCTGAAACGCCGAGCGGTAAGTCTCCGTAGTCCATATTGCCCCAGCTCGTATCCCAGTCGTAGAGCGCAGGATAGGTGCCCTGGGTGACCGTACCGGTGTAGCCTGAAGTGTCCTTGTTTGCCCGGGGATACTGTGCGACGAAGTCGATTGCGGCAGGTTCATTGATTGCCAGCTCGATGATGCGGTCATCAGGATAGGACGTAGCGTTCTGAGCGATCTGTTGGAGCTTCTCGCTGCGGTCGAGAACAGGGGAGAGCTCGTTGGTGATGTTCTCATCCACCCCATAGGCTACCCGGGAATCCTGTGGGTTCTCTTTCGGTTGCTCTTCCTCCTCCTGTTGTCGCTGCTGATCCTGGCGGGTCTGTGCCATGTTTATCGAGCGCATGCAGCTGCCGATTGCGAAGAGAAGCAGAATAATGAGGGCGACGATGATGATGAGCTGCAGCGTATGGTTGTTATCGTGCCGAGGATCGTAGTACCCGCGCCGTGGTGAACGGCGCCTCTTGTTGTGTCCACCTCGATGCCCTGAATATTGTGAGTGTGAGCGGTGATGGGTCTGTGAGGTCTGCCGGCGGCGTCTAGAGCCATTGCCTGATCGATTTCGCTGGGCATGCTGTGGCTGATACCGGTCGTAGTGTTGCGGATAGCTGTTATAGTCTCGATCAGAGTATGGCATACCTGAATCCCTTGTAGGTCGTTGTGCCACATACACAAGCGGTTGTGGTTGTTTCCGTCTGATTAAGCATATCATGATTGTATGCATCGCCGTAGAGGTCCCTGAAAGGACCTGAACCACTCTCACGCGATTCATTCCCTCAATCTCTGTCATCGCTGTCAATACAGAGCACACTGGGGTTGGCTCAGCCTTGAGGATTCAGAGGGATCAAGAACAAAGGGTGAGGACCGTATTGGATACAATGAGGGCGGTAGAGGACAGAATGAAGGGTATGTACTATCGCCAACGGTCAGGGGCTTAAACGGTGATGCGCACCTATGCTCGATCAGGAGATGCAGAGTCAGGCGCAGGATACGAGATCAAGAGAATTGAGACAGTTGCAGAGCAGGTTGGGGTGACGATACCGGTTGGCCTGTGTATCAATCCGAATTTTTCCTTTTCAGAGAAGGGGGCCTGCCGTCAAAATTCGGCATCGATGAAGACCGAACACTTTCGTTTCTTGAGGACAATGCGTACGAACATATCAAGGCGATCAGCATTCATGTGCACCTGAAAAGCCAAGAGCTGCGTGAGCCTGTGTTGGCTGCGCATTACCAACGGATGTTTAGACCTGTGGAGAAATTTGAGTGCGTCTGCAGAGGACTGGATTTCGTTAATATGGGGTCTGGCATGGGCGTCGCGTATACCGCGCAGGATACGTCCTTAGATACTTATCGAGCTGGGACGAGGATTTCAACAGGCACTTGACCACTAGTGGAGGGCACATCCTGATACAAGAACTATGATTGGGGCGGGCAGGCATGCAGTGCGCCAAAGTGGATACTATGCAACTGAGGTGATGGATCGAAAAGTATCGCACGGTAAAACCTACCTTATCCTGAAGAATACGCTTAATGGTTTTATACTTTACAGGAAGGCGGTCCCTCAGAGCTTGTGAAGCTGATCGGTAATCTGTGCACAACAGTTGATTATATAACGGAGGACATCCGGTGTCCGCATTTGGAATGCGGCGATGCGGTCATTTGCACCAATGCGGGCGCATATGCCGTGACGATCTTGCCCACGCAGTTCTTTTCACTAGACTCGCTGTTAGACCATAATTGACCTAAGAAGGGCCCAAAAGTGTCCAGGCCTTTG
>ERZ773013.2134-NODE-2134-length-11070-cov-2.609079_pt1 | contig 11070 bp, 5 predicted proteins | sample MGYA00511670_ERZ773013 | MGnify/ENA primary metagenome ERZ773013 (study PRJEB29015, sample SAMEA2738120) | human oral metagenome | biome: human oral; feature: human-associated habitat; material: saliva | place: China | collected 2257 ...
GTAGGCGAATAGACTTCGTAGCTCGTCAAAAGTAAAATCTTTCGGGAGCTTGCGTATTCTTTTTACGAGTTTTTCTTTTTGGCTCATACAACGAGGAACTAATTTTCAGTTGCAAAGATACAATTAATTTTCTAATTTTGCAGGCGGTATGAGTATTAAATAATATAAAAAACAAAGCAGGGAAGGCAAATAGAACCTATTTGCAGCACTCTTGTTTTATGTGTGCAATACTGACTTTGCAATTCACGGATTGTTTACACATATATAATATAAATAAGTATGGGAAAGTTCTTAGAAGAGTTCAAAGCATTCGCAGTTAAAGGCAATGCTGTAGACATGGCGGTAGGTGTCATCATCGGCGGCGCCTTTGGGAAGATTGTCAGCAGTATTGTTGACGACATCATCATGCCGCCTATTGGCTGGCTTATTGGCGGTGTGAATTTCTCCGACCTGAAGATTACGTTGCCGACGGTGGAGATCCCAGGCGTGGAAAAGATGGGGGCTGCAACCATCAATTACGGCAACTTTATCCAGACGCTGCTCGACTTTGTCATCATAGCTTTCTGCGTTTTCCTGCTTGTAAAAGGGATCAATGCACTTACAAGGAAGAAAGAGGAGCCAAAGGCTGTTCCAGGACCCAGTAATGAAGAGAAGCTACTGACGGAAATCAGAGACTTGATGAAAGACGAGAGGAAATAGCTTACATTGTCCGCCACGTGGCGGACTTTCGGCTGACTGACGATAAAAACAGACTGACGGACGACAGAAAAATCACCACGATGACAGCTAGTGAAAGTGCAATGACCTTAGAGATAAAGTATCTTTTTATATAGTTTCGGGTTAGGAAAACAATCACGCTCAGTGCAATATCACTGAGCGTGATTGTTGTGTTTAGAGCTATGCTATTCCCAATCGATAGCTTGATCCTCATCCGGTATCTGCGTATTGATCTTACGCTCGAGCGTCAGAGTACCCTCGACACCGCAGCTTAGCTCATAGCCTGGTACTGAGGTGTAATCGACATAAGTGTAAGCAATATTATGGATGATGACGTAGCGGTGGACGAGATAGGGTTGGGTGGCATCGGCGACCTCCTGGATGGAGTAGGAAGCCTCACCAGTGACATTAAGCTTCATCTTTGGGTTCTTGGAATAAAATTGTACGGAACCTTGTGTGCCGCCGCTGAAATGCGCGAAGACCTTGTAATTGGCGCGGTCGGTACGCGTTTCGTCTATGTCTCCGGCATAGAAAAAAATAGTTGTGTCGTTGACAACATATCCGCGGATGTCACTCTTTGCCGTAGCAAGGGTCGGGTCATCGGATGTATAGATCTTCATGGCTGTGCCACTGTAGTCGCCGCTGAAGTCGTTGAACGGGAAGATACGAAGAATGGCTTTGGCATAGTTCTTACGTGGATGCTTCTTGTATCCATAGCTCCCGTTGTCTACGATGGTTATTGGGAGTACCCATTTCTTAGACATGTCTATTCCCTCGAAGTTGAACTTTATGGGTAGCAAGGCTACGTTTTCACTACCATTGATAGTCACAGTCTCAGGATAAGCAGCATAGTCGCTCATGTCTTCGTACCAGAGATCAGTCCTCTTCTGGAAGCGTGCGTAGTTCTCAGTGGCGAGAGTGTCGGCATCATGGGCAACATGTACCGTGATATTATTTTCATTCGTTTTGGAGCCGCTGACGATGACAGGCAAATCGTAACTCGACTGTCCATCTCCATACACTGCAACTTTGTTAGTATCCTTGCGTGTATAAGGGACATAGATATTGGTTACGCCCTCGCTGTTAAGTGGAGAACGAAAACTAATGTACTGCGTGTACTGCTCGTCAGTCCAGTCATCGTTGCACGAAGCAAGCATCAGAGTTGCTGCTGTCAGAGGTAGGAGAGCAAAGCTCAGCGCGCGTTGGCCCAACTGTAATATATTTGTTGTTTTCATAGCGTTATCATGCTTTTTGATTAGTCATACGATGTCCATCCGGGGTTCTGGGTGAGCTTGGAGTTATGCTTGAGTTCAGAGTGCGGAATAGGCCATAGATACATTTTGTCGCTGAATGTAGACGGGAGATTAGAGATAGGCACAACCATTTGGAAGTCCTCTTTATGGTTCTCGTCCATCATGACATTACAGCCATATATTCTAAGACTTTCCTCTACCGGAGCATCTTTCCAGCGCCGGAGGTCAAAATAGCGCTTGCCCTCACCCATGAACTCAATCATGCGCTCGCGTTTGATGCGCTTGCGCAAGGCTGCGGCATCAGCATAGTCAGACTCTGAGAAATCGGGCAGGCCGGCTCTGATGCGGACAGGCCGAATTCCTCGCTTCATCTCTTTCCCGTCACGGCTGATAGTATAGGTCTTGGAGCCGTCCCAGGAAGGAATGCTGTAAGTTTGCGTTAGTTCGTTAAGTGCCTCAGCATACAACATAAGAATGTCGGCATAGCGAATAGCGGGCTCTACACGCTCCTTGAATGTGGAGTAGTCGTTGGAGTAATCGTTAGGATTATAATATTTCTTGCATCCGATACCCGTCCGGAGGTAGAACTGCGTGTTGTTATAGCCATTCTGCTCACCCTGATATCCGCCGCGATAATAGAATACCTGGCGGTTGTGGTTGGACGCAGTAGGATCTCCGAGACATTCCCATACTGAACCGTTGTAGCCTACTGAAGCATAGAAGCGGGGCTCACGGTTGGCATATTGCAGTGAGACATTTGCAGGCAGAGGTTTGTAGAGCCCCTTGCGTACATCACGTGCACTGGTGAAGCCAGACAGGCGCTCTGTGCCATTACCGCGGCCAATCTCTTTGTCTTTTCCCGGGCAGTCGGTACCGTCATTCATATAATAGGCATCTACCATCTTCTGGGTCAATCCATGTGTATTCCATCCGTTGCAAGAGCGTGGCATCTCGTGGAGAGAAAAAGCCTTCATGCCCCAGTGCTCATCGGTGGCATTGGATGAGCCTCGGGTAAAAATGAGCTCGGGATTATCATCAGGGGCCACATCACCGTCGAAGAGTGCGCGATACGATTGCATGGGATCTATGTTGCGCCATCCGTTCGGCCAGTCGTGTTTTGCAAACTCACAGGTGGTGTCTGCCGGTGTAATGGTGGCAGGATGACCTTCGGCATCAGTTGTTGTGGATGCAGCATGATAGAGATCGTATACTCCTAATTCCATGACGTCACGGCAGGCGGCAGCGGCTTTTGCCCACTTCTCTTCTTTATATTCTGTGGAGAGAAGCTGATGGCCTTCATTGTCGACAAGCTCTTTGGCATAGGTGTCAGTATTGCCATTGGCAAATGGTGAGGCCGCAAAAATTAGAGCTTGAGCGCGGGCTGCGAGTGCGGCACCTTTGGTCGGAGCCGTGACGTGCTCAGCATCACGCTTTGTGTATTGTATCTCTTTGGCGGCCTGAGTCATCTCGGAACTGATGTAATCGGCTACTTCTTCATAAGAACTGCGCGGCGTGGCAATGGCATCGTAGCTTTCGGTGTAGTCTGCACCCTCGTCGGGCATGATGGGACAAGGACCATAGCGGCGGAGGAGAAGCCAATAGTAGTAAGCCCGGACAAAACGAGCCTGACCCTTGTAGTCGAGTTTCTCCTTGTCTGTCATCTTAGGGTTCTGGTCAATGTTATGGATAAATATAGAAGCCTGATAGATACCTTTGTAGCATTTAGCCCATGCCCCGTTGCAGAAATTCTCGTCGTAGGTACCCTGGCGGAACACGTTGTAGGATAGCGCCCAGGTCTCCTTGGAGTCGTAATTGATATCACGGTCTCCGTAGTACATGTCGTCGGCAAAGCAGAACGAGTTGGTGAATCCATCCTTCGAGACCACGTCAGCATTGTCGTTGGCAAGGAACGAATAGGCATAGGACAGCCACTCTATCGACTTGCTACGGTCGGTGAAGACAGTCTCAAGCGTTGTACGGTCCTTGAAATACTTGTCCGAGTCGAGGTAGTCGTTACAGGATGTCAGTGTCATACCTGCGGCGAGAGCCAGAGAGAAAAATATATATTTCGTTTTCATGTTCTCAAATACTTTCTATATAGAATTATTGTTATAAGCTCACCTGTACACCGGCTGTGACGGACTTCGTGATAGGATAAGCCTCACCGTTGCTGCTACCGAGCTCAGGATCCCACAATTTGAACTTAGACCATGTGATGAGGTTCTGTCCGGAGATATAGAATCTTACATTAGTCAAGTGAAGCTTGATGAGAAGAGGCTTGGGGAGCGTGTATCCGATATCCAGGTTCTTCAGTCTGAGGTAACGGCCGTTGCGGAGCCAGAAAGAGGATGCCCGGTAGTTGTTGGAATTGCCCCCATAGCTCAGGCGTGGATAGTTGGCATTGACGTTTTCTGTAGCTGCCGTACCGGAAATGTCGCCGGATATCCACCGGCCATCAGTAAGATCCTTGAGGATGTTGCCCCACCGGCCCTCACTGAAAGCATAGACGGTCTTCCCGTTGATTAGGAATGTGGACTTGCCGGCTCCTTGGAAATGGAGGTTAAAGTCGAACCCGTGCCAGGATACGGAAGCTCCTAAACCATAGATTAGGCTTGGGGCCGAAGTGGCTCCAATGGCTACAACATCACCATTGTTTACGACACCATCACCGTTGACATCCTTATATTTGATATCTCCGGGCTGTACGGTTCCAAACTGCTGCTGAGGAGAGTTACGGATGTCATCGTAGTCCTTAAAGAGTCCAAGAGCGATGAGACCACGCTGCTGGTCGATACGGTAGCCTTTTTGGTACTGATAAGGATAGGCACTGTTTTCCTCATCACGGTTCAATATTTTATTTTTGGTGTACGTAATGTTTCCGCGGACTGTCCAATTCACTTGCCCCAGGTGATCCTTATACTCGAAGTTGCCATCGAAACCGGAGTTTTTCACTTGCCCGACATTAGCCCACGGGTTGCTTTCCAGTCCGACGATAGAAGGCAAATATCTGCGCTCCATAAAGATTCCTGAACGATTCTCATGGAAGTAGTCCATGGTGAGTGAGAATTTGTTCTTGAATGCCACGAAATCAACGCCTAAGTCAGTCTTTCGAGCTACCTCCCAGGTAATATCTGGTGAAGCTACCCGTGTGTAATGGTAACCGTTGGTGGCATTAGCAGAAGTGAGCGTACCCCAGTTCCAGGCATAGCCGGAAGTCTCGCCGATGGTATAAAGATACGGGAAACGGTTGCTGCCTGTATTGTCGTTACCTACTTTACCCCAGCTGTAACGTATTTTGAATATGTCGATCCACTTGCGGGCGTTCTTCATGTAAGGCTCTTCTACGATATTCCATGCCATGGAGAAGGCTGGAAAAAAACCGAAGCGATGATGGTCAGCGAAGTTCTCGGAACCATTGTAACCGAAGTTAAAGTCAACGAAGTAGCGATAAGCGAAGTTGTATGTGACCTGTCCGGCGAGGTCCTCGTTCTTTCTGCTCACCGAGTTTTTGATATCTGTTCCGATGTTCTGAGTCTGTGTGTTGTTGTCCATCGTAAAGCGGGCTGTGGCGCCGAGATTATGCAATTTGGCAAATGTGCGGTTCCAGCGGAGCAGGAGCTCCAGGAACTCGCGGCGCGATCCATCGCCGCCGGAAGCTTGCGTCATCTCAGAGGCACTCTGCAGCATGTCCCAAACGATCATGCCGTCAGCGTTACGGCTGTTGGCATGATACATGGCAGGCCGGCGGTGGTGGTTAATCCAGTTGCTGTTGTATGTATCATAACCGAAGCGCCCTGTAAAGTTCAGACCTTTGGTGATGAAACCTAAGTCTTGTTCCAGAGTGAGGTTTGTCTGGATATTGTTGTCCCAGTTGTTGTTATAACCGGTCTGTGTGGCTGAAGCCCATGGGTTCATCTGATTGCTGTTACGACCGTAAGCGGGTATATAACCATTGCTATAGACGACAGGGGTAGACAGGGCGTTGAATCCAAAGAGCTCGCCCCATACGTCGCTGTCGCCAAGACCCGGAGAGTTGCGCTTGTTAAGGTTACCGCTCACGCCTAGTTTTAGCACCGTTGTCTTTGTGATGTCGATATCGGTATTCAGTCGGAAGTTCCAGCGGCGATAATTGGCGTTGGTGTCATAGTCCTTCTTTAGCGTGTCGTCAGTTTTGTACATGCCCTGATCTTCGATATATGCCACGGAGGCGAAGTAGCGGGCTGTGGAGCCGCCGCCGCTCAAGCTGACATCGGCCCGGTAGCTCTGTGCTCCGTTCTTGAGTAGCAGATCTGACCAGTCAACGTTAGGATAGAAGTCGGGGTCAAGGCCCGTCTTAATAAGAGCGAGCTCTTCCGGCTGGTATTGGGGTGCTAAGTTGCGCGTTACGCGTGCTTCGTTGAGGAGGTTGGCATAGGTGAGACCATCGACAAACGTTGGGGTGATGGTACGTGTATTGTAAGAAGTCTCAACCTTGGCATTGATATTGATTTTACCTTCTCTACCGTGCTTGGTAGTAATCAGGATGACGCCGTTAGCACCCTTGGAACCATAGATGGCTGTAGCTGATGCATCTTTGAGAACAGAAAAACTTTCAATATCCTCAATGTTGATGTCATCGATATTGCTGCGTTCAAAGCCGTCGACGAGGATCATAGCCGACGAACTGGCGCCAAACGTTGAGATACCGCGAACCCAGAAGCGCGAAGTGTTCTTGCCCGGCTGACCTGAGGTCTGCATAGCAATGATACCAGGTACGTTACCGGCAAGCGTGTTGGTGAGGTTGGATGAGGCGTACTGTTTCATGTCTCCCACGTTGACATTAGTGATGGCACCTGTCACCGTGAGTTTCTTCTGTGTACCGAGCGCAGTTACAACGACTTCATCGACGGCATTGTTCTCTTGCACTTTCATTTTCACGTTCACCGTAGACTGATCTTTGAGCAAGACTTCTGTAGTCTGAAATCCGACATAACTGAACACAAGCGTCTTGTATTGGTTGGCCTTGATCTTATAGTTTCCATTAATATCGGTGACGGTACCTAAGCCTTTAGAGTCTTTCACGATGACGCTAACACCGATAAGGGGTTCACCTTTATCATCGGTGACATTGCCCGAAACCTCCATAACCTTCTGTGCTGCGGCAGAGATAGAGACTAAGAGGATCAGGACCAAAATGCTGATGTATCTTTTCATATTCAGGCTGTTTTATTTTTCCATGGATATTGTCCTTACTCTGTGACCTACAGCCTCCTGTACGTAGAAAGTATTGGATGCTTCGTCGTAGGCTATTCCGCAAGGATCACGGAATCGTGCTACTTCTCTGAGGTCACCGTCTTCAGTACCCCACCAGTTAGTGTCACCCGACTGCGAGGATGTACCGCGACCGGCGAAAGTGCTGACGATACCGTCAGGAGTAAGGCAGCGTACGCAGTGGTTTTGGTTGTCGGTGAAATAGAAGTCGTACACGTCGTCGCGACCCTCCTTCACGTAAGTATTGTTCTTAACGAAGACGCCCTGGTAAGGTCTGTTGAGCATGGCACTGGTACCTACGCCGTCAGCCCATCCGGCCTTACGTATCTGGCCAGCCACGACGTAAGGAGGAGCAAAGCGCTTTATGGTTTCATTATAGTCTGCACGCATGATATAGTGCTGGTTGATGACGATGATATAGCAGTACTTGCCTGACGGATGGATAAACATCTTAAACTCCCATCCATTGTCGCCGATGGTGAAGAGTTGCTCAAAGTTGCCGTCTACATAGTTAGGCTTCCAGGTTCCTCCGTTGTTGACGACATTGAAATAGTTGTTCATGTCGAGGCGGAATACCTGACTGCGCTCATAACTGTTGAAGTAAAGCTCACCGTTGACAGGATGTACAGCAGCACCGTTGCATTGCTTGTAGGCGGCAAGGATGTTGTGCTCCGATTCATTGGTGAAAGTACCGTCCTCGTTGCGTTTCACGATCCATACACTTGGACTTGCCTGCTGACGATCGTCACGGTCGGAAGACACGAGCATGTATTGACCGTCAAGCGTAAAGTCAATGCTGCGCAGACGCTTGTTGTCGAACATGGAAAGCGACATGACGGTTTCCACAGTGCGTTTGGTCATATCGAGCATCTGGATGCCGTGCGACAGATTGTCGTAGACAATATAAAGGTGATCCTTATGGAGCGGATCAAACGTCATACAGGCATCGCCTTGGAAACCGGTTGCAGTCTCGAAAGGTCCGTCATGCCACCCCTGGTCGTCGTTCTCGTTGCGGTAACCCACAAGTGTCCCCACAACCATCTTGCGCTGATAGGCAAAGGTATCTTTTGCTTCAGCGGTCTGTACTTTACCGGTATCGTCATTGCCGACACTGACCTGGATGACACCGGAGTAGGCACCTTGTGGTACGAAGCAGTAGAGTGCGTCGTTCTTGACATTGATAAGCTGTGCTTTCTTGCCACCGATAGTCACTTTGACAAGTGATGTGTCGTTACCGAAATTGCTTCCATAAACAATCAATTTTTGCCCTACACCGCCGTCGTGTGGTGTGAAGGCGGTTACGGTCACGGGTTTGCCGGGATCGTAATTGGCATTGCTGACTTCCTCATCGCTGCTGCATGCCGAGAAGGATAAGGCAGCAGGGACGGCCATGATGCCTAAAAGGCATACGTGGCTAAGCCATGAATTTATCTTCTTCATCATATAGGTAAGATTAATAAAAATGTGTCTCATTTTTTCTTGTTCTGGAGCTTGTCGTTCAGCACGCGCATCCAATATCCTCCGATGACGGAGCGGGCCTTAAAGCCTACCATGGTGCCAAGCTTGGTTTCAGACCAGTCGCTGATAGGAACACGGCTTGTGGTCTCGTTGATGTAATCCCATACAGGACGGACAAACTTGAGAAAAGTCTTCTTATCGTTAGCCATGTTGGCTGTCCACATAATCCAATCGGTCTTAGTATAGTCTTTACGTGAGTCGAGTGGCAGGCCATACTTGTTCTGGTGCTTCAGATAGTATTTCACTTCAGTTTGTGTCACCTTGTCGGAGAAGACATGTGTACCCCACAGTTTGTCCCAAACGATATTATACTTCTGGCTCCATGTTCCGGGACGGTCAAAGGCGAGGCGATAATGGTCACCGTCGAAAGCTTTCCGTTCCCAGACTTTCGCCATCTCTTTGGCACGGCTCATGTATTTGTTGTAGTCATCATTGTTGCCATTCATTTTTGCCATTTCAGCAAAGCCTGTGATACCCATGATTGCTTTGATGGAGAGGTTACAGTTGTGGGCCCAATGGCCGGCAAAGTCATCAGTGCACAATTGATTGGCCGGATCCTGACCGTTCTCAGAAAGATAGTCGGCCCAAGTCTTCAAAATTTTCCAATATGGCTTGACGTAGTCCGTATTGCCGTCGAGCATACATATTTGCGCAGCGAGGGTTAACATGTTGCCGGCTTCCTCCAATGGCATATCTCCTCCGTAAACCTGTCCGTCAGCAATAGGATAGGTACCGAGGTCGTGAGCTGCAAAAGGCTTTGTCCAGCGCCCGCTCTTGGAATAGTTCAGAATGCTTGTCATCATGCCTTTCTCTAAGGCGGGGTCGTAGACGAGGAAGAGCGGGGCGGATGGATAGGTGAGATCAACGGTGTTGACACATCCGTTGGAGTTGTTTTCTTTAGAGAAGAAGAGCATATTGCCTTTATCGTCCTTGAAAAGCTTGTGGGCTGCTATGACGTGACGGTAAGAGCCTGAAAGAATCTCTGCATATTTCTTGTCACCTGCATTGAGGCCGTCGTCATAAATAGTCTTGTCTTCCTGGCGGCAGCGGTCCATAATGGAAGTGTAGTTGGTGCGCATATTGTTGAATGCGTCAAAGATGGTTACTTTTCCGTTGTGAGCCCAGTAGCCTTTGTAACGCTTATACATGTATTCGATGTCCTCTACTTCGTCGTATCCTACCATAGCATAGCCGGAGGCTGTTTGTGTAGTACCGAAGTCGTGATAGTAAGCTAAAGCGGGCATATCGGAAGCTTTGTAAGAGCGTATGAGTTTCTTGCCTTGCTCAAGTGTACCGTTGCTGACGAAAGAAGAGCGTATTTTTTGCCCGTTGCCTAAACTTACCTTGCCATTCACTTCCGGGATGTACAGATACCCCCAGTCGATGCAGATGCCGTCTCCTTTCTCTGCGAGGATGGGCTGATTAATAGTGCCTGTCTTAAGGTACCGCGTACCTTTGACTGTGACGATGGAACTTTGCATGGGCTGATATGCCTTGTTGGCTGCTATAAGAGGACTTGCGGTGAGGAGGAGCTGCACATTATGTGCCTTCCCGTCGGCCGGACGTACCTGATACGAGATATAGTTGATAGGTGTAGACATCAGATCGTAGTCTTTCATGATCATCGGTGCTGTGAACACGAGATCAAGATAGATATTGCCACACTTAAAGGTATAATAGGTGTTTGTGGCCAGCACGTCGACAGCAGTCTGTCGGGCCTGTTCTACATTGTCTGGACCTGGTGCAACATTTTGGAAGAGTCCGAAGTCGGTGTAGGCACCTCCCGTAGTGTTGTGGCAGTGTGCAGCGATGACGTTATTGCCGGCATGAAGAAATTTTTTCATCTCAGGCGTAAGACGAAGTTTAACGCCGTCTACCCATGTCTCACCCGTATCGGCGACTTTCGTCCCGTTGATATAGATCTCAAAGACGTCATCATGCGAATAGACGAGGTAGAGATCGCCGTTTAGTTGTGAACTGGTAAGGTTGACGTTGCGGCGGACGTAGAGGTCGCTGCCTTCCTTACTCCAGTGGGAGCGCACATTGCTTAGCCCGTCACTGCCCCATGCAGCGCGCCCCGTCTGCCAGGAAGATGCGTCGTAAGACGGGCTGGTCCAACCTGAACCGGGATTGGTATGTGTAAACTTGCCTTCCCATGCTTCGGTATCAGCCATGGGAGCAATGGGATCCAGCACTACTTTCTCGGTTGTGCCCATGAACGAATAGGTCTTTCCGTCAACGCGAAGCAGACCGTCAATGGGCTTTTCGTCATTGGTCCAGTGGCGGGTTGTTCCGTCATTCAAATGGTCATAAGGAGACCAGATGGAAAAGT
>ERZ773013.2144-NODE-2144-length-11036-cov-4.011474_pt1 | contig 11036 bp, 16 predicted proteins | sample MGYA00511670_ERZ773013 | MGnify/ENA primary metagenome ERZ773013 (study PRJEB29015, sample SAMEA2738120) | human oral metagenome | biome: human oral; feature: human-associated habitat; material: saliva | place: China | collected 2257 ...
AAATTGTTATCTTTATCAACAAAGATAACCTCTTTAATATCATGAGCCTTTATTTGCTTTTCGATTTGCTCAGCTATCTTCTCGTCACTTAACCCCATGTCTCTCGACCAAAAGACAACACGAGTACCGTCTAAAACCTCACCATCATTTACATGAGCGTCCCTGAATTGACCTTTTGCATGTCTTAAGTTTGATTCAACTGAACGCACAATGCTACTCTTTGGTATTTTCATTTCGTAAAGAATATTTCCTATAAGCAAATCAATGTTTTTTTCACCTTCTGGAGCATCTTCTTTTCGAGCTGTTACATTAAATCCCTTTGATTGGAGAAGTTCTATCAACGCAATTTCTTGCTCACCATTGGAATTCTTTCTAAATTCCTCTTTCGTTTTACGCCACGTGACCTTCGGTTTGTCCCCGCTGTAGAGCCACTTGAAATCTCTTCTCTCACATTCATCGATAATCGCAGAGCGGTTCTTCCATACAGGCTCAAGACCAATTGTGTTAGCACACTCGATCCAACGAGCGTACATCTCATCAGGATAATATCCTTCGATAGTTGTCTTCTTTGTACCCGGAACGATTATGCAATCGCAGTGTAGATGAAACTTATGACCAGCTCCGCCTGCGCTAAATTCGGACTCGTAATCAAAGCCACGTGTTGAAAGCATGAAGCAAAAACCACAGGTTTCCGCACCGGATGGAACTCTCGCCCACCAAATCTTTGACCTAAGTGCGCTTCTATGCATGTTGATGTTAGCTTCACGCTTAACATAGAACCGAGTAAGCGCAGTACAAGCGTCAATAAACTTCTGGTTATTGCCGTCAACTAAGTCTTTTGCAAGATAGTGAACTTTTTTCTCAACTAAACCCTGTTCAATAGTCTGATGATAACGAAACCTTGCCTTAATATCCTCTGCTCTTACTATCTCATCAAACAGCTCCCCTGCAATCTCTCCCGCTTGAGGAGAAAAGGCGTTGAGGGCTTGTTTTATTGACTTAATAGCCATGTTGCGAAGCTCTGCTACTGAAGAGTTAGGATTAGCAGTTCTGAGCGCATCATAATAGTCAGACATAAATTCAGCCGCATCATCTGCGGCTGAATCAAGCTCTTTTCTGTATCGAGCAAGTCTATCCTTGTTTACCCTCATCAATTACACCGTCCAGCAAGTCTTGATTATCAGCTGGGGTCTTTGTAGCCTTAGCCGCAAAGCGTGCCCTAAGAAGCTCTTGTGCTGACGCTCTTTCCCTGTCACTTTCAAGCCTTTGAACTTGGTCATCAGTAAAGCCCAGTTCCTCAAGAAGAATCTCAGAATTGACAATCCATGGGACAGCCTGGGCAATTTTGAGCATGGAATCAGCCTGGGAAACAATTGACGGCATCGCAGGATTGCGCCATTTAGCCGTGATATTAGGCTCTGTTGTAAGCACCTCGGCAAATGATATGTTTCTCTTAACCGCTAACGCCATAAGAGCAATATCTCGAAGAGCTTCACCGTTGTCAGCGTTGAGGTTTTGAGCGTCAACAACCAAAGGCTCCTTTGCGGCGTAGATTGCTTCTGCTGAACTTGGGTTATCAGATACGATTCCGAGCTCTGAGATTGGAACATTGGTCTCGGCAGAAAAACGAGCTGCAAGCGAGCGCATGTAGTCGATGTGCGGCTGCATTGAACCCTGTTGAAGCTGTCCAAACGTTGGGGTATCGCCATCGGCATCTTTTGAAACCGCAAAGATTGAACCGATATATGCATCCCATTTTGAGAGCTTGTTGAGAGCATCTGGGTCAGCACCAACAAGATACTTTTGAGGGGCCGTCATAAACTCAGCAGCGACTTCAGCACGTACACTCGAGCGCATAGCATCATCAGTCAGATCCATAACAGCTCGAGTAATGCGCGACTTACCAAACGGACGGTCAAGCGTCGCTTCATAGACCAAAGGCTCCATAAGGCAGCGGCCCATTCCATGTGGGATGTATTCAGCAACCCAGCGAGTCGAGTCGAGTGGTCTACGGATGCGGATAATGTCGGTATCGGTAAAGACATTAATCCACGTTGGAGCATCCCTGTGATTCGGTCGATTGTCACGATCAACTACAACAATGCCGGCCTGGATACGGTGTAAACGTTCATCCCAAAGAGCAGCGGCTGATACTGCAGAATATGCAGAAATGATAACCGCAGGTTCACCCGCATCAACGTCTCCAGCTGTAACAGTAAGAAACGCACAGGAATTTCTAAGTTGCCCTTTAACAGCTTTACGATAGCGTCTCTTGAGGGCATTTTCACGAACGATAGCCTGTAATTCCTTGGCAGTATCCTCATCCGTGCAAGTAAAACCATCGAACTGAGAACGGTCAGCAAGAGCGTCTACAGCCTTTGCTGGCCATGAAATAGCCTGCTCAAGATTCCTTAGGCCGTCAGGCACCGAAATGCCGAGCTGCTGAGGCTTTATATGCATAAGATAGTAACCATCACGCAAGCGATTACGAGCGAGGGTCTTTGAGTAAACTGCACAGAGATTTAAAACTGTCTGTCTATCTTCTTTTCTCAGTCCAGCCGCTGTTGCAATTGCAACAGGAATAATTCCAATTGTCACCAGACTACCTGCTTTCTAGCTGGGTTTCGTTTAGTGGTCCTAACGCCATAAAGTGCAAGTGCCGCAGACTCAGCAGCGGTACACGTTGCTTTTGGAGAATCTCCAAATCCAAAGCCACCGTTATTCCCAATTGCACGCCTGGACGAGCCTGTAACAGACTCGTCCAGTGCTGGAGAGGGGACGTGACATATGCTGTGTGCTCCAACTTCATCAACAAATCTTGAAGCTGCCGCTACGGCCTGTTTTGTATCGCAAAGAACAATGCCCCGCTTTGGAAAACGTAGCTCCTGCAAGCGTTCAGCCAGCTGAGTTGCACCAGAACGGCCATCAATAACAACGCATGCAATGCGACTCTCACGTTCCTTGATCCATTGAGCGAGGTTTTGACCAGCACCATAAGCGTCTGCGATATCCACGAGCTCAACATAAGCTGTTGGGTTATCTTGCTGAGTTAGAGCTGCTGAAATTGCTACTTTCTTACCATCGAGCGAATATTTGATTCCAAAAGCAAGAAGACCATCGTCATAAGGCTCTTCTGTTATGCACTCATTCCAGTCATTTGCATTGACGATATACTCAACTGAAGTATCGAGCGTTGACCACCAACCAAGACGCTCACGAGCAAATCCATCTTTTGTCATCTGATGCCATTCGTTGAGTACTGCTCTTTCTGTGATGCGAGCGCCGAGAGCCGGATTAGTCTCATAAGCAAGGTTGAGTGCTTCTTCATCGCTGATACCCTCTCTCGGAACCGATTTTGCGGCCCACTCAAGCCACCAAGCCTCGCCAGGACTATCGGAATGAGCTGTATCGTGCATTCGTTTGAATACCGTTCCTCTGCAGGTTGGGTCAGGAGGAGTTCCAATGTAAATGACTTGCGGAGAACCATCTTTAGATGCAGAAACAGTTGGCAAAATAGCATTTAGCTGAGCGTCTGTAAGCTCCTGTGCCTCGTCAATAATAATGAGTGAGCGTGTGCCTCCGCGTGCCTTTGATGTCGTACGAGTCGAAAACTTAAGCCTTCCGATTGCGCGTTTGCCACTTTTATAATGTCCGCAATCAAAGAGCAAGTACTGTTTGCCAGGCTGTCTATATGCCTTAAGAAGAAGTTCAGCTAAGTCTGGATACGTCTCATCGTCCGTAAAAAGGTTCACGATCATATCAAAGAACTCATCAACGGTATCTGCATTGTGAGCTGAATAGACAACGTCCATTCCACAAATGGCCGCACACCAAATACCGTAGAGTCGTGCGGCAAACGATTTACCATTTTGTCGTGGCTTAGCTGCACCAATAGTTTCAGACGCTGGCATACCTTTAGCGTCTTTAGCCATATACAGCTCAAGTTCGTATTTTTGAGCCTCATCAAGCTTAAACCCGTAATGCGAAAACATATTTATGCAAGCTTTTGCATCAGAATGATGATATTTTCCAATGCGTTCAAAGGTCGGTTTTTGATTTCCAACACGTTTTTTACGCCTTGGCATTACGAGACCTCTTTGAGATATGTCTTTCTGGCTCGTTTAGCAGGGCTCGGTTTTTTAGCTGCAAGCAACTTCTCTTTTTCCATTGCGTCGACTTCGTCAACTACCTGGACGAATGTCTTTACAATGGCCGCAAAATCACGGCCAGATTCACAATCATCTAGCTTCTTTGCCATAGTTATCTGCAGTGCTTTATAGATGTCATATCGACCGCCCTCTCTGCAAATAGTAACTAGTTTCTTGGCCATCAAGACCTCCTTTCAGGCTCACTCCACTGTGGAAAATTTGAGGGTTCGCTATATTCTGACTATGCCAAGGGGCGTCTTTTTGGGGCCATGGGAGGGCATACCCCCCTACCACAGACGCGTTCTTACGATAGGTAGTGCATTACCCTTAAGCTCGTCCATCATGCGGTTACCGCGCTTCTGGTTGCATATGCGGTGCGCCGCTTTGACATTCTCTGGGTCACATGCGGCAGCTCGTCTTTGTTCAAGAGGTAATCTCGAGACAGGTACGACCTCGTCCATCTCAAAGCTCATTGGGTCACCAGCAGGAAGCGAGTAATCAATTGGCATACCGCAAATGTGACACGGTTCTTCTCTTGCAATCATCTGCTTTCGCAACTGATCTCTAGCATATGAGCGTCTGATGTTGTAACTCATTTGCTCACCTGCCTAACAAAAAAGCGCCCTGGCTTATAACCAGAACGCTTATTAGTTCCTTTGTTGCGTAAATCGCTACTGTACATAATATCACAAAACACCGCGCAAGAGTGCGCAAGAGTATGCAGAACTTATTTTCTCGAGTTCTCCATATCTTTACGAATGAGTTCTTTGATGTAGCTCGAGCGGTTCTTCTTTGACTCTAGAAACTCTAACAAGTCTTTATCGCTCGGGTATAGATTGAACATGATCGCTTTAACGTTGTTTTTGCGATACTTAGCGCTTGCCCGCTTTTGAGCTTCACTAGTAGCCATTATCGACTTTCCTTCTTGCGGATAGTTTTGTAAAGAAAGTGCGTTACTGCAACAGTAACCAATATGAGTAATACGTTTTCCATTTGTGCTCCTTTATGTTAATCTTAGAGCCTAGGAGATACCAGCTGCAACTGATATCCCCTTTGGCTTTAAGTCCTTACTCTTCGTCGGGGTGGGACTTATTTAGTTTCTCTGCAATCTTTTCAACTGTGACTGTGGCTACTGCTGTGAAGACTGCAAGAAACAATTGCCATATCTTTTCTTCCATCTCTCACCTCCTTTCTTGTTGTATATAGTATATAACTACTATCTATATATTACAAGCAAAAAGGCAAAAAATATTATTTATTTTTCAAAAATTTCTCGATGTAATTCTCCTCATCAATTGTTTCAAATACTTCACGTTCTAACTGCTGAAGCGTCCTTACAGGAGTAAGAAGTCTCTCAGATACATCACTCCAAGTTAAGCATTGAAGATAGCGCCATTGAAGCAAGTCCGCATAAATAGAGCTGCTCATTAATTGACATATGCCGCCGTCTCCGAGTTGGCTCACACCGTACAGAAGCGTGTAAGCGTCATTGATATAGTCATAATTGTCATTCATTCTTTTAGACAACAATGCTTCTAGATCTATGCGCTTATCCACTTTTGCCATCGTGTCTTGATTTGAGCCTTTGCTCCCACCAGCTGAATATGACTGAGCCTTTGCTCCCTCTGTCTCTTGAAGGCTCATAATTTGCTGTAATGCTCTAGTGTTTTCTCTTGACGCTTCTGCTACGCCATGAAAGAACTCTGACGCAGTTAAACCACTGTAATCCATAATTCTCCAAACGTAGATACGTTTAGTTAGAGTAGTTATTTAAATTATATGATTTAGCTGGCTTGATAGAGAGTTTTTCAACATTATGTATACAAGTTTTCTACAACTTATAAACATTATTGTATTGTTGGGCGAAATAATCTCTAATTTTTTATAGGAGGGTGCGCAACCGGTACGCTTGCGAGCCTTTCTCCGCCGCTTTGCGAAATTGCTTTGCGTGCAATTCGCAAGCTGCTTGCTTGCTATACCGTTACGTTTTTCGATAGAAAAGCGAAGCAAGTATAGCACATCGAAATTCGCATAATGAGCGTATTGAGCGTAACGGAATTTATTGAGCGCTACCAACAAAATCTACATAATTTTTAGCCTAATTTTTTCAATTTAGGGGTCTCAGATGACTCCAAGACCCCTTTTTGTAGGCTCTACTCAACTAATAAATAATTTAATTAGTCTTTAGAACGGAATGTCCGAATCGTAAAGCTCTTCTTCTGGCGCTTGCGGTGCCGTGAATGAAGGCTGGCCCTGATCTGTAGCGGTCGTTGTTTGAGTCCTGGATAGAAACTCAATCTCCCCTACAACAACCTCTAGTTTGCTGCGATGCTGTCCGTCCTTTGTTTCCCATGAGCTGTAATGCAGCTTTCCATCAATAGAGACCTTTGCACCTTTGGAAATAAAGCGTGAAAGAGCTTCAGCACGCTGTCCAAAAACAATGCAGTCAATGAAGTTAGGAACATTCTCCCATTTGCCTGTTTGTGGGTTCTTGCGACGGTCGTTAACCGCGACGCCAAAGGAAAGAATGTTTGTGCCGCCAGCGGTAGAGCGGAGCTCTGGGTCACGGGTTAGGTTTCCAGAGATATTAACGTGATTAATTGACATGTCAAACTCCTAAAAGTATTTGTCGATGATTTTTTCAACGTCCATTACACGAGGTGAATACGAGTAATTTGACATTTCCCAAACGAGGAACTTATGTGGGAAACCTCTAATATCATCACCATATAGGACTGAAACCCAGTTACCACGAGACTTGAAATAAATGTGCTCAACACAAGCGTTGCTGCGGTCAGTCCACGTCTTCCCATAAAGTTCAAGAGCTTCACACAGTTCTTGACAGGACTTACTTCTCTCCATGCTTACCGAGCACCTCCAGAATCTCTTCTGGCGTCTTAGGCATTCCCGCTTCAGACGAATAATCATCTATCGAATGGATAATAGAAACCTCAAGCTTTAATGGAAATCCTCTTGTGACACCATACTCAATGCCACTTGGCGTTACGTAGTAAGAGCACAAACAACAAAGTACTGACCCATCATCTAAAGGAATCCAAGTCCGTTCAGTACTAAATCCAGAGTGGTCTTCCCAAGGAATATTTTGAGCATCGAGCAAGCTACGCAGATCCTTTGTAACTTTACTAATAGCCATGCTAATATCTGCCTTTCTCTAATTGTCTGATAATTACTTCTTATCTAGCACTCACTAAGGGATAAAAAGAATTTCCAAGTTGAACGAACATTTTTTGTAGAAGTCAACTTGAATAAAAATTGCTAATTGCAACAAATTGCAACAAGCCTTTAAGGCATGGAGCGACTAGAGTTCTCTTTGTTCAATGGTCCTAAGAGCGTCTCCAAACGCCTCTGCCGCTCCCCTATCACGTCCAGGAAGCAAATGAGAATAGATTCTCAATGTCGTTGCTGGGTCAGCGTGACCCAGGCGCTCTGAAAGAGTCTTTAAGTCAACGCCACTTGCTAAACACCAAGACGCGTGAGTATGTCTGAGTGAGTGGAAGGTAATGCCTTGAGGTAGCTGGAGAGTGCGTCTCATACGTGTAAATGACCTCGAGACGCTCGTAGGTCGCATGTAAGAGCCATCTAGACTAATTAACGGTGTAGAAGACTCTACAAAGGCAATATGGGCTTTCTGGAGCTTCATATAGTCACTGATAAAACTGATGTCTGAATCGGTGATGGCGATGTTTCTTGATCTCTTGCCTTTAGTGGACTCTCGTCTATATGGCTTTCTGTAAGACTCTTCAATAACGGTACCAGATACATGAATATGCTTATAAAGCATATTTACATCACTGTACCTAATAGCACAGACTTCACCGCACCGCATACCCGTGACCAATGAAAGCCAAGCAGCAAAAGCACAAACAACACGGGAATTAAACTCATTTTCTTGAATGGCTGTGGTAATCCTGGAATTAATAAGGGTGCTTATTCCAGCAAACCCCCATTCTTCAATAGAAACGGCTTCATGAACTTCCCTGGACGGCTTGGCCACGTTAATAAGCGGGTTATAGTCGCATATTCCAGCAGAAACAAAGTAATTGTAAGCACCTCTCAAAAACTGATGCAGGTTAATTACACTGTTTCGAGACAAACCCTTCTTCAACAGATCCTGTTCAAAAGAAGTAAGTAAAGAGGACGTAACACTCCTTACATCCTCTTTGCCAAGCCTTCCATTAATATGGTTTCTGATAAAGCCTTCATGCTGCCTTGTAGTGTTAGGGCTCGCGCCATTTCTTCGCTTAATCGATACATATTCAAGAAGCAAGTCAGTAAGCTGAGTACTTTTAACTTTGCCGTCAGACGTAATATGTGAAGCCCACATATTAGCTAATTCTTCAGCTTCTTTCTGCGTCTTTGCTGTAGGAAAGCTCGCATAGGGCTGAATGATTTTGCCATTGAGGTTTCTTCCAAGATACAAGCGACAACACCAAATACCGTTCGAATTTAGTCGAACTTTTATTGAGCGATTCATCAGTATCGCTCCATGTAGTCGCCCTTAAAGCGTTTCCATTCAATGATTGCGATAACCGCGTCAGCCTTCCTTGAACAGTAATATCCAAGACAGACGCCTTCATTCTTTGCAACTTCCCTAAGCTGCTTCATCGTCATCTTTTCAAGACGTTCTCTGTCTTCTGCTTCTTTTTGGTTCATTAGTCTCTCCTTAGTGGCATGCTTGCTACCATCGCGACAATAATTGCGATAACTCCAATACCAGCAACAACCGCAACGTTTTGGGTGTCACCCGTATTTGGTAGTGCCGCCTTCTTTGCCTTCTTCACTGGCTTTGCTGGCTCAGGCTTAGGCTCTGGGTCTGCGTCCTGTGGAGTAGGCTGTGGCTGTGGTCCTGGATTAGGTTCTGGCGTTGGTGGTGTCTCGGGTTCGGGCTGTGGTTCGGGCGTTGCTGGCTCTGTTGGTCGGTTATCACCGTTACCGTTGCCGCCGCTCTCCTGGTTGACGTACTGGTAGCGTGAGCCTTGCGTGGTCTCGCGGCTCTTCAACTGGATAGAGTTCGAGGTTGTCTCTGTGCCTTCGGTCTCGTAATACATGAAGTATTGGTTGCCTTGGAAATCAACGCTGGACAAGTCCCAAGTGAACCCGCTACCGCTAATGGTTGGCTCGGGAACGCTCACGCGCACCCAGCTTGCGGGGTCGATGTTGCTGTATGCGTCCATATGAACGCGGTATAGACGGAATGAGCCAGGAATAATGCGTGTACCTTCTTGTGCTGTGTCCTCTAGTACAACGTTAGTAAGTGACTCCGCTGCGTGGTTGAGTCTGACCGACCACTCAACCGTCCCGTGGTCTGTCTTGACGCCCCACTTTGCGATGACTTCGTGCTGGATAATGCCGTAATGCTTTGTCTCGAAGCTAGTCTCGACAACCTGCCCCGTTGCTTCATCAATAAGCTTTAGCGTGGTTGTTCCCGCTGCTGCGTCGGCTTTGACGTGTGCCGCAAGCCACAATGTACCCTGTACGTTGTCCTTGCCCTCTACCCACGCGGTGTAAGTGATCGTGACGCGTCCTGGCGTAACTTGCGCGGTTGCCATGACGTTGCCGTCGGGTGCGTAAATATCGAAGCTTGCTGCGTTTGTTGCGGGGAAGTCGAGGATGTCGGGAATACCCAGCGAGAACGTGTCGCCCTCGTGGACTTCGCCTTGTGCCTGCCAAGATGCCGTCAAATAGATGTCTTGGTTAGTAAACGCAGAGGTTAAGTCCTGCTTGTTTTTATCAGTGACCTTGAAACTGGTGATTGTGGTTGGCACGGTCTGCGCTTGTGCAAATGCTGGCACACATACCAGCACCGTAAAGACAGCAACAGCCAGCCATTGAAGAAGTTTCTTCATGGTTAAGCCTTTCTATTTGGTTTTGAAAAATAGGGGAATTTATGCGCTCATAACAAAAGCAATACCAGCGAGAATGCAGAAAATTAGAACAATTGTATCTTCAGCACCCATGTGATTCTCCTTTCTATTTGGTTTTGAAAATAGGGAATTAAATAAATCGTTATTTATCCGAAGAAGCCGCCCCAATAGAGTAGCAAGAAAGAAATAACCGCACTAGTTGCGTAGATGTAGGCATTGTACGGTTCACGTGGTTTGCCGTGGTTGATAATCTCGACAATCAGTCCGAGAACAGCCGTAACAAGCCAAATAGTTTGCGGAATACCAAGGTTAATTGTCATCGCTCCTCCTTCCATGCAAGCTTCTTGTAATGCTCGATTGCTGCGTTAAACTCTTTCTCGCAATCTTGCAAGGGAGTGTAATTAAACTTGTAACCAGCACTCAAATATCCGACAATGCACTCATGCTTTGCTTTCAACGCTTGCAAATACAGTTCATCAGCTGTGACTTTACGCTCGGCAACAACGGGAATGCGGAAGTTGTTAGGCTTCATCGCGCACCACCCTAGCGCCACACCAAGGGCAGAAGTCCCAACCATACCCTTCGTCTAGGTCTCCTGAGCACTCGCTGCAAACTTGCGTCTCGTCTTCTATCACTTGATGGCATGTTGGGTCAATTAAGTCGGCTAGACGAGTGAGCATTTCATCGTAACTGTAACGCTTAAAATCTAAGAAAACCCAATACTTCAATACTGCTGTGAATTGCTCATCGTTCTCCAATGGACCACCAGGCAAATCAGCGAGATAACGCAGGCTCTTTGCCACCTCACGGCGCTCTCTAGGTGTAACGCTACTCATCTTTATCACCCAGCTTCTCTAACTGGTTGGCGATGTCAGAAAGTTTAGCCTTTGACCAAGACGTCATTTCTCCTTTATCGAGAACGTGTTTTAGTTGTTTTCTAACCGATGCGATTGTTACTGGTCTTTTGTGAGTGAGTTCGTCAGTTTCAAAGAGAATGCGAGTA
>ERZ773013.2146-NODE-2146-length-11029-cov-16.583561_pt1 | contig 11029 bp, 7 predicted proteins | sample MGYA00511670_ERZ773013 | MGnify/ENA primary metagenome ERZ773013 (study PRJEB29015, sample SAMEA2738120) | human oral metagenome | biome: human oral; feature: human-associated habitat; material: saliva | place: China | collected 2257 ...
CGCGAGACGATCCGCGCCCTGCGCAAGGACATGCTCGCCAAGTGCTACGGCGGCGACATTTCCCGCAAGCGCAAGTTGCTGGAGAAGCAGAAGGAGGGCAAGAAGCGCATGAAGGCCATCGGCCGTGTGGATGTGCCCCAGGAGGCCTTCATCGCTGCGCTGGGGGCGGACCGGCCCGCCACCAGGAGCAAGTGAGACGGAGTCCGGTGAGCGCTCGCCGCCATCGGCCCGCGTCATTCCGACGCGTTATTGGAGGAATCATGAAGCAGATCGACGGCGCCCCCGCGACCCGGGGGATCTTGGATGCCGCTATGAGCGAGGACGGCGCCGCTTTGGGCGCTCTGCCGCTGGCGCGGGACCTCGCCCGTCCGCACGCCGGGGCGGACGGGCGGCATCGCGGGGAGCCCTCGCCCTTCCACGACGGCGATCTTGTGGGGACCGTCGGCCCGATCTGCGTGGGTTCGCGTATGCGCCCTGACGCCGGTGAGGCAGGCGAGTCGGCTATCGGCAAGACCGCGGTCGACGGCCCGGTTCGGGTCACGCGCACCGGTCTGGTCGGTGACGCCCACGGGGACAAGACGCATCACGGCGGGGAGGCCAAGGCTCTCTATGTCATGGACGCCGCCGAGCAGGCGCACTGGAACGGAGTGCTGGGCGGGGTCGCGCCGGGCCGGCTGGGGGAGAACATGCTCGTCGTGCCCGGCGAGCGCGGCGGCATCCTCGCTGAGCGGTTCAATAATCTCGGTTGCGGGGCGGATACCCAGCTCGCGCAGCTCGGCGGCACAGAATTCGGGCAGTTCTGTTGAAAGTTCCTTCGCGGCAGATTCGCTACTTTCATCACCCTTATCACCGCGCAGATGCGACACCTCGGCACCCTCAACCGGCACGCTCAACGCCGCGGTAGCCAGCGAGGTCAGCGCCGCAGACGCCGCGCGTGCATACTCGGGGTCAATCTGCACGCCGTCCAGCACGCGCAACAGGCTTGAGCCCTCGCTCGAAGAATCCATGAGCTCGCCGGTCTCAGGGTCGAACACCGCCTCAGCGGATTCAGCGCCCGGCTCGGCGGGTGCTTCGCCCAGGCTCTGACCCAGCGCCTCACGCAGGGTTGCGGCACGCTCAGCCGCCGCCGCGTAGGCGCGGGTCGCCTCCACCGCCGCGGCGCGGGCGGCATCCAGCTGAGCCTGCGCGCGGGCACGAGACTGCGCCGCCTCACCCGAGGCACGCTCAGTCTGCGCCACCTCGGATGCCGCCTTCTCAACGTTCTTCAGCGCCGCATCGTAGCGCTCCTCAAAGCTGGCGTAGCTTTCCACCGCGCGCTCTGCCTCTTCGCGGCGCTCCTGCTGCAGTTCCAGGGCGCGTTCGTATCCGGCGCGGGCGGCGGCGGTCGCCTCGGTCAGCTCCACGCGGTAGGTGCGCACGCGCTCGGCGGCGATGGACTGCACGGTGCGCACGCGCGCGGCGGACTCGCGCAGGGTCGACACGGCCTTCTGGCAGGCGGTGACCTCGACGTTCAGGCGGTTCTGCTCCTGCTGATGCTTCGCGGATGCTGCACGCGCCGCCTCCAGCTGTTCTTTCAGGGTTTCGGCGCGGCGGGTACCTTCCGATTCGGAGGCGAGAGCCTGCGCCTGCTCAGCCTGCAGAGCACCCAGCTGACGAGCCAAAAGCACCGCCTCCAGCTGGCGGATGCGCCCCTGCAGCTGCCGCGCGGTCGCGGCGGACTCGGCCTGGTCGCTCAGCGGCTGAAGCTGCGAATCCAGCTCTCTCGCCAGGTCGCTCAGGCGCGTCAGGTTAGAGGCCACCGACTCCAGTTTGCGGTTGGTCTTCTCCTGTCGGCGGCGGTACTTCACCACTCCGGCCGCCTGCTCAATCATGTCGCGGCGCTGCTGCGAGGTTGCGTGCAGGACCGCATCCAGCTGGCCCTGGCCCACGAGCACGTGCATGTCCTGACCCAGGCCGGCCTCCGACAGCAGGTCCTGGATATCGCTCAGGCGCGCCGGGGAACCGTTAATCTCGTACTCGCTGCCGCCCGAACGGAACATGGTGCGCGAAATCTGCACCCGATCAGCGGGAATACTGAGGGTGCCGTCCGAATTATCGAAGGTCAGCGTCACCTTGGCGCGGCCCAGGGGCGCGCGCTGCACGCCGTCGCCCGAGCCGGCAAAGATGACGTCCTTCATGCTGCCGCCGCGCAGGCTCTTGGCGCCCTGCTCGCCCATGACCCAGGCGAGCGCATCCAGCACGTTGGATTTGCCGGAGCCGTTCGGGCCCACCACGGCGTTAATGCCGGGGGCGAACTCGAAGGTCGTGGCCGAGGCGAAAGACTTGAACCCGCGCAGGGTCAGCGACATCAGGTGCACAAGGGGCCTTTCTGCAGAAGAAGGTGCCGGATTTGGAACGCCGCCGCGGCGAAGCCCATCGGCTCGAACCCGCAGATCGAACCCGCAGGTCGGGCCTTTCGGGTGTGTGGGCGGCATCCCTCTAGTGTACGCGGTGCGGGGTCCGCCCGGGGCTTACGCGCGCGGTGAACGGGGGCGTTCATATTGGGTCTACGGATACGGGTTCGCCCGACCGGTGCGGTACATTGGAAAGAAGCATATGACATCTGCGGGGAAGCAGCACGCCTCCCCGCTTTTGCGTATGCACCCACTGACTTCTACCTCAAAGGCCCACATGTTGAATGAACCCGCCGATAAGGTCGGCACAAACTCCGACATTCGTCATTCCAACGCTGCGCTGCTCTCCATCGCCCACGAGCTACCGCCCGAGATTGTCACGAGCGACTATTTTGACGAACAGCTGGCCGATACCTACAAGCGCCTGAAGATGCCCAAGGGCCTGCTCGAGCGCCTTGCCGGCATTAGCACCCGCCGCGGCTGGGCCGAGGGGCAGACTTTCGAGGACGGCGTGGTCGCCGCCGCAGAGAAGGCTATCGAACAGGCGGGTATTGACCGCTCCCAGATTGGCCTGCTCATCAACGCCTCGGTCACGCGCGATAACTTCGAGCCCGCCGTATCGGTGGGTGTGCACGACCGCCTGGACCTGCCGCGTCACGCCCTGAACTTCGATATTACGAACGCATGCCTGGGCTTTGTGAACGCGATGACTGTCGCCTCCACCATGATTGATGCGGGCGCTATCGACTACGCCCTGATTGTCGCCGGCGAGGATCCCTCCCCGTGGCACCGTACCGCGGTGCGCATCCTGAACAACCCCGATTCGACCCGCGAGGACGTGCTGGCGCAGTTCGCAACCTTGACCCTCGGTTCGGGTGCGGCGGCGGCCGTGATTGGTCGCGCGGACCGTCATCCGGAGGGTCACCGCATCGTTGGTTCGGTATCCCGCGCGGGCACCGAGCACCGCAACCTGTGCATCGGCGGCGAGGCCGATCAGGGTATGAACACCGACGCCGAGGGCCTGCTCAGGCACGGCCTGGAGCTCGTGGCGCAGGCCTGGGAGCAGGCGCACGAGGACGGCTGGGAGTGGAACAACATGACCTCCTACGTGACCCACCAGATTTCGAACGCCCACACGAACGCCATTATCGAGGCGGTCGGCATCGAGCGCGACCGTATCCCTCTGACCTTCCCGAAGTGGGGCAACGTGGCCGCAGCGGCGCTGCCGATGACCCTGGCCGAGTGCGCCCCCACCTATAGGGAGGGCGACCGTATTCTGTGCATGGGCGTGGGTTCGGGCCTGAACACCGCCCTGCTCGAGATTCAGTGGTAGCGACTCACCCCCGCGGGCCCTTCAGCCCGTTCGCCGCCCCCAACCCGGCATCCCCTCACCGATTCCGCTAACCGCCGAAGCCCTCGGCCGGAAGGACCCCCAGTATGCGTCACCTGAACTTCCCCAAGACCCAGCCTCCCTACAACCCGGAGGAGTGGGCGGGCGTGGACCCGCGCTACTCCCACCGGCTGGAGGTGCCCACCACCGCCCCCATTGAGCGGCGGGCAAAGCAGGCGGACGCGCGCCGCTGGCACTACCTGGACAACCTACCGGTGCTCGCCGAACGCGGCCTGGAGCCCATCGGCACGATTCTGTGCGTGCACGGCAACCCCACCTGGTCGTACCTGTGGCGCACCGTGCTGGATGCGGGCGTGAACGAGCGCGCCCCCTGGCGCGTGGTGGCCGTCGACCAGATTGATATGGGCTTCTCGGAGCGCACCCACCTGGACCTGGAGGGCGAGCGCCGCAGCCTGGAGGACCGCATCGCCGACCTGGGCGACTTTACGAAGGCCCTGGGCCTGGATCAGACCGATCAGCCGGTCGTGACCCTCGCCCACGACTGGGGCGGCCTCATTTCCTTCGGCTGGGCCCTGGAGCACCGCGACCTTCTCTCAGGCGTGCTGCTGACGAACACCGCGGTCTACCATGACGGCATTGAGAACATTCCCGCCGCCCTGCGCCTGGCGTTGGGCGTGCACGAGCTGGGCACCCGTGATTCCACCGCGTTTATTGATGTGACCCTGGGCCTGGCCCAGAACGAGGGTCGCCTGCCCGAGCCCGGAACCCCCGGCGCCGGCCCCGCGGGCGGCCCCCTGCCGCAGCCGAAGGGTAAGCAGCCCAAGCGCCTGTACCCGAGCCCGCTGAACGAGGCGATTTACCGCACCTACCGCGCCCCCTACGCCCACCCGGCCTGGCGCGAGGGCGTGCGCAACTTCGTGGGCGATATTCCGACCGGCACCGACGTGCCCTCGTACGCGCCCATGCAGCGCATTGCCGAGCAGATTCGCGACCTGGACGTGCCCGCGTTCTTCCAGTGGGGCACGAAGGATCCGGTGTTCCAGCGCCGCTACCTCTTCGACCTGATGGAGCGCATGCCGCAGGCTAAGGTGCACCGCTACGAGAAGGCTTCGCACCTGGTGGCCGAGGATTACGATATCGCCGCGCCGATTATGTCCTGGCTCGCACAGACCTTCGGAACCCGCGGCGAGGACGGTTCCCTGGTTCCGGCACGCAACGCTGAGGCCGAGCACCGCGCCGCCCGCGCGCGCCGCCACGGCCTGGACGCCGAAACCTCGGCGGGAGCCGCCGGCGAGGGTACCGTTGCTGAGGGCACTGTTCCCGAGGCATTCCGCCCCATGCTCGCGGCCCTCACCGAGCGCGCCGACGACACCTCCGTGGCCGTGGTGGACATGGACCCCAAGGGCGATGGCACCACAGTGAGCGTGACCCTCACCTGGGCCGGGCTGAACCGCCAGGTCAACGCCGCCGCGGCCCGCCTTCACGCCCTGGGCGTGCGCCCGGGCGACCGCGTGAACCTCATGGTGCCGCCCGGTGCACGCCTGACCACCCTGATCTACGCCTGCCTGAAGCTCGGCGCGGTCATCGTCGTGGCCGACACCGGCCTGGGCTTGGCGGGCCTGACCCGCGCGCTGAAGGGCGCCAACCCGAGCTTCCTGATCGGTATTCCCGCCGCGCTGACCGCCGCCCGCACCCTGCTCTGGCCGGGCAAGCGCATCTCGGTGGAGCCGCTGGGCGCCGCGCAGGAGAAGCTGCTGGGCGTTACCGGTTCCGTGTTCGCTGCCTCCGCCGAGGGACGACTCGGTGAGCCTATCCCCACCCCGACCGTGGTGGAGTTCCCCTCCCCCGTTCCGGATGCTGACGCGGCGGTGCTGTACACCTCCGGTTCGACCGGACCGGCCAAGGGCGTGGTGTACACGCAGCGGCAGCTGGCGGGTATGCGCGATGCCATCGCGAACACCTACGGTTTTACGCCCGGTAGCGGCCTGGTGGCCGGCTTCGCGCCCTTTGCCCTGCTGGGCCCGGCGCTGGGCGCGACCAGCGTGACCCCGACCATGGATGTGACCCGCCCGAAGACCCTGACGGCCTCTGCCCTGGCCTCGGCCGCGGCGGCCATCGACGCTTCGGTCGTGTTCGCCTCCCCCGCCGCCCTGGTGAACGTGGTGGCGACCGCCGACGAGCTGAACGCTGAGCAGCGCGCGGCCCTGGCGAAGGTTCAGACCGTGCTGAGCGCTGGCGCGCCGATTCCCGTGCCCCTGCTGGAGGCGCTCTCCGCCCTGGTGCCGAACGCCTCCCTGCACACCCCCTACGGCATGACCGAGGGTCTGCCGGTGACCGATGTGTCCTTCGAAATGATTCGCCAGGCAATTGCTGAGGGCACCCCGAACGCCGCCGGTGAGGTGCTTGACCCGTTCGCCCGTGACGGCGTGTGCGTGGGCTTCGCGGTGTACGGCGCGGCGGTGGCTATTGCACCGCTGTTGCAGGACGGTTCGGTCGCGGATGAGATGACCCACGAGCCCGGCGTGACCGGCGAGATTCTGGTCTCGGCACCGCACGTGAAGGACCGCTACGACACCCTGTGGGTCACCGAGGAGCAGTCTATTAGCACCCCGGGTTGGCATCATACCGGTGATGTCGGTCACCTGGACGCTTCGGGCCGCCTGTGGGTTGAGGGCCGCCTCGCCCACGTGCTGCTGACCTCCCAGGGCGTGCTGACCCCGGTGGCCGCCGAGCAGTCCGCCGAGTCGCTGCCGGAGGTGCGCCGCGCCGCCCTGGTTGCGGTGGGCCCCGCCGGAACCGCCGCCCCCGTGCTGGTCATCGAGGCTTCCGCGAACACCGCCGTACTGGAGGCGCGTCAGTCGGCCTCCGCGTTCAAGCGCGCCCTGCTCGACCGCCTTCCCGGCGTGGGCCGCTTCCCCATCGCGGAGGGCGTGGCCCCCTTCGAGCTGTCGCAGCTGGTGCGCCGAAAGGTCGCCGAGGATACCGGTGTGGAGGTGGCCGCCGTGCTGGTGGTGCACGAGCATCCGACCGATATTCGCCACAATTCGAAGATTGACCGCCCCGCCCTGGGCGAGTGGGCGGCTGAAGTCCTCGCCGGGGCGTAACCCGCCAGGTCTTTACTTTCTAAGGAGCATGATGTCCCCTCGTTCTTCTCGTGGGTCCTCTTCTCGCGAGGCTGCGCCCCGCCTGTCGACCGCGCACACGGCGACCTCCCCCACGGCTCGTTTCCGTAAGCCGGCGCGCCCCCTGGCCGCCCGTTACAGCGACCCCGCGCCGCGTTCCCTGCGCGCCGTCGAGGAGTCGGACTTCGCGCCGCGTATTGGCGAGCGCATCCTCTTCACAGGCGCGTCGGGCCTGCTGGGTCGTGAGAGCGTGCTGGAGCTGCTGCGCGTCGGTTACGATGTGCGCGTCCTGCAGCGCGGCGACTCGGGCATCGCGGCCCTGCTACCCGATTCGATTCGCCCCCGCTTTGAGCAGGTGCGCGGCGACATCACGAACGAAAAGGTCGTCGACGAGGCCATGACCGGCGTGGACGGCGTGGTGCACGCGGCCGCGAAGGTTTCGGTCAGCGGCGAGTGGGCCGACTACGAGCGCATCAATATTGGCGGAACCCGCGTCATGCTGCAGGCCGCGGTGAACCATTCGGTGCGCACCTTCCTGTACATCTCCTCGCCCTCGGTGGCCCACGCGGGCTCTTCCATCGTGGGTGACGGCGCCGGCGAGGCGTCCCCGGAGCACGCGCGCGGCAACTACGCTCGCTCCAAGGCGGCCGCCGAGCTGCTGGTTCTGGAGGCGAACGGCACTCCCCTGCCCGGCGGTGGGGTCATGCACACCGGCGCGCTGCGCCCGCACCTGATGTGGGGTCCGGGCGATACCCAGCTGGTCGAGCGTATTCTGGAGCGTTCCGCCGCGGGCCGCCTGCCGTTGCTTTCGGGCGGTACGGGCCTGATTGACACGCTCTACATTGATAACGCCGCGGATGCGCTGGTGCGCGGCTATCAACGCCTCGACGCCTTTGCGGGCCGGGCGCTGGTGGTCACGAACGGTCAGCCGCGCACCATTGCCGAGCTACTGGGCGGTTTCTGCGAGGCGGTCGGCGTTCCCGCCCCGCGTGTCTCGGTGCCCGCGAAGGTTGCGGCCCTGGCCGGGCGCGTGATTGAGCGCGTGTGGGAGCGCCTGCCGAAGAACGTGACCGCCGGCGATGAGCCGCCCATGACGGAGTTCCTCGCCGAGCAGCTGTCGACTGCGCACTGGTTCGATCAGCGCCGAACCCGCGAGCTGCTGCAGTGGGAGCCCTCCGTGTCGATTGAGGAAGGCTACGAGCGTCTGGGCTTGTTCTACGGCGACAGGTACAGCGGGAACAAGCACAGCCGCGGCTAGCATTGGTTAACTCGGGTGGTTTTCTTTACCACTTTCTTCAACTATATGAAGTAGGTCCAACACCGCCTCGGTGCTTATCACCATGAGTTTCGGGTACCCTTCTCCATCACTTACCGTGCTGAATCCATAGCGCTCGTCGTAGTACTTTTCGAGTTCCTTATTCCGCACGTGTAAGCAAAGGAAGCGGCTTCCAGAAATACCAACCACATCACGATATTTACGGAAGACCTCCAGCATGAGTAATTCCCCCATGCCTTTGCCTTGGTCATCAGTACGTAGGGCGAATTTTCCTAAAAGGTGCGCGGGATGGGTCTGGCTCAGTCCAATGCCGGAGCGCAGACGCTTTGTGAGAGACTCGCCCGTAATCTGGTACCCGCTCAGCGTAAAGTATCCAATCACGTCCTCCGGATCATCTGCGTCCCCCCATGATCCACACGACGCTCCTGTGGAGTTTCTGGTACTCCCGAGCTTTGGTTTGCAACCAGTCGCCTAATTCGGTGCCTTCTCCCGAGCTGGTGGTAGTCTCAAAAAATTCCAGGTAGTGTTCCTCGTCAAGCTTTCTAACGGAGTAGTTCATGACGCTCGTCGTTAGTTAACTCGCGCCATGAGACGTTCAAAGAAGGGGGCGTGAGCGACGACAGGAACGGCTTCTAGATGTGCCCATTCACTCTCGGTAAGACGTTCAACGAGAGGATCGGGTAGCTGGGCGCGCAGAGCTTCAGGAATATCGCGTTTCAATGCAAAGTAATCAATAATATCCGTTGCTTCCAGAGGGGCGCGTCGGGAGCCTTCGCGGCGTGAGTCCCAAGCATCCCGCCAGACCTGCTCTTCATGGGTCATATCAACCAGCTCCCAACGCGAAAATTTACCGTAGTACCCCCAAACGGCTTCAATAATCTGAATGTAGTAGGGATCTTCAGGCTGAGGCTCGTCCTCCAAAAGTTCCCGACCCAGCTCTAAGACATCGCGGTCAACATCGAGCCGACGAGCGTGAGCGGTCAGCAACTCACCCACCACCGGTCCCTTGGGCATTGCATAGAAAGACTGCTCGAAAAGCCGCGAACCGGTCAGGTGAGCGTACCACCCGTAGGTGTAGAAGACCAGCTTCTGCAGGGTGAGCGTCGGCAGACTCTCCTGGCCAGAGACCTTTAGGATGTCAAGTGAAACATCAAAAACAGAGCGCATAGTTTTCACATCCTTTCGGTGCTGAAGTTCAAAAATATCAGATGATCTGGTCGGTATGCTCTGCCAGCCGTCCGTTTATATTTAGCGTACATCAATTAATATTTTGGTGTATATGTACTCGTCATTTCCATGTCGTCCGTCTCAGAAGGACTATCGGACGTGTGGGGTTAGCGAGCGCGCGGCGCCCGCTGGCAGTGCGGGCAACGATAGGAAGAGCGGTTCTGGAACGGTTCGCGCACCATCAGGGAGGTGCGGCCCGCCTCAGCGCAACGGTGGCAGGGCTCCCCGGCACGACCGTAGGCGTTCAGCGAGCGCTCGAAGTACCCCGACTCGCCCAGCACGTTCACGTACAGGGCGTCGAAGCTTGTGCCGCCGGCCGCCAGGGACTCGCGGAGCACCTGGGCGACCGCATCCAGCAGGTCGCGGGTCTGCGCGGCGCTCAGGGTGCGCGCGGGCTTCGCGTAGTGCAACCGCGCACGCCACAGCGCCTCGTCGGCGTAGATGTTGCCCACCCCGGAGATCACGGACTGGTCCAGCAGAACCTTCTTGATGCCGCTGGAGGTGCGCAGGAACTTGCGGCGCACCGCCGCGGGGTCGAAGAAGTCATCCAGCGGGTCGCGGGCAATGTGCTTGACCGCCTGCGGCACGAGGAAATGCTCGGGCACGGCGTTGGAATCGGCACCGGGATTGGTACCCTCTTCGGGTGCCATTTCGCCCGCAACCGCCGCGGGGATATCCGGCACGAGCGGGCTGAGGAACATGCCGCCAAAGATGCGCTGGTCCACGAAGAGCAGACGCTGCCCGGCACCCGCCTCACTGGAGGCAGTTCCGACAGGTCCCAGTTCCAGGGCCACGCGCAGGTGCCGCGGCTGCTCATCAAAGGCCGCGCGAGCCTCCGAATCATTACCCGAATCGCTGCCCAATTCGCTGTCCACATCGCCGCCCGATTCGTCGCGCACGAGCAACTGACCGCTCATGCCCAGATGCACCACGAGCGCCTCATCGGCGAGCGTGCCGTCCGGCTCGCTCAGGGTCAGCCACAGGTACTTGCCGCGGCGGTAGGTACCGCGCAACGCCCTGCCGGTGAGCGCCGCTTCGAAGTCGGCGGGGCCTGGCAGGTGCCTGCGTAGCGAACGCGCATCCAGCACTCGCACCGCCCGTACGGGGCGGCCCACCGAGTGCTCGGCTAGACCTGCGCGGACGGTTTCTACCTCGGGCAGTTCGGGCACGGTTCTCTCCCTTCAATGGTCCGCGGGTAAGGCTGCGGGCCTAGACCAGCATGCGGTAAGCCTGCTCGGCGGCCAGGCGCTCCGCTTCCTTCTTGCTCGGGCCCACGCCGGTGCCCGTCTTCTGGTTCGCCACGATTGCAACCGCGGTGTACACGCGCGCGTGGTCGGGGCCTTCGCCGGTGACTTCATAGCTGACGTCTCCCCAACCGCGGGCGGTGGCGAGGTTCAGCAGGTCGGTCTTCCAGTCGCGTCCAGAGTTCAACACCTTCTCGTCGTCGAGCAGCGGCGCAATCAGGCGCAGAACCAGCTCGCGGGCCGCCTCGCGACCGCACTGCAGGTAGGTCAGGCCGAAAATCGCCTCCATGGTGTCAGCAAGGATCGAGTCCTTGTCCGCGCCGCCGGTGTGAATCTCGCCCTTACCGAGCAGGATGTACCTGCCCAGATCCAGGTCGCGTGCCACCTTCGCCAACGCCACCGTAGACACCACCACG
>ERZ773013.2150-NODE-2150-length-11016-cov-2.916522_pt1 | contig 11016 bp, 12 predicted proteins | sample MGYA00511670_ERZ773013 | MGnify/ENA primary metagenome ERZ773013 (study PRJEB29015, sample SAMEA2738120) | human oral metagenome | biome: human oral; feature: human-associated habitat; material: saliva | place: China | collected 2257 ...
GGGCCGTTGCTTTCCTGGCCACATTGACGTATGGTGCTGTCGCCGTGCCTATTCTGCATGAGTTTACCGCAGACCAGATTCACAACATGGTTTGTGAGGACAAGCTTAAGATCGTCCCGCGTCGTGGCCAGTACATGCTGCTGGACACCACGGCCGGCAGCCACGTGCATCACGTTGTGTTCGCCTTGCCCTCCAAGATGGGCAAGGGAGTTCTTGTCTCGCCAACCATCCACGGCAACCTCATCGTGGGTCCAACGGCTGAGGACATCCGGGACAAGGAGGGCACGGACACCACGGCGGCCGGGCTCTCCGAGGTGGCCGAGAAGTGCGGCATCACCGTGGCCGACGTCCCTCTCCGCGAGGTCATCACGTCCTTCTCCGGCCTTCGCGCTCACCGTGCGGAACACGAGTTCCTCATCGGCGAGAACCCCTCTGCGCCGGGGTTTGTGGACTGCTCCGCCATCGAGTCTCCGGGCCTCACGGCGTCTCCAGCCATTGGCCGCATGGTTGCTGGCATCGTCACTGACATTCTTGGCCTCGAGGAGAGGCCGGCGGGCGAGTTCGTCGAGACCCGCGAGGGCATTCCCAACATGAATGACCTCTCGTTCGAGCAATGGGGGAAGCTCTGCGAGAAAAACCCGCTCTACGGCAGGGTTATCTGCCGCTGTTGCCACGTGAGTGAGGCGCAGATCGTCGATGCCATCCACCGTCCCGTGGGCGCCAGGTCCCTTGACGGCGTGAAGCGCCGCACGGGGGCCTGCATGGGCCGCTGCCAGGCCGGCTTCTGTACGCCAAAGATAATGGAGGCCCTCTCGCGCGAGCTGCCTGACGTGAGCATGGAAAACGTCACGAAGTCTGGTCCAGGCTCCGAGTTCATTGAGGGTCACGCAAAGGACGCTATCGTCGAGGAGGCCCACGCATGAGCGACTACGACGTCATTGTCATTGGAGGCGGGCCCGCAGGCCTTGCGGCTGCGACGACTGCCCGGGAAGACGGTCGCCGTTCGGTCCTTGTGGTTGAGCGCGATCAGAAGCTCGGCGGCATTCTCAACCAGTGCATCCACAATGGCTTTGGCCTCATCACCTTCAACGAGGAGCTCACTGGTCCCGAGTACGCGGCGCGCTACGAGAAGCTCGCACGAGACGCCGGGGTGGAGTTTCTCCTCGACACCATGGTCCTCGACGTATCTCCAGGCCGCGTGGTTACGTGTGTGAGCGAGGCCCACGGCATGCAGCGCATCTCGGGAGGCGCCGTGGTTCTCGCCATGGGCTGTCGGGAGCGGCCGAGGGGTGCGCTCAACATTCCTGGCTTTCGCCCGGCGGGCGTCTACACGGCCGGCACGGCACAGCGCCTGGTGAACATCGAGGGGCTCATGCCGGGGCGCGAGGTGGTCATTCTTGGCTCTGGCGACATCGGCCTCATCATGGCTCGCCGCATGACGCTCGAGGGCGCGCACGTTGCCTGCGTAGCCGAGCTCATGCCCTACTCGGGCGGCCTCAAGCGAAATATCGTTCAGTGCCTTGACGACTTTGACATCCCGCTCCTGCTCTCGCATACGGTTACGCGTGTCGAGGGCAAGAGACGCGTGGAGGCGGTCTGGGTTGCCCAGGTGGACGGGAAGGGGCGGCCTATTGCGGGCACGGAGAAGCGCTATCTCTGTGACACGCTACTCCTCTCGGTGGGTCTTTTGCCCGAGAACGAGCTCTCGCGCTCTGCTGGCGTGGAGCTATCGCGTGTGACCCGCGGCCCGGTTGTCAACGAGAGCCTAGAGACCAGCATTCCCGGCATCTTTGCCTGCGGCAACGTTCTCCATGTGCATGACCTTGTGGACTATGTCACGCAGGAGGCCACGGCGGCGGGTGCCGCCGCCGGGAGGTGGGCAGACGCTTGCGCAAAGCATGCCGAGCACGACGAGAAGCCCGGCATCCCCGTTGTTGCCGAGGGCGGCGTTCGCTACACGGTACCTCAGTCAATAGATCCTGAGCGCATGCCCGAGAAGCTCACCTTGCGCTTCAGGGTCGGAGGGGTCTTCGAGGACAAGCGCATTTGCGTGTACTTGGGTGACGAGCGCGTTCTTTCCAAGAGGCGTCCCATTCTCGTGCCCGGCGAGATGGAGGAGGTCACGCTGAAGCGCGACGATCTGCTTGCGCGTCCAGCCGTTGACAAGGTCGTCGTGACGCTTGAGGAGGCATAAGCATGGAGACGAGAACGCTTACCTGCATACGGTGCCCCCGCGGCTGCGCCGTCACCGTCACCTTGGAGGATGACGGGACCATCACGAGCGTTACCGGAAACTCCTGCCTTCGAGGTGACAAATACGCTCGCGACGAGGTGACGCACCCCGTTCGAGTTGTCACCACGACGGTACCGGTGGAGGGTTCGGCTACGGAGAAGATGGTCTCGGTCAAGACTGCGGGTGACGTTCCAAAGGATCGCGTCTTCGACGTTGTCCGCGCTCTGACGGGAGTTACGGCGACCGCGCCGGTCCACACAGGTGATGTCATCCTCGCCAATGCTGCCGGCACAGGCGTGGACATCGTGGCGACCAAGGACGCCTAGGGGCGATGCCGGGGGCAGCCACGTTGCCGTTACAGCAACGAGGCTGCCCCCATTCGTTACGTTCTTTCTGGCGGAAAAAAGCTCCTTTTCTTAAAACGGCTTTGCGGCAACTGGGCAAATGCAGGAGCGTTTTAAGAAAAGGAGCTATTCTCTGGAGCGCGGGCAGCCACATGACGAGAACGGCGACTATCGCCGTGCCTTCCAACCCGCAAGCGGTTCGCCCCTAGGTATGCCGTAGCTCTCTAGCAGTCGCTCGAAGTATGGCCTGTCCTTGACCTGTGCCGGCGTGAAACGCATCACGCTCCTGCCACCTATGGTGAGGCGGGACTCCCGCTGTCGCTCTCGAACAAAGGCTCCCACCGTGTCTCCTCCCGTAATAGATGAATCCGTGTACTTGAGAAGTCCGTCCATCTCGCCTATGACCGTAGGTGCGCCCTGTAAACTCCACGAGAAGTCCGCCCGGTACCATTTTCCGGTTACGGGGTCTTGATAGGGCACCTGCAGCTCGGGAATCTGAAACCCAAGCTCGATTATTGCCGCGCGTGCCTCGGACTCTCCCCAGCTCTCGGCTCGGCCATCCGAAAAACTTGCGACGAGACGCGCATTCCTTATCCCCGCCTTGCCCATCTGAGGTGAGGCAACCATTGCCTCAAGGCGCTCCTTGGGCTGGTTCGTCTTGCGTAGGTAGGAATCGGCTATGGCCAGCGCAGAGGGGAATTCAAGCGTCCGCATGCAATCGACGACAGCCCTGTCCAGCGATGTTGTTCGCATGCCATTGATGACAAGAACGTCGCTGGGCGAGACACGCCTTCGTATTGCATGTGCATACGACTCACAGGTGCCATTGCCCGTTGTTGCAATGCAAAGCGGCCACATTGCCGATGGCGGTACGGCAAGATAGTAGACAAGCGCAGCCGATGGCCCCACGAATATCCAGCTGGGGTGCAACCGGGCGAGCGTGCGCATGACCCGTCGCGTACGCTGGCTGGGAAGGAGACGGGACCAGACGCCTGCGCTCGCAAAGAGCCCGGCGTAGGGGGTCACGAGTTCGCCCTTGCTCCTGAGGTAGGTAAAGCGATTGAGTTCGGCTCTATTCGTTGGAGATGCGCAGAGCCCACGTCGCTCCGCCAAGGCAAGAATATTCTCGCATGCGGCCCGTGTCTCTTTTCCCATCGCAACCTCACCCCCACCGTGCTTGATAGGGGAGAGAATACCTAATATCACCGCAGTTCAGAGGCTCGGTTGCCGTCGAGTTTCTGACAGATTCGTGCAAGATTGGGCTGCGCGTGCACCCCAATCCCTGCGCCATCTGACCACCCTCGGAGAATAGCTCCTTTTCTTAAATCGACTTTGCGCCAACTGGGCAAATGCGGGGGCCGTTTAAGAAAAAAGGGCTATTCTCTGCAAGAGGGGAGACGAGGCGGCTCCGCAAGGCTGGGCGCCCGTGGGCGAGACGTCTCCGGAAGGTATTCGGCCCAGCTACCTCCGGTACCGCAGCGAGACCTCCAGAAACTCCGCCTTCCCGGCAATGTAGTCTGCGTATGCCGTCTCGGGGTCGCGCCCGTGATAGGCGGCGCAGAAGCCGCACTGGTCGCAGTCGGCTATGCAGGGAAAGCGCTGCTGTATATACGCCCGGCGCCCTTCATTGGTAGACCGCTCAACTTGTGGTGCCTCGTCCATATCCCTTACCTCTCCGAGCATCGCCAAGACTGCTTGTCGCCTGTCGATGGCCATTGCACTGGTCCAAAGGGTACCATATGCTCGTATCCCTACGAATACCGGAGGACACCATGAACATTAGCGCGGCATCCACTGCCTTGCTTGTGATAGACGTCCTAGTCACGGACACATCAGATGCGGTCTACGCTCCAAATCCCGAGGAGGAGGCGCTCGTAGCCAATGCCGCCCAGCTCACGCATGCTGCAAGGGAGGCTGGTATGCCCGTTGTCTTTCTCTGCGACCAGCACATCCCTGGCGTTGACCGAGAGCTTGAACTTTGGGGCGAGCATGGCGTGAAGGGCAAGGCGCACCCTCACCCCGCGCTCATGGCGGGAAGCAGCCCGCGTGACTTTGTAATTCCCAAGCGTCGCTATTCCGGTTTCTTCCAGACCGACCTTGACCTGACCCTACGTGAGCTTGGCGTCAAGACGGTGATTGCGGTGGGGGAGGACACAAACATCTGCGTCCTTCACACGCTCGCGGACGCCTGGAACCTGGGCTATGGCTCCATCGTGGTGTCCGATGCCACGCGAACCTTCCTGGTTGGGACCCAGGATGGTGCGCTCGAGCACATGAAGCGCTGCTTTGGCACGGAGGTGGCCACCACAGAGCAGGTCATCTCCGCTCTTCCAAACGCTGCCGAGAAGCGCTAGGGGAGACGAATGGCAGAGAGAAGCTGCCCCAAGGGGAAGAAGACCGTCTCGGCATCGCTAACCGAGTCAATCAAGTCAATTCGCTACGAGGACATCAACGGCGCCAATCGCCTCTTTGGCGGGCGCCTCATGGAATGGATCGACGAGACTGCGGGCATCGCGGCGCGCAGGCACTGCGGGCGAGATGTGACCACAGCCTGCATCGACCAGCTCACCTTCAAGCACCCCGCCTACCTCAATGACGTGGTTGTCATTGTGGCTGCCGTCACCTATGTGGGACGCACCTCGATGGAGGTGCGCGTGGATTCCTATGTGGAGGACGTGCACTCGGGCGAGCGCTGCCTCATCAACGTCGCATATCTCACCGAGGTGTGTGTCGACGATAACGGTAAGCCCACGCCGGTCGAATATGGCCTCAGCTTCGAGACCGAAGAGGAGAAGCGCGAGAACGAAGACGCGTTCAAGCGGATTATCTTCCGTAAAACCAGAGCTGCAGAAGGCTTCTAAGCCCCATTTGGAAGGCTACTTTACGAGAGGAACTGGGACCTCAGCATCTCCAACCCGTTCTTTGTCCTGAAGACCTTGGATGCGGCGGACTCAGCCATGCGACGCCTGGCCTCCGGCCTTTCCGGCGCGTCTTTATAGATGTTTACCAGGAAGTCCACCTCATATAGCACGCCTTTCTCGCGACTGCTACTTGTCGCGGCAATCATATGACAGCTGGTGGGCCTTGCCAGTCAGAGAGGTTCGGGCGTCTCGAACGCGAAACCTTTAACCTTGGCACGGGGATTACTGTACGCACCTGTTAGGATATGTTCATATGTGATGTAAACGAAATGTGAGGGGAAGGGCATGGAGGAAGTCAAGGTAATCGAGCTCAAGGAGAGCGTCTTTGCCGACAACGATGCCGAGGCAGATCGCGTGCGGGAGGATCTAAAGTCCCGCGGGCAGTTTCTCCTCAACGTCATGAGCTCGCCGGGCTCCGGAAAGACCACCACCCTTACGCGTCTTATCAATCTGCTCAAGGGCGACTACCGGATTGGAGTGATGGATGCCGATATCGATGGAGCCCTCGATACGAACCACATCATCTCCCAGACGGGCGCTCGTGCCATACAGCTCCACACGGGTGGCATGTGTCACCTTGACGCTGGCATGACGCGTACCGGCATTGACTCCCTCGATGCCACCGGTCTCGATCTTGTTCTCCTTGAGAACGTCGGCAACCTCGTGTGCCCCGCGGAGTTCGATACCGGCGCTTCCAAAAACGCGGTGATTCTCTCCGTTCCCGAGGGCGATGACAAACCGCTCAAGTATCCCCTCATGTTCGAGAAGGCCGACGTCGTGCTTCTCAACAAGATTGACGTCCTGCCGTACTTCGACTTCGACCTGGGCACGTTCGAGACCTACCTGAGGCAGCGCAACCCCCACTGCCAGCTCATCAAGATATCTGCCAAGACGGGCGAGGGAATGGAACAGCTCGCCGACTGGGTTCGTCACGAAATCGACCTCTGGAGGGCCTAAGAGATGCCGGAACAGTTCAAGACGCAGCGCTCCATCTACCAGAACGAGGCCGAGCGCAACGCGGCCGTGGCCAAGCTTGGCCGCAAGATCACCGACGTCGTGAAGCACAAGATTGGCGGCGTCAAGACCGACGATCCCGAGTACTGGGGCCTCAAGGAGGTCCTCACCGACGAGATGGTCGACCTTGGCAACCGCATGAAGCTCCGGAAGTTCTACGACTTCGACGCCATGATGGCCCTTGCCCCCGAGATCGAGCCAGCACATCTGCAGGAGCTTCTCGACGAGATGAGCGTCATCGGCATCCTCGAGTATGACTATGGCGACCACTACAACGACGACGGCCCCATCGCGGATGCCCCGCGCACCAAGCGCTGGCGTCTGCCCTTCTTTGTGCCTGGCTCTGCCGAGCTCTTCAACTCGAGCAAGGACCGCATCGACAAGAACCCCGCCGTCGCGAACTTCTTCGAGCGCATGACGTTCATCCCGCTCGCTGGCATCACCCAGATGGTCCCGCCCGGCGGCGACGGCATCGGCATGCACGTGATTCCCGTCGAAGAGGCTGTCAACTTCCAGAACGAGGCCGTTAAGCTCGAGCGCATCTCGTACTGGCTCAAGAAGTACGAGGGCCACATCTCGGCGGGCATCTGCTCCTGCCGCTACTCGCGCACGAAGCTTGGCGAGGGCTGTGCCGATGACCCCGACGACTGGTGCATCCAGGTGGGCGACATGGCCGACTACACCGTGGAGACCGGCCGAGCGCACTACATCACGACCGAGGAGGCGCTCGAGATTCTCAAGCGCGCCGAGGACAACGGCTTTGTGCACCAGATCACTAACATCGACGGCGAGAACAAGATCTTCGACATCTGCAACTGCGACGTGAAGATCTGCAACGCCCTGCGCACAAGCATGCTCTTCAACACGCCGAACCTCTCGCGTAGCTCCTTCACGGCGCGTGTGACGCCTGAGAACTGCGTCGCCTGCGGGCTCTGTGTTGAGTCCTGCCCGGCTGGTGCCGTGAAGCTTGGCCAGAAGCTCTGCCGCGCAAACGGCGAGCAGCCCAAGTACCCTCGCGCCATCCTGCCTGACGCCATCCACTGGGGCAAGTACGCTTGGGACGAGAACTACCGCGACACCGCGCGCATGCACAACACCTGGCCCACGGGCTCTGCCCCCTGCAAGGCCGCCTGCCCGGCGCACGTCCCCGTGCAGGCCTATCTCCAGAAGGCCAAGGAGGGCAAGTATCAGGAGGCGGTCGAGCTCATCCGTACCATGAACCCGTTCCCCGCCGTGTGCGGGCGCATCTGCAACAAGCGCTGCGAGGACGCCTGCACGCGCGGCACCATCGACGAGCCCGTTTCCATTGACGCCGTAAAGAAGTTCGTGGCCGACTACGACCTAGCGCAGACCGAGCACGCCGTCCCAGGGCGCGCTGTGCCCTCGGTCCACGACCACTTCGACGAGAAGATCGCAATCATCGGCGCAGGTCCCGCCGGTCTCTCCTGCGCGTACTACCTGGCCCTTCTCGGCTACTCGCCCGTCGTGTTCGAGAAGCACGAGCAGCCCGGCGGCATGATGATGTACGGCATTCCGTCCTACAAGCTCGAGAAGGACGTGCTTCTCGCCGAGGTCGAGATCATCAAGAGCCTGGGCGCCGAGATTCGCTGCGGCGTCGAGGTTGGCCGCGACATCACGCTCGACCAGCTGCGCGAGCAGGGCTTCCAGGCGTTCTTCGTGGCCGTGGGCTGCCAGGGCGGCAGGCGCCCCGGCGTTAAGGGTGACACTGCCCAGGGCACCGACGTTGCCGTGCACTACCTCGAGGACTCCATGGCCAAGGGAAATCCGGCGATGACGGGTGACGTCGTCGTAGTTGGCGGCGGCAACGTGGCCGTCGATTGCGCGCGCAACGCCAAGCGCCGTGGCGCGGCCAACGTCACGATGGTCTCGCTCGAGCAGCGCGACGAGATGCCCGCGACCAACACCGAGATCGCGGAGACCCTCGAGGACGGCGTTGCCGTGCAGAACGGCTGGGGTCCCAAGGAGGTCCTCGTCGATGAGTCCGGCCACGTGAAGGGCGTTGTGTTCAAGAGCTGCACGCAGGTCATCAACCCCAAGACCAAGCGCTTCTCGCCGCTCTACAACGAGGACGAGACCTTCACCGTGCCCTGCAGCCAGGTGGTCTTTGCCATTGGCCAGGCCATCGAGTGGGGCGGGCTCCTCGACGGTCGTTCGGTCACCTTCCACCACGGCAACTACCCGCAGGCAGACGCCCTCACATTCCAGACGGCCGACCAGGACATCTTTGTGGGAGGTGATGTCCTTACCGGCCCCAAATTCGTGATTGACGCCATTGCTGCCGGCCACTACGCCGCCGAGTCGCTGCATCGCCGCGTGCAGGAGGGCGCGAGCATGACTATTGGCCGCGACCGCCACAACTACCTCGAGTTCGACAAGGACGACCTTCTCATCGAGTCCTATGACAACGCGGGGCGCCAGGAGGAGGGCATGGATCCCGAGGGTGCCGACCGCTTCCGCGACACTCACTGCACGCTCACGGCCGAACAGGTGGCAATCGAGACCAAGCGCTGCCTGAGCTGCGGCGCCTCAGTCGTTGACCCCAACAAGTGCATTGGCTGTGGTATCTGCACTACCCGCTGCAAGTTCGACGCCATCCACCTCTACCGCGACCACCCCGAGATGACCGACATGCGCGTGGCCGAGGACAAGGTGACAGGTCTTGCGAGCTACGCGATCAAGCGCGCGGCAAAGATTGTGGCCAATGCTGGTTCGGAGGAGGCAAAGGTCATGCGCGAGAAGCGCCGTGAGTACAATCGCACCCACAAGGAGTTCAACCGCACGCACCCCTACACAGGCAACTCGAGCGACGAGTCGCGTGAGGAGAACGCGTAAATGCACGAGCTGGGCATCGTCGTGCGTGTGATCGACATGGTCGAGGAGGCCGCTCGCAAGAACGGCGTGAGCAAGGTGGTGCGCGTTGACCTCGAGGTGGGCGAGGTCAGCACCATCGTGCCCAACTACTTCCGCGACTGCTTCGAGTGGGCAAAGCTCCGCACCGAGCACATGCAGGAGTGCGAGCTCAACATGATCATCGTGGCGGGCATCTCATACTGCCGCGACTGCAAGAAGACCTACCGCACCACCGAGTACGGAAAGGCCTGCCCCGTCTGTGGAGGTCACAACACGTACCTTGTGACCGGCCGAGACGTGATGGTAAAAGATATCCAGGCTGTTTAGGCGAGCGTCCCCGGGCGCAAACCCGGGACCGCCTTCGCACTTCCCGTCGCGCCGCAGGTCATCTCGCTGCGGAGTTTAGCTCCCTTTCTTAAAACTATTTTCGGCTACCTGGGCAAACGTGGTAGTCGTTTAAGATAAGGAGCTAAACTCTGGTGAGCGACGTTGCGCGTCTTCTTGGTACGACTGGCAGGCAGGGGAGGGAAACGTGGCCAAGGCGGTGCTCTTCGACCTCGACGGGACGCTTACCGCATCTGGCGAGGGAATCGTGAAGTCCGTCCAGTATGCTCTCGAGAAGATGGGGCGAGAGGTGCCGGACCCCTCTGCACTCACGGTCTTCATCGGCCCTCCGCTCGTCCAGGAGTTCATGGACTTCTCTGGCATGTCGCACGAGGAGGCACTGCGGGCGCTCGAGCTCTATCGTGAGCGCTACACAACCGTTGGGCTCTTTGAGAACCACCCTTACCAGGGGATTGTCGAGCTTCTTGGCTCGCTGAGGACGACGGGCATCATCACCTGCGTGGCCTCGTCCAAGCCAGAACCATTCGTGCTGAGAATCCTCGACCGCTTTGGGATGGCGGGTCTCTTTGACCAGGTGGTAGGGGCAACGCTGGACGAGAAGCGCACGTCGAAGGCTGACGTCATCAACGAGGCGCTCGTGCGTCTTAGCATGCGTGACGAGAAGAACATGGTCACCATGGTGGGGGACCGCGCCCAAGACGCACGGGGCGCACGGGCTGCCTCGGTGGGATTCGTGGGCGTCACCTATGGATACGGATCTCGAGAAGAGCTTCTCGACGCTGGTGCCACAACGATAGTGGACACGGTCGATGAGCTGGGGCGCGTTCTCCTCGGGTAGTCCTCCTACGACGCCTGAGCAGCAAGAGCCTCCTGGAGGCACGCCTCGACGGCCTCCGTGCAGCGTCCGCACCGCGTTCCCGCCCCGGTTGCGCTCTCCACATCCTCGAGCGTCCTTGCGCCGTTGGCGACTGCCTGCTCGATGCCTGCCCTGGTAACGCCTACGCATGGGCAAACAAGCTCAGACTCTGCATCTGGCTTGCCCTCACCGGTGGCGCAATCGTGGTGATATCCGTGCTCGTGATGGTAGCCACCGTGATGGTGACTGTAATGTCCGCCATGTCCATGGCACTCGTGATAATCTGCATACATACTTCTCTCCTTGTATCAAATATGTCTTGAAAAGTAGGATTCAGTCCTCAAGGTGGGACCGTACTTAATGTTACACACTCTATGGCATATGTCACAAAGGCTGTACAACGCTACAAGCACCCTAATCTTCACGCAAAAG
>ERZ773013.2158-NODE-2158-length-10985-cov-3.016743_pt1 | contig 10985 bp, 8 predicted proteins | sample MGYA00511670_ERZ773013 | MGnify/ENA primary metagenome ERZ773013 (study PRJEB29015, sample SAMEA2738120) | human oral metagenome | biome: human oral; feature: human-associated habitat; material: saliva | place: China | collected 2257 ...
GGCTTCCGCCGCGACATCGCCGTGGAGGACGAGGTCAGTGCCCTGGTCGACTTCGGCGGCGGCGCCACCGGCTCCTTCATCACCTCCACGCACGACCTCGCCGGCACCGACCGCCTGGAGATCCTGTGCGACAGGGGCAAGGTCGTCGTCGACGACTCCGCCGTCGTCACCATCACCCGCCTCAAGGACGACGAGCGCGCCATCTCCGATCACGAGTGGGCTTCCGGCGGTCCGGCGCCGCTCGCGCCTGCCGCGGAGGGTGCCCCACGCGTCGCCGTGGTTGGTTCCGGCCCTGCTGGCCTCGCGACTTCGTGGGAGCTCGCCCGTCGTGGCGCCCGCGTGACCCTCTTCGAGCGTCACGACCGTGCTGGCGGGCTTCTCATGTATGGCATCCCCAACATGAAGCTCCCCAAGGAGGTCGTCGAGCGCAGGCTCGACCTCATGGAGAAGAGCGGCATCGAGATTCGCTGCGGTACCGACGCGACCTCACCCGATGTTGCGGCCGAGCTCGCGGACTTCGACGCCGTTGTCGTTGCGGCCGGCGCCGCCCAGGCGCGCGGCCTGCGCGTTCCCGGCACCGACAACCCCAACGTGGTCTTTGCCGTTGACTACCTCACCGCGCAGACCAAGGCCCTGCTCGACGGCCATACGGACACGCCGGCCGTGAGCGCCGAGGGCAAGGACGTGGTGGTCATTGGCGGCGGCGACACCGGCACCGACTGCGTGGCCACCGCGCTGCGCCAGCACGCAAAGAGCGTCCACCAGCTTGAGTTCCTGCCGGCCCCGCCGGAGGTGCGCGCCGCCTCCAACCAGTGGCCCGAGTGGCCCAACACCAAGAAGACCGATTACGGCCAGGTCGAGGCCGAGCTTGTCCAGGGTGCCGACCCCCGCTCCTGGGCGACCAACACCCTCGAGGTGCTGCAGGACGACAAGGGCGGCATCCGCGGACTCCGCGTGGTCCCCCTCGACTGGTCGCACGGCAAGCCCGAGCCCATCGAGGGCTCCGAGCGCGAGATTCCCGCGCAGCTCGTGCTTCTCGCCATGGGCTTCACGGGCCCCGAGGCCTCTGTCTACGAGGCTCTCGGCGTCCAGACTAAGGAGGTGCGAGGTGGCGTGAGGCCAAAGCTCGCCTCTGCCGGTTCGCGCCGCACCGTGGGCGAGGGCAAGACGCCGGTCTTTGCCGCTGGCGATGCGCGCTCTGGCTCCTCCCTCGTGGTTGCCGCCATCTCCGACGGCCTTGCCTGCGCAGGTGAGGTCGCTACGGAGCTGGGGCTCTAGGGCCTGACTCTCGGTCGGCCCCCCCGGGGACCGGCCGAGCGCTTTAGGGGGCGCGTTCCTCGTCACCCCGCAGTTCTTGTCGTACTTGTCGCCCGCTTCTGCTCGTCTCGTTCCCGATTGGAGGAAGGGCCATGTCACACGCCTCGTCCGCACCGCTCAGGATGACCGAGATGCGAGAGAGGCATCTCTCGCTCAAAAGGGGAGGGGCCCGGCGGGCCGATGCCTCCGGGAGGGATGGTTTTCTCTGGTACCAGGAGGCACAGAGCGAGCCCGACAAGCTCCTCTGGATGGAGGACGGCGTCGAGAAGGACACGCCGGACCTTGATGAGCCAACGAGGACATGGCTCGAAGAGTCATCCGAGTGGACGGGGCCAACGGGAGGCGCCGCTGGTGCCAATTCCGGTTCAGACGATGAAGGGGAAGAGCCAACGCCCCCCCGATACCCTCGTCTGGCTGTAGTCCCCGCCTCCGTCTCCCGGCTCTCTCTGATCCCCCCGTTCCTTATCGGTTTCTGAGAATACCGCTGAGATTTACCTGCGGAAATGCCAAGAAAATTCTCAGATACCGCTAAAGAACGGGGGCGAGAGACGGCGAGGGCGAGGGGCGAGAAGAACAGTAGCAGCGGTACCTACATCGGCCGGCCGTCGTAGTTGAGGCCACCAACCGCTGCGTCGAAGCGCTCCCAGTCCGCGCGGACAAACGCCTCCGCAATCTGCGGGTACGCTCCCAGCGCCTCCTCGAAGAGGTCAGCAAAGCTCGCGTGGCTCCTCTCGCCCGTGAAGGGATTGGTCCACTTGCGCCGTTCGAGGTTTGCCGAGACGCACTCGTCGGACTTGGTCACACGGTGTGCGAAGGACTCGGCCATCGAGTGGGGTCGCGCCAGGCGCTCGACGGTGCCTATGAGCCGCGTCTTGGCCGAACCTGCGGGTTCGATCCTGCGATAGACCCACTGGTAGTCGCTCACGGCTGCGCCGTACTCCTCGGGGCCAACGTTGAGGTCAAATACGGCAAAGGCCACCTGCGAGAAAACCGTCCCGCCAACGCGGTCTATGCGCGCGGTGCGCATGAGGTCCGATGCCGGGTGGTGCTCGAGTACCGTGGCGTGGCGCTTCTCCCACAAAATCCAGGAGTCGATGTCACTCTCGATGATGGCATGGATCTCATGCGATGCGTCTGAGAGCTCTGGCTGCTCGAGCAGCGCATACTGCTGCGAATAGATTAGGGGATGCGCTGTGCGGTCCAGCATATAGTGGCCGAGAAGCCCCAGCGCAAACGCCCTGCCAATGCCCTCGTCCTCAACGGGGAGGCGACCCACGGAGGAGCGGATGTCCTTAAAGGCCTTGGTAACATGGCCGTCGTGCATATCTCGCGCAAGGTGACGGCATGCCGCAACGCGCGCCGGGATGGTGCTAAAGCACACGAAGAACGGATCTGGACCCTCGTTTGCCAGAAGAAAGGCGAGAAGTTCCTCCTCGCCGTTGATAAGACCTTCGGGAAGGCGCTGTGCGGCGTCCTCGCCAAAGATGTGATGCGTTATCAGAGAGGGCATGCGCGCACTCCTCGGGTGTGTTGTGCGTGGGTAGCGCTTGTCGACCCACTACAGACGAAATCAAGTCTTTAGGATAATCTAACTTGTTCGTTTTGGGGAGCGAGACAAGCATCACCTTACCATGGGCTTGCTTGGCTACCATTGGCTCTTTAATTGCCGTTGTGAACCAAACCTCCCGCTGCCAAGGAGCTGTATTGAGTCTGCTAGAGATTGTCCTGCTCGGCCTTGCCCTCTCGGCGGACGCCCTCTCGGTCACCATCTCCAACACGTTTGCATACAGAGATGAGCGCGCTTCAAGGCTTGCGCTCATGCCCACCTTCTTTGGGGCATTCCAGGCCCTCATGCCCGTGGCGGGCTACTACCTGGGCGGGATTGCCGCCGAGCTCATCGAGAGCTATGCGGGTATCGTGACCCTCGTTATCCTGGGGATCATTGGCGGCACCGCCATCGACGCCTTTGCCGTTGGCGTGTCCCTCCGTGCCCAGGCGGTAAGCCTTGCCTTTTCCGCGTGCACCATCGGTGTGACCACCGTCATCTGCTGCGTAGTCGCGCTGGTGCTTGGCCGCAAGCTCGGCACGCTGCTTGGCGACCGCGCCGAGATCCTTGGCGGTTGCGTGCTTATCGGCATCGGCCTCAAGGCGCTGCTGGGGTAGTGCGCTGGGGGCTTCTCCCCCGGTGCCGTCCTGCATTTTCCGAGCGGTAGCCACTTCTAAACAATCGGATTTTCCCTCAATGGCGAGAAGCCACGGCGCGAGGCCACCGCAGGGCCGCGGCGCGCCAGCCTCGTGCAGAAAAACTGATGAGCCGTTCGGAGGACGCTCGCCGTTCCTTTCCATATAAGTGCCGCTCAGAGGTATTGCACATACCCGCTAGTCGATTGATTGCAATGCAAGCGTCTGGTTAGTGTAAAGATTCATAAAGGAACTGGGCTATCTTGCCCGGAAAAGGGAGAGCTGCGGCCTGTCCGCGGCGTGAAGTAACGGGCCTTGGGAGGGTCCGTTGGATTGGGGTGTTCCATGAAGAACGTTTCGCGTAGGGCGTTTCTCGGCACAAGCGCAATTGCCGCAGCTGGCCTCGGCCTCTCGGCATGTGGTGGAAGCTCCTCAAGCTCGAGCTCGAGCGGAACTGACACCAGCTCAAGCTCCGGCTCCGACGACCTCTCCCGCATCGCGAGCGATGACGTAATCGAGGCCGCCAAGAAGGATGGCGAGCTCATGGTCTACGGCTCCTGCGAGGAGCAGCACGTGGCCGCCTGCGCCCAGCACTTCCAGAACCTCTTTGGCATCCAGACCTCCTACCAGCGTCTCTCCACGGGCGAGGTAGAGTCCAAGGTCGAGGAGGAGAACGGCAACCCCTCTGCGGACGTCTGGTTCGGTGGCACCACCGATCCTTACAACGTTGCCGTGACCAAGGGCATCCTCGAGCCCTACGAGGCCAAGAACGCCTCCCACCTCATCTCCGACAAGTTCCGTGACGCCGACGGCAACTGGTACGGCATCTACAAGGGCATCCTGGGCTTCTTCTACAACAAGGACGAGCTCGACCGCAAGGGCCTCGACGCCCCGCAGGACTGGCCCGACCTTCTCGACGAGAAGTACAAGGACCTCATCTGGATGTCCAACTACAACACGGCCGGTACGGCAAAGCTCATCCTCAACACGGCCATCCAGAAGTACGGACACGACGACGGCATCAAGTACCTTGTCAACCTCGACAAGAACGTGCAGGTCTACACAAAGAGTGGCTCCGGCCCGTCCAAGAACGTGGGCACCGGCGAGTGCACCATCGGCATCGGCTTCCTGCACGACGCCATCTACCAGATTGTCGACAACGGCTATGACAACATCGGCCTTGTGATTCCGTCCTCCGGTACCTCCTACGAGGTCGGCGCAACGGCCATCTTCAAGGGATGCAAGCACGAGAACGCCGCCAAGCTCTGGATTGAGTACGCTCTCTCGCCGCAGTGCGTCGAGCGTGCTCAGGAGGTTGGCGCCTATCAGTTCTTGGTCATCGACGACGCCAAGCAGCCTGCTGTCGCCGAGGAGTACGGCCTCGATCCCAACAACGTCATGGACTACAACTTCGAGGACGCCAAGGAGAACACCGAGCAGTACGTCTCCGACATCATGAGCGCCCTCGGTGGCGGCGACGACCGCTTCCAGACCGAGTAGCAGCGTGCCATCCGCCCCGAGACGCAGTGTGCCTCGGGGCGACGTGCGTCAAGCGAGAGGAGAGATGCCATGGCACGAGGCCAGAGTGCTCGGCTGGACCAGAAGAAGCTGCTTGCCGACCCAATACTTGTCACCACGATCATCGTCCTGATCGTGTTCTTGACTCTGTTCATCCTGTATCCGCTGGCAATCCTGCTCGTGGATTCCGTGGTGGGGGAGTCGGGACCCACGCTTTCGGTGTTCCAGCGCGTGCTGGCGATGCCGTCCTTCGAGACGGCCATCAGCAACACCCTCGTCTTGGGGCTTTTCGTGGGCATCGTGGCGACACTCATCGGCCTGCTCTTTGCCTATGTTGAGGTTTACGTCAACCTCAAGTCGCGCCTCATGAGCGGGCTCTTCAAGCTCGTCTCCATGCTCCCGGTGGTCTCTCCTCCGTTCGTGCTTTCGCTCTCCGTGATCTTGCTCTTTGGCAAGGCCGGGCTCATCACCCGCTCGCTCCTGGGGATCTACGACAACAACGTCTACGGGTTCTGGGGCATTGCCCTCGTCCAGACGCTCACGTTCTTCCCGGTGTGCTACATGATGTTCAGGGGACTCCTGAGAAACATCGACCCCTCGCTCGAGGAGGCCGCCCGCGACATGGGTGCCTCCCGCTGGAAGGTCTTCACCAGCGTCACCCTGCCGCTCATCCTGCCTGGCATGGGCAACGCGTTTCTCGTCTCCTTCATGGAGTCCATCGCCGATTTCGCGAACCCCATGATCATCGGTGGCTCCTACGATACGCTCGCCACATCCATCTACCTGCAGATTACCGGCGCCTACGACAAGCAGGGCGCCTCGGCCATGTCGTGCGTGCTTCTCGGCATCACGCTCATCATGTTCATCGTCCAGAAGTACGTGCTCGAGCGCAAGAGCACGGCCACCCTCACGGGCAAGGCCGCGCGTGGTCGCATGCTCATCACCGACAACTCTGTGCGCATCCCGCTCTCCGTGCTCTGCGGCGCGGTCGCCATCTTTGTCGTGGCGCTCTACATCTGCGTCCCGTTTGGCGCCCTGTTCAAGACGTGGGGCTATGACTACTCGCTCACGCCCAAGTGGTTCATCCAGGTCTTCACGCTTCACCACGGCTTCGAGGCCTTCGCCGACTCGTTTGGCCTGTCGCTCCTCGCGGCGCCGCTCACGGCTCTCCTCTCAATGGTCATTGCCTACCTCGTCGTGAAGAGGCGCTTCCCCGGCCGCGGCTTCATTGAGTTTGTCTCCATGCTCGCCATGGCGGTCCCCGGTACCGTCCTCGGTGTCGGCTTCATCCGCGGCTTCTCCAGTGGCGTCTTCCACACGGGCTTCATGCAGGGTCTCTACGGAACCGCTGCCATTCTCGTCATCGTGTTCATCGTGAGGTCGCTCCCCACCGGAACCCGTTCCGGCATCTCGGCGTTGCGCCAGATCGACAAGTCCATCGAGGAGTCCGCGTACGACATGGGCGCCAACAGCTTCCAGGTCTTCATGACCGTCACGCTGCCGCTCATCAAGGACTCGTTCCTCTCCGGTCTCGTGACTGCGTTCGTGCGCTCCATCACGGCTATCTCCGCCGTCATCCTGCTCGTCACGCCGCAGACCCTCATGATCACCGTCCAGATCAACGAGTACGCCGAGAAGGGCGCCTACGGCATCGCCTGCGCATTCGCGACGATCCTCATCATCATCACCTATGCGGCCGTCCTGCTCATGAACCTCTTCATCAAGCATTTCGGCACCAGCGCAAAGATCAACGCCAAGAGCGAGGGGGAGTAACCCATGGCAAAGGAGAAGAAGGGCGTGCGCCTCGAGCACATCTCCAAGATCTACCAGGACCCAAAGACCAAGAAGGACTTCTACGCCGTCCATGACGCAAACCTTGAGATTGCGCCCGGCGAGTTCGTGACGCTGCTTGGTCCATCCGGCTGCGGCAAGACGACCATCCTGCGCATGATCGCCGGCTTCGAGAGCCCGGACGAGGGGCAGATCTACCTGGGCGGTGAGCCCATCAACGACCTCACGCCCAACAAGCGCGACACCGCCATGGTCTTCCAGAGCTACGCCCTGCTCCCGCACTACAACATCTTCGACAACGTGGCCTACGGCCTAAAGATTCGCAAGCTCCCCGCCGAGGAGATACGCGAGAAGGTCACGCACATTCTCGGCATGGTTGGCCTGGAGGGCATGGAAGACCGCATGACCAACCAGCTCTCGGGAGGCCAGCAGCAGCGCGTCGCCCTTGCCCGCGCCCTTGTCATCGAGCCCTCGGTCCTGCTCTTCGACGAGCCGCTCTCGAACCTCGACGCCAAGCTCCGCGTTGAGATGCGCACCGAGGTGCGCCGCATCCAGCAGGAGGCCGGCATCACTGCCGTCTATGTGACCCACGACCAGTCCGAGGCCATGGCCATCGCGGACAGGATCATCGTCATGAAGCGTGGTGTCATCGACCAGGTGGGCGACCCCCACGCTGTCTACTACCGCCCGGTCGACGAGTTTGTGGCCGACTTCATTGGCGAGTCCAACTTCCTGCGCGGCAAGCTTGCCGAGAAGGATGGGGATACGGGCGTTGCTACCATCGAGGGACACAGCGTGGAGGTTGACGGCGTGTCCTCCCACAACGTGGGCGATGACATCACCTTGGTGCTGCGTCCCGAGGCGGCCACCCTCGCCGACGAGGGCGTGCTGCACTGCAAGGTCACCCTCTCGCGCTTCATGGGCAGCTACCAGAACTACCAGGTCATGGTTGGCAACACCCTCGTCAAGATCCAGGACTTCAACCCCAAGACCCACAAGGTTTACGAAGTGGGCGACAACGCCTTCGTGGGCTTTACGAAGGGCGACATCCACGCGCTGTGAGACAAAGGGACTGTCCCTTTGTCTCATTCTGCGGGCGGCCCCTACGCCATGGCGCAGGGTCGCCCGCTCTTGGTGTTGGTCGGCGCCACTGATGGGTATGAGCTGACTAGTTAGTTTGACTCGCGTGTCTGGAGGCATCCATGGACAGCAAGATTACGAGCACCAAGCTGGGAACCATCGTTTCCGGTGCGGCTCTGGCGATCATGGGATTCATTCTCTTCACCAATCCCAAGACGGCGATGATTACCATAACGGTCATGCTGGGATGGGTGCTGGTTATCATGGGCGTCGTCTCCTTGGCGAGCGCCCTCACGCGATGGAGCGTGATCCTCTCGACCGCCGACCTCTACGCAGGTATTGTCGAGCTGCTCTTTGGCGTCCTCCTCGTGAACATGCCCGGCTTCTTTGTGACGTGGATCTTCATCCTTCTGGGCATCTTCATTCTGGTTTCTGGCCTTAACTCATTGTATGGGGCGAACGCGATGCAGACCCTTGGCCTTCCGAGCGCCGGCATTGCAAAGGCGGGGGCGATTCTCGCAATCGTTCTTGGTGCCCTCGTTTTGTTCTCGCCCGGGCTCTTCGCCGATATGGCGATGGTTATCTGCGGGATTGCGCTTATCTATGCGGGCGTCGTTCGCATCGTGGATGGCGTCCGCATGTCGAGCGACCATCGGGCGTAGGGGAGCTCGGCGGTCGCGGAGACCTGTGTCGCGGGGACTTGTTGGCGGCGACCGCGCGGGCGGCGGCCAGCCATCGCTGAGTCGCGCGTGGTTTGGGCCCCAATCACTTGTTCTCATCGGCCTGAGTCCATGGTGTCGAGAGCTCGCTGCCCAGAATTTTCGGTTGCCGGCCCTTTTTACGAGAATTGCCGAGTACGAAAACCCTAACTTTTTGCGGAGCCGCAGGTAGGGAAATGGTACCCGTGGGGTGATACTAAGCGGAACCCCGAATTTTGACCGGCAACCGCAAATTTTGGGCACGGGGTCCTCGACAAACCCAAAGAGGGCTCCGAATCCCCGCGCGATGCAGCGTCATGGTGCAGATAAACCAGGGCTTCGCCCGCAGGCTCGGCGATTTTCCCAATCAGCCATGTACAGTCGGTGAGCGGTCTCACGCCTACGACGTTCTCGCGCTAGAATAAAGACCCGTAGAAACGGTCGAACCACTACGGGAAGGTAAACCCACATGACAAAGCACATCTTCGTGACCGGCGGCGTCGTATCCTCCCTCGGCAAGGGCATCACGGCGGCATCCCTCGGACGCCTGCTCAAGGCCCGCGGCTACAAGGTCATGATGCAGAAGGCCGACCCGTACCTCAACGTAGATCCGGGTACCATGAGCCCCTTCCAGCATGGCGAGGTCTTCGTGACCGAGGACGGCAAGGAGACCGACCTCGACCTCGGCCACTACGAGCGCTTCATTGACGAGAACCTCACCCGCGAGTCCAACTTCACCACGGGCCTCATCTACCAGTCGCTCATCCAGCGCGAGCGTGCCGGAGACTTCCTTGGCGGCACCGTGCAGGTGATTCCACACGTCACCAACGAGATCAAGTCCCGCTTCCTTCGCATCGAGGAGCAGACCCAGGCCGACGTGGTAATCACCGAGCTGGGCGGCACCATTGGCGACATCGAGGGGCAGCCCTTCGTCGAGGCCATGCGCCAGTTCCGCAAGGAGAAGGGCACCGGCAACACCCTCGTGATCCACGTGAGCCTCGTGCCATACATCGCCGCCGCCCACGAGGTCAAGACCAAGCCCACCCAGCACTCCGTCAAGGAGCTGCGCTCCATGGGCATCCAGCCCGACTTCATCGTGTGCCGCTCCGACCACGAGGTCGATGCCTCCATCCGCGCCAAGATCGCCCACTTCTGCGACGTGGACGAAGATTGCGTCTTCGAGAACTCCGATTGCCCGTCCATCTACGACGTGCCCATGCACCTCGCCAAGCAGGGCTTTGACGAGAAGGTCTGCCAGAAGCTGGGCCTCGAGCCGCGCGAGCGCGACATGAGCGACTGGAACGACTTCACCGACGCCATGCACGTGGCCAACTCCCTGCCCGAGAAGACCCGCATCGCCGTGGTTGGCAAGTACACCCAGCTGCCCGATGCCTACCTCTCGGTCATCGAGGCCCTTCACCACTCCGGCGTCTACTACGACCGCCACGTCGAGATCAAGCTCGTTGACGGCGAGGAACTCACCGAGGAGAACGTGGACGAGGAGCTCGCCGGCTACGATGGCGTCCTCGTTCCCGGCGGCTTTGGCCTGCGCGGCACCGAGGGCAAGATCCTCTCGGCAAACCGTGCTCGCATGAACAAGGTGCCGTACCTCGGCGTTTGCCTTGGCCTGCAGATGGCGGTGTGCGAGTTTGCCCGCAACGTCGCGGTGCTTCCCGGTGCCATGTCCAGCGAGTTCGAGCCCGAGTGCATCTATCCCGTCATCGACCTCATGCCCGACCAGGAGGACATCACCGACAAGGGTGGCACCATGCGCCTGGGCGCCTATCCCTGCAAGGTTGTTCCCGGCACGCTTGCCTCCGAGGCGTACGGCGAGGAGCTCATCTACGAGCGTCACCGTCACCGCTACGAGGTCAACAACGCCTACCGCAAGCAGCTCACCGATGCCGGCATGGTCATCTCGGGCCTCTCGCCTGACAACCGCCTGGTCGAGATGATCGAGCTTCCCGAGTCCATGCATCCCTGGTTCGTGGCGTCCCAGGCCCACCCCGAGTTCAAAAGCCGTCCCACCAAGCCGGCACCGCTCTTCCGCGAGTTCGTCCGCGCGGCCATCGCCCACCACGAGGGCGTCGACCGTCACGACGTGAACCCCAGGTAGCAGCGGGTCGCTGCGGTCGGCCCATGACCACGATGGACCTCTCGCGCGCCCTGCGCGAGTACCTCAACTACCTCTCCGTTGAGAGGAACGCATCGCCCAATACGGTCGCGGCCTATGGCCGCGACCTTTCTCGTTATCTCTCGGCGCTTGCGGAGACCGGCGTCACCAGCCCCGACGAGGTGACCCGCCAGGCGATAGAGGCGCACGTCGCGGACCTGGTGGACGTGGGACTTGCCCCCGCCTCCGTCGAGCGCGCGGTGTCTGCCATCAAGGGCTTCCACCGC
>ERZ773013.2159-NODE-2159-length-10984-cov-2.565743_pt1 | contig 10984 bp, 17 predicted proteins | sample MGYA00511670_ERZ773013 | MGnify/ENA primary metagenome ERZ773013 (study PRJEB29015, sample SAMEA2738120) | human oral metagenome | biome: human oral; feature: human-associated habitat; material: saliva | place: China | collected 2257 ...
AACTGAAGTCCTTTGTCTTGACGTCTTCGATAAAATAAAGCTAACTTATTATAAAAAGTATCTGCTTGTTCTTTATAAGTAAAGTCCAATAAGTCAGACTTACGAGCGACAAAAAGTCGAATACCCTCTCGACTAAATAAGTCATTTACATAAGCTAATTTACTTTGTAGTTGAACATCTTCAAATAGTAAATCTCCTTTTTCTGCTGCTTTTAGTTGTTCTTCCAAAGGTTTAATTTTATGAGAAAGGTCTAAACAACCCTCATATTCCTCTCTTTCCCAATATTCAATTTTTTTTTCTTAATTCTTCTGTAGTTTTCATTGTTATTTCTCCAATTTCTATCAATCAAAGCTAGTCTCTAAAGTCTCAGAAAACGTATCGAGTTTATCTTGCAATTCTTTTGCTACTTCACCTAGCTCAGTAAGTTTTGTAAATGAGCTTTCTACGGTTAGTTTTTGTTTAAAATTCCCAATGTAGTCTTCATCATGAATATAGTATGAGTTGCCTTGGGTCACCAAGGATACCCCACCACCTAAGAAATAAATACTTGAAGACTCAGCATCAAAGTTGAGTTGTTGGCTCAATTTTAAGTTGTAGGGGTGTTTTGCACTCAAAACACAGTCATAAGAGTCCAATACGAAATGACTCAAGGTAAAGTAAATCTTATCGAAGGCACTATCGTAAGAAGTAAAAGTAACTCCATAAAGATCATCTTGTGTCACCCTTGATTTAACTCGTTTTAGAAAACCAACAAGACCCAAAGCACCAGCTAACCAAGTTCGAATACGTTCAACGGTAATTTCTTGATTGTAACTCTCTACAGACCCATAGAAAATGCACTTGTCTTTAAGGTCAAGAACTTTAATCTCTGAAAGACCGTCTTTTGATTTGTCATCTTTGACCAAAAATACCCAATTCTGTTTGTAATTGAGACTTAAAGCTAGACCTAAATCAGCGTTTGCTAGGTTTTCTTGTAATTGCTGAAGGAACTCAGCCAAACTTTCATCTTCAAGCAAGCTTGCTGCTTTTTCTTTGTTCAAACTCTCTTGCGCTTTCAATAGTTGTTGTTCCGCTTTTAGAGAACCTAACTTACTTTCCAACTCTTTAATGTCAATATCGAACTCCGTAGATTTTGTCATCGTTTTACCTTCTTTTCTTTTATTTTCTTTATTATATCAAAAATAAAATAAAAAGTCAAGGATATACCTTGACTCTTAGTCTATTTATAAAGATACCCCTAGTACCTTAGCGATATGATTTAAATTTACGTGCAATAAAACGCTTATCTTTGTGAGCTGTCCAAAAGAATGTTAACCCTGTCTCTGTCTGAACAATCAAACTTTCAACTGTACTTGTTAAAACCTTACCATTAGGTAAAAGAGCACCTACTTTACTATGGTAAAATGCAGTAACAGTATTTTCTACGCTATCTTGCGTTGGAAAGTCAAAATCTATAAGACCGATAACGGTCGGTGTTTGGTTAAATTTCATTTTTATTCCTTTCTTAATATAAATAGACTTCTTTATTTGTTCCAGACTTATCATAATCTAAGTCATAAAAACAAGAAAAGTCGCCATCATTACCTCTAGCGTAAATCTCAAAATCCTCAATTTTCAAAGATACCGCAAGTTCATGTAGCTCTTTAATCGTCATAGGTTTTTACCTCATAAGCAATCTCTACTAGCAACAAAGCGATTACTACAAACCATGAAGCACCTACCCAAGTTTCTAAATAGAAACGAAGTTGAGAACTAGTTATAATGTGCAAAAATAATTGAAAACCAAGCACTTGAATAAGTGCTAACAAACGAATTACTTGAACCTTGTGACTAAAATTCAATGTTTTGTAATATTGGAATAACCCAATCACGCAATAACTCTCCTCTCTCTAATCTACTTCAATATCAGTTGAACCACAGTTAGGGCAAGTCACATCTTCTACTGTTTCCCCTACAAATACTGAAGTTAAACCTCTGTAACCACAATTGTAACACTGAACGTAAACGTAACCATCAATCATTCTGTAAAGCCTCTTCTTCTATTTTCTTTATTATATCAAAATAAAAAGAAAAAGTCAACATAAAAAGAGTAAAACTGTTCTTTTACTAGTTGCTAGTAACTCTTGGTTTGTTAATAGAACCTAGCGTTCCGAAATACAAAGTAGATTCTAACTTCTTACCCCACGCAATCTCTCTGAACCAAACCACATATAAGTCAAGTGAACCCAAAGAAATTACAACGGACAAAAGAAACGATAGGAAAAGATAGAAAATAAAACTAAGCCAAGGTAACATAGGGTTATTTGGCTCTGGTAAGTTCTCTCGTAAAAAAAAATCAAATAAACCGTAAAAACCCCCACAACTAAAGATAAAAGCAAGTGGACAAATTAGTACATAACCTAAAACAAAAGTAAAAACTTGTAAAAGATACCGAGTGTACTCTCCTTTGGGTTTATCTTTGTACAGAGTTAGTTCAAAATCATCACCTACTTTGACCCACTTGTAGTAAGTGTACTCTAAACCTAATTTCTCAACTACCTCTGGGAGTAACCCTAGACTAAATGGTTCAGTTGAAAGGATACGGAGGGTTAGTTTTTCAGAACCACATAATGAGGGAGAAAAACTTAAGGTCTTAGTCATTTTCTCAAAAACCTTATCTCTCACAGATTGAGACATAGGAGAGCTAACAAAAGTCTTAGGTAAGAAAACGTAAGCAGCATCGAAATAAGTTTTGATAAGATTAGTCATACTCTACCACCTTATCAAACCTTACCGTATGCTCAAACTCTTCACTCACTAAAGCTTGTTGAATAAAAGCAGAAAGCTTTCTAAATGCACTTTTCTGTTTTTGAGAGTACGGAAAAGTTTCAAGTAAAATTGTGTCCATAGTTTATCTCCATTCTAACCAAAATCATATTCAATGAACAAATTAAATTCATTCTTTCTGCTATGTGGAGTCAACCACAAACCTTTAACTTTATAAGGTTTCTCAATACGCTCGAGAGAACGCATGAGACCATGCAATTCTTTCATGTTATCAATGTAGTAATGCGGACTTGCGCCATAATTATAATTTTCAACTTTACCATATTGGCACAATTTAGAGCGAGATACCCCATTGGTTACTTTTAGAATGTTATAAAAGCGTTCTCTATCTCCAATGTTAGACGAGAACCAAATTTTTGTTGAGTTCATGTTAAATACCTCCACGCTTATACTCATGTTCAATCTCTTCCCACTTAGAAGCAAATTGCTCTCTATATTTGTAAGATGGTTGTTGACCTTTACTATAATCAATAGCAGCAAGTAAATCCTCAACTGAAACTTCCATAGAGAAACTAGTTGATTGCTCAAACGTTTCAAAACTTACAGACTTTCGAAGGATACCCTCAAGTGTACTATACATATCTACTTCCAGTACAGAACCATCTGTAGCTTTATACAAATAAGAAACCCTATTAGAAGAACGAGAACCTAAGTATTTACTTAAAGTAAGCAAACCCTCATAATTCTCATGGTCTTTTAACTTGTTCAAATCTGCTAAATCTCTAATAATTTGACTCATTTTTCTACTCCTTACAATCCAAAGCCTTTTGAAACTCATTACTTGTATGCTGAGTTCCACCTTTGTTAATTAAAATATAATAGTCAATCAAATCGTTCCAATCTTCAATATACGAGTTAGCAATACTAATAGGATACCGCTTGATGTCTAGCCACTCTCGATAAGACAAATCTGTTACATAAAATTGTTTGCCCTCTACTGTAATGGGGAATTTACCAGTAAGGAAATCTAAAATAGCAGTAAATCGTTGTTGACCATCAAATAAAACATGATCCATCTTCGCTCGTTTTTCTTTCTCATCAAACCACCAAGTGTTGAGGTAAAACGAACCAATAGGTAAACCATTGAGCATAGAAATAATCAAATTTTCCTTTTGCTCTTGTGTCCAAACTAGACCACGCTGAAACTCTGGGAACCAAGAACTATCCGGGAAATCTTCACAATAAGTTGTATAAGTGTTGTACAAACTCTCAAAACTTGAAGAGTAAGTATCACAACGAATTACTTTAATCCCAACACCTTGATTTTCTCTACTTGGTCGAAATTTTGATAAATCTGACATTTAACGCACCTCTTCAAATTGGATATTCTTCAACTCTTTCTCAAACATGATATAGAAAAACTTACAGTGCCCTACATAGTTTCTAACCGCACGTACAAATGCGAGCTGCCGAGTTTGAGAGCTTTCAAGTTTTAACTGGTTCGTTTCATTTAATTTTAAGTTCAAAATGCGATTGATGTATGCTTTTTGACGAGGGTTAAGTTCAGACACAGACAAGATACCCAATTCGCGCATGAAAACTTTCCGTAAATCCTTAAACAAAGCTTTTCGATTTCGTTGACCGTTGTGAAATTCTCTCAGTTGTGGGCTTGTTGACCCCTGTGCTTTCAAACCTTGGTAATCACCTCGAATTACCTGAGACTCAAGTTTGTTAAAATCTAGCATTGTTGGTTTCATAAATACATTCTCCTTTTATAATTTTCTCTATTATATCAAAATAAATTTATTAAGTCAAGTAAAAAGAGAGGTTAACCCTCTCTTTTGATAACAAAATTAAGCAACTACTTCTTCATAATCTAATTCCTCATACTTAATAATATAAGAAACCTTAGACCAAACTCTCTTATCATAAAAAGTAATAGGGATAAATGAGTACAAATCTCCCACTAAATATTGATAGAGCAGTTTTAAAGCATCTTCTTTTACAGAAGTATTCAAACCACTTGGGTCGGAACAACTAAAGTTACCTACGTTTAAATCATCTGCGGTCAAGTCTGCGAACTCAAACTCTGAACGCATAAAATTAATACCGAAGTCGATAGCGGCTGACAAAGCTTCACTTTCGATTGTTTGCAGCAAACTCAAGTTAAACTCCGAGTCTTTAGCTTTTATGGATGAATAAGACTCTCTGTAAATTTCAATTCTATGTAACATAGCTAATCTCCTACTTCAAGCAAACCACCCTCAAGCGTAAAAGGCAAAGGTGCTTGTTTTAATTTATCTTTTGGTACGCACTCCGATAAAGCAGACTCCGATGCTCTAGCCATATCTATCAACCAAAAATCTGATCCATTTTGCATGATGTCGATAGACCATTGACCTTTCAATCTACAACCTGCAAACAAGCGAGAGACTTCGGATACCACTAAGTCTTTATTATCTTCGTAGCGCTTCATCAAAGTTTCTTCATGGTTGATGTAGTTAATATAATCATGGTTCTTTTGAATAGGCGCAGATACCCCAATATCAAGGAAATTTTCTTTCATGACTTGGGGATGCCAGTAAGGAGAAATTCCAATCAACTCTTCTGTATCAAAGTCCACAAAAATTCGGTACTCTGTGTGTAAAGTCAACCCATTGTAAATTGTTGGATTACCCTCCACATCATCAATAAACTCACGTACAACCCACTCATTATTGGAAGAAACACCGTACATAACCTTATTATTCAAAGGCGAAGCCATTTGATTTGCTTGGTGTTGAATAAACCACAAATAAGAACCTAACTCTGAAACTTCTTGACCTTTCGTAACTTTGGCATTTCTAAAGTCAAACTTAGACGAGAAAGCACCTGTCTTGATAAAGTAATCTTTCTCTTCATCTAAGTCAAAAACCCTTTGTGCATAACGATTGATAATCTCTAAGGACAAAGGACTTAGTTCTCCAAACTCATAGACTCTTGTACTTTGCAACAAAGCAAGGGGTACTTTAATAATGCGAGTCTTTGGAATTTTAAAGAAATTAGTTTTGTCAACTACTTCTTTAATCGCAAAAAGCCAATTAGACATTGTATTTGGGTCGTGATTTAATAACTCATAAACAAAAGGGTCTAAATCTAATATATCCAAACCTTGTCGGAATAAATTATAAAACAACATATTGCCAGTTTTTAAATAAGATTGATATTGGCTCAAAAGAACCTTTGAGCTAGGCTCTGGAATGTCAGTTTTACACATATACCCACTAAACTGAAGTCCTTGTTCTTGCAAGGAAACAAGAGTTTTCGCATCTTGCAGATACCGAGTAGGTTGTGGTAACGGTAAAACTTTGTTTTCTGAGGAATCCCAAATAGCAGTCTGAGACACCAATTCTTCAACAACATGCTCAACTAACTCTTCTGCACTCTCAGACAAAGAAAGCAACTTATCGGATTTATCAATCACTTTTGCAGCGTTTTGTTGGAATAAATTTCTACTTTCAATATCAATCTCAAATTGCTCATAGAGGTTTTCAAATTCTCTTTGGCGTTCTGGGTTGTCTTTAAGGAGCAAAGCAATCAAATCTAACTCTTTCTTAGTGTAATTCTTAGAAAGAGACAAATCAAAGGAAGGTTGTCCTTTGACCAAGTTTTTCAATTTATCGAACATAAAAGCTCCTATCTAACTTAGAATTTAGGGGTAAACTTGAAACTTGGATACCCTTTTCTGATGTTTCTTAGGTGTAAATCCAAGTCTTCCAAAGTCGTAAAGTAGTTATATCGTGTAATTTTACCAATTCTATTGCTTTTATTCAAAACTTCAAGCACCATAAAATCATAGTCTCGTTCAACAACGCGTATATGAAGTGCGTCAAACCTACGTTCTAACCTAAATTCAGAACAAGTACCATCACTCTTAAAACTTGGTTCATCAAAAATCTCTTGAATCAGTCCTGCTACGGTCATTTAATTTACCTCACAAACCTAAATCAAATGGAGCGCTAGGTTCAAAATAAGCAACTGGCCAATTATGGATGCGACCTTGCTCGTCAAAGCGCAACTCACGTCTACCACCATCTTCAAGTTCAAGTTGAATACGAACTTGGTCATCTGAAACTGAACCTCTTAAAATACTCTCTCCAACTAAGTTAATCAAAGTACCATCATAAACTGAAAAGTCAATCGTGACTGCGCGTTCCATAATGAGATACCGCAAATATTCATAAACTTCTCTAAGGTGCACTGGATGGAAATAGCTTGTCACATTAGGGAAATTGACTACTTTACCACCTAATTCACCACTTTGTATGAGAGGTTTAATTTGAGTTGTAAACAACTCTAAATTTTCCAAAGAAGACTTCCGAGTTGAAAGTCCAAATAAATCAACGAGAGACTTACCTCTTAATTTTGGTTTCTTACTAAATTCCGATTTGATAATAAACATAATTGTACCTATCTTTCTAACTTCTAACTAATATGAAAAATAACCAACTCTATAAGGTGCTTTCAAGTAACCCTCAGAATCATATCTTACAATATCTACTTCCCCATGTTTTTCATTTAACATTGGAGGTAACTCTAATTGTAACTTAACCTCAGTCTCTAAAATGAGGTTATCTGCAATGAAACGACCAATTAGATTAATAATTTCATCACCGTAAATAGACATTTCAACGTGAACACCCGCGTTTAGAAGACTAACAATCTCTTTCAAGAAAGGAACCATATCACTTGCATGAAAATAAGCTTCTGGTTTATTTAATGAAACTGCGGATACACCCCTTGTTTGGGAGTTTACAAAAGCACTTAATCGAGTTAGAATCCCCCTAGACGAATTATTTACTGACAATTTGCAAAGCGAAACTAAAGACTGACCTTTCAATTTAGAGGGTCTTGAAACATCTGATTTTAAAATCAACATAACTAACACCTATCTTTCTATTGACGGTGGAACATCAAGCTCGTAACCATAACTTTTAGAAACTACCCAAACGTGGGGATACTCCTTGCTGATTAGCAAGTTTCGTAAACCCTCTAACTCTAGTAAATCTAAGACAACTTTACCATTAATACGCACAAGAACTTGATTTTGTGACTTGTACAACTTCTTCAACAAATTAGGTAAAGTTTCTGAGTTCAGCTCTACCTTTTCCTTTTCTACTTTCAAGTAAATTTTCTCCTTTTGTTTTAATTTCTCTTATTATATCAAAAATAATTAATATTGTCAAGGGAAACAAGAACAAAGTAAAAGAGAGCTAATGCTCTCTTTCCAACTCTATCTTAATGTTTCGATTTATCTGCTTCTCTCCAATTCTCAGCAACAGAGGAACCCGCTTGACGGAATACCCTAGCAGCCTTATTGAAGAAACCACCTACATGACTAGCACCTTGGAAACCTACCCCAAGTCCTGCACCCAAAGCCGAAGCTACTGCTCGACCTGTGTGACCTTCTGCCATGTGCTCTCTTGCTTTCTGCCAGCGTCTTTGACGGAACGACTTACCTTTGCTATTTCCTCTACGGAAAACTTGTTGTCTACGGTCATAACTTGATAAGAACGGTTGTTGTTCAAGCATCAAGTCTTCTACCTCAGCTCTTGTGAAAGTGTAGTTACCTACTTGTAAGTCTTGCAAAGTTGGATACCTCTTATAAGCACCCTCTACTACTTCCCTAGAACTTTCTGATTGCAAACCATCAAACTCTCGATAAGCATAGTCCATAGAGTCGAATACTAAAGAAGTTGGACTTAAATATTGACCAATTAATTGCCAATCAAATAATTCACCAAAGCTACCACTATTCCATAATGAAATGCAATATGGAGAAACTTCTGGACTAAACTGAATATCCTCTTTATTCGGTTCATAAAGCAAACCATTGAAATATAACTGACGACCTATAACTTCAATCTTACGAACCCTAGTCCAATCACCAAAGTAGGTGTAAATATCCTCTAATAAGTATTCTTTCAAATCTTGGTCATCTTTGATAACCAACAAATCATTATCCAACTTATTAGAAGCAACTCTACTCATAGTTGTTCGGCTGTTTAAGTCATCAACAGAAATACTCGGTTCAACAGTAGGTATTGTAGAAGTATTTAAACCAAATGCAGACTGCAATACAGACATAAGAGCCGTTTCAGATACCCCTAACTGACTTGCTAAAGTAGAAGCAACATTTAAAGGTTCTGTTATATTAGGCGTTTTAGGTTGGGCACTCTCAGAAGTCTCAGACTGCTCCCTAGTCCATTTTTGAGGTTCCTCAGTTAAATTATCATCTGTTAGGTTTAAATTGCTCTCAGTCGAAACTGGGACCTCTGAGACACCTTCTAATAAGTTTGTGTCTTCAATATCATAATCCCTTTCAAGTTCATCCGCTTTCACTTCCTTAGTTGCAAAATCTGGTCGGAGGTCTACATTATTTACAACAATATTAGAATCTTCATCAGATGAACTATTTGTAATTTTAAACTCTACTAATTCAGTAAGTAAAGCATCAACTTTATAATATACAGTCTCTTTCTTCTTAGCAAAGTAAGCATCTGGATTTACAAAAGACATCACAACATCTTCACAAGAGAAATTCCACTCAGGTCTTAAGTCCAATAAGAACTCTAAGTAAGAACCCTCATACCCCATCTGAGCTACTACCATGTCTGCAATCTCACGCGCACGTACAAATGAAGTGCTAATATCACTTGAACCTAAAGCCTTCAGATACCCAAGTACACCTATTCTATCATCCCACTCTGTTGGGTTATTTGGATTAGCATTACGTAAACGAATAGAATCAGCTTTACTACCTAAGTTTTTCTCTAACTGCTCAACGCAAGAACCCTTAGAGTCACCTAAAATTAAATAAGGTTTAAAGTATACTGCTCCACCCTCCATTTGAGAGTTTACAGAACGAGCTAACCCTTTATTTTGTGGACTTTCATCTCGAATCGTTGGGAAATCGACCCCACCGAAATAGGCAAATCTACGAGAACTTGAAGTAAGATACCGCTTGGAATCTGAACCATTTTGACTAGACCAATACTGAGACTTCTCAGTACCTTTGTAACCAACCATAAAGCCAGTGTCTAAATTCAATAACGTATAAAGCCAAGGGTCTACGACACCATTTTTATATTCACAAGCAGCTTTGAATGAAGATGCATCATTCCCTTTGTTTCTAGGTAACTTATCAAAACCACCGATATTAAAGCTTTGACCTACTAAATAAATGCTTGAACGCAAGCTTTCTTCGTTTTGGAAACCTGCTTTTTTCAACTTATTTAAGAGTTGCATGCTCTCATCTAACTTATCATACAAATCTCTTAAATACGCTCTATTTCTATACTCATCAGATTTTGTCTCTAAGTTACGCTCAAATTTACGAGTAGCTTGTTCTTTCATTAGACCACCTAAATAAGTCTCACCCAAATCAAGCAACTCTTCAAGGTCATAGTCAGACATAATGTTCTGGAACCAACCACCATTAGAACTTAGTGCTTTAGAACCAAACAAGTTAGACCAGTTAGTTACCTCATCAAAAATTCCAAGGATACCCTCATCTCCACCTAACTTCTCATACAACGCGACATCACTAGCTCTTACAGTAGCACGTAAAGAGATAATACCCATAACCAATAGCATGTGACGATAAAAAGCCATATCACCCCAAGCACCCGTATAACGTTTCTGTGAACTACTTACACCACTGAACCACTTAGGAATAGACTTATCAAACCAACCCATAATCGTAGGATTGTTATCCCAATCCAACTGCTCAGATATATTGTTAATTACTGGCATAGCAGACTTATTAAATACACCTGCTTGAATGAAATAACCTTTAGGAATCCCACTCTCATCAGCACCACCAAAAGCAATATAATAAGGAACCATCGTGTCTGGTTTACCGTCACCACCAAAAACAGGGCGACCGTTCGCAATAGATACTGCTAAACCATTTGAGATTGAAACCCCTTTACCTGAACGAGAACCTGCCCAATAAGTTAATACTAGTTTAGCTCCTGCATTCACTGCAGCCGTCATATCATTTGAAGCCGTCAAAATACGACCATCAAGACCTTTACCAAGCAACTGATACCCATAAGTTAATTTCTCACCTTTACGTTGTAGAGACTCTAAAGCCTTATACGCAAACAAAGGTTCGCTCTCTGCAATCTCTGGTCTTGCAATATGAGTGTAATGACTTACACGGACATCTTTAAAG
>ERZ773013.2169-NODE-2169-length-10963-cov-3.898240_pt1 | contig 10963 bp, 10 predicted proteins | sample MGYA00511670_ERZ773013 | MGnify/ENA primary metagenome ERZ773013 (study PRJEB29015, sample SAMEA2738120) | human oral metagenome | biome: human oral; feature: human-associated habitat; material: saliva | place: China | collected 2257 ...
TTGACGTTCCACTTGTCGGCCAGGCCTCCGCAGACGCCGAGCCAGATCCTGTTGGCGGAACGTGCGGGCCAATCGAAACCTGAAGAATTCTGTGCTGTCATGGCAGACATTCTGCAATGTCTGAGCGCATGATGTCACGTTGTGGTCTCGCCCTGAATAAATCAATGTCCAATAAGGGGGTGGTGGCATGTTGGGTGGGTCTGGAACGAGATTTCGATGAAATTCAGAAGCAGAAACGTTGTCCCGGTTTTCTTCGGTTTCTATATGGTCGACCTCAGAAAATACTCAGCGTCCAATAAGGGTGACGAGAGTCTCCCCCGTTTCTTGGCTATTAGGATCGATGTCGCTTTCCAAAATGGGCGGTGGGACCTGCGTCACGGCGGCAGGTCCCACCGCCCTTGCGGTGGACTGTGTGAGTGTCAGGGACTCATCGGGGTCGTGACATGGCCACGGTTCGAGCGCGCTCGGCCCAGGTGTCATCGAGGGGTTCGGGCTCCCAGGTGGCGCCGCTGTGCTCAACGGCGCGGGCCAGCAGCCAGTCGGCCACGGCCGGGTTCTTGGGCAGCAGGGAGCCGTGCAGGTAGGTGCCGATGACGTGGTGGACGCGCCCGCCCTCGGTGGAGTCCTTGCCGTTGTTGCCGTCTCCCATGCGCACGGTGCCGAAGGGGTGCGCGTCCGGCCCCAGGGTGGTCAGGCCGGAGTGGTTCTCGTAGCCGATCACCGCGCCGAAGTCCTCGGTGTCCAGGGTGATGTTGCCGATGAGGCGGGTGTCGCCGGCCACCGTGTGGGCGTCCATGAGGCTGATGCCGGGGATCTCCTGGCCCTTGGCAGTGGTGAAGCCGTGCCCGAAGAGCTGGTAGAGGCCGCAGATCGCCAGCATCGGGACGCCGTCGGCCGCCCAGGCCTTGAGAGTGGGGCCGACCTTGACCAGATCCTCCTTGATGCGGTCCTGGCCGGAGTCCTGGCCGCCGCCGCCCACGAGGATGTCGATGTCGCCGGGCAGCTCGTCGCCCGGGTCGTAGGAGAGCAGCTCGACGTCGTAGCCCTGCCACTGGGCGCGCCGCGCCAGCACGAGCGTGTTGCCCCAGTCGCCGTAGATGTTCATGTCCCGCGGGTAGAGCTGGAGCAGGCGCAGGTGCCCGCGGGCGGGGCCGTCAGTGGTGTGCTCGTAGCGCGCGGTCATGACATGACCTCCTCAACGTCCGTCATCTCGCCCAGGATCGAGCGCAGGGCCAGCATCGCGGTGTAGGTGGTGAAGACTCGCATGGGGCGGTCGGTGTCGGCGGCCACCCGGCGCATGAGGGCCACGGCCCGGCGCAGGTCGGGTTCGACCTCGGCGACCTCGACCTCGTCGTAGCGCAGCCGCAGGGCCATGTCCCAGGCCCGCACCCCGGTGACGACGGCGACCCCGCCGGCGCGCAGGGCCGAGAAGTCCACGTCCCACAGCCAGGACATGTCCCGGCCGTCGGCGTACTCGTCGTTGATGGCCACGACCACGACCTCGCCGTCCTGCGCCTGGGAGGCCGCCGAGAGCAGGCCCATGCGGAAGCCGGCCGGGTTCTTGACCAGGGACAGCTGGACGGGGCGGCCGTCCAGGGTGAGGACCTCGCCGCGGCCGAAGGCGGCCTGCACGGTGCCCAGGGTGGTCAGCAGCCCGGGCAGGTCGGCGTCCTCGCCCAGCACCTCCAGGACCACCCCGAGGGCGGCGCAGGCGTTGAGCAAGTTGTGAACGCCGGGGATGGCGAAGTCGACCTCGTGGGAGACCCCGTCCACGCGCACGGTGGCGCGCTGGCCGTCGATGGCCTCCAGGGTGACTCGCGGTCCGGGGGCCTGGCCGGCCTGACGGGGGCTGACCAGGCCGGTGCGCAGGTCGTCGTCGGACAGGAACAGGGAGCGCAGGTCCTCCCCGGCGCCGAAGGAGACGACGCGGGCGCTGACGCCCTCCAGGAAGGCGGGGGCGGCCAGGCGCGGGTCGTCGCCGTTGAGGACGACGACGTCGCTGGTGGCCTGGGCGATCGAGTGCAGCAGGGAGGCGGTGTAGTCGATCTCGCCGAAGCGGTCGAGCTGGTCGCGCATGACGTTGAGCAGGAGGCAGGCGCGCGGGCGGACCCGGGCCACGAAGTGCACGGCGTGGGCCTCGTCGAGCTCGAGGACGGCGATGTCGGCGTCCAGGTTGCCGGCGGCGTCGACCTCGGTGAGCAGGGAGGCGAGCACTCCGCGCACGAAGTTCGAGCCGGTCCGGTTGGTGAAGACCTTCAGGCCCTGCTCGCGCAGGAGCTGGACGACCATCTTGGTGGTCGTGGTCTTGCCGTTGGTGCCCGAGACCACGATGACGCCGCGGGGCAGGCGGCTCAGGGTGCGCTCCAGGAAACCGGGGTCGGTGCGCTCCATGACCAGGCCGGGGAAGGCGGTGCCGCCGCTGCCGCCGCCGCGCACGCGGGCGGCCAGGCGCGCTGTGCGGCCGAGGGCGACCGTAAGACGAGAACGCATGGAACTCCTGCTGGCTGAAGAGGGGCGCACCGACGATGCGATCGGGGCGCGGGTGCCCGGATGGGGGTTGTAGTCACCCATACGGGGAACAACTGGGCGTCAGTCTAGGGCAGCGGGGCCGGTCACGGATGCGTCACGATGCTCACGTGGTCGGCGCGGGCCGCGGGGGGACGGGAGTGCTCGCCGGGGCGGCTCACTGGGGGACGACGATGTGCAGGGCGCCGTCCTCGACCTCGGCGCGCAGGGTGCGGGTGGAGCCGGCCGTGTCGCCGTCGAGCTCGAAGGGGACGGGGCGGTCGGCCTCGATGAGGACCTTCCGGGCCCGGGTGAGGGTGAAGCCCTCCATCTCCTGGCCGGTGAGGATCTGCGCCCCCAGGCGGGCCCAGTCCACGACCTTGCCGGGGCTGGCCAGGAGCAGGTCGACCAGGCCGTCGGAGGGGGTGGCCCGCGGGAAGAGCGTCATGCCGCCGGTGATGGTGCCGACATTGCCCATGAGGGCCATGACCATCTGGCGGTGCACCGGGGGTGCGTCGTCGAGGGTGATGGTGGCGGTGAAGGGGTCGGGGACCGCGTTCTGGACGGCGGCCACCGCGTAGGCGCCCGAGCGGATGACCTTCTTCAGGCCCGAGTCGGTGGACTCCATGATCTGGGCGTCCAGGCCCATGCCGGCCATGACGACGAAGCGCTCCTGGCCGTCGTCGAAGGCGCAGGTGACCATGTCGATGGCCTGGAGGCGGCCGTGCAGGGCCAGGCGGATGGCGGCGTCGGTGTCCAGGGGGATGGACAGGTTGCGGGCCAGGAGGTTGCCGGTGCCGGCGGGGATGAGGGCCATGGGCATCTCGGTGCCGGCCAGCTCGGAGGAGACTGCGCGCACGGTGCCGTCTCCTCCGGCCACCATGACTAGGTCGACGCCGGCCTCCAGGGCGCGACGGGCCATGGAGCGGCCGGGGTCGTCGGGGGTGGTCTCCAGCCAGACGGTGGGCAGCCAGCCGGCGGCGCGCACCTCGGCGGCGACCCGGCGGCGCAGGAGCGAGAGGTCGTCGAACTTGGTGGGGTTGTAGATGACGGCGGCGCGCTTCTCGCTGCTGGCGCGTGACAGACGGCGATTGACCCAGCTGGTGAGGATCGCGTCGATGCCGCCGACCCGCAGGGCCAGGTTCGCGAAGGCGGCGCCCAGGAGGAAGCCGCCGATGAGGTCGCTGAGCGTGGCCAGGCCCATGTACCACTGGCTGACGGCGGTCATGACGACGGCGGCGTAGCCCAGGACGGTGCCGGCGGCGACCATGGTGCTGCGGTGATGGGCGCGTGCGAGGGTCACCAGAACCCAGGAGGCCAGGGTCATGGCGGTGACGTGCGCGTTGGGGTAGGCGTGGGCGAAGGCGGCGATCGAGTCGGCGAAGGCCGCCCCCGGGGTGGGGCGCGCCAGGTGCAGGGCGATGAGGAACTGGACGGGGATGCCGGTGGCGGCGATGGCCAGCGAGACGCTCAGGCGGCGCATGCGGCCGGTGTAGGCGTAGACGACCCAGGTCGCAGTGACCGCGAGGACGATGAGAGGGTGGGTGAGGATCGCGAAGGCCTCGGCGAGCTGGCCGGCCGCCGAGCGGGGGTAGGCAACGGGGGCGGGCAGGAGCAGGTCGAGGCCGAACGGGCCGCCGGAGGAACTTGGATCGGCGTTCGGGGCCAGTGGGCCGGGGGCGCTCAGTCGGGTCCAGGCGATGAAGGCCAGGGCGAACCCGATGCTGAGGACGGCCTCGACATACTTCAGGCGCAGTGGGGGATGCGAAGAGGGCGAATCGACGGCGTCGCGTCGGAGTCTGATCACGCTCGTTCGTCCTTTCCGCCGGTTGACCGTCCGGGAGGCAGCCTAGTCGGTGCGGCTGTGGGCGGCATGTGTCCGGGCCGTGGGTGCGAAGGCGGTGGGAGAGCTGAGGCGAGAGGGGTGTTCCCTGCGTGATGGGTGCTCGCCCTCGGTGAGCCGCGATGGTGCTATGTGAGTTGGGGGCAGCTATTTCGGTCACTCGTATGCGATGTCTGATGAATGATGTTGGAAAGGGCAAGGGCGAACGAGAAATATGCTCGTCAATCTCCTGCGGGTCTCGGATGGGAGGGATATGTTCTCCTGGTTAGTTGTGGGCGCTCCTTGGCGTTCGTTCCCCGGCCCCCTCGAAGGAAATATGTCATGCGACAGCAGATTCGCTTCCTCACCCACGCTCTTGGTCGACGTGAGACGATCAAGTACCTGTCGATCGCGGCCGCAGGTGCGGTGATCGCACCTCTGACCGGATGCTCCGGATCCACTCTCGCCTTCAAGAAGTTCGCCACCGGCACCTGGGACGTCACCATGGATGGCTTGGAGAAGGCTTCGGATGTCACGGTGACGGTCGAGGACGGAAAGTGGAAGTTTGTCCCCAAGGACGGGGACCAGGACCGTCAGACCGAGGGGACCTGGAGCTTGTCGGGTACGTCCTTGACGCTCAAGGAGACTGGAGATGCCGAGTGGTTCTTCAGTAAGGACTCCGAAGGGGTCGGACTGGGCGTTCCTGAAGAGGTGAACACCGACGAGATTCCGAAGTCGCTCAAGTGGAGGTATGAAAACGCTGAAGAGCTCGATGTTCCGCTGTCCTGGGACAAGAAGACTCAGACCTTGACGCTGACGGGTACCGACTACAGCAAGAAGCCGTTTACGATCAATGCCAAGAAGCAGGAGAAGTAGCGGTCTCTGACTGAGCTGCCAAGTCGCAGCGTGACGTTCTGACGGGTTCTGCCTACTTCCGCGAGTAGGCAGAACCCGCCTCACTTTGTGTGACCCCTCGGAGTGAACGATACGGAGTTTCCGGACAGTTATCTCGCGTCCTCGACCTGGTTGAGTTGTAGACATTCCTCACGGGCGCGCTGACGGTGCGCGCGTCGACGTCGAACAGCTCAACCATCAGGCGTAGCGTGACGACATGTTGCGCCGTTGGATACCTGATCGGCCGGCGAGTGCCTGGTGGCCTTCGAGTCCCAGGCCGCGGGCGCGGTGGGCCTCGAGTGCCTGCGCGCCGAGGCGTTCACTTCCCAGGACCTCTCCGACGATGCGGATGGCCTCGTCGTCGTCGATCGGTTCGGGCAGGTAGGCCTCGGCCAGGGCGGGGTAGTCCGGCAGAAGCTCGTCGCGAGCACCAGGGCCAAGGGGAAGCACCTCGCCCTGCGCCCGTGATTGCACTCCGGCGATAGCCGTCATCAGGGCGATCCGCCGTCGGCCGGCGATGCCGTGCTCCGCCAGGAAGGCCAGGTAGGGCTCCTCCTGCCGGTACTGGACCGCGATCGACAGTGTGTGGAGGGCGTCCTGGAGCTCATCGATTCGTTGGGACTGCTCCTCGACCCTGCGACGCAGCTCCTCGAGCTCGGTGCTGGGATCCGGCATGTGTGGCCTCCTTCCCGGTGGTGTCCCCGCCTCAGAGTAGGCCGTGTGGCCGGTGGCCTTGTCCCGGGCTCCCACTGCACGAGGGGCGGGAGGTACTGGCCGCGGGTTGTGCGTACTGCACGAACCTCCGACCCCCATGGAGTACACCCGATGCTCGTGCAGTGGTGCCCCACCCTCGTGCAGTGCGGGCGGTCGGGTGTGACTGTGAAGCGAGAAGTCGCGCGATCGAACACCCGCGACGTGGGGGGAGACTCGACGGTCGGGCAAGGGTCGGCCTTGGGACGACAGAAGGCCCACAACATCGCGGGCCTTCTCATCGTCTCGTCGTCGGGGTGCTTAGGCCTTCGGCCTTTCGACCCCCTCCTCTTCGAAGACCTCATGAGCAAGCTCATGGGTCTTCTTATCGTCGGGGTATTCGGCCTGGCGGCCTCTTACCCCTTCCTCCTCGGACGTCTCACGAGCAAGCTCGCGGACGTCCTCGTCGTCGGGGTGGCGGGATTTGAACCCACGACCTCTTCGTCCCGAACGAAGCGCGCTACCAAACTGCGCCACACCCCGCGTGCAGCAGGCGACAGCATAGCCTCCACCCACCACAGGGAGGAAATCGGATCCGCTGAGTCGTCCGTCACGTCGGTGTTCGCTCCCTCCTGAACCCGGTTGGCCTCCGGCGGCGCCCGTGTCAGGCTGCCCATGACCGGTTCGAGAGCCCCCAGAGCCCACAGCGACCGGCTCGAGTACTCACCGCGGAACAGAGGAGCATCATGCGCATCGAGGCCGTCGTCGGCGACATCACCACCGAGAATGTCGACGCCATCGTCAACGCCGCCAACAGCACGCTCCTGGGCGGTGGGGGAGTCGACGGCGCCATCCACCGCGCCGCAGGCCCTCGCCTGCTCGAGGCCTGCCAGAAGGTACGTGCCACAGAGCTGCCCGACGGCCTCCCGGTCGGCCGCGCGGTGGCCACGCCCGGATTCGACCTGCCCGCCACCTGGGTCATCCACACCGTGGGTCCCAACCGTCACGCAGGTGAGGATGACCCTGTCCTGTTGCGTGCCTGTTTCGATAGCTCCCTGGAGCTCGCCATCCAGCTCGGGTGCTCCTCCATCGCCCTGCCGGCCGTCTCCGCCGGCGTCTACGGTTGGCCCATTGCCCAGGTCGCCGAGATCGCCGTTGCCGGGGCCCGCGCCGTCGAGCAGCGCTCCCACACCGATCCCGACGCCGTCGGACGCCTGGGGCTCATCCGCTTCGTCCTGTCCTCGCGAGGCAACCACGAGGCCTTCGCCCGAGAGCTCGCGCGCACTGAGGACTGAGGCGCCGACCCGTCCGGGTCTTCCCTGCGCCCTCTCCTCTGCACCGGCTTCTGTCCCCCTCTCCTCGAGCTGACGGGGACAAACGACGCCGTCGGGGACGTTCCATTGCGGCCGGGGACCACCCAGGACGGCCAGGGACGCCTGACGCGGCGGGGGACCGGAATCCTGTCCCCGGACGCGCGCACTGTCCCCGCCCGGAGGCAACGGCACCCGCCCGCGTGGAATGTCCCCGGCCGCAAGAAAAAGCCCCCGGACGCGCGGACCGTCCTCCTACACTCGCCTGCATGACCACCGACGCTCACCACGGACACCCCTCGACCATTCCGGTCGGCCCGGCTGGCCGCGACCCGCTGCCCTTGGCGGGGCGCACCGTCCTGGTCACCGGGGTCAGCCGCCGCATCGGCATCGGCCACGCCATCGCCTGCCGCGCCGCCGACTACGGGGCGAGCATCGTCGCCCACCACTATCGCCCGCATGACGTCTCCCAGCCGTGGGGAGCCGACGACGTCGAGGCCGTCATGGCCTCCATCCGCTCCCACCTGGTCGGTCCGGCCCAGCTCATCGACGTCCCTGCTGACCTGGCCGCCCCCGGGGAGCCCGCCCGCGTCGTCGAGCAGGCCGCGGCCACCGCCGGACACCTCGACGCCCTCGTGTGCAACCAGGCCATGAGCAGCCCCGATGGGCCGCTCAGCGAGATGACCGAGGCCGTCCTGGACGCCCACTGGGCCGTTGACGCCCGCGCCTCCATCCTCCTGGCGCAGGCCTTCGCCGCTCAGGAGGGCTTCGCCTCGCCCGCCCCGTCCGGCTCCGCGCGCCGCCGTGGGTCGATCGTCTTCCTCACCTCGGGCCAGGGCCTGGCTCCCCTGCCCGGGGGAGATCGCCTACGCCGCCGCCAAGGCCGCCATCGCCGGCCTCACCCCGACCATCTCCGAGGAGCTCATCGACGCCGGCATCACCGTCAACACGGTCAACCCCGGCCCCGTCGACACCGGCTACGTCACCGAGGCGGACCGTGAGGCGACTGCCGTCATGTTCCCCCAGGGGCGCTGGGGCGAGCCCGACGACGCCGCCCGCCTCATCACCTGGCTGCTCACCGACGAGGCCCGCTGGATCACCGGGCAGGTCATCAACTCCGAGGGCGGCTTCGCCCGCTGGCGCCGCTGACTGCCGCGCCCAGGCGCCGGCGTACCTGTGCGCTCTGCCTGCCCCGTCCCACTGCGCGCACCCTGCGGACCCCACACACTTCGACCGAAACTTCAGAATCGACCCGGAGCCGCGTCGATTCTGAAGATTCTGTTGAAGTGCTGGCGGGGCGCGGCGCCTCAGGCCGGCAGCAGGCGCAGCAGCGTGGCCTCGGGCCGGCAGGCCAGGCGCACGGGCGTGAAGGGACTCGTTCCGAGCCCGGCCGAGACATGCAGGTACATGTGGTCTGTCGTGCGCGGGTCCCCGAGCCGCCCTGGCCACCGCGACAGCCCCGAGGCCCGGCCCCGGTCCAGGTCGCAGTTGGTGACCAGCGCCCCCACCCCGGGCACACACAACTGCCCGCCGTGGGTGTGCCCGGCCAGGGTCAGGTCGACGTCGTCTGCCGACATCGCCTCCAGGACCCGCCGGTAGGGGGCGTGCGTGAGTCCCAGTCGCAGGACCCGGCCCTCGCGGCCACGGATCGCGGGCAGGGAGAGGGCCGAAGCCGACCCGGATGATGCCCTATCGCCGCCCGCCCCGGGGACGGAGAAGACGTCGCGGTTGACGTGCGGGTCGTCAACGCCGACCAGCTCGATGCGCCGCCCGCGCACGGTCAGCGAGCCGCGCCGGTTGGTCAGATCCAACCAGCCTCCGGCGGTCTGCAGGTCGCGGATCTCCTCCCAGGGGAGGGCCTCGATGTCCTCGTCGCGCACACGGCTGGAGGCCTTGCGCGGGTCGCGGTGCAGGTAGCGCGTGGGCAGGCGGAAGACGGTCGTGCGGTAGTCGTGGTCGCCCATGACGAAGGCGCCGGGCAGGCCGGTCAGCGGCTCGAGCGCCCGTCGCAGCGGCTCCAGCCCGGAGGCCAGGGACAGGTTGTCACCGGTGTTGATGACGACGTCGGGACGCAGCGTTGCCAGATGGCGCACCCAGGCGACCCGCGCCTCGGTGCGGCCCGTCAGGTGAAGATCGGCCAGGTGCAGCACCGTGAGGGGCTCCTCGTCGGCGGCGAGCACCGGCACGTCGATGCGCCGCAGCACGGGGCACCTGGCCTCAATGAGGCTGTAGGCCAGCGTGGCCGCCCCCAGGGCAGCGGTGGTGCCGATGACGGACAGGGCGGCGCGGCCGGCAGGGCAGGGCGTCATGGGGAGTCGGGTCCTCTTCTGTGCAGTTGTCGTTCTCGCGGGGAGAGTCGTTCACCCGTGGGAGGGAATGGGCAGGACCGGGTCGTTCGCCACGGCCTGGGACATGTAGTCGCGCCACATCGGCGCGGCCAGGTCACTACCGTAAATCTTCGGGAAGTACACCCCTCCGATCGTCCTGCCGACAAGGCTCCTGCCGCTCTCCGTGGCGTCACCGATCCAGACCGCGGTGGACAGCTGCGGGGTGAATCCCACGAACCAGGTGTTCTCAGCCTCATCCGTGGTTCCGGTCTTGCCCGCGATCGGTCGACCGAAGACGGCGTCCTTAGCGGTACCTCCTGGTTCGGATGTGGCGCGGAGCGTTTTTGCGGTCTCGTCCGCGGCACCCTGGTCCATGGCTTGGGTGCAGTCAGCGCTGGGTACGGCCATCGAGGTGCCGCTGGCGTCCAGGATCTGGTCGATGGCGATGGGCTTGCAGTACTTGCCGCCGGAGGCGAAGGTTGCGTAGGCGTTGGCCATGCTGAGCGGTGGGACGGGTGTGCTTCCCAGGGCGATGGAGGGGTCAGGATCCAGCTGGCTACCGTCCGCTTTGGTGATGCCCAGGGAGGCGGCGAGCTTCGTGACCTCACAGACATCGAGGTCCCTGAGCATCTCGGTGAAGCCCGTGTTGATGGACTGCTTCGTGGCTTCTCTGACGGTCATCATGCCGGCGTTGGTTCCGGCGACGTTGTTGACGGGCCAGGGACCGGCCGCACGGTCGGGATCGCAGGAAACTGTGAACGTATTGGGCCCGTAGTTCTTCGGCGCGGACGCGTTCAGCATCTGGTAGGGCGTGTGGCCGGTTTTGAGCCATTCGGCCAGGATGATTGCCTTGAAGGTCGACCCCGGCTGGAAGCCGACGTTTCCGTCGGGGAGCTCGATTCCACCGTGCTTGGCGTCCGCTGCGAAGACGAGCTGGGAGTCCTCGTAATTGGTGTTCTGAGCCAGCGCCTGGATTCGTCCTGTGCCGGGCTCGATCGAGACGATGGTGGAGTTGGCTCCGTCGGAGCCCCCGATCGGAGTTCTGGCCTGAATGACGGAGTCGGCGGCACTCTGACGCTCGAGGTTCAAGGTGGTGGTGATCTTCAGGCCACCGCGCGTCAGGAGCTGACGGCGGGAGGCGATATCGGGGCCGAAGTTCTCCGACCCGAGGATTTCGTTGACCACGTAGGTGCAGAAGTAGGCGGCGTTTCCCGCGGCGCCGCAGCCGGCCGGGGACTCCGAGACGTGCAGCATGCTTGCGATCGGAGTGGCGACCGCCTCGTCGTACTGCTGCTTGGTGATGAACTTCTCCTCCAGCATCTTGGAGAGCACCCAGTCCATGCGGTTCTTGGCCAGCTCCGGCTGGGTGACGGGGTCGTAGGCGCTGGGGGCGTTGGTGGTGCCGGCCATGAGGG